>Ga0129302_1001186_pt1 | contig 19586 bp, 20 predicted proteins | sample BlaSprsedimmetaG_FD_94476 | JGI IMG/M metagenome (GOLD analysis project Ga0129302, IMG submission 94476) | Hot spring sediment bacterial and archeal communities from California, USA to study Microbial Dark Matter (Phase II) - Blank Spring... | ecosystem: Environmental > Aquatic > Thermal springs...
CACCATTAACCCTGAATATGGTCTGTGGATAGGGGTGCTGGCATCCTCGGCCAGTCTGGCCGCCTTCCTGAGCTCCTTCTTAGGAAAGCACTCCTTCATCACCTACAAATTTGTGAATTACCCCGCAGGCCACCTGAAAGTTCTCCGCTTCATAAGGGGCAACCCCCGGGCCGCCAAGGATGTGGCTCTGGAGTTTGACATCCCCCTCTCAGTTGCCCAGCGGGTGCTGGAAGACCTGTTGAGAGGTGGTCTGCTGGAGAAAATGGGCGACGGGGACAACAAAACAGTATATTATTTCCCCTTTGAAAAAAATCTGGTCAAGGAACGGAATTGAACTTAACGCGTCTGATGAGAAATGCCAGCAATAGGAAGACCACTGAAATCAGGAGCATGCGACCATCCAGAGACAGGCCTGAAAGCAGAAGGAGCACCACATATGCCAGTTGGAGCAGGGCGAACCAAATCACCAGACTGCCTGCCAGTCGCTTGAGCTTCTGCAACAGGTTTTTCATGCGTACATCAGCCTCCACACCACTTTTTCAGGGTTCTTCCGGGGTATAACATAAGTTCTGGCCTTGGGCACCTTGTCAAAACTGGTGAACAGCAGGGCACACTTCTTGGATTGGGCCACCTTCCTGACCTCATCCACCATCCTTTCATCCAGACCGGGGGTGATGAAGAGTAGCTTGCCCGACTTGTTCAGGTTGGTCATCAGCTCCCGAACACCCTTGTCAAACACCCGGGATCTTTTCCAGTAAAACATCTTTTTGGGTTTCTTGAGCAGGCCGTCATATATCAGGAAGGATGCGAATGAAATGCCCGCCTTTCTGCACCATGTCTCTATTCGGTCGGCCTCTCTACCAATGGCATCCCGAAGCACGGCCTTGGCCCCCTCGTGGCTGAGGTGGCGGAATTCGTCCCAGTGTTTAATGAGGAAGGACAGCAGGTCCCGTTTTTTGGTGGAGTATGGCATGAAAGCCCCGTCGGGATTTATGAGGTAGATGGCGACCTCAATATCTTTACGGGTGAAAATCTCCACGAAGGCCCGGCAGAAAGCCATCATGGCCTGCTCGTCCTCTTTGGTAATTTTGGGGTTTGAAAGGTCCACCACCAGCACCCACCTGTCCTCGGCCAGACTGTAAAAGTCCTTCTTCAACAAGACATCCCCCCCTTTGGCCAGGCCCTTCCACCAGATGCGGGAAAGGGGGTCGCCGGGGGCGAAGTCCCGGATGCCCGCGAATTCCAGAGAACTGCCACTGACCTTCTTGATGAGGTCTCCCGTCTCGCGGAGCTGGAAGGGGTTGCGAACATAGACCGCATTCTTCACTTTAATGTGAGGGAGCACTGTAATTTCCGCAGGTTTGTCTGTGGCCCGGAAAAACTTGGAGAAGAAAAAGGGGAAGGTGGCCAGCTGAAGGGAGAGCACGTCAAACCTGTAGTAGCCCACGGGCATGCCTTGTGGGGCCTCCACCTTCAGAGTGTATTTATCCCTGAAAAAACTAGAAGTCGCGGAAACTTTCAGGTTTTTGAAAGGTAACTGGGGAAAGGAAAGTAAAGGTAGCGGGGACGATGCAGAAATGGAAAAGTGAATGGGGGCCCCCGCCTCAAAAACCTGTTTGGGTAGCTCCGGAGTGAAAACGGCGAATCTCAGGCTCAGAATTTTTATCAGATGCATAAGGAAACAGGCCAGCAGAAAAGCCTCGGCGAACAGGGCCACATCCATGTAGCTTGTCAGCAGAAGGGGCAGGGCCAGCCAGGCCAGGTAGGGAGGTAGAAAGCCCACCAGATTGCCGAACACCGCACCCATGGTGATGCCGGCCCGGACGGGAAACAGGAGAGGCAAGAGAAATATGGAAGTGTAAAACAGGTTCTTGACCAGCTTCTTCTTGCGGAGGCGGAAGACCTCCCGCTCCACAGCACTGCGGGGCAGGGTGACCATCTTGAGCGTGAGCCATACCGCCGAGACCAGCAGGCCGATGGCCCAGGCTCTCAACAAGTGAGGGGCCACCAGGGCAAAAATCACCCAGGCCAGGTCCAGATTGGGGTTGCCCAGCCGAATACCCATCAGCAGGTCTTTGATGGGCAGAAGGGAAAACAGAAAAAGGGTCAAACCCAGCAGGCCCCTGACCAGCACCACCTTCCACTGTTGTCTCATGGCGCATCCACCGCGGCCAGCACATCGGAGACAACCCCTGTAGTGGTCGCCCCCTCAGCCTCATGTTCCGGTTTGATGCCAATCCTGTGCTGTAAAACCCAGACGGCGTATCGTTTGATATCAGAAGGGGCGACATAGCCACGGTTGTTCTGGAAGGCCACCACCCGGCCCACACTCATGAGAGCTATGGAAGCACGGGGACTGGGGCCCCAGGCCACTACCGGACTCTGGCGTAACTTCTCAACAATAGCGGTGATGTATTCAATCGCAGGTTCCGAAACCTGCACCTTGGCAGCCTCCTCCCGGAGTTTAATGATGTCGCCTTTGTTAAACACCTGTTTGATTTGGGAGGACGCCCGGGCAACCACCTTGCGGACTATCTCTTTCTCCCCTTCCTTATCAGGGTAATTCACATTCACTTTGAAAAGAAAACGGTCCAGCTGAGCTTCCGGCAGAGGATAAGTGCCCTCCTGTTCCACCGGGTTCTGGGTGGCAATCACTATGAAGGGCTTCTCCAGAACATGGGTGGTGCCCTCAATGGTCACTTGTTTTTCCTCCATGGCCTCCAGCAGGGCACTCTGGGTTTTGGGGGAGGCCCGATTTATCTCGTCGGCCAGCAAAATGTTGGTGAAGATAGGTCCCTTACGCACCCTGAACTCCGCCTTCTTGGGGTCATACATCATGGTGCCCACTATGTCAGTGGGTAACAGGTCGGGGGTGAACTGCACCCTCTTGAAGTCCGCAGCCACCAGAGTAGAAAAGGTCTTGGCCAGGGTGGTCTTGGCCACACCAGGGGGTCCCTCCAGAAGCAGGTGACCGTTACACAAAAGGGCCGTGAGCAGGCCCTTGGTGATGTCCCCATAGCCTACCAGCACCTGGCCGGCCGCATCCACAAAGTCGTTGAAAGCTTTCATCCTCCCATCCTCCTGAGCGAGAAGGCGAACACCAGCACGGCGACGCCCAGCAGATAGTAAAGGGTGTTCTTGGGCAGTATGTCCCACAAATGGTTACGCAAAAATTTACCGGCCGCCTCCGAGAAAGTGTCCATCATCTCTTTGCCTACGCCACTGTCCTTGAGCATGTCACCTATGTCGTCCAGAGTTCCACTTCGGGCCAGCTCCCTCATGTAGTCCCGGGCCATCTCATAGATGGTGCTGTAGTCCAGCCCTTTCATAATATCCGCCAGAGCTTTCAAATCCTCCGGCCGGATGTTCTGCATGATTTGTTCCAGCAGGTCCTTGGCCAGGTCAGTCTGTAAGCCTTCCATAAACTGATTAAGTTGTTCCAGAGTTTCCGGGTTCAGGTACTTGCTCAAGTCCATGTCATTCATCTTGTTGAGGGCATCCAGCAACTGCTGGTAGTGTGAATACCCGGCCTGCCCGCTCTCCAGAGCCTCGTAAGCACTCATGAACTCGTTGGCCAGGGAGGGGTCAAGATTGTTAAGGAAATCTATGGCCTCCTGTTTGGAGTCAAGGCCCAACCCCTCCTGAATAAAAGTTTCAAAGTCTCCATATCTTTGTGAATAATATGAATATTTGGTAAAGTCATACTTCCGCAGGTAGTTCCAGTCAAAAGCCTCACCCCCTTCTGTGCGGAGGGCAGCCATCTGCTCTGCCATCCCCTCCAGAGAGGAACTGCCAATCACCCGGGCCCCCTCACCACCATAGTAAGGCAGGATGGTCAGATTTCCATAGGTTATGTTGTCTGCAAGGTGACCGTCCTGCACAAAGGCATACGGATAGCCTTGGCTGTCAAAAAGCACATAGGTGCCCTGTTGCTGGAGCTCTTCCAGCACCGAAGGCAGAAAGGATAAGGCTTCCACCTCAACACCTTCACCCTCACCGGGGAATATAACCCGGGCACTGGCGGGAACGAAGGCCAGAAACAAAGCCAGAACCATCAGGAGGGGGCCCGGCCTCAGGTTATCATATTGCCTTGAACTGGTGGAACAGCTCTTCAATTTTTCCCTGTTCATACGTTTTTACACCTCCATACATCTTGCCCTCATAAGTTTCAAAAATGGTCCGCAGCACCTGTTGGGCTTCCTCCTTTTCTTTGGTATGTTCCAGAATTTTCTCTCTGGCCCGGAAACCCTTGCCCATTTCCCGAGTCACAACCCCGCGCCGGGTGTAGGTGCTCACCACCAGATCATAAAGACCTTCAATAGTGTGGGTTGGAGCCTTCAGACTCTTCAGAGTGAAGCGGGTGAACCATGTCATGAAACCCATGTCGGGCCGTTTCTTCTGGTAAATTTTTTTGGCCACATAAAAAACGATGGTAAAAATCAAAATCAAGTCCACCACAAAAACCACCATGAGCACAGGGGTTTCAGCCATCACCTGAAAGATTGATTCAAGCATTCATATCCACCTCCGAATTAACACAAAACCCAAAGCCAGCAGAGCTGTCAGCAGGGCGAGTATGAAAGTTGCCCGCATGCCCTCAGATTGGGAAAGAACAGAAATCTTGATGGTGCCTTCCGCCAGATAGTCCTCATAGCCGGGGGACGAACAAGTCAGGGTGAAAGCCAGCACACCTGAGTTACTCAGGTTCAGGGGCAGACTGGTCGGACCCTCCGCCAAAAGGTTCATGGACAGGTCATCCACCACCAGGCCCGACACCGTTGTCAGCCTCCCCTCCAGCAGGCAGGGTATCTGATTAGGAGTATTCAGGGCGAGCTCCATCTGAAAAGGTTCCTCCTGCTTGACACTTGCAGGGTAAATCAGATGACCTTCAAGAGGAAGAGGCAGGACGTTGAGAGTTAGAGCTTTCTGGCCAAGTTCATACCCGTATTTGGAACAGAAGACTTCAACCCGGGTGGCGACCGGGCCCGCAGGAGCCACCAGACCGACCGGCTGGAAACTCGGGGTGAAATGAGAGGTGCCGTTGAAAACAACGGTGCAATTGGCGTCCGTAATCCTTGAATTGGCCCCGGTATAGTGGCCGGGGGTGACATAAAAGGTCTGGAAGGAATAAATTGAAGATGAGGAAATGCCTATCTCGGCCCGGGTGCGAACGGCGGTGGCGGTAAGGGTGATGGTTCTGAACGCCGCCGTATAATCAGTGGCTGCACATGAGAGGGTAACTGTTTTGTCACCCAAAAAATTCAGAGTGGCACGGTAAGTGTAGGCGGTGGAATAGCTGGTTGATGAAGCCTGGGCCAGGTTGCCATATGAAACCATGCACTCCGCCCCGGCAGGAGCCACCCGGAAGGGCAGGCTTATGGTGGAGCCGTATGTGCCCTGTGAAGTGGTCTGGTCCAAAGTTATGGCAACTGTGGGTTTGGACACCTCAAAAGTTTCAGAAGTGGTGAGGGGGGTATATGAAGTCTTCTCACAGCTGACCTCCAGACTGTGACTGCCACTTGTCACAGGGGAGAGGGTGCCATAATAATACGACGAAAAGGAAAGAGGAGTGTTACTTTGAAAAACCCCGTTTTTGTAAAGGCTGGCTGAACAGATGGAACCTCCCAGTGGGCTCCCGTACCTGTCCTTGTAATGGGCGTATATGTAAATGGGCTCGCCGACCCGATAACTGGAAGAAAGCGTGAAAGTCAGCTGGGAGTTGGGTAGCACATCCACATACACTATAGTTTCATTGTCGTAGCAAGTCAATCTGACTTCGTGGGTGCCCACCCACTGATAAGCCTGGAAAAGAACGGAAAGGGTGGCGTAATCCCCATCGGTGCCCATCCAACCATTTCCGTAAAGGTCAGAACCCCTCCAGATAGAATAAGAACAGGCCGGGCTGGGAATATAGGTAGAAGTGGTTGAGTTGATGACGCGGACTCGCAAATCCCAGGTGTCCTCATGATAAGTTGAAGTGGGGGGGTTATCCGGAATAATGGCGTGGGCCCGGACGGGGGCCAGGACCAGCAACCAAAGAAGACCGAATAAAAGGGCTTTGCGCACATCAGACCAAGCCGAGGGCATAAATAAGCCTTAAGGCGGACTTCCCCCCTGAAACTGTTAAAAAAGCCTGAAGTAACATCAGACATGACGGAAGCGGATTTTCGTGATAGGGTGGAAATTCACAACAAGCTGGTTCGGGACCACATCCCCGGCATCATCCGGTCCAAGGGCGACGTGCCCGTCATTCACACCGCCAACGACAGGGAGTTCTGGGCCAAACTCAAAGACAAACTGAAGGAAGAAGTGGATGAATTTCTGGCTACCGAAAAGCCCGAAGAGCTGGCCGACATCTGGGAGGTGCTTGAAACCATTATGAAGCACAAACGCATTCCGACCAAAAAATTGGCCACCATCAAGACCAAAAAATTCAAGGAAAGGGGGGGTTTTGAGCACAAGGTCATCCTTGATGAGGTCCGGAAAACAGTAAAAACAAAAAGAAAGGGCAAAACGGGGTTTTAAAGACTCCCGGCGGAGGGAAAGCCATTTCTATGGAATAAACCAAAAGATAGTATGAAAAAATTATTAGGCCTACTTATGCTTGTGCTGGTAACGGCTCAAGGATGGGCTCTCACCATAAAGGATGACGCCACCGGTGGCGACTGTGCCTCGGTGGGTGTCTGGGATGCGGAAACCAAAACCTGCACCCTGACCTCGGACCTGACTGAAGGTATCACAGTAACCAGTTCCGGAGTAACCATTGACGGAGCGGGCTACACCCTAAACGGTCCGGGTAACGGCGACGGGGTTTACCTGTCGGCCAGAGTGGGGGTGACTGTAAAAAACCTTAACATCATGAACTTTGGCTATTGCCTGCGCATGACCGGTAATTCAAGGAACAATCTTGTTGAAGGCAACACCTTCAGTAACAGCCCTTACGGTGTATTGTTGTATGACTCCCCCAACAATGTGGTGAGGGACAACACCTTTCACAACAACCTAAACTGCCTGGTCACCCAACACGGAAGCAAAAACATTCTGGAGAACAATCTGATTGAAAACTGCAGTGTTGGCATATACTCCGGCTATGGCACTTCCCACCTCATCAACCACAACACCGTAAGATACAACAATTACGGGGTCCAGCTTGGTTCTTATCAGTACAGCTCGGACACCAGCCACACCATAGTCAACAACACCATAACCGGCAACCAGTTTGGCATTTACATCAAGTATGCCACCAAAAACATGTTTTATCACAACAACCTGATTGACAACACCCGACAGGCCTATGTGTTTGAGAACGCAGTAAATAGTTTCAATATGGAGGTCCCGGAAGGAGGTAACTTCTGGAGTGATTGGACGAGTCCCGACGCGGATATGGATGGTTTTGTGGACAGCCCGTATGTGTTTTCGGGAGGACAAGACAATCTGCCCTGGACACAGATAGATGGTTGGGAAATCCAAGACAGGGATGGAGATGGATATTACCCTCCGGAAGACTGCAATGACAATGACCCTGAGATAAACCCCGGCGCAACCGAAATCTGCGATGGCACAGACAACAATTGTGACGGAGTTATTGACGGTCTGGAACGCAGTTGTGGAGAGGGTGTCTGTCTCGGCACCTCTGTTTGCGAAGGAGGGTCATGGAGTGACTGCTCCAGCAAAGGCACAGACGCCGGCATTTGTGCAGTGTGTGACAGTGAAGGAGTGCCGGAATATGATGAAACCCAGACAGGGGACTGCCTGCCCACCTCCTGTCCCGAAAGTGGATGTGGAGTGGCAGGTTGCGGGGAATTCGTGTTTGGTGAATACCCGGCATACGTTGAGAACGAGTGTTCGGGCATTTACACCTGCACCCAGAACATCTGTGAAGAAGAAGTGATTTGCGAAGCGGACTCGGATGGAGACGGTTACTCCCCCAGCTGTGGAGATTGTGACGACAGCCAGGTCGCAATCAACCTCGGAGCTGAAGAAATCTGCGACCAACTGGACAATAATTGCGACGGCCAGACGGATAATGTGGATGCCGACCGCGACGGAGTGAATGACTGCACAGACGACCTTTGTCTGGGCACCCGCACTGAAGGAGCCGCATGGAAGGCTCTGCTACCCTGGCATTACGCCGACACTGACAATGACGGGGTGTTTGAAGTTCATCTGGGATGGAAGAAAGGCCTCCTGGACAGTGAATACACCCTTGAAGACACCCACGGTTGCACCTGTGAGCAGATACTCAGTTGCTTCCCCGGTGAAAACAAAGTGCTCATGGCAGTTGGTTGTCCGCAGGGCATACTGAAAATGTGGATTCAGCAGATTGGCTGGGCCAAAACCTGCAACTTCAACTGGAGGCTGTGCAACTCGGAGCACGGTAATGGAAACAAGTACTGCCAGACTTTCAACGACAAAGGTAACAAGAAATAAAGGAATGATGAGGGGGCTGAAAGGCCCCTCCTTCCATTTTTCAAATCAAAGCGTATATGAAAGGCGAAAGGGCACTACTCTGGGAGAAAATCACCAGCAGGCTCGCGAGGCCAAGCAGGATTAGGAAAGGAACCAGCCACCAGGCTTTCCGGGCTCTGAGAAAATACCAAAGTTGGGATATTACGCCCTGTCGTCCGGTCACGGAACTACCCCACGAACGGTTTTAATAAAGTTTCGAAAAGGCTTTCGGAAACCCAGAGATTGCCGGCTTCATTGAAATGGTCATCGATTGCATGAAAATATTCCTCTCCGCTCCCGGCATATTCAAGCAGGTCCAGATAGGAAAGGCCGTTCAGGTCGGCCCATGCTTTCATCTCATCCTGAATGGCGTGGCTTACTTTTTCATTCCTGCTGAAAACAAAACCCAACTCACGAAGCTCCTCAAAATAACCGGGGCTGAGCTGGTATTTTGAAGGCACCAGCACAAGGGTGACGGGTATATCAGAATACAAATCAAAAATAGTTTTCAGGTTGGACTGGACCTGACGGGCCTCCTTAAAATCATTACCCAGGTTCTCATAGTAAATGTGAAAATCCCCAACCTGATTGGCCTTGTCCAACAGGCCAACATTCACTTCACCTCTGCAGGCCATTTCCTTGTAGGATTCGGTAACATTATAGGTCTTCACGCGTGGATATTTGCAGGTTGGGTCAAAACTCAGCTCCCTCAGTCGCTTAACAATTTCAAAATTATAGAGGAAACTGGATTTCGGCAGTACCAGGTCGTTATCCACATAAAACAAAATCAGGACCATGTCAGGGTCGTAGTCCCTGAAGGCCTCCGCAACCCGGAAATAGTCCTCCGTATTCCAACCGGGCTTCCCAAGACTGAAGACTTCAAAACCCGTCATGTTTTCAAGAAGCTTGTCGAGGGTTTGAGTGTTGTCAACTCCCGCCCCATAAACAAAAGAATCACCAATCAGGAAAATCCGGGTAGTATTATGTTCTTTGGATTTTGAAAACTCCCCGTCCCGGAAACCCAGGGAATTAACGTTTGCGACATATTCAAAATCAACAGTTTTTACATAAACCGGTCCCCGTCGGATGATGGCGGTCTGGCATCTTAAAATAAGTTCAAACCCGCCGACAAGAACCGTGACTGAAACAAGCATCAGAATATAATTGGCCCAGTTTTTTGAAAGGTGGCGAGCCAGGGCCCGGGTCTTCAGTTGAAAAAGGACGGCGACACAGAGAAAAAATAAAGAAAAAAGCCACAGGAAGTTATTTATGGCCGGGTTCCGGATGACCCCTCCGGAGGAGAACATCCACCCCACAAAAACAGGGTTGGTCACCAGAAAAACCAACAGCAGGCCAACGCCCAGAAACCTTACCACTCTGCACCAGTCAGTCCTTGGCATATTTTTCACTGTCCCACATGTGTTGAGGATTATCCTCTCTTTTTATCAGAAAACGTCCCATGGCCAGATAATCAATACCGGTCCCCATCATGCATTTGTATGCATCAAAAGGTGTGCAAACTATAGGTTCCCCCCTTATGTTAAAAGAAGTGTTTATCAGAAGGGGGATGCCGGAGAGCTTTCCAAAAGCCTTAATCAGATTGTAGTAGTCCGGGTTCTGGTGGCGTCTGACCGTCTGGAGCCTCCCACTCCCATCCACATGGGTGACGGATGGAATTTTGCGGTGCCATCTTTTTCTGATAGGATAAACCATAAGCATGAAATCCGTCGGTTCAGGAACCGGCCGGTCGCACTCAAAATATTTCAGGGCATCGTCTTCACACACCACTGGAGCAAAAGGCCTGAATTTCTCCCTGTGCTTGACTTTCAGATTCAGGACGTCCTGGGCGTGGGGATTGCATGGGTTGGCAAGAATACTCCGGGAACCCAGGGCTCTCGGTCCCCACTCCATCCTGCCCTGAAACCATCCGACAACCTCGTTGTCAAACAGTAGCCGGGAAACAGTTCTGATTAAGTCTCCGGGGGTTTTGAATTCAGTGTATTTCACACCGTTGGAATCAAGGAAGGCTTTCACAAAATCATTAGAATAGCAGGGCCCGAGATAAGCATCAGTCATCCTGTATATTCTCTCCCGTCCCAGAACGGTGTGCCAGGTGTGAAGCGCGGCACCCAGACTGGTCCCCCCATCAGAGGCATTGGGCTGTATCCATATTTTTTTGAAAGGTGTTTTTTTCAAAATCTTGCCGTTGGCCAGACTGTTCAGGGCCGAACCTCCGGCCATGACGAGGTTTTTCATTCCGGTTTCACGGGCAACATACTTCAGCAGGTTCAGAGTGGCTTCCTCATAAACCATCTGCAAGGCGGCGGCAATGTCCTTGTGACGTTGGGTCAGGTCATCCCAGCTTTTTCTGAGGGGGCCACCCAGAAGGTCACAGAGTTTTTGTGAAGGCATTCTGTCTCCACGGTCAAAATCAAAATAGGCCATGTCCAAGCCATAACTCCCGTCAGGTCTGATGTCAATCACCTTGCGGAGTTTGGAGTAAAAAACATTGGTTTCAGGTTTCATATCCCCGTAGGCACTCAACCCCATTACCTTGTATTCAGAGTTATTCACTTTGAAACCCAAGTAGGCTGTTATAGTGGAATAAAGCAGACCGAGAGAGTGGGGAAAGTTTATCTCCTTCAGAAGTTTAAGCGAGTTGCCTTCACCAATTCCGTAAGTGGTGGTTGACCATTCTCCGACGCCGTCTATGGTCACCACTGCAGCGGTCTTGAAGGGACTTGGGAAAAAAGCACTTGCGGCATGAGCCATGTGGTGTCTGACAAAAACCACTCCTCTTTTGTAACCCAGTTTCCGGACCGCCCGGATAATACGAAGTTTCTGGTTTATCCAGGAAGGCATGGACTTCAAAAAGACCTTAAAGGTTTTTGGAAAGTTTTCAAAGTGCTGGAAGAGCACCCGCTCAAATTTCAGCAGGGGCTTTTCGTAAAAGGCCACCACATCCACATCTTTCATTTTTATTCCTTGCGAATCCATGCAGAACCGGATGGCCTTCGCTGGAAAACCCGTGTCGTGTTTCTTCCGGGTGAACCTCTCCTCTTCGGCAGCCGCAACAACCATCCCATCCTTTAGCAGAGTGGCGGAAGAATCATGATAGTAGCAACCAATACCCAGAACATACATGGCAACACCTCAGAACATGCGATAAGCTTCTTCCTCCTCATTCACAACAGACGGAGAAGTCTTCCAGTATGAAGCTTTCCTCGTTTTCTTTTCCAGAAAAGTTTTTCCCCTGAACTTCATGATTATTGAAGTGGGTCCAACCCCAAGAAAATAAATCAAAGTGAGCAAGAGGGAATTAAACAGAACCACCAGTAACTCACCAAACTGGCCTACCCCTTGTCCGAAGCCACGGAAAAATGCCTTCACGCCAGAACCCCCTTAATCAACCGACCTGAAAACAGAGCAGTCAGAACCAGCCCCCCGGCAAAAAACCAGCCTTGTCCCGGAAGAATCACCAGGGAAAGTAGGGAGGTTGCAAGTAGAAAGGCAAATACAAACCCGGCCTTCCGGCCGAACTCAAAACCGGTTTTACTCTCATCAAACACAGGCGGTATAAGGAAAATAGTTTAAAAAGGTTTCAAACCCAACGGGCGGGTGGCTGGAAAAGAATAAAAGGCAAGGTCTCAAACGGGAACATGGAAGTCCGTGCAAGTCACCTTCTGGTCGGTTCCGAGGTGGAAGCCTGGGAGCTGTTCGATAACTGAAGTAACCATGTGGTTCCCGGAATAATCATATGGTTTCGCTGGTGACCATGTGGTTTCCAAAAAATTTATATTCCCCGAAAAGGTGATAGAGTATGGTCAAAAAAGTGAAAAAGGCCGTCTTCCGGAAACTTGATGAAGCTCATCAGCGGGTCTTGGAGTGGTTTTTTGCATATCCCACCAAGTGGATTAACTTGAGCGACCTGGCCAAGGAAGTGGAGGTATCAAAAAGCACTGCAAGCGCAGTGGTCAACTATCTGATTGAAGTGGGCTTTCTGAAGAAGGAGGTGTTGGGCAAGACCTGGCGTATCTCCTGCGAGCAGGAACATCCCTTCAACGTCATCAGAAAGATTCCTTACAATCTGCAAAAGGTTTACGAGTCGGGCGTAATTCAGAGCATTCTGCAAAAAGTGGATGCGGGGGAAATCCCTAACCCTCAGACTATCATACTTTTCGGGAGTTACAGGCAAGGTGTTGACGACGAAACCAGTGATGTGGATGTTGCAGTTGAGGTGGTCGACAACAAAGACTTGAGAGTCATAAAGTTGATGGAAATTTCCAAGATGGGCTACCGAAAAAACGTTCCGGTCAATCTACACATCTTTTCGAGAAACAGGATAGACCTTAATCTCTTCGCCAACATAGCCAACGGCATAGTGCTTCAAGGTTTTTTGGAGGTGAGAATTTGATGCGTTACAAAAGACCTGACCAAAAAAATGCGGAGAGTATATGTGCCGCCGCAGAGAGAGATATGAAGTATACTTTGAGTCTGCCCGTCACTGAAGCTTCGGCCGCAACCATAGTCCGGAACATTTACGAATGCTTCCGGATGCTCGGGGAAGCCATGTTGATAAAAAAAGGTTTTGAAACCGAAGACCATGTAGCCCCCTTGAAGGAGCTGACCCAGCTGAAGGTAAAGACCACCAGACCTCTCAGAACTATTGAAAATCTGAGGAATTTGAGGCATAACATCAACTACAACGGCTATGCCCCCACCATTGCGGAAACTAACGACATACTGAATTTAGCCCGCTGTTGTTTTGAACCTTTGGCAAAAAAGGTCTGGAAAAACATAAAAAGCGAATCTGGAGATTAAAACATGGAAGTCCGTGCAAGTCACATTCTGGTCGGTTCCGAGGCGGAAGCCCGGGAGCTTTTGGAAAGGATAAAAGGCAGTGAGGATTTCGCCAAGCTGGCCCAGCAGAAATCCAAGTGTCCCTCGGGCCGGAAGGGTGGGGACCTGGGATTTTTCAAAAGGCAGAGAATGGTCAAAGAGTTTGAACAGTTCTGCTTCTCCCACAAGAAAGGGGAAACGGGCGTAGTCAAAACCGACTTCGGCTGGCACGTCATCAGGGTTACTGATATAAAGAAATAAAAAAATGGGACTGGATGTTGTTTCCTGCTCGCGAGACCTTCCGGGGAATTCTGATTAATGAGGAAGGTAAACTGGGGTTGGTTTACGCCCCTGACAAAGACAGGTATGAAACTGCGGGCGGGGGGCGCAACGGAAGTGCACGGGCCCCGCATGACAAGGAAACGGCATGGGAATGTCTCCAACGGGAAATCGGGGAGGAAACAGGGTACTCTCAGTTTGAAATGGTCCGTTATCTCGGCCTTAACATAGATGAGTGGACCCCCTGGCACTGGGATGGTTATGCCCATCTGTTCCTGCTAAAGGTCAAAGGCCAGCCGGAAGCCGTCAGACTTGATCCTGAAGAGGAAGGGCTCCAACTGAGATGGTGGACTCCAGAGGCCCTGTCGGGGCCCTTAAAAAACAAACTCAAACCCGGTGCCCTTTACGGAGTCAAACAAGTGGCAACCCTCATGAAAAACGGATGGGATGCCCCACTACCGGACAAAATAATATATAGCTCCCCACCTTGGCTTTAGGTGGAAAAAGTATTTCTCATAGCCGGTGACGCCGGTCAGGGCATTGCCAAGTCTGCCGAAATTCTGGCCAAATCCTTCACCAAGCGTGGCTACTATGTGTTCAATTACAGGGATTACCCCAGCCTCATCCGCGGGGGGCTCAACTTTAATATGCTCAAGGTGAGCACCGACCCGGTGGGTAGTCACGAGTGGAAGGCGGACTATGCCGTCTTCCTGAGCCAGCAGGCTTTTGATACCCACAAGGACAAGACTCATTTTGCCATCACCACTTCAGAAGTTATCGGAGGCGACTTTCAGATTAACACCTCGGAAATTGTTCAAAAAACAGGGGCCCCGGCTATTGCGGGCAACACCGCCACTCTGGGGGCCCTCTACAAGGCCATCGGCCACGACACCCAACCCCTCATGGAGGCCCTGGCCGACTTCGGCAAGCATGCCGACATCAACCGCAAGGTGGCCTGGGAGGGTTTTCAGGCCTACACCGGCAAGACGACACCCCTCCCACAAAAAGAAGGCGGAAAGCCTGGTTACTTCATCAGCGGTAGCTGTGCCATTGCTCTGGGGGCCATCGCCGCCGGCATGGACCTTTACTTTGCCTATCCCATGACCCCCGCCACGCCCGTCCTCCACGTGCTGGCCGAGCTGGAGCGGGAGTTTGACTACAGAACCGTCCAGCTGGAAAATGAAATTGCTGTGGCAAACGCGGCCCTTGGAGCCAGCTTCGCCGGTTCAAATGTCATGATTGGCACCAGCGGGGGAGGGCTGGCCCTGATGGGTGAGGCCTTGAGTCTGCAGGGTATAAGCGAACTGCCCTTGGTGGCCTACCTGTCCATGAGGACGGGGCCCGCTACGGGAGTGCCCACCTACACCGGGCAAGGCGACATAAAGTTTGCCCTCAACATAGGTCACGGTGAATTTGCACGGGCCGTCATCGTCCCGGGAGACGCCAAGGAGGCCCATGAAAGAACGGTGGAGGCTTTCTATCTCACCCGAAAATTCAGAGTGCTCAGTCTGCTCATCAGCGACAAGCATCTGAGTGAAAGCAACTACACACATGATTCACTGCCGGAGCCCAGAGTGAACTCCGAGAGAGGTTTGGTGAAAGCAACTGATTCCCACATGAGTTACAAGATAACGGAGGAGGGAGTGAGCCCTATGGCAGCCCCGGGAGTGAATGGAACTCTCCGGGCCACCAGTTATGAACATGACGAATACGGTTATACAATTGAAGATGAACCAACTATTTTGAAGATGGTGAATAAACGATTGAAGAAGGCCCGTACCTTTGAGCAGGCTGTGAATAAACTGGAACCCGTTTCAGTTTATGGTAAGGGAAAGCATGTGATATTATCGTGGGGTTCAACCAAAGGGGCCATTCTGGATGCTCTGGCCCGGCTAGACCAAGCTTCTGTAAAATTCGTTCAGCTGTCTTATCTGGCCCCCTTCCCCAAAAAACAAGTGGAAGAGGCCCTCAAAGGGGCCAAAACCATCACGGCCGTGGAAAACTCTGTGACCTGTGCCCTCGCCGGCATTTTGAAGGAACACACCGGCCTTGAGGTTGACCACACAATAGTGAAATATGATGGCCGGCCTTTCACGGGTGGTGAGATTGTGAATAAAATAAGGAGGGTGATTGCATGAACGCAAATGATTTCAACACGCCGGTCCCGAACACCTGGTGCCCGGGCTGCACCAACTTCATGATACTGGCGGCCGTGAAGAAAGCCATGGCCGACCTGGTGAATGAAGGAGCATGCAAAAAGGAACAATTCACATGTGTGGCCGGCATCGGGTGCCACGCCAAAATCTACGACTACTTTGACATAAATGGGTTTTACGGTTTGCACGGTAGGGTTCCACCCGTTATGGCCGGCATCCGGTTAGCCAACCCCAACCTAAAGGTGCTCGGTTTCTCCGGTGATGGGGATGCCCTGGCTGAAGGCATGGCCCACTTCATTCACTTCTGCCGTTACAACCTGGATGCCACCTACCTGCTACACAACAATCAGATTTTCGCCCTGACCACGGGTCAGGTGACGCCGACCTCAGAACCGGGGGCGGTGGCCAAGAGCACGCCTCACGGAAGCCCCTTCCGGCCCATCAACCCGGTGGTGCTGGCCCTTGAATCCGGAGCCACTTTTGTGGCGCGGGAATATGCCCTGGACCTTCAGAACCTGACGGCCACTCTGAAACGTGCCATGAAGCACAAGGGGGCGGCCCTGGTTGAAATTCTCCAGCCCTGCATCACTTTCAAGGACGTGAGGGAGTTCGTCAAGGACAAAATGTACCGCATTGAGCCTTCGGACCTGGAGGGTGCCCTGAAGAATGCCCGGAGCTGGAACTACACCAAGGAGGATAGCATCCGCATCCCCGTCGGCGTGTTCTACGAAACCCAGTATCCAACCTTGGAGGAAAAAGTGGGGGTCAAGGTCTGGCACGAGGCCTACCCGGAGAGGCCCCAGAGGTCCACTGAGGAGCTGTGGGAGCGGTTTAAGTAGCGGAAACAATTTCCTGCATCGAGCTGTTCTTTCATTCGGCTGTCGTAAAACTTTAAATTGCTCACACTACCAAATGTAGTTGGTGGCGTATGTGATCCAACGGCGCGACGCAACGCGTTGATTGGTGCGACCGTGGTGTAGTGGTTAGCATCTGAGCTTCCCAAGCTCGTGACTCGGGTTCAAATCCCGGCGGTCGCAAAGGGGCGTCGCCCCTTTTGAAACCCCGATGCAATCTTCGGTGGCATGGGTTGAAGAGCATTAATATTGGAAACGTCATATTTTAACATGACAGACATCGTCACCACCATCGTGAACACCCCTTACCTCATCCTACCCGTCTTCGTGTGGCTGTGGGGGGTGGCCAAGTTCCCCCGCATAAATCTGGAGCGCATCGGCGTTGGAGTCATGCTCACCCTGTCGGGCCTCTTCCTGAACAGCCTGGCCAACGCCTTCGCCCCCTATGCTGGTCAGAGCTGGGGCATCCTGTTTGCAGGGGTCTTCAGCTTCCTGGCCATTCTGGCAGATGTGCTGGGCCTAGTCATTCTGGGCGTCTTCTGCGTGGTTGAGGCCGTCCAGATGTGGAAGTTCTGAAACTCTCTGAGCTTCAGGTCCCGGCAGGGTTAAGATTTAAAGCTGATAGGGTTTGCCCTCTCATGCCCGACATGAAGGAAGTGGTGGCCTATCTCCGGAATTTTCAACTGGACTCTGACGAAAAGGGAGCTCTGCAAAAAATCAACACCCTCATCAAAGAATCCACTCTGGTCATTACGGGTGGCAAGGGTCGCTCCGGTTATGTGGCCGAAATCGGGGCCAGAGTCCTTAGGACACCCACTCTTCAGCCTTTCTACTATCGGGATGCAGGCCTGCCCCCTCTGGACCAGATAAAGAAACACAAAACTGTGGCCCTCCTGATTTCCAGCAGTGGCACCACGGGGGAAATGGTTCAACTGGCCCGGGAGCTTAAAGAAATAGGAGTCACGATTGTAGGCTTCACGTCTTTTGCAACCTCCCCCTTGGCCAAGCTCTCCGACCTTGTGGTGGACCTGCCCAAAAGGCCCAAGTCCCCTGAAGGCACCTATTTTGAGAGACAGGTGGTGACTGCCGACCAGCCCACCATGGGCGACCTGCCCGAAGAGAAGGCCCTGTTTTACATGTATCTGCTGGGCAATCTGTTGAGGGACACCCCCATAAAGCCCGATGAGGAAATAAGGGAGTTGCAAACCTGGATGGATGCCAACCGGGAGGAGCTGAAGGTCATGAAGAACTGGCTGAACGCCTACTGGAACAGTGGCATTCTGCTGGTGAGCAAGGGCTGTAGCAACTCAGTGGCGAGCATGATTGCCAACCGGGGCTCCCACTACCAGATGAACCTGAGGATGAGTCACGACCCGACCTCCCCCCCTCTGGACAGGCACGAGCTGGCCCTAATTATTTCAGGGTCCGCGGATGAGGAATACGGCCGGCTGATTGAAAAAATCCATGACAAGATGAGTCTGGACCTGGGCACCAAAAAGGCCATGTCCGCAGTGGTGGCCGTGGTGGGTCGTAAGGCCGGTTGGCTTAAGACCTGCGATGCCAACCTGGTGCTGGGCGGTGGCAACGACGACTACCGCATGATAAGGGATGAGAAGCCCCAGGCTTTTTACTTCAGGGCGGCCGTGGTGCTGAACATTCTGATGCGGAACATCGCTGCCGAGAAGGGCCTGACCAAGAAGTATGCCGAGCTCCGCCACATAAACATTTAATCATCAGGAGCCTAGCAGTTCAGCCAGCCTTTCGCTGTAGTCGGTAAAGCATTTCCATCCGGCTTCAGTCTCCATACAAAGGTCTTCAGAGGAGATGAAAAGCCTCCAGCCCAGAAAGGGGTCGTAATTGAAGCCGTCATACAGCCACGTCCGCCCCGCCTCAGCTGTCAGAACTTTCAGGATGCCGTATTCCTGAGGTTCCACAAAATCACAGAACTCGTTTATGTGGTCTGCCCTCCTATCTCTCTGGATTACCGCCACCAGGTCTTCCGAACATATGGCGTTTATACAGTGGCCCTGAGTGGGCTGAGAGTAACAGGCAACATAAACTCGGGAACCCTGAAGGGAGTGTGCTTCGGCATCTGGAAAGTAGTAGCCCCCACCAATAATGTATTCACGGTCCCACGCGGGCACGAAAGTCTCAAAGGGGAGATTGTATGCCGACCTCAGATAATTCAGCTCGGCCATAAAAAGGACGGCCAGGTCCTCGCAGTCCCCCCCACCCCTTTTCAGAGTGAAGCTGACATTCTGAATGAAGTCGGCACGGCCGATAGACAGGTCGTCAAGATAGCCGAGGCCGAGGTTCTTCTCATTCTTCATAGCCACACAGGGAAGTTTGATGACTCCTGTAACACACTCCCGGAGAAAGGGGGAGAGGGTAAAAGCATCAGCAGATCCCAGGTTGGAATTGGCACCAAACCAGTCAAAATACCACACCAACTGGTCCTCCATCTCAGCAAATTCCGTGGTCAGCCGGTTCAGTTCGGCCTCCTGAACCAGTAGTTTGGTTTCAAAGGTCAGGTTGAGAAGGGCCAGGGAGTTTTCAAGCTTCAGAAATCCGGCCTCGAGCAGAGCGAGCCGGCTTTCCAGCCCGGCAGTTTCCTCTGTCGCATTGACAAGGGAGGTGTTGAGCCGGGCCACCTCCTGTTTCAGCCCCGATGCATCTGAAGCCAACCTGATGCAGACCACGGCCAACAGAATGAACATGGTGGCGGACAACCAACGGGGAACCTCAACCACTTAAGGGGGTGAAAGGGAGGACTGATAAACTTTTGGCATGGGGGTGCAGAGGTTTTTGCGGGTGGATTGGGCGGGATTTGAACGGAAGGGGCTTCGCCCCTTCGCAAGCTCAGGGCGACCCGCAGGCCGCCTTTCCAAACCCCCGCGTCACCCGCAGGTGACGCGTTTTTGGTGAAGCTTTTTCTAAAAGCTTCCGGGCCAGGCGGGATTTGAACCCGCGGCAAGGGGCTTCGCCCCTTCGCGAACCCCCGCGTCACCCG
>Ga0129302_1001190_pt1 | contig 19555 bp, 17 predicted proteins | sample BlaSprsedimmetaG_FD_94476 | JGI IMG/M metagenome (GOLD analysis project Ga0129302, IMG submission 94476) | Hot spring sediment bacterial and archeal communities from California, USA to study Microbial Dark Matter (Phase II) - Blank Spring... | ecosystem: Environmental > Aquatic > Thermal springs...
ACTGCCAGTTGAATCAAACAGTGGTCTTTGCGTAGAGTTACAACATAGCGACGTAAAAGGAATTGATTTATGGCGACGATCAAGGTATCACCAAAGTTCCAGATAGTTATTCCCAAGGACATTCGACAGCAGGCGAACATTCAACCCGGCCAGACAATGGAAATTTTCCATGTAGGCGGCATCATCGAACTTGTGCCGATTCGCGACATGAAATCCCTGAGAGGGTCTTTACCCGGATTGGATACCGAGGTTGTACGAGACTAGGGTGAACGCGTATGAATGTTGTGGATTCCTGCGGGTGGCTTGAATATTTCGCCGAGGGTCCGAACGCTGATTTTTTTTGCCGAACCCTTGAACGCCCCGAAGGAGACCCTGATAGTTCCTTCCGTCTGCCTTTATGAGGTGTTCAAGAATATCTTCCGCCAATACGGACGTGAGCAGGCGTTGGAAAAAGTAGCGGTAATGAGGCAATGTGTAGTGGTTCCATTAGGCGACGAACAGGCTCTTGAGGCTGCACTGATTAGCCTTGAGTTTAATCTCCCAATGGCCGACAGCATTATTATGGCAGCCGCACAGGCCTATAACGCTACCGTGTGGACGCAAGATGCACACTTCGAACATCTGAGCAACGTGCGTTATTGCGCAAAGAGCAGTGGATAAGTTTGATGCGAAAAAGATGCGGTAACCGGCGGCGCCTTCAATCCCGACCCACTCCCCGGACAACTGCTGAGACGGAATTGAAAACCCCTGCGCAACCAACAATGTCTGACGGGTCTGACAAGTCTGACAGTTTTGTAACAAGGAGACGCAACCATGACTTCTGACATTTCACGACGCACCTTTATGGCGGGCGTGGGCGCGACCGCGGCGGCGTTGTCCGCCGAAGGCCGCGCCGCGCAACCGGCAACCCGTCCCAATGTGCTGCTTTATGTGGTGGACGATCAGGGCACGGACGATGCGGGCTGTTACGGCAACCCGGTGATACGAACACCGGGCCAGGACATGCTCGCCGCGGAAGGCACGCGCTTCACACGCGCCTTCTGCACTACGCCGTCGTGCAGCGCGAGCCGATCGACCATCCTCACCGGCTGGCATAACCACGCCAACGGCATGTATGGACTCGCCCACAGTTACCATCATTTCCAGTCCTTTGACAATGTCAAAACGCTGCCGGTGATGCTGTCGGACGCGGGCTATCGCACGGCGCGCGCAGGCAAGTACCATGTCGCCCCGCCGGAGGCGTACCGCTTCGACGAAGCCTTTGCGGGCAAATCGCCCGTGGATATGGCGGACAACTGCCGGGATTTCGTCACGGGTGAGGATGACCGTCCGTTTTTCCTCTATTTCTGCACCACCGAACCACACCGCCCCTTCCGGCGCGACGGATCGCAGCCCATTGATCCGGCGGACGTGATTGTTCCGGATTATCTGCCCGATACAAAAGAGTCCCGCGAGGAACTCGCGCAGTATTACATGTCCGTCGAACGCGCCGACTCGGGGTTGGCGCGGCTCATCGAAATCCTGAAGGAGGCCGGACAATGGGACAACACGCTCGTCGTCTACATCTCCGACAACGGCATTGCCTTTCCCGGCGCAAAGACCAACCTGTACGAGCCGGGCATGCGCCTGCCCTGCATTGTGCGCAGTCCCCGGCAAAAGAAAAAGGGGCACGCCTGCGACGCCATGATCACTTGGACATACATCACGCCGACCATTTTGGACTTCTGCGATGCCATGCCGGAGAACCACGTTTTTCACGGGCGCTCTTTTCTTGCCGCGCTCGAAGAGGAACATCCCCGGGGCTTTGACGAAATCTACGCCTCGCACACCTTCCACGAAGTCACCATGTACTATCCCATGCGCGTGGTGCGCGGACGCCGCTACAAACTGATCTGGAACATCGCGAGCGGGCTCGCCTATCCCTTCGCGCAGGACCTGTACGCGTCCGCCACGTGGCGGGCCATGCGCGAACGCGGCGAAGCCCACTACGGCAAACGCAGCATTGACGCCTACATGCGCCGCCCGCCTTTCGAGCTCTACGATCTCGAAGAAGACCCGCACGAGATCAACAATCTCGCGGACAGTCCGGAACACGCCACGATTCTCGCGGAACTCAAGGAAAAACTCCGCGCATTCCAAGAACGCACCAACGACCCATGGATTCACAAGTGGGAGTATGAATAGAAAAACAAAAGGGAACTCTACAACATCTACGCGTTTCGCGTAGATGTTTGGTGTAGGTAGCGCATCAACCATCGTCATTCCCGCGAAAGCGGGAATCCAGTGATATCGTGCATGAACCGGCGAAAGTTCGTAGATTCCCGCTTTCGCGGGAATAACGGGAAACGTCAAGTCGCTGTGTATTACTTGGGTTGCGGGCAACGCCCGCGTTAGGTTTATGCGGCGGTAACATCAACAAGTATACTGTAAGACTGAGGCGGCGGAACATCCTGTCCCGATTCTCGCAACCCTTCAATATGAAATTGTATTGCCTGTTTGCACTGCGGACATGTGAACGCGGTCATAAGCCTGAACCTTTGGCGAGTTGGGCGCGTGTTTGTATGAACATTTACTGCTGCTTTGAAACGTCATGCCGTAACGGCATAATCCACGCCGCGGGGGTTCTCCACGCGCTGGGACGCGTTGAGCACTTCAAGTCCCAGCACATTGTCGTGCTTATCATAGTCAAGAATGATTCCCGGCTTATCTTCATCACTTTCTTCAATCGGGATGTCAAGCAACAGGATGCGCAACACATCCACATTCGGATCATACGTCACTTTCATGTTGTTGCCTTCCCATACTTATCAATCTTATTGGCTCGATAAGCGGTTATCACCTTTGGCGAAACGCGATGGCGATTGGTTTTCTACAGGCATAATGGCAATATGCCCCATGCTCTCCCAGATTTATGCGGCGGTAACTTCGATAAGTATGCTGTCAGACTGAGGCAACGGAACATCCTGACCCGATTCACGCAGTCCCTCAATATGAAATTCTATTGCTTCCCGTATGAGCGCCGTAACTTCCTCGCGTGTTTTCGCAGCGGCAATACATCCGGGAAGATCGGGGACATAAGCGCCGTACCCAGTTTCACTCTGTTCTACAACGACCACGTATTTCATTGCGAATCCCTTTGCAACAGACCTGCTTGCTTCAGAATGGCGGACAATGCGCCAACCGGCACATCGGCATTCATATTTCCAGATACCGTAATCAGATTCGTTCGCTCTGGATGCTTGAACTGGCGATGACTGCCGCGACATCTGGCCTCTATCCATCCATCAGCGGAAAGCAATCATATGAGCTCTCGTACTTTCATGCAGCGTACTTCTATCTCCTAATAATTGTAACACATACCAAGGGTTTGTGAACATATTACGCGCAGGAGCAACAGTGCGCCGAAGAAACAGGAACGCGCCAAGCGTCCATCATACGGACTATTTCACCCGCACCAGAAAACTGCGCACTTCAAAGGGTTTTATGTTTATCGTGATGGTGTTGTCTTTTACGGGGATGTCGGTTTCGGGGTCTTCCATGAGGTTGCATTCGGTGACGTTGGAAACGGGAACGCCGAAGCGGATGCTTGCCTTCCCGCGCGCGCCGTGGGCTTCGTAGAGGCGCGCCACGAGGGCGTCGCTGTCTTCCGCCTGCTTGACGGTTTCCACGATGACGTTGGGGCGGTCGGTTTCCACGAGCGGGGCGGTTGCGGGCAACGCGCCGGGCGCGGTTTTGGCGGCGGTTGCGAGCAGCGGCGCGTTGAGCGCGTAGCCTTCGCGCACGGATTGGCCGCGCCAGTCGCCTTCGTGGGGCAGCAGCGCGTAGGTGAACCGGTGCTCCCCCTCATCGGCGTGGGGATCGGGGTTCACGGGCGAGCGCAGCAGCGACAGGCGCAGCACGTTGTCGCGCACATCATAGCCGTACTTGCAGTCGCTCAGCAGGCTTACGCCGTAGTCCGCCTCGGACAAGTCCGCCCAGTGATGCGCCGGGACTTCGAAGCGCGCATGGTCGAAGGCGGTGTTCTCGTGGGTGGTCCGTTCGATGGCGGCGAACTGGATGTGGTAGGTCGCCTTTGCGGTCAACACGTCCACGGGGAACGCCACCTTGAGCAGCCGCCGCTTCTCGTGCCAGTCCACATGGGTGTCCACGTCAATGCGCGGACTGTTGGCGTAGAGCGTGATGTCCTGGGTGAACACGCTGCGCTCGGTGCGGCGCACCACGCGCACCACGGCGCGGACCGGCCCGTTCTCTACAACCGCCATGGACTCCGCCTTGTCGGGTTCCGACATGATCTCCTCGAAGTTGTAGTCTATGTCCCACGCGTCGTTGGAGGCGGGACGGTCTTCAAACAGTTGCAGCGTATTGCCCAATGCGCCCTCCGCCAACACCTCGCGGTTCGCCTGTTTGTCATAGACGCGCCTGAACCGGCCGCAGTTGTCGAGGGTCACCTTCACATACCGGTTCTCCAGGGTCTTGGCGGTCGCTTTCAGCGGCGCTGTCGCTACCACCGCCTCGCCGGACACGATGTGATACACAGCGCATCCGTATGCGGGCACATTCCTCGCCTCGAACAACACCTCGCCGTCCGCCACGCGCTGCGACGGCGTGACGCTGCCGTCCGGCGCGATCACGTGGAACGCGCCCTTGGGCAATTTCACCTTCACCCGCGCCACGTCGTCCCGCGTCCATGACAGCGGATTCCACACCACCACCGGCGCGCCCTTGCCCGACGTGTCCATCTTGTCCGCGAGGAACGCCTGCGCCCCCGCCAGCAGCGGCTCCAGCATGTCGCGTATCTGCGCGTAATTTCGGTCGGCATCGCTGTACACTTCGGTGATGGACGAGCCCGGCAGGATGTCATGGAACTGGTGCGTGAGCAGGATGCGCCATGCGGCGTTGATGGTCTCATGGTCGTAGGGCTTGCCGTGCAGCGCCGCCACGGCGGACAGCCATTCCACGTTATGCAGCAGCCATTCGCACTTGCGGTTGTTGCGTTTCGCGCGCGCCTGCGTGGTCTGGCAACCGCGATGCAGTTCGAGATACAACTCGCCGTTGTGGACGGGCAGTTTTTCCGGCGGCACGCTTGCGCGCATCCGCTCGAAACAATCCTCGGTGCGGCTGAAGGAACACTTCGGCAGTCCGACCAGATTCGCGTAGCGCTTGCCGTATTCGATCATCTTGTGGGTCGGTCCGCCGCCGCCATCGCCAAAGCCGAAGGAAAAGGGCGCTTCGTTGACCAGATGCTTCTGCTGGAACTCGTTCCACTGGCGATCAAGCTGCTCCGGCGTGGTGTCGCCGTTGTAGTTCACCGGCGGCATGACGGCGCGGATGCGCGAACCGTCCACGCCCTGCCACCAGAAGTACCCGTAGGGGAACTTTGTATACTTGCTCCAGGAAATCTTGATGGTATGGAAGGTTTCGATGCCCGCCCGCACGAGCAGTTGCGGCAGCGACCACGGGAACCCGAAGGCGTCCGGAAGCCACGCCACCTTCGAGCGTCTGCCGAACTCACGTTCATAGAAGCGGTTGCCATACAGAAGTTGCCTCACCAGCGCCTCGCCGCCGGACGCGTTGCTGTCCTGCTCCACCCAGGTCGCGCCGCACGGTTCCCAGCGGCCTTCCTTCACGCGCCGCTTGATACCTTTCCACAACGCGGGGTAGTTCTCCTTCACGAACATATACAGTTCCGGCTGGCTCGCCGAGAAATGGAATTCGGGGTACTGTTCCATGAGCCGCAGCATGGTGGAGAAGGTGCGCCCCACCTTGCGCTTTGTCTCGCGCAGCGGCCACAGCCACGCCGTGTCAATGTGCGAGTGGCCGATGAGCGCGAGCGCGCCGTTGTGGGGCGACGCGGGGAATGCCTTCAGCCCGCGCTGGAGGAAGCTCCGCGCCTTCACTGCTGACGCGGTCAGCGCGTTGTCGTCCGGGTTGTCTATGTCCAGCATCCGCGCCGCATCAAAGACCCATGTCGCCAGCCGCCGCCGCGCCGTGTCTTCCGCAGGCATAAACTCCAAAGCATCCAGATAGGCGAGCCCGTCCCAGTATAAGTCCCACAAATCTTTGTTCATGACCGCGATATCCGCGCAGGCGAACACATGACTGCTGTCGAAGCGGGTGCTGGGACAACACTCCAGCGCGATGTCATATCGTGCGCCGCCCTTCGCCTTGTCCGCGAGCACGAGGCATTCATGGTTTCGGTCAATACCCTGCCACGGCACACCGTTGAGGTATGCCAGCCCTTCGCCGGACTCATGATGCGGTCCGACCCCCGCCACATGGGAATGGGCGCAGGGATTCAAAATCGCCACAGCGCATTTTCCCGCATACTCTTTGGGCAGCGTCGCATACATGCGGAACCACGTGGTCTGGTCGTAGCCGCCCCAGCGTTCCATCACCTTGAAAGGTTGCCAGCCGTTTTTGGGAATACTCTCCGGGCCTTTGCCCGTGCCGGTAACACACGAATACAACTCAGTGATGTTTCTGCGTTGCGAGAAGATACGTCCGAACAAATCACGGAAGCGGTTGCGCGCCTGCGCAAATTCAACATTCCAGTCAGCGTCAAAATGGGGCATGATAGAATCCTCAAGAGATAATGTATTAAGGGGGAAACCACAGGCGCAAATTATACGCGCATGACCGGCACGGAACACAAGAAATTGTGGTTTGTTTTTGACTGCGCAAGTCGCACTTGCGCAGTCAAAAGGAACCGACAAACACTATTACGACACATCAGGCTGGACAATACTGAATTGCTTCAGGATGGTTGTGTCATGAGCGCGCATCGCCGCAAATGGGCATGTATGCCGGCCGCTGCAACGGCGCTTGTTGCGTGCAACCCGTAGACAACATCAGCCGCGTCGTTTTTTCAACATACGCGCTCCGGCGAATGCCATTGCCAAACCGACCGCCGCTGCGCCCATCAAACCGGACACCGGCATGGCTTCACTCAGCACAAGCGTAAACACCGGCGACCATGCGGATTCGCTCCGTCCATGATCATACACTTCGCATTGGTAATCCCCTGCGTCCGCCTCCGATATGTCAAAGACGGTGTAGGACGATTCAACCGCGTCGGGAATAAGAACCGCAGGTTTTCCGAGGCTTGAAACCCGTCAGCATTCCGTTTATCATTGTCAGGGACAATCATCAAAAGAAGGAGCAACCCATGGAACAGGAACGTTTTCTTTCGCGGCGCGAGTTTACGAAAGTGTTGGGGCTGGGCGCGGCGGGCTTATCGGCGCTGTCGCGCGCGGACGCGGTTGAAAACGAGCCCTTTGCCATAGTCCATGGGCCGGTGGCGCAGTCGCCGGGCGCGGGCGAAGTGAATATCACATGGCACACGAACCGTCCCGCCGTGGCGCGGGTGTTGTACGGGTATGACGGCGCGTTGACCCGGACGGCGTTTACGAGCCGGGACGGGTTGGTCCCCAACGACAGCACCTGTCATGCCGTGCGCCTGACGGGACTCACGCCAGGCAGGCCTGTTCAGTACAAACTTGTGGCGCAGGAATTCAAGCGGTATGTGACACCTTATGTTGTGCGCTTTGGCGACACGGTTGAAAGCGATGTGTTCGCGTGCGCGCCCCTTGACCCGCACAAGGAGTCGTTCTCGTTTTTGATGTGGAACGACATCCACGACCAAAGCGGCATGTTGAAAGAGATGTTCGACGACGCGGACTGGGACGGCGTTGACTTCGTTGTGCTGAACGGCGACATCATTAACGATCCCGTCAGCGAACAGCAGATTTTCAACGCATTTTACGACGTTTGCGCGGAGCGTTTCGGGGCGCGGCTGCCGATGGTGTTTGTGCGGGGGAATCATGAAACGCGCGGCGGGCTGGCGCGGCGCCTCGCTGAATACACGCCGGGACGCGACGGACGCCCTTATTACTCCTTTGATCATGGCGCGGCGCACGTGGCGGCCCTTGATTCAGGCGAAGACAAGCCGGACGGCAACACGGAATATGCGGGACTGGTTGATTTCGCGCCCTTCCGCGAAGCGCAGACAGGGTGGCTGCAAGCCGACCTTGAAAGCGATGCTTCGCGTCGCGCGCGTTGGCGGATTATGTTGTCGCACATACCCATACCGCTCGCTCCGGACAATTGTTTCGGCGCTCAGGAGGTTGGACGGCTGTGGCGGCCACTGGCGAACGCGGCAGGCGCGCATCTCTGGCTGAGCGGACACAATCACCGGTTCTTCGCGGCAACCCTTCCGGGCGACACGTTCCATACCGTGATCAATCCGCCCGACGCCACGGTGCGCGTGGACGCCTCCCCTGAAACGCTGGCGGTGACAGTGGTTCAGAAGGGCGGCAAAATACTGCATCAACAAACCATAACCGCATAAGAAGGCATTATGACACCCGTTTCACGACGCGCTTTTCTGGGCGGCGCCGCGCTTGCGATTGCAGGCATGAACAGCGACGCGCCGCACCGGGCGGACCATGCGTCAAAAGAGAAACATCTCATGAATACTCAAAAGACGGCCTTATCATGCCCTCCCCTTATACGCGGTCATCTGCGCTGGTATGATCATGCCTTTGCCATGCGCGAGGGCATTGACGGCTGGCGGCGGGAATTGGATGACGAGCGCCGGATCGGCGCCAATCTGTTGTGGTTGTCCCATGTGCGTCCCGCATTGGACGCGAAAGACGCGGACACGCTGCGCGATATTTTCGACGCGTGCGCGGAACGCGGCATGGGCGTCATCATCGAAACAGGAAAGACGCGGGACTGGTATATCCATTGCGACGTCAAGCGGGAACTTGACGAGGTGCGCGCTGTGTGCGCTATGCTCGCGGAACGCTACGGCGACCACCCGGCGTTTTTCGCGTGGTATGTCCATCATGAAATTTACGCCGCATGGGACGCCTTTGGCGCGTACATTGACGAACTGTATCCGGCGGCGGTGGCGGCGTGCAAAAAAGCGCTGCCGGACAAGCCCGTTACGTTGTCCCCCTTTTTCATCCTTGACAAGGACAAGGTGTTCGGCGATTTTCGCTACGCCGAACCGCAGGAATACCGGGAATACTGGGCGCGTCTCATCCGGCGCAGCGGTTTCGACATCATCATGCTGCAGGACAGCGGCGAACACTTTTCCTATGTGACCATGGAGCAGCGCCGCCCCTTTTTCGAGGCCATGCGCGGCGCATGCGCGGAGGCGGGCGCAACACTGTGGGGCAACGTGGAGACGGCGGAGATGGTGGTGGAAAGTATCGAGAAATACGTTGCCCGGTACGGGCGCGTACATCATGCGAACGCGAAGGGGATACCCTGGCGCAATGTTCCCATAGACCGTCTGGAGCAAAAGCTGCGGCTTGCCGCGGAGTACGCCGAAAACATTGTGTCCTGGGGGTATTGCCAGTTTGGCCGCCCCCACCTGAACGCCGAGGCGAAACAATGGTATGAAGAATACAAGCGATACCATGACCGGGTGGCGGCCTCGATTGAGATGGACGGGGGTTTTGACGGATAATTTTTCCGCGTCCCGGCTGAAACCATATCCGGAGCAACAGGAGACACAGTAATGCGACAAAAAACGATGAGCCGCCGTTCTTTCCTCGCGTCAACAGCGTTCACCGCCGCGGGGACGGCTTTCGGGCTTTCGGGCAAACGCGCCCACGCCGGAGACGCCGCCAAAAATATCATTTGCATCCTTTGCGACGACATGGGCGCCGAGGAGTTGGGGTGTTACGGCAACACGCATCATGACACGCCCAATCTGGACGCGCTTGCCGCATCGGGCGTTCGTTTCGAGACTTTTTATGCGGCGCCCGTGTGCAGTCCCACGCGGGTATGTTTGATGACGGGGCGTTATGGGTTCCGCACGGGTTGGTGCAACATGCGTGGCCGGGCGGCGGGCGGCCCCGTCCGCCATGATGTTGATCTGGCCCGTGACGAGACCAATTTTGCGCAGCTGCTGGCGTCGGCGGGTTATGCGACCGGTTTCGCCGGAAAATGGCAACTCACCGGCGACAATCTTGAAACGATGCTTTCGGATGCGGGGTTTCAGGAAAGTCTGATATGGATTTACACCAACTATCTGGCCCAAGGGGAAAGCTACAAGGGCGGTTACCACCCGCCGGGCGGCGCGAAATCATCACGATACTGGCATCCGGGACTCGCCCGCAACGGCGCGCATTTTGCCACCACGCCCGACGAGTACGGCCCGGACATGTTCTGCGAGTTCTGTCTGGACTTCATCCGCGGCCACGCCCGGGAACCTTTCCTGCTCTATTACCCCATGACGTTGATACACCGTCCGTGGGTGGCCACGCCGGATACGCCTGAACTCCGGGGTGAAAACACGCGGGCCCATCTCAAAGCCAACGTCGAATACACCGACAAGATCGTGGGACGCATCGTGGATGAACTTGACAAACTCGGCATCCGCGAGAACACGATTATCATGTTCACCGGGGACAACGGCACGCAAGTCGCAGGCAAATGCACGCCCACGGAATGGGGCGCGCGCGTACCGTTCATTGTGAGTTGTCCCGGCACGGTGCCGTCGGGCGTGGTCAGCCGCGAGCTGTCCGACATATCCGATATCCTGCCCACCATGCTCGATTTCGCCGGGGTGGAACAGCCCCGCGACATCATGATTGACGGCCATAATATCGCGCCCTATTTGCGCGGCGAAACAGACGCCACACGCCGCGGGATGGTCTTCAGTTTCCTCGGCCAGTACCGCATCCTGCGCAATAAACATTATCTGCTCGAACAAAATTCGGCGGACGATTTTGGGCAATTGTTTTATTGCGGGGAAAGCCGCGACGGACGCGGCTATGTGGATGTTACCGACTCGAACGACCCGGATCATATCGCCGCGCGGAAACATTTTGAGATGTATCAAATGGGTTATCTCGTGCCGCCGACAACCGTGGCGGAACGGTTGGAGTTTGAAGCGCAGACCATTCCCAAACTCGAAGGTTTGAACAAATATCTGGCACAACTGGACAAGCGCATCCCGTTGCGCCGCGTGCCGTCCAGGCGGCAGCAGACCAGGAAACGCAGACAGGAACGGACGCAGGCCGCCGAGGACGAATAAGAACCGGTTGGGGGGAATAGTTCACGCCGTCCATACTGTCCACCCCGTCCATAAAACACCCTGTCCCAACGCTCCGCTTGAAATTCCCCGGCGGAAACAGTAGACTTTACACAGTGTGGTTTTGTGCGACGTCACTTTTTTACCAAAGGTTGGGAGAAGCGTGCCATGAATACGGCTACCAAAATAAACCTGTCTGTGATGATGTTTCTCGAATTTCTGGTCTGGGGCGCATGGTTTGTGACCATGAGCACTTACTTGGGCAAGTTGGGGTTTACGGGCGGCCAAATAGGCAATGCATATATTACCACCGCCGTGGCGGCCATTATCTCGCCCATCTTTGTGGGCATGATCGCCGACAAGTTTTTCCCCGCGCAGGGGCTGCTTGCCATTTTGCATCTCGTGGGCGCGGCGCTCATGTATTGGGTCAGCACGATTGAAACGCCGGGTCTTTTCTTCTGGGTTCTTTTGGCCTATGCAATTTGTTACATGCCGACGCTGGCGCTGGCAAACGCCATTGCCTTCAACCAGATGACGGACTCGGAAAAGGAGTTTCCCCTGATCCGCGCCAGCGGTTCGGTCGGCTGGATTGTCGTCGGCCTGTTTCTGGGTTTTGCGCGCATAGAGGATACGAACATTCCCATGCTCATCGCCGCCGGCGCCTCGTTGGTATTGGGCGTATACGCCTTTTTCCTGCCCCATACGCCGCCCAAGGGCGCGGGCAAAAAGGTGACTGTCGGTGACATTCTGGGCGTTGAAGCGCTGCGCCTGATGAAAGACCAATACTTCGCCATTTTTGTCATTGCGTCGCTGTTGATAAGCATGACCACGTCGTTTTATTTCGGATTTGCCAATATTTACTTCAATGAAAGCGGCATGCAATATACGGCGGCTGTCATGACCGGCGGCCAGTTTTCAGAGGCGATCTTCATTGCGTTGCTCGCCTTCTTTTTTGCCAAGCTCGGCATTAAGACCATTATCACGCTGGGCATGCTCGCATGGTCCGCGCGCTATTTCCTGATGGCGTACGGGGGCAACGACATGCCGCTCGTGTTGTTATGGTATCTGGCGATCATTATTCACGGCCTGTGCTTTGGTTTCTTTTTTATTGCCGGACAGGTCTACGTGGAAAAGGTCGCGCCCAAAGCCATCCAGGCCGGCGCGCAGGGATTTATCGCGCTGGTCACCTTTGGTATCGGCCATGCGTTGGGCGCCAAGTTCTCCGGCCTGATTGTGGACCTTTTCACCACGGAGGCGGGGCGCAACTGGACCAATATCTGGCTGTTGCCGGCGGTTATGTCGCTGGTGATAGGCATTTTGTTCTTCCTGTTTTTCAAGGTGAAACCGGCGGAGATTCCCGTGGAAGCGCCGGAAGAGGCGTCGGCGCAGTAAATTGCGCCCGCCGTTGAAACAGCAACGCAACCATGATATAGTGAATACGTCATGGTTGCGTTTTTTTGTCATAAATGCGGCGCCCCTTGGGAGAGCGACAAGCGGCAGCCCGGTTTCAAGGAGACCTGCCGGGGCTGCGGCGCTTATTTGCATTGTTGCAGGAACTGCCGTTTCCACACGCCGTCGGCGCATAATCAATGCTATATACCGAACACGGAATATGTGGCGGATCGCAAGGGGCTGAATTTCTGCGAGGAATTTGAGTTCAAAACCGGCGCGTCAGGACAGGATGCCGACGCCGGGAAACGACAGCAGGCGCGGGACGCCCTCAACGCCCTCTTTGGCGAGGAAGAAAAGAAGCCCGAGTCATTCGATGATTTGTTTAAGGAGTAACTTGTTTCAAGGAAATGCCGCGCATAAGACAGCGTTTTTTGCCGGGAATGCGGACGTCGGCAGAACGGGTCCAATCCTTGCATGACGCTGTGTCTTCTCATCATATTGACGTCTGTTTAGGGCAATGCCGCCGCCCTGTGGATTTTTTGGCGTGAAAATCAGTATAGTTGACACGCATACAACAAGGCGCACAGTCACAGGAGAATCCCCGCTTGTCCACAGTTCCCCCGACCATACATGAAATCATGCTGCGCGCGCAGGCCGCGCATACCGCCATACCCGGCTTTAACATTCCCTACCTGCCCATGATGGAACCCGTGGCGCGCGCGCTGCGCGACACGCGCTGTTTCGGCCTGGTCATGGTGGCGCGACTGGAATGGGAGAAGTTCGCGGCGGGCGGCGTGAAGCCCATTTACGAAACCTATCAGCAGGTGAAGGATGAGCGGTTCTCGCGGCTGCACTTGGACCATGTTCCGGTAATTGATGAAGACAACCTGCTTGTGGACTACGAGGCGATTCTGGCCGAGGCGGCAACACTGGGCTACGACTCGATTATGATAGACGGATCGCGCCTGTCCCTTGACGACAACATTGCCGCGACACGTCGCATTGTGGACATGGCGCACGGGCGCGGCGTGGCGGTGGAAGCGGAGCTGGGCGCGGTGATGGGACACGAATCCGGACCCATGCCGCCCTACGAGGAGTTGTTCGCATCGGGCAAGGGCTTTACCGACCCGGACGAAGCGCGGCGTTTTGTGGCGGAGACGGGCGTGGACTGGCTGTCCGTGGCGATTGGCAGCGTGCATGGCGCGATCAGCGCGACGGCGCGCCGCGAGAAGAAGCTGGAGGCGCGATTGAGCATTGAACGGCTGGACGCGCTGCGCGAGACGACGGGCGTCCCGCTGGTGCTGCACGGCGGCACGGGCGTCAAGAAGGAGTGCGTGCTGGAATCAGTGCGCCACGGAATTGCTAAAATAAACATCGCCACGGCTATCCGCCAGCCCTATGAGGCGCTTATGGACGCCGATCCTGAAGGCGCGTTGCAGGCGGTGTATGAGGCGACTGTTGCGGTGGTGCGTGATGATTTGGAATTAATGAACTCGGTGGACATACTCAACCCCGGCGCATGAGCCGGAAGAAAGGAAGCCAAAATGAAGAAGGAGAAGAGTTGTTTCGCGGTGTTCTTCGGGAACCGCGGCTTTTTCCCCGCGTCGCTCCAGGCGGGCGCGCGGAAGGAGATGACGGAAGTCCTGAAAAAACTGGGACACAAGACGCTGACGCTGGACGCGAAAGCCACGCGCCACGGCGCGGTCGAGACGCCTGCGGAAGGCGAGGTGTACGCGAATTTCCTGCGGCGCAACGCGGGCAAGTATGACGGCGTGATTCTGTGCCTGCCCAACTTCGGCGACGAGACCGGCGCGGTGGCGGCGCTCAAGGACGCAGGCGTGCCGATTCTTATACAGGCCTATCCGGACGACCTTGACAAAATGGCGCCGGAAGTGCGGCGCGACGCCTTCTGCGGCAAGTTTTCCATCATGGACGTATTTTGCCAGTACGGGCTGAAATTCACGGCGCTCAAGCCGCACACGGTATCTCCCGGCAGTCCGCGCTTCGCCGAGAACATTGATTATTTCGACCGGCTCTGCCGCGTGCATAAGGCGATGCGCAGCATGATCGTAGGCGCCATCGGCGCGCGCACCACGGCGTTCAAAACCGTGCGCATAGACGAACTTGCGCTGCAACGCCACGGTATCACCATGGAAACGCTTGACATGTCGGATGTGTTTGCCCGGATGCAGGCGCTCAAGATGTCTGAAAAGGCGGTGGTGGCAAAAGCGAAAGTCCTTCAGAACTATTCCAATTGGAAGGGCGTGCCGAAGAAGGCGTTCGAGACCATCACACGCCTCGGCGTGGTGCTGGATGCGATTGTGGACGAGTTGAAACTGGATGCGCTGGCGGTGCGCTGCTGGATTGAGATGCAGCGCCAGTACGGCATTTCCTGCTGCGTGTTGCTCAGCGAGATGAATAACCGTCATATCCCCGTGGGCTGCGAAGTGGATGTCGGCAGCGCCATCACCATGTACGCGTTGCGCAGCGCGTCGGGCAACGTGGCCAGCTGCCTCGACTGGAACAACAACTACGGCGATGACGACAATAAGTGCATCCTGTTCCACTGCGGGCCGGTGCCGCAGGCGATGATGACCGCCAAGGGCAATATAACCGACCATGCCATCCTCGCCAATGAAGTGGGCAAGGGCTGCGCTTACGGCTGCAACGTGGGACGCATCAAGCCGGGGCCGTTCTCCTTCGGCAACCTCATCACCGAAGACGGCAAACTGAAGTTCTACCTCGGCGAGGCGGAGTTCACCAAAGACCCGATCCCCACGAACTTCTTCGGGTGCGCGGGCGTCGCCCAGTTCCCCGACATGCAGCATACGCTGCAAACCATCGGCCTCGCCGGACATCGCCACCACACAGCGGTCACCCCGGGACATATTGTCGCGCCCGTGCAGGAAGCCATGGAACGCTACCTCGGCTACGACGTGACGATGGTGTAGTGACACAGTAATTTAGTCGGACGCTGTCGGACATTGTCTGACGGCGTCCGACGTGGTCGCTCAAGCGCCATTCTCAATAGAAGGCATGTTACAATACAGACAGACGCATAGCGTACAAGATGATTTACCGGTAAATTATTGAGGATTCAATGATGTCCGATTTTATTGAAGCCTATAAGGCTATTGGCGATGAGGAAGAGGATTTTGATATTGCCTTCTGGCAAGCGCAGGGCCCCGACGCCATCTTTGACGCGGCCATGCAACTGATTCTGGATGCGGAACTTATAAGGAACGGCGATGCTGAAGAACCCCGACTGGATAGAACTGTTGAGTCTTATCAACGCCTCTGACATTCGGTATCTGGTGGTTGGCGGGTATGCCGTCATGAAGTATACGGAACCGCGTTTCACCAAGGATTTGGATTTATGGGTGGCTACCGACGCAAAAAACGCGCACACGCTCTACCATGTCTTGAAGGAATTTGGCGCGCCGTTGGCCGGATTGACGGAGGAAGACTTCAGCGTTCCGGGGTATTTTTATCAAATGGGGCGTCCCCCATTGCGTGTTGACATTATGATGTCCATTCTCGGCGTTGAGTTTGATGAGGCTTGGGAACGGCGCGACGAAATGACAGTTGCGGGCCTGACCATCCCATTTATTTCCAGACAAGATTTGATACGAGCAAAAGAAGCCAGCGGGCGGCCACAGGATTTGATTGACGTGGACAATCTCAAAAAGGGCGATGAAATGGGGTAGCGTTACCCTGCTTGTTTTCGGCAGGGATTGACGTTGGCAATGCCCTTGAGCCGGCGTGTCCAACTGTTATTGGTTGATGTAGCAACACTTATTTTGGCTTGTGGCGATGCTAACTTACCTGCTTCTTTTTTGCGTCTCTTTCGCCGCCGCGCTGGTATCCGGTTCGGCGGGGTTCGGCGGCGCGTTGTTGTTGCTGCCGGTTCTTGTGCCCATGGTTGGCGTCAACAATGCCGTGCCGTTACTGACTGTGGCGCAACTGGTGGGCAACGGCTCTCGTGTCGCCTTCGGCTTCAGGCGGATTCACTGGAAGCCGGTGATTCTGTTTCTCTGCGCCGCAATTCCGTTGAGCATTGTCGGCGCGTTTACCTTTGTGCAACTTCCCAAGGGCATTGTATCGCGGTGCATCGGCGCGGCCATTTTGCTGTTTCTTTTCCTGCGCGCGCCGCAGGAAACGGCGCGCAGGCATGAGCGGGCGTTTTTGTTTTTCGGGGGCGGGCTCACCGGCTTTCTGTCCGGGCTGGTGGGCAGCGCCGGCCCTCTCGGCGCGGCGATATTCCTTTCGCTGCGCCTGAACCCCGTTGCGTACATCGCCAGCGAAGCGACCACCGCGCTGGCGATTCACGGCGCCAAGATGCTGGTGTATCAAAGATTTGTTGCGCTTGACGCCCGCTTCTGGGGGACGGCGGCCATTGCTGCGGCGGGAATGGTATTGGGCACATGGGCGGCGAAACGCGTCCTCTTGCGCATGCCTGCCAAAATATTCCATAAATATGTTCGCATTCTTCTGCTTGTCCTTGCGGCATATATGGTATTATTCGGGTAGGATTGGGCGGCGCTCAAAGCGGTGAGGGTATATTTCGTTTTTAGCGTTTGAACGATTTAAACGTCATCGAACAAGGAACGCAAGCCATGTTGCTTCAAACACAGCTTCAGCTATCAGGCAATCTTCTGTTTCGTTGGAGAAGTTATCTGCCGATTTTTCTTTTGGGGTTGCTTGTTGCTGCGATGCGCCATTACCAGTATCCGGGCGGAACTCATGAACTTGATTTTTTTTGGGAACTCCTTTGTCTGTTTGTCAGCTATTTCGGCCTTGCCATCCGGGCATACACGGTTGGCCATGCGCCTGCCAGAACGTCGGGCAGAAACACGGAAACCCAGATTGCCGATGTCTTGAATACAACAGGCGCCTATTCAATGTTGCGCAACCCGTTGTATCTGGGAAATTTTTTTATGGGTCTGGGGATATTCATGTTTGCTTTTCATATCTGGATATTATGCGTCTATGTCCTGTTCTTCTGGCTTTATTACGAGCGGATTATCTTGGCGGAAGAGGCATATCTGTCTGAGAAGTTCGGTGATGAATACCTGCGTTGGGCAGACAAGACCCCGGTCTTCTTCCCCAATCCGACGCTCTATGCGCCCCCGGCCTTGCCTTTCTCCCTGAAGACAGTGCTCCGCAGGGAATACAGCGGCTTTTTCGCGGTCATTGTGGTGATGTTCCTGTTGGAAGTTATCGGCGATATGTTCATCAATCACACACTATGGGTGCCGGTGGAACCGTGGTGGCTGATGCTGTTGGCATTTGGCGCTATGGTGTGGTTTACATTGCGTTCCTTGAAAAAATATACTCGAATACTTCGTGTGGATGGTCGCTGAGCAATAGGGTAGTCGAAAGAAAAATATCCGCCCATGAGCCCGCAGGCACTGACATCGGCGCATTGGGTTGCAAGACGGGCGAACTGGGTAAAGTGTTGGCGAACGCTACACCGTCAGCGTTTCCACATCCGCCGGTATCTTGCTGAGTACAATTTCGCGCAGGTCAATCTTGGCGCTTGCATTGTCTATGTCTATGCCGGAAATACTTCCGTCAGCGTCAAAATCCACCACAACCCCCTCGGATATCTCCCGGCTTTCCACACTCGGTTTGGAGGTCAAGTCTATATAGAGCGAATCCGTTTCTTTGTAGTATTGCAGTTTTATCGCTTAACTCTCCTGTCGGGAAATGCATTGTGAATTGTTGTTTTGTCCTCAAGTGTGATTACCCGAAGTATGCGCCCGTCTATTTATGTTGTTGTGGCGATGATGCTTGTTGCTGACAAGCATGTTTCGGACAAGCGATAAGACGCCAACCTTCATCACGCAGTTTTTGCTCCCCTTTTCGTATGTCCTCGACAATGCGTTTCAGGTCATAGTTGCATGATGCGGCATGTTGTTCGCGGTACGTGCGAATTTCATCTATTATTGGATTCATTATCGTCATACTCCTCAACCAACGCCTGCGGCGTACACAGTAATGATAAACGGGTACGAATGCTTCAAGCAAGAAATGAATTTGTATCGAATTGCGCCATTTTGGAAATTGGGGTATATTTGGCTTGTCGGACATTGTCGGACGCGGTCGGACTGGGTCGGACGTGTCGGACGATGCGGCGGTGGTATTTCCATCGTTCACGGTGTGCGTGAAAGATTCATGAGCGGCTGCTTTGGATTTTCAGCCTGACAAATGAGTATAGTTGATCAGTCATTGGACTGTGTTCGCTGAAGGAGAAAAATACCATGAGCCTTTTGGGCATTGACATCGGCACATCGGGTTGCAAGGCGGGCGCTTTCTCTGTGGAGGGGAAGCGTCTGGCGCTGGCCTATCGCGAATATCCGACGCTGCATCCCGCGCCGGGCTGGGCGGAGCTGGACAGCCGGTTCGTGATGCGGCAATTGGAGGATGTCATCCGCGAAGTGGCCGCCGCCACGGCTGCCGACCCCGTTACGGCGCTGTGTGTGAGCGCCATGGGCGAAGCCATGACGCCGGTGTCGGAGGGTGGCGAGATTCTCGGCAACGCCATACTCGGCGGCGATCTGCGCGGCGCGGAACATGCCGAGCGCATGAAGGCCGAAATCGGGCAGGAGGCCTTCTACCTGATTAACCCGAACATCCTCGCGCCGAACTATTCCCTGCCCAAACTGCTCTGGTTGCGCGAACACCAGCCGGAACTCTACAACGCTGCCTGAAAATTCATGCTGTGGGGCGAACTGGCGACATTTCTGTTCGGCGGCGAGGCGGTAACCAGTTATTCCCACGCGAACCGCACGCTGCTTTTTGATATGGAACAGGAGGACTGGTCGGACAGCCTGCTCGGTTGGGCGGACATCCCTCGCGACAAACTGCCGCGTACCGCCATGAGCGGCGCCATCGTGGGCGAGGTGTCACCGGCAAAAGCGGAAGCGCTGGGACTGCCCAAAGGCGTACAGATGGTATTGGGCGGCCACGACCAGTGTCTGAACGCGCTGGGCGCGGGCGTCATCAGCGGCGGCAAGGCGGTCTGCGGCATCGGCACCATCGAATGCATCACGCCCGTCTTCGATTTCATGCCCGACGCAGCGCCCATGCTCGCCACGGGACTCAGCATCGAAC
>Ga0129302_1001194_pt1 | contig 19516 bp, 16 predicted proteins | sample BlaSprsedimmetaG_FD_94476 | JGI IMG/M metagenome (GOLD analysis project Ga0129302, IMG submission 94476) | Hot spring sediment bacterial and archeal communities from California, USA to study Microbial Dark Matter (Phase II) - Blank Spring... | ecosystem: Environmental > Aquatic > Thermal springs...
ACACACGTGCCCACCGACTTCAGTCGGATAAGAGACAGTTCCTTCAAAACTCCGCCGCCCAACTCCACGGCCAAGCGGATGCATCCGAAACCAATCCAGCCTTGACAGGATTGTTCAGGATATACGCTACGATACGCCGAGTCTCATTTTCGTTGCGCGCCCAATGATCATACGACTCATGCACCCAGAAATGTTGCCCCACTCGCCCCAATTTCAGGTTGGCAAAGCGAGCCGAGCGCCCTTTGAGCAGCTTGGTAATACGCGCAAGAGGAACCGGCTTCCCAGTTTGCGCATCCTCCAACGGGTGCAGCAGAACGTGAACATGATTACTCATCACGGTATAAGCGTACAAACGATACAGATGCTCTTCTTCGCCTTGATGCATCGCATCACGTACAATAGCTGCAATATCGGGCTGTGCGAGCCAACGCGGACTGTCCATTTTGTGCAATTCATCATCACAACGCACAAACAGCCGTTTGTAAGCATTGATCGCCCAATCGCTATGCTCATCCTTCGCTCGAGGGTCTTGAGCGATACGTTCTTGTTCGGCGGCATATTCGGCAAGGAAAGCAACGGGCAAGGAACCGGCCAATCGCCAAGTGATGAAGAAAGGAACACCTCCTGGCTGCCAGTGTGGGAGATTGCGTCTGTACCAAACCTGATAGGACATGACAATCCTCCATCGAATAGCCGCAAAAACCGGCTGATGAAAGTGAAACAAAATCCGACAATCGAAAACACCTGGGGAAAACCGGCTAAAGCCGGCGCGTACACGTACACACCGACTTCAGTCGGTAAAACCCGAGCAAGTCTTAGTCTACGCTACAAGCACCTTCACATCGTAGACACCTAACTCGATCGCGCCGCTCAACGTCTCCCCGGTCAACAAATCGGTGTACGTCGCCGCGCCCAGGTTGAGCGTCACAGGTTCCGCGTTGAAATTCATCACGAAGACGTAGTTCATCTCGCCGTCGGTGCGCAACTGCGCGCTGACGCCGTGCGGTAGGTCCGCATCGAGCGAACGCAGCAGACCCAGGTTCGCATCCAACGCGCCGTAGAAGTCGCGCAGGAAGCCGTCGTCGGGGTTGGAGGCCAGGTAGTACGCCTTGCCATCGCCATAGACGTTGACGGTCAGCGCAGGCCGCCCGGCGTAGAAGTCATCGCGGTACGTTGCCAGCACATCTGCACTTTCCGGGTGGATAAGGGCGCAGTAGTCGCGCAGCTCGTATTCTCCGCCAAAGCCGAGCGGATTGCCCGCCTTGAGGATAATGGCGTTGCGGTCGTTTTCGTACAACGCGTCGATTTCCTCGTCCCAAATCCCCAACAACTGGCGCAACTTGCCACCGGGCCAGCCTCCCAGGAAGACCAGGTCGTTCTCGTCTACGATGCCGGTCCAGTACGTCGCCACAAACGTCCCGCCGGCCTCCACGAAGGCCGCGATGCGCTCATCCACGCCGGGACGCAGCATGTAGAGCATCGGCGCGATGACGAGCTTGTAGCGGGTCAAGTCCTGCTCCATATCGATCACATCCACGGGGATGCCGCGCTCCCAGAAGGCGCGATAGTGACGCTTGCAGGCTTCCAGGTAACCTTTTTCGCCGCGCCGTGGGCCTTGCGCGTCGTTCATCGCCCACAGGTTCTCCCAATCGTAGATGATCGCCACGTCAGGGCGCACCGTCGTCCCCACCACAGGGGCGAGCTGCTCCAGCTTCACGCCCAGGTCGGCGACGTCGCGGAAGACGCGGGTATCTTCGTGGCCCACGTGATCCACCACCGCGCCGTGGAACTTCTCCGACGACCCACGACTCTTGCGCCACTGGAAGTACTGCACCGTATCCGAACCGTGCGCCACAGCCTGCAACGACGAGAGCGCGTGCATCCCCGGTCGCTTCACCTTAGCCGCCTGCACCCAGTTGGTGGCGCTGGGCACGCTCTCCATCAGCATAAACGGCTTGCCGCCCTTGAGGCAGCGGTTGATGTCGTGGACGAAGGCAATATCGGAAGCCAACGCCACATCGTCGTCCTTGTGCCACATCGGGTAGCTGTCCCACGAAATGACGTCCAGGTATGGGGCCATCTTCCAGTAGTTGAGGCCGGGGAATGTGCCCATCATGTTCGTCGTGACGGGGACATCCGGTGAGAATTCGCGCAGCGCGGCGATCTCGTGGCACATAAAGCCCATCGTCTGATCGGTGACGAAGCGCTTCCAGTCCAGGTTTAGGCCGTGCACCGACATCTCGCCGATAGGGCTAGGCGGCTCGATGAGGTCCCAGGCGGTGTAGGTGTGGCTCCAGAAGGCCGCCCACCAGGCGTGATTGAGCGCATCGAGCGTCCCGTACTTGCGCTTGAGCCATTCGACGAAAGCCGCGCGGCACAAATCGCAGTGACAGTCACCGCTATACTCGTTCGAGAGGTGCCACACGGCGAGCGCGGGATGATCGGCGTATCGCTCCGCCAGCTTACTGTTGATGATGCGCACCTTCTCACGGTAGACCGGCGAGGTAAGGCAATGGTTGTGCCGTCCACCGAAGAGATTGCGCTGCCGGTCGGCGCGAACGCGCAATACCTCCGGGTACTGGCGCGCCAGCCACGCCGGACGCGCGCCGCTCGGCGTCGCCAACACCGCCACGCCGCCGTTCTCGGCGATCAAGTCCATCACGCGGTCGAGCCAATCGAAGTCGAACTGGCCCTCGGCGGGTTCCAGACGCGCCCAGGCGAAGATGCCCACACTCATCGCGTTACAGTGCGACAGCTTCATCAGGCGCATGTCCTCCTCCCACACTTCAGCAGGCCACTGGTCGGGATTGTAATCGCCGCCATGAAGCAGAACAGGTAATTTCGACGTAATCGGGGGATATTTTTTAATAATCATTGTATGCTCCTGTACAAACGGTTAAGACTCAAAGAGATTCGCGTAGATTCGCGAGATTCGCGGTTAAAAATCAACTTTTCTGCCCGTACACCGCCTCGCGCAGGCCCTTGAGGTAGCCAATGGCAAAGAGCCGCCCTACAGACGAATAGGCAGGATGGTCGTTGCTGTCGCCTTCCATCGTGGGGACGTGGTCGGGACGGCAGACGCCCTCAAAGCCGACGTCGCGGTAGGCTTGCATACACGCCAGCATGTCGGTCTTGCCGTCGTCGTGGAACGTCTCGACAAACTTCTCCGGCGTGCCGCACACGTCACGGAAGTGGACGAAGAAGATTTTTTCCTGCTTGCCGAAGTGACGAATGACGGCGGGCAGGTCGTCGGTCATCAGCGTGAAGTTGCCCATGCACAGCGCGATACCGTTGACCGGACTGGGCACGAGGTCGAGCAAGCGTTGGTAGTTTTCGACGCTGCGCATGATGCGTCCCAGGCCGCGAATGGGTGAGAGGGGCGGATCGTCGGGGTGCATCGCCAGCTTAACGCCGGCCTTTTCTGCTTCCGGCACGACGGCATCAAGGAAGTACTTGAGGTTGTCCCACAACTGCGCCTCGGTGACGACGCCGTATTCCGTGAGCGGCGCATTGCGCATCAGATCGTGATCGTAGGCAGTCGCCAGCGCCCCACCCCGCGCGGGGGCAGTGGTCGAGGTGCGCATCCAATTGAAGACGGGCATCCACTCGTAGCACCACACCGGTATGCCGAGCGCGCCCATGTTGCGGATCAACGTGATCGCGGCGTCGATTTCCTCATCCCGTCCCGGCAGGCCGAGCTTGGCCTTGTTGAGCGGCGGACGGCTTTCGAGCACATCGAAGGTGAAACCGCCATCCTCATAAGCGGTCTTGATCCGCACCAGCGACATATAGCTCCACGGCAAACTCTCTTTATCCACATTAAGCCCGCGCCGGAAATCCATCGATCCGACGACGTAATCCACACCGCACTGCTTGACCATCCGCCACAGCGGCGTCGGATAAGGGGGGAGCACTTCAGCAATTTTGATCATCCGGGTATCCTCTCTTGTGTAGTTTTGGTAACTGGTAATCGGTGATTCGTAATTCGTAATTCCTCATTGGCCTCGCACGAATCATGCATCACGTTTCACGTGTCACGCCTAAAGTATACACAACTTCGGTGTAACGTTCAAATGACTTTTCTTGCCTCCAAAGTAAAGGCGCATATAATGTCTGTCAACGGATTGAACGGATTCTAACGGATTTTTAGTTTACCATTTGCCATTCACCATTTGCTATTTTTTCAAGGAGGCCGGTCGTGTTCAAAACGCTCGAAGAGGCGCAAAGCTTTATTCGTGGGCACGAGATTGAGATGGTGGACCTTAAATTCTGCGATCTCTGGGGACGTTGGCATCACGTCACAGTCCCCGCCGCGCAGTTCACCCCGGAGCTAATGGCTGAAGGTGTGGGCTTCGACGGCTCTAGCGTGGGATTCAAGTCTATCAGCGCAGGTGATATGGTTGCCGTGCCGGATCTCAGCACCGGTATGGAGGACCCTTTCTGGGATATGCCCACATTGAGCTTCATCTGCTCGGCGAAGGAGGCCGATACGCGCGCGATCTTCCCCTACGACCCACGCAACATCGCCCTGCGCGCCGAGGATTATATGTGCGCTACCGGCGTCGCCGATACCAGCCTGTGGGGGCCAGAATTCGAGTTCTACATCTTCGATAGCGTAGGCTATCACAACAGTATGAACTCGGCCTTTTACCGCGTGGAGTCGGATGAGGCGAACTGGAACGCGCAAGAGATGGGTTGTGGCTACGCCATCCCGCGTCACGGCGGGTATCACGCCATCCCGCCGCAGGATCGGCTGTACAACCTGCGCTCACGCATCACCCAGCACTTGATAAACATGGGCCTGGACGTGAAATACCATCACCACGAAGTCGGCGGGCCGGGCCAGTGCGAGATCGAAACGCCGATGATGCCGCTCCTCCAGGCGGCGGACGGGTCGATGCTGGTGAAGTACGTATCGCGGATGACGGCGTTCAAGGAAGGGATGACCGTAACATTCATGCCCAAGCCGCTCTACGGTGAGGCCGGTTCGGGGATGCACTTCCACCAGTATTTTTGGAAAGATGGCAAGAACCTGTGTTACGACCCGGAGAAGTACGGGACGATCAGCGACCTGGGCCGGTACTACATCGGCGGCCTGCTGCACCACGGCGGCGCGGTGATGGCCTTCACCAATCCGAGCACCAACTCGTTCCGGCGATTGATCCCCGGCTACGAAGCGCCCATCAGCGCCATCTACTCGCTCGGCAACCGGAGCGCCGCGATTCGCATCCCCAAATACGCCAACCAGCCCGATTCGGCACGGTTCGAGTTCCGCCCGCCCGATGCGACCTGCAATCCCTATCTGGCGATGGCGGCGCAGTTGCTCGCCGGTCTCGATGGCATCCTCAAACAGATGGATCCGACCGAGATGGGCTTTGGGCCGGTGGATGAGGACATCTTCGCGTGGCCGGCGGAAAAGCGCGCGACGATCAAGGCGCTGCCCACCTCGCTCGGCGCGGCGATGGATGCGTTGGAGGCCGACCACAACTTTCTGCTCGCAGGCGACGTGTTCAACGAAGAACTCATCCAGCGCTGGATCGAGCGCAAGCGGTGGGAAGAACAGCAGGTCAACAACCGCCCACACCCTTACGAAATCGAACTGTATTACGACTTGTAACAGCATAACCAGGTGCGTTGCACTTCGGAAAGTGCAACGCACCTATGACACGAGGAGAGAATAATGACTGAGAATGAGACAATGACCCCACGCGACTTTATCCGCACCGCCGTCGAAGAAGACCTGAAGAGCGGGCGCTTCGGCGGGCGCGTGCATACCCGCTTCCCGCCGGAGCCGAACGGCTACCTGCACATCGGGCACGCCAAGGCTATGGCGATTGACTTTGGCATCGCCAAAGATTACGGCGGCAAGTGCAACCTGCGCTTCGATGACACCAACCCGGCCAAAGAGGAAGCTGAGTACGTCAAAGCCATCATCGCAGATATACGCTGGTTGGGTCACGATTTCGGCGACACGATTTTCTACGCCTCCGACTATTTCGAGCAGATGTACGCATGGGCCGAACAGCTCGTCCGGCAGGGTCAGGCCTACGTCGATGACCTGAGCGCCGACGAAATTCGCGAGTATCGCGGCACGCTCACCGAGCCAGGCAAGAACAGCCCCTACCGCGACCGTTCGGTGGAAGAGAACCTCGATCTGCTGCGCCGGATGCGCGCGGGCGAGTTCCCCGCCGGCTCGCGCGTCCTGCGCGCCAAGATCGACATGGCGTCGCCGAACATCAATCTGCGCGATCCGGTAATGTACCGCATCGTCCATGCGTCGCACCACCGTACCGGTGACAAGTGGCACATCTACCCGATGTACGACTGGGCGCACGGCCTGGAAGACTCCATTGAAGGCATCACTCACTCGCTGTGCGACTTGGGCTACGAAGACCACCGCCCGCTCTACGACTGGTTCCTCGACGCGCTGGGCATCTATCATCCGCGGCAGATCGAATTTGCGCGGCTCAACCTCACCCGCACGGTACTGAGCAAGCGCTTCCTGCTGCGACTGGTGAACGAGGGCCACGTGTGCGGGTGGGATGATCCCCGTATGCCCACCCTGCGCGGGCTGCGGCGGCGCGGCTACACGCCGGAGGTCATCGCCGACTTCCTGGAGCGCATCGGCATTGCCAAAGCCAACAGCGTGGTGGACATCGCGCTGCTCGAACACTGCGTCCGCGAGGACTTGAACGAGCGCGCCCCGCGTGTCATGGCGGTCCTCGAACCGCTCAAAGTCGTCATCGACAACTACCCGGAGGAGCAGGTGGAAACCTTCGACGTGCCCAATCACCCACAAAAGCCGGAAATGGGCACGCGGCAAGTACCGTTCTCCCGCGTCGTCTACATCGAGCGCGAGGACTTTATGGAGGATCCACCGCGCAAATACTTCCGCCTCTCGCCAGGGCGCGAAGTACGGTTGATGAACGCCTACTACGTCACCTGCGTGGATGTGGCCAGGGATACAGATGGTAACGTGGTCGAACTGCACTGCACGTATGATCCGGAATCACGCGGTGGAACGACACCTGACAAACGCAAGGTCAAGGGGACGATCCACTGGGTCTCCGCCGCCCACGCGCTGGACGCCGAGGTGCGCATGTACGACTACCTCTTCACCCAGGACGATCCCGGCGATGTCCCCGAAGGCCAGGACTTTATGGCGAACCTCAACCCCGACTCGCTCGTCATCCTGGTGGATGCGAAAGTCGAGCCAAGCCTCGCCGGGACGCAGCCGGGCGACCGTTACCAGTTTATGCGCAAGGGCTACTTCTGCACCGACCCGGACACGGCGGAGGGGAAACTCGTGTTCAATCTGACGGTGTCACTGCGGGATAGTTGGGCGAAGGCGCAACAACAGTAGTATTGACCGAAAGGTAAACAATGACACTGGAAATCGACACTCAAAAGAAAGAACTGGCTGAATTGTGCCAAAGATATGGCGTCAGACGGCTCGAACTGTTTGGTTCTGCTGCACAAGGGCGCTTCGACCCGCAACACAGCGATATCGATTTCGTCGTAGACTTTGCGGAAGAACACCCATTGGGCGCTTTTGAACAATATTTCGGTTTCAAGGAAGCGTTGGAACAGCTTTTTGAACGCTCCGTTGATCTGGTAGAAGAAAAAGCAATCAGAAACCCTTACTTCAGGCAAGCGATTGCACAGGACAGGATGATGATCTATGGATCTACAAACTAAAAAGCTGCTCTACGACATCGAGCAAGCCGTTGCGCTAATCCTCGAATTCACAGCAGGCAGAGAATTCGAGGATTACGCAGCGAGTGCCTTGCTACGTTCGGCAGTCGAACGTCAATTCGAGATTATCGGTGAGGCATTGAATCGCCTAAAGAGAATTGATGAGGAAACGATTGAGAAGATCACCGATCACCAACGCATCATAGGTTTTCGGAACATTCTTGCGCACGGCTATGACGTCGTTTCAGACGAAATCGTGTGGGATATTGTGCGGAATCGCCTTCCCGTGCTTCGGCAAGAGCTTGAGCAGATCAACAAATGATAGTCGTTTAGGCATCCTTATGGACATAATCGAATATCTGAACTCAGCAGAAGGCATCACCCCCGCGCAGCTAGATGGCTTCTTCGTAGGCTGGCCGAACCCGCCGGCGCCGGAAACACACCTGCGGCTGCTACGCAACAGCGACGCGGTCGTGCTGGCTGTGGATACGGCGACCGGGCAGGTCGTCGGCTTTATCACGGCGATCACGGACAATGTGCTCGCGGCCTACATCCCGTTCCTCGAAGTGCTGCCGGCGTACCAGCACCAAGGCATCGGCCAGACACTGGTGCGCCGGATGTTGGAGCGCTTGCAGGACCTGTACATGATCGATCTGCTCTGCGATGCAGACGTGCAAGCGTTCTACGAGCGATTTGAGATGTACCACGCCGTGGGGATGTGCGCGCGCAATTTCGACCGGCAGTCCGGACAGTAGAAACAGCTTGCGGCAGATTGCACAATCCGCCGCAAGCCCACACCAAAAATCTGCTTAATCTGCTGACAAGAAAGACCTCTGCCCAATCACACTCCAGCAGTTCGCAATCCCTCCAAAAACCGAATCACCGTCTCGATGCCTTTGTAAAACGCCGGGATGTGGAATTTCTCGTTCGGCGAGTGCAGCCGGTCGTCGGGCAGGCCGAAGCCCATCAGAATCGTCTCGATGCCGAGCGCCTTCTGGAACGTCGCCACGACGGGGATCGAGCCGCCCTCACGTACAAAGAACGGCTCGACGCCAAACGCCTCGGCGTAAGCGCGGAACGCCGCCTGCATCGCCGGGCTGTCGCGGCGGACGATGGCACCGTCGCCGCCGTGCAAGTCGCGCACTTCGACGGTCACAGCAGGTGGGGCAATCTGCATCAGGTAATCCTCGACCAGACGCGCAATCTCCTTCGGGTTCTGATCCGGCACCAGGCGCATCGAAATCTTCGCATACGCTTCGCCCGGCAGAACCGTCTTCGCGCCGGGCTGGATATACCCACCCCATAAGCCGTTCACGTCCAGCGTGGGCCGCGCGGACGTGCGTTCGACGACGGTGTAGCCCGGTTCGCCCCAATCCGCTTTCACGCCGGCCTCCTCAAGCCAGCTCGCGTGATCGTAGGGCAGCTTCGCCAGTTCCGCGCGCTCGTCGGGATCGAGATCGCGCACGTTGTCGTAGAATCCGGGGATCGTGATGCGCCCATCCGCATCCTGCAACTGGGCGATCATCCGGCAGAGCGCGTTGATGGGGTTGAGCACCGCGCCGCCGTAGATGCCGGAGTGCAAATCGTGATCCGGCCCGGTCACTTTGACCTCAAGGTATGCCAGCCCACGCAGCGCGTAAACGATGGTCGGCGTATCCATCCCCAGGATGTGCGTATCCGAAATCAGCGCCACATCCGCCGCCAGCAAATCCGCGTGCGCGAACACGAAGGGGCTAAAGCTCGGGCTACCGATCTCCTCCTCGCCCTCGAAGATGCACTTAAGGTTGACAGGCGGCGCGCCCACCGTCGCCTTGAACGCCTCGGCAGCCTTGAGATGGGCGAACAACTGCCCCTTGTCGTCGGACGCACCACGGGCGAAGAGATCGTCGCCTATGACGGTCGGCTCGAAGGGCGGCGTGCGCCACTGCTCCACCGGATCGGGCGGTTGGACGTCGTAGTGCCCGTAGACGAGCACCGTCGGCGCATCCGGCCCGGCCGCCAGCCACTCCGCGTAGACGATGGGATGGCCCGTGGTGGGCATCACCTCGGCGCGGGGAAAGCCCACGTCCAACAGCGCGTCACACAGCCACAGTGCCGCGCGTTCGATATCGGCCTTGTGCTCAGCCTGCGTGCTGATACTGGGGATGCGCAGAAAGGCTTTGAGTTCTTCCAAGAATTTGTCGTGATGGGTTTGAGCGTAAGTTAAGGGTTGCATAGGACCTCACAGGGGATTAGAAATGAGAAATGAGTAAAGCGTGATGCGTGATCTGCCATTCTCCATTCTCCATTCTCCATTCTCCATTCTCCATTCTCCATTCTCCATTCTCCATTCTCCATTCTCCATTCTCCATTCTCCATTCTCCACTCGCTATTCGCCATTCGGAACGATGCAGGCGGGAACGTCGTTCGCCGGGCTGTTGACGAGGCGGGAGACGGGATAGGCATTCAGCAGGCCGGCAGGGTACGGCTTAAGCAAGTGATTGAGCGCGGCAGGCTTTTGCTCGGCGGGATCGAGCCACAAGGCGTAGGCGTCCGGCGGCAGGATGACGGGCATGCGGTTGTGGATCGGCGCGAGCAGGGCGTTCGGCTCGGTGGTGATGATGGTGCAGGAGAGGACGGGTGTATCGTCGGGCCGCCATAGTTCCCACAATCCGGCAAAGGCGAACGGCTTCTTCGTCGCCAGTTGGATGTACACCGGCTGCTTGGCCTTGCTGCCCGGCACAACTTGCCATTCGTAGAAACCATCCGCGAGGATCAGGCAGCGCCGCCGGAGGTAGGCTGCACGAAACGACGGCTTTTCCGCCAGGGTCTCGCTACGCGCATTGATCAGGCGGTTGCCGATGGCCGGGTCTTTGGCCCAGGAGGGGATCAGCCCCCACCGGAAGAAACTCACGTGCCCGGCGGTGTTATTGGGGACGACCATCACGTCCTGCGTTGGCGCGATATTGTAACGCGGCCCCGCGCTGTTTTCGCGCGCCGTCTCCGGTGGGAACGTGAAGTCGGGGAACGCCTCGACCAGATCATCCAGATTCACACCCAGAGAAAAACGTCCGCACATCCTATCACCTCAAGACTACGCAACGGATTTATACCTATTCAGTAGTAGCCGACAACGAATTCTTAACGAATGAACGAATGGTCGCCTGCCTGACGTGAATTTTCCGTCTGGCTGAAACCCGAATTCGTTTATTCGTTCCTGAATTCGTTGTCGGCAAGCTCAACTCGTTGACAAAAAAGCGCCGGAGCACCCACTCCAGCGCCTATAAAGCCCCCAACGATTGTCGTTCAGGGCGCATCTGCCGCATCCGGCGCAGGAAGGGTCAAGCCAGAGAAGGCGTCGGCATTCAGCCACTGCGTCGCATCCACCGAAACGCCGTTGACCCACATCTCCCAATGCAGGTGCGCGCCTGTCGAAAGCCCTGTGTTGCCGACCAGCGCGAAACATTCGCCGCGCTTCACATGAGCGCCCACCTCCACGTCGATCCGCGAGAGGTGCCAGTAACCGGTGATCAAGCCGCCGCCGTGATCGAGCAGCACCGCATTCCCTCGCGCCTCCAGGCGTTCGGCGAGTAGCACAACGCCGTCCGCCGGTGCGAGCACGCGCATCCCACCCCACGCGCGGTAATCCACGCCGGAGTGATAGCCGGCCACCATCCCACCATACGAGCGCCGGTCACCGTAATTGGCCGAAACAGACACATGATACGGCAACGGGAACGTAAGCGGCAACTCCCATGCCCGTTCAGGCGTGCGGATGGTGCGCCACAGAGCGAGATAGTCTAACTCGTCCTGCATCAAATCGGGGTCCATCAGTTTGTAAAGGGAAGGCGGAGGGTCGATGTACTGGAAACCATAGCGTCCGGCGCTGACGTTTAACGGCATAGTAAACGCCGTCTCCAGCCCATCGGCTTGCACGGCGATTTTCACCGTGTAAACGCCCGGATCCATCAATGCCGACAAACCCACCAGCGCGTAGAGGCGCGCGTCGTCCAGCGGGTAACACGGCTCTGTCTGGTCGAGATAGCTGATCTCGCACGCCGCCGGTTCTGCCGTCTCGATGACGACCAACGCCGTGCGCCCGCGTGTGACCGGCTGCGGAGAGACGGCGAGCGACGCCAGCGGATACGGCAAGCAGGTCTCCGTCTCTACGCCGGGGAGCCGCACGCTTTTGCCCGTGTACAACGGATCGGGGTTGAGGCGCAGCACATCCCACAACGGCAAGCCGCGCTTCACGGCGAGAGTCAACGGTGTATCTCCTGCGTGAGCCGCGACGAGCGCGCGTGGTTCAGACGGCGGCAGGCTGACCATCCGGCCTGCGCCCAGCAACGTGGGATTCAGGAGATGGTTTGCCTCAGCGACGGCGGAGACGTTCATGCCACTGCGCATCGCCAGACAACCGACTTCCTCGCCCAACTGCAACGTATGTACAGTCCAGGCGCTCAGGTCAACCGATAAAGGTGCATTATCCGCTGCCGGAGGGGCTACCGAGGCCGCGAGTGCGCCGGAGAAACTGCCCGACGCCAACACGGGGCGGGCAAACGGCAGAACCAGACATAAAATCAGAATCAGCCAGAGTTTTCGCTGCATCAGAAGAGAACCTGTGAATAAGTCATAAAATCATCACAATATTATTATCATAATGCAAAAAACAGAAAAGTCAATGACTTGCCCGCCGCTAAAGGACATGATACAATCCCGAAGGAGTGTAACCGAACCTACGGCACAGCGCCGAGGATCAAAATGATTCTCTCAACGGAATCTAACGGATATTTTTTCCATTTAATCCGCTCAATCCGTTTAGGCTATTTACAAGGGCAAAACGATGAAAGTAATCCGGCTAGTTCTTGCTGCAATTGTGTTGCTGTTATCAGCTTGTAGTTCGACGCCTACCACACAACCGGAGACGCCACCGCCTACATCCGCGCCCACATCGCCGCCTACGCTTACGGCTATCACAACGCCTTCCCCAACGCCGGTACCGACCCTCACACCAACCGCCACTTCAACACCTTCCCCCACCGCTTCACCTTCACCCGTACAGGCCTCGATTCCCGTTCCGGCAGAAGTGACCGCCTGGCTGCTCGCCAACGCCGTACCCTTCGACACGCCCTTGCCCGGACACGGCTGCGACGACCTGCGCCCCTTGCTCGCTATGATCGGCGATGCGCGCGTCGTCGCCCTGGGCGAAGCCACCCACGGGACGAGCGAGTTCTTCACGATGAAGCATCGCCTCTTCGAATGTCTCGTACAGGAGAAGGGTTTCAACATCCTCGCGATGGAACTCGGCGATCCCGATTTGAGTCGCATCGACGCTTATGTCCGAACCGGGCAAGACGTTTTGGAGGCCGCGCTTGGCGGGGCATGGTCGAATCACTGTTGGATGAACACCCGCGAAGTGACGGAACTGGTCTCGTGGATGCGCGCGCACAACCAGAATCCAGGGAACGCGCCCCAGGTCAGTCTGCGCGGCTTCGATGTGACGTTCAGCCCCACTGCGCTACAGGAGGTTCCACTCTATGTGAGCACGGTCGATCCGGCCAGAAGACAGCGCGTGTGGGATGATCTGGATTGCTTCCGGCAAGGAATGGCCGATCGCGAAAACTATCCACATTTGGATGCAGACACACTAGCCCGTTGCCAAAAAGGGGTGGAGGCCGTCTATGATTTATTGCTAGCGCAGGCAGAGATGTATCGCGCCGTTTCTTCACCGGAGGCCTATGACGCCGCCGTCGCCGCCGCGCGGACGTTGGTGCAGAGCGAGCAGCTACTACGACTCGCTGGCGATTACAGTGGCGCTATGAACTTGCGCGACAAATTCATGGCGGAAAATGCCGCCTGGCTGTTGGAGCAGGCCGGGCCGCGCGCCAAAATCGTGCTATGGGCGCACAACGGGCACATCCAAACAAGTTCTGTCGTACTACCGCTCCGTGAGTATCCGCCACTTCCTCCCGAAGAGGCCGGCAGAACGTTTATCCCGATGGGCGTTCATCTGAGAGCAGAATTCGGAGATGCCCTGATGGTCATTGGGTTCAGTTTCCAATCCGGGCATTTTCGCGCTTTTCCGGGCGAGGGGCTGGTCACCATAACCGCCCCAGAGCTTATAGAATTCCGCGCGCAGCCGCCCTTACCCAACAGCCACGAGGCATACCTCTACCCGCAGGGCCTCGACCGCTACTATCTCGACTTGCGCGCGCTCCCGGATGAAGGCGTCATCGCCGATTGGTTCGGAGCGGCGCGTCACTTCAGAACCATCGGCTCAATTTACGATGCGGATGATCCTGAAGTCTTATCCCACCTGCTCAAACTACCGGAAGCGTTCGACATCGTGATTGGCTTCAGGGAAACCACAGCCTCCAGGACGCGCTGAAGCACGAAACGGAGAGAGAGACCGGGTAACGTTAGCGAACATTCGGGATTCGCACATATTACGTCATCTTCGCAGGCCAACAGCCGGGGTACTCTCGGCGATGAAAACCACGCCGTCATAGAGCTTCCGCCAACTGGTCTTCTCCGTATGCCAGGCCGGATGAAGCCGCAACACGGCGTGCACTCAAAGTATGCGCTGCTCGCGTTTCACCCGGGCGTCGACACTGCTGCCCAACGCAACACCCAGGATCAAGCCGGCAACCGCGCCGAGTGGGAGATAAAGACCGTTGTTCAACATAAGCAACCCCACTATGATACCGAGCAAAAGTCCCACGATGAAACCGTAGTTAGCGTACAGATGTATGTAGTACTGCGCCGGCGCTAAGCGGTGTGCTTTCACAAAGTGCTCGGCCATCAAACGCAACTGCTGCTTCTGATAATGGCGCTGCGCCTTGGAGTCCGGCAGTTCTGAGAATTCCTCTTCCAGACGGCTCAAGGCACGCTGGAAATTGCGGCACGTTTCGCACGCATCGGAAGCCTCTTTGACCCGCTGCGCAATGCGCAGCATCAGATCGATCTGGTATACGCGCAGTTGCACCGCAGTGAAATCCGGCCGGTGCGCCTCGATATCGCGGACTAGCTTCCGGTACCACAACTCGTCTTTGTACACATTGATCCCCTTTCCCATGAAAACGTCGAAACGCCGGATCGTTTACACGTCAAAAATTACGGGTGACAAGCGGCAGGTAGACGCGACGCGCTTCGCCGAGCACGCCAAACAGCGTAAGGTGATCGAGCCGCGAGAGCACCACATTATCCGGCGCGGGGATCACTTTGGTGATGCCCTGCGTGGACCAAGCGGCGTCATCCCAATAGTACAACGCCAACGTGTCCTCGACAACTACGCCGCGTTCCTCCGGCGCGTAAGCGACAGAGATCGTGAAAATCGTCCCCGGTACAAGCTGCGCCAGTTGGCCGGTGCTGCTATAGACCGCCGTCGTATGGAAAAAGTGGTTGATCCCCGACAACTCGCCAAGCGGCGGGACGACAGCCGCAGGAATAGGCGCGTGCCGCAGAATAATTGTATCGGTGAAAGCGCCGGCAGGGAAGAAGTACGTCGTGCCATCGAATTCAGAAGTGAAAGCGCCGCCATCCGGCGAAACCGACCCTGTCGCCAGCGGGCCGTACCATAGAACGATCACACCACCATGTCCATCCGCCACGTAGATGTACTGGTTTGACAGCGCGCTATGCAACGCCTCGCCGGGCGTGTTGTAGTAGCCAATTTCCTCAGGCGAAGTCAGATCTGCGACGTCGATGAGGCGCAAGCCGGTGTGCCCTTCTGCAAGGTAGACGACGTTGTTCAGCACCGTCACCCCCTCGGCACGGCCGGCCGTCGCCCAGGTCATCACGCTGATCGGCGCGTCGGGGTTCGTCGTGTCCACGGCATACAGGTTTTGCCCATCGACGACGTAAGCCAGCATCTCCTCCACGGCAACGTCGGACACGTTGACGCCATCCACGCGCCAGAAACCGAGGACAGTGGGGCTAACCGGCGTTGTAATGTCGATAATGCGCAAACCGCCAATATCAGCGGCCACATAGGCTTTGTTGTCAACGAGTGCCAAATCAAACGCCCTGCCAGCAGTATCCACGTAATTTTTGGTCTCGGGTTTTAATGGGTCGGCGAGGCTGGCAATATGCAGTCCATTACGGGCGGCGCCCCCACCCTCAGCCATATAAACGTACCCGCCCCGGACGATGATCCCATACACCCAACCATCCCACGCGCGGAATGTCGCCGCCAGCACCGGCGCCGAGGGAACGGCAACATCGACGATACGCACGCCACCGGAACCGTCTGCAACGTAGGCGTACCGTCCGGCGATGGACATACTTGAGACGTTGCCCTCTGAATCGTAGTGGCCGATTTCGCGCGGGCGCGCAGGATTCGCCACGTTCAGAATGCGCATCCCGCCATCGTCATCGGCGACGTAGAGCAGGTTGCCCACCGGCAACACGCGCCGCGCGTTGCCGACGATGTCGTACTTCCCGACCTCGACCGGCGATACCGGCGTTGTAACGCTGATCGCACGCAGTCCCCGGAAACGGTCAGCGACGTAAGCGTAACCACCCGCCAAGACCACATCCGAAGCCAGGCCGGGAGTATTGGCGTGGCCCACCGGGATCGGATTATCCGGCAAGAAAACGTCGATGATTCGCAAGCCTTGATAGCCGTCGGCCACGTAAGCATAGCTGTCCAGGACCGTCACGCCATAAGCCATACCAGGCGTATCGTAATCTCCAGTATTGGCTGGCGCAGCAGGATTGGCGACGTTCACGATACGCAAACCAAGGCTCCCCGCGGCCAGATAAGCCATATCCCCCACGACGGAGACATCCTGAAGCGTTTCGGCGAACGACAGTGACCCCGATAGGGTAGGACTGGCCGGCGTCGCCACGCTCACAATATAAAGCGTGCTCCCGGCGACAAGGTAAGCGTAGTTCCCCGCCACAGCCACGCGCAGCGCCGCTTGCGCCGAAGCCGCATAGAACCCAACCTCACTCGGATTAGCAGGCACGCTCACGTCCACAATACGAAGGCTGCCATCCCCCGCCGCGACGTAGGCGTAGTCCCCGGCCACGGCGACGCCGCTGGCACTGACCGGCGCAGCATAGAAACCTACCACGGTAGGTGCGGCGGGATTGGCGACGTTGACCACAAAGAACCCACTGGCCCCGGCTGCAACGTAGGCGTAACTTCCAGATACGACTACATCCCGAACAATTGTGGGGAGTATGTCCGTCTGTCCCACCAAGGTCGGTGCCTCCGGAGCAGAGACATCCATCACTGCCAGGCGCGGCCCCACACCAACGTAGACATAATTCCCCTGCACGGCAACGGCATACGATGCCCCACCGAACTGCCCTACGAGTTGCACATCGACAGCATCGGCAGGAGGGATGACATCCGCCGTCACCGGACTGGTTGATGCGAGCAGTACAAAAACCACACACAAACAGGTCAGAATACGCAAGTGTTGCATCGCTTTCCTCCTTTACTCACTTCCGAAAAGATGTGCAAATCTTTTCCTAAGCCCTTCACAAGGCTAGGCCAACGCCCCCATCGGATCCCACGGCGGGAGCACGACCGGCTCGGTCTCGAGGACTGCCAGCAAGTCAGGTGAGAGATAGCGCTTGCTCACGGCGATCTCGTAAAGATATTCCTCAAACCAGCGGTCGGTCATCAACATATAGCCTTTGTCACCACGGTCTGTACCCCAACTGTTCTCGACGCGCCATTTCACCGGACGCGCGCGCTCGTCCAGGTCGACGCCGGTGAGCAGCATCGCGTGGGTCATCCGGCTGTGACCGTAATCCAGACGGCCCGCCTTGTCTAGCGCGAACAGCACACCGTAGACCAGCTCGTAGTCGTAGATATCCATGTCCAGGATGCCCAAATCCCGCTCCAACATCTGGCCCACATCGCTGCCAAACCACACGGCCTGTCCATCGACGATGCTGTCCACAGCCGCCTTCTTCAAAACTTCGACATCCGCGTTGAGATAACGCACCGGCTGCCCGCCAACGACGTTACCGAGGTACGCCACGGTATAGAGCTTGTTGTAGGGCTTGTCCTGCGTCGGCGCGTTGATCAGGCAGACCATGTCATCGAGGTCGATGCCAACGTACTCGGCATAGAAGTCCTGCGGCGTGATGACGCCGTGACGGTGGAACGCCTTGTCCTTGTCGCGCCACGCCCACTCGAAGCTGGCGGGCGGCGCGCCGAAGTGAATCGTGAGCATGCGGTGGAAGTCCGCCAGCATCGCGGCCTTGGCTTGCCGCAAACCATCCACATCGACGCCCTGTGCGGACATCTCACGAAGCGTTTGCGCGAACTCGCGCAGCTTCGCCACAAGCCGCCCGTTCATCAGACGCGACGCACTGCTGCTTTTCGTCTCCGGCATCGTCGTCTTGGGAACGACGCCGTACTTTTTGACCAGGCTCACGAACATATCCCACTGCCCGGCATCGGGGAGCGTTTCGGCGAGCAGCCACATCACCAGCCGCCCATCCAGCGGCTCGCCGCGCGTCTCGATGATGTTCTCCAGGAAGAAGTTGGCCTTTTCCAGCTTGTCCCAGTACATCAGGTAAGCCTGGGAAAGCTCAAACTTCTCCATTTTCAAGTTCATCTTCTGGATGGCCGCCAGCCGCAGCAGATTGAGGCCGGCGAACATCCAGCAGCGCCCGGTCGCGCCCTGGTCCGTCGCCTCCGGCGTCTCGATGAGGTGCGAGTACGTGTGATTGATGCGGTTGACGCTCGCGCGATTGAGCGCCACCGCCGCGATGTCGTTCTGCGCCACGGCGTTCGCCGCCAGGCGGTTCTTGGGGTCGGCGTCGAAGGCCGCTGCAAAGGTTGCCAGATCGTCAAGGGTGATATTGGGTTGCATTGTTTGATCCTTTCGTGTGAAATATCCTGGTTATTCTGCAGCCAGGTTCTGTTTGATGTGATTTTCCAGATCGTCCATTGTGCGCAAAAAAGCATCTTCCAAATTAACGCCATGCACGTCAGCTTTGACCAGATTGCCGACATCGCCTACGAATCCCAGGGCTAGTTCTTCGTTGGTCCAGGATGCGCCGTAGTTCAGTTCCTCGAAGTCACAGTTTCGAGGCATCACCAGCATAGAAGAGCTGAGAAATGCGCAAAGCCAGATTGCCACTCCCGAGCTTCATGAGGTGAGACCTCATCTCTTGAGGGGTCAAAGTACCAATCTGCCAAAGGAGGCTATCAAGATGCACCATAGTGACCTCGGGATACGATTTCCGAATCCGTTCAAGTACATTGTTCCATCGCTCGCGTTCCGTCGCTTGATCTCCCTCAGGACAGCCAAGACGAGCTGAGACACTTCGGATTCGTGAATCTACCGGTACTGGAATTGCGCTAAAGTCAAACCCGGTCTCGCCGACCATGAGCAATGCGAGCGCCAGGCATTTCATAGCAAGAGCTATTGTCTTGTCAGTTGGCTGTTGCTGCATTGTGCGACCAAGAGAACGCCATATCCGTCCAAAATCAGCCGCGAGTGATTCTGCATCACTCGCCCAAATCTCTCGACAAAGATCGCTCCCCAAGAATCGCCTGAGTCTTTTAAGTTTGTTACTGGCAAATCGTTCTCTGCTATAAAACGGTTCTAGAATTCCCATCAGTTGCTGAGGATTATCTGGTTCAGATTTTTGGGGAATTAGAGGCGCCAACTTTGGCCAATATCCAGCTTCTACACTCCCCTTCAGTTGATAGTTGTTCAATCCAATGGCAACGAATAAAGCAGTAAAGGGTCCGAATTTCCACACATTCGACAAAGGATGCATCCATTTCCATCCAGGTTGTTCTAGCACTGCTGCTTGCCACACACCCAATGGAAGTTGAGTCAGTAATTGAACAAACTCATCAAATCGA
>Ga0129302_1001201_pt1 | contig 19463 bp, 17 predicted proteins | sample BlaSprsedimmetaG_FD_94476 | JGI IMG/M metagenome (GOLD analysis project Ga0129302, IMG submission 94476) | Hot spring sediment bacterial and archeal communities from California, USA to study Microbial Dark Matter (Phase II) - Blank Spring... | ecosystem: Environmental > Aquatic > Thermal springs...
AATCAATATCAATAGAAATTTACTCATTTTTAAAAAAATATTGGATCATCTCCGGCTTTGATTGGGTTATCCGACATATTCACACCGATACATAGGTATCCAGCTCCTCAGCAATCCGGCGAATTATCGCGGTGCGGACGCGGTGGGGCAGAAAGGCGCTTTTGAATCCGTTGATGATGATCTCTTTGAAATCGCGAATTGTAAAATTGAAATAGCGGTGAGCTAACAGATACTCTTTGGTCAGCGTTGTATCGGAGATGAGCCGGTTATCGGTGTTCAGGGTAACCCGCAGACCGTAATCGTAATAAAATTTAAACGGATGTTTTGCATAGGATTTGACACTGCCGGTGTGGATATTGCTGGTCATGCAGATTTCCATGGTGATGCGATGGTCATTGATATAATTCAGCAGGTCGCCGTCCTCTTTCAGGCGAACACCATGTCCGATACGGTGGGCGCCGCAGTAGTGTACTGCCTGGTGAATGGATTCGGGACCGTAGTCCTCCCCGGCATGGAGGGTGGTGTTGATGTTGTTGTCGAGAATCAGATAAAAAGCCTCTTTGTGGTCTTTGGCGGGGAAATTTTCCTCGACACCGGCGAGGTCAAAGCCGACGACGCCCCGGTTCTTGAACGCCACCGCCAGTTCCGCCAGTTGATAAGAAACCTCCGGAGAAATGCTACGGATGCCGCAGATGATCACCCCGGTCTTGATTTTAAATTCCTCTTCTGCCTGTTTGAGCCCCTTGATGACCGCATCAACCGATTCCATCGGTGTCATCCCGCGCTGCGTGTGGAGGATCGGTGAGTAGCGCACCTCCAGATAGAGCACATTTTCCCTGGTGCAGTCTTCCGCCAGCTCAAACGCCGTCCGGATCAGTGATTCCGGTGTTTGCAGAAATTGCAGCGTCAGATCGAATTTTTTAATATATTCCGGCAGCGAGATATTGTTTTCCGTGACGGTCAGCAGCTTCCGCAATTTTTCGGGGTCCCGGGTGGGAACAGCTACTTTGTCCTTTTCGGCTAAATCGAGAATCGTGTCAATCCGCAACGAGCCGTCGAGGTGACAATGCAGTTCTGTTTTGGGCAGTTCACGGATAAAATCTGCGCTGATTTTCATTTCGCTTTTCATCAATAACTGATAAATCCTCCGGTTTTTAATTGTCGCAGAAACAGCCCGAAGCGTTCGTAGACGGGTTCGATTTTGTTACCCAGTTCTTTTTGAAGGGAGTGGGCGATTTCGAGGGCGTTGCGTTGCCCGTCAATATGGTTCCAGACCTGGCTGCCGATCTCGTCCAGGTAAATGCGAAAATAGGGGCGTTTCAGCCGCGGTAACAGATATTTTTGCAGAAGCGGCAGCCGGAATTTTGGCTTCAACAGAATGACCTTACCATTCTCATCGTATTCATGTTTGACGAGTCGGCGGGGGATGAGCCTGTCCATCGGCAGACCGCCCTCCCCGCCGGTTGATTTTTGTGTCTTTATTCCGGTTTTTTCTTTGATTTCAACAGCTCCGCATAGGGATATTTCACCAGCGTATAGCCCAGAATCAGGAAGATCAGAATTCCCAGCCACCAGAATCCATGAAAATCCGCCGGCAGTCCAAAAATTTTGCTGAGATTGATGTTCCCGACGACCAGTCCCGCCAGGATGATGCCCACCAGGGCTTCGCCGGCGACCAGTCCGCTGGCGATTAAGAGTCCCGTATTGTCAACAACGTCCCGGTCTTTCTGAGTTTCGATTTTTTTAGCGCTGACTCGATCGGCGATATGTTTAATCAGACCGCCGATGAAAATAGCAAATGTCGTGTTGAACGGCAGATACATACCGACCGAAATCAGCATTGGCGAAGGAGAGCCGATCAGGATCAGGGCAATGGCGAAGAACATCCCAGCGATTACCAGCGGCCATGCCATCTCGCCACCGACGATACCCTGACTCATCATTGCCATTAATCCGGCTTGTGGTGCGGGCAGCGCATCGCTACCGATCCCATTGGCTTGATGCAGCAGCATAATCGGAATGACCAGAACCAGAGCCGCTGCAACCACGCCGATCAGACCGCCAACCTGCATTCGCCAGGGTGTACCGCCCAGGATGTGACCCACTTTCCAGTCCTGTAACATATCACCGGCGACTCCGGCAACACAGCAGACGACCGAAGCGATCCCGAGAACAGCGGCAATCCCGGGATTACCTTTCATACCGACCAGTACCATGAGCAGCGCAGCGATCAGCAGAGTGGATAACGTCAGACCCGATATCGGGTTGGATGAACTGCCGATGATGCCGACCAGATATCCGGCGACGGCGGCGAATACGAATCCGGCGATGCCCATAACAACGGCTGCCAGAATCGCCGACCCGAAGTGTTGCGTGAACGAATTATATAAAAAGATCATGCAGATGATGATAACCCCAATCGAGATTAAGACCAGACCTAACGGCGCGTCTTTTTCGGTGCGGGAGACTTTGGCGCCGCTTTTTTTAGCAGCAGCAATGTCAGAAAAGCCGCGTGAAATCCCGCTGATCAGACTCTTACGCATTTTAAAAAGGGTATAGAACGCACCGACCAACATACCACCTACGGCAACCGGTTTCACCGTGCTGCTGTAAGCGGCTTTGGCAATGGCGATCCAGCTGTCACTGCCGTCAATAAAGGGAATCAGGTTATTGTACATCAAAAACAGCACAATCGGCATCATGAATAGCCACCCAAAGACACCGCCGGAGAAGGTAATTGCCGACAGTCGAAACCCGATGATGTAACCGACGCCCAGAAAGGCGGGTGAAGCCGCCGGACTCTGCAGGAGCATGCCGCCCTTTTGCTTGAATTCCGCCCGGGCTAATCCCGAGGTAATGACCTGTGATTTGGCGTTGAGCAGGCTGATTTTAGAGGCGCCGAACTGGAGAAACCCCTTGACCGTGTCCTTGATCAGCGGGATTCCGTTTGGATTTTTGAAGAGCTCGATGATTGCCGCCAGTCCGATGGAGCCGAATACATATTTGGCGCCGGTCTGACCGCCCTGTCCGGCTTTGACGATCTCGGCGCAGGCGCGGCTTTCGGGATAGGGCAGCGTTGTGTCTTCCACCATGGTTTTCCGCAAAATGATCACGAGTAAAACACCTAGAATACCGCCTACCAGCATCAGTAGAGTGCTGGTGAGATAACTGAATTCTTTCCAGACACCGGTCATAATAAAAGCCGGTAAAGTGAAGATGGCGCCGGCTGCCAGCGCTTCACCGACGGCGCCGGTGGTTCGAGCGATATTCTCTTCGAGAATGGTGCCTTTGAAAATGCGCAAAACCGCCATGGAAATCACGGCGGCGGGAAAAGTAGCTGCTACGGTCATTCCGGCTTTTAGTCCCAGGTAGGCATTGGCAGCACCTAAAATCACTGCCAGGATGATACCCAGAAAGAGCGCTTTAAAGGTTAACTCTTTCATGTCCGTATTTTCGGGGACGTAAGGTGTGAATTTCTGATCAGCCAACTCAACCTCCTGTTCTTATTGTTTTATACTACCCATAAATTCCGCCTTGAAACTAATTAACCCCGGACTCATTGTCAAGAAAAAGTGGCGCTAGCAAATTATGGCATAATTGCCGCTTATTATTATCCGGTTGAAAAAAATTCGGCACATCCGGTTTGCCAATCAACCCTGGGTCACTTAAATTCAATCATTATGCAAGACACAGTCGGTTTGGATTTTGAACAAAAATTATGGCAATCGGGAAAGAGACTGGTTGCCGGGATTGACGAAGCCGGGCGGGGACCGCTGGCAGGTCCGGTGGTGGCGGCAGCCGTAGTGTTTGATCCGGCGACGGACATTATCGAGGGCGTGCGCGATTCGAAAAAACTGACCGCCCGCCGCCGTGAAAAATTGTACGATATTATTCACAGCCGGGCAGCCGCCATCGGTATCGGCGTTGTCGAACCGGCTGAAATTGACCGTCTTAACATTCTGCAGGCGAATCATAAAGCCATGCGCCAGGCGCTCGGACGCCTGAAACGGAAGGTTGATCATATTCTGGTGGACGGTCGCGGCTTGCCGGATAAAATTTATCCGCAGACGGCGATTGTCGGTGGCGATCGGATCTGCTATTCCATCGCCGCGGCATCCATTATAGCCAAGGTCTACCGGGACCGGATAATGACCGTGATGGAGACGGTTTTTCCCGGCTACGGTTTTGCACAGCATAAGGGCTACGGGACGCAACAGCACCGGGACGCCATTAAAAAACTGGGACCCTGTCCGATTCATCGTAAATCCTTTGGCGGTGTCACCGAAAATATCGTTGACCTGGAAAAGACTAAAAATTCGCGCTTGCTGGGTAAGCAGGGTGAAGATCTGGCGGCGTATTACCTTTATAATAAGGGCTTTCAGATTCTGCAGCGGAATTTTCATGCCGGCGTTTATGGCGAAATTGATATCATTGCCCAAAAAGACGGGCAACTCTGCTTTGTCGAGGTCAAGACGCAACGTCGGAAGATATTCGGTCCGCCGGAGAGTTGGGTGGACGGGCGCAAAATGGAGCAACTCGGCAGGCTCGCCGAGGCATATCTGGCGCAGCATCCGGAGTTGGAGTTGAACTGCCGGTTTGACGTGATTGGTGTTTCCCTCGATTCACACGGCTGGCGAATCAGACATATTGAAGATGCTTTTCGTTTGTAAATAACGGGAGAGTTATGAAAAAAATAATCGGTATTTGGTTAGTGATTGGCGGGCTGCTGTTTGCTCAGACTTTTCAGGTCGGCAGCCACGGGGTGGTGGTTTCGGCGTCGAAGCTCGCTTCCGATGTCGGGGTCGAGATCATGCAAAAAGGCGGTAATGCCGTGGATGCGGCAATTGCGGTGGGTTTTGCCCTGGCGGTCGTCTACCCGCCGGCGGGCAATATCGGCGGCGGCGGTTTTATGGTGGTGCGTACACCTGACGGCGATGTGACGACCTTTGATTTCCGCGAGAAGGCGCCGCGCAAAGCGCATCGTGATATGTATCTGGATAAGAATGGCAAACCCATCGAAAATCTTAGCCTGCGTGGTGCCTTGGCGTCCGGTGTGCCCGGTTCGGTAGCGGGTTATGCCTGTGCCCATGAAAAATTCAGTACGCTGGATTGGCGCGATTTATTAATGCCGGCTGTAGAGTTAGCCCGCGCCGGTTATCCGGTGAGCTATTTTATCCATACCGGATTAAAGTATCGTCAGGATCGAATGAGTGAATGCGATGCGACCCGCAACATGTTTTATCCGAATGGAAGAGTACCGGAGATCGGCGAGATTCTGGTTTTGACCGATTTAGCGAATACTCTTGAACGGATTGCGAATAAAGGGTGGCGTGAATTTTATCAGAGCAAAACAGCTAAGGAGATCGCCCGAAGCATTCAGGCTGCCGGTGGTATCATCAGCGAGTGGGATTTGAAACATTATGAAGCCGTCGAGCGGGAGCCGGTACATTTTACCTACCGCGGCTATGATATCTTTTCCATGGCGCCACCCAGTTCGGGCGGCGTTTGCCTGGGGCAGATTCTGAAAACGGTGGAGCATTTTCCCCTTTCGCAATATGGCTTTCAATCAGCGTTGGCGATGCAGATTGTCACTGAGGCGGAACGGCGGGCGTATGCCAACCGGGCGCATTTTCTGGGCGATCCCGATTTTTATGATGTGCCGGTTGATTATCTGATCAGTGAAGCGCTGGCGGCGGAACTCGCGGCTGCCATTGATCTGGAAAAAGCGACACCCAGTCAAGCTGTTAGCCATTCTCTTTATCCGGAAAGCAAAGAGACGACCCATTTTTCGGTTCTGGACAAAGAAGGCTGGGCGGTATCTGTGACTACGACGCTGAATGGCAGTTACGGTTCCGGATTCGTCGCCGGAAAAACGGGCATTCTGATGAATAATGAGATGGACGATTTTTCCATTAAACCGGGTTATCCGAATATGTTTGGTCTGATCGGCGCCGCAGCCAACGCCATTCAGCCGAAAAAGCGCATGCTGAGCTCCATGACGCCGACCATTGTCACAAAAAGTGATTCTCTGATGTGGATTCTCGGAACGCCCGGTGGTGGGACGATCATCACGTCGGTGGCACAGGTGTTGATGAACCTGATTGATTTTGATATGACGCTGGTGCAGGCGGTGGATGCTCCCCGGTTTCATCACCAGTGGCTACCCGATGTGGTCTCGGTTGAGAAGTACGGATTTTCACCGGATGTGATCCGGATGCTGGAACAAAAAGGATACTGTTTTGAATACCAAACGGCGATCGGCGATGTGAACGCTATTGCCGTGGACTGGGAAAATGACCGTTTTATTGGCGTGCCCGACCGGCGGCGGCAGTCGGCGGCGTCCGCCTGGTGAGATGAGTCGGACTCCGAAAAATATTCTGATAGCGGTTGATTCCTTTAAGGGCAGCCTAACAGCGCAGCAGGTCTGTACAGCATTGAAAGAGGGGATTGGGCAAACTCATCCGGGTGCACAGGTTCAAACGCTGCCACTCTCCGATGGTGGCGAGGGTTTTTTAAATGTGTTTCAGCAAGCGCTGCCGGGGGAACGGATTCCGGTCAGCGTCGCCGGTCCGCTGGGACAGACGGTGACGGCGCACTATTTTACCAGTCGGGAGGAATTTGCTGTCATCGAAATGGCGCAAGCCGCGGGGCTGATTTTACTCTCCGAGGCGGAGCGCAATCCCTTTCGTACTACCACCTTTGGTTTGGGACAGCTGATCCGGCATGCGCTGGAGCGGGGTTTGCGGGATTTTATCATCGGTATCGGCGGTTCGGCAACTGTTGATTGTGGTGCCGGAATGGCACAGGCGCTGGGCTACCGGTTTTTCGATGATACCGGTGCTGAAATCCGGGATCACCTGAATGGTAAATTAATCGGGCAATGTGAAATTTTTACGGTTGATAATGTTCATCCGGCGCTGGCGGACAGCCGTTTTCGGATCGCTTGTGATGTGACCAATCCGCTGCTGGGACCGCGAGGCGCTGTCTATACGTATGCCGGGCAGAAGGGTGCGGCGGATTCCGATTTGCCGATTCTGGAAAAAAACATACGCCGGTTCAGTGCGCTGCTGGAAGCGAAATTCGGGCGGGAAATCACTCGGATACCGGGTGCCGGTGCCGCCGGTGGTCTGGGCGCCGGTGCGGTTGCATTTTTAAATGCGATCCTGGTGAGCGGAATCGAATTGATCCTGGATACAGTAAAAGTTGAGCAGCTGCTTGCAAATTGTGACCTTGTGATTACCGGTGAGGGCAAAATTGATCGGCAGAGTCTGCAGGGCAAGGTAATCTCCGGCGTAGTCAGGCGTGCCCGTCGGTATAAAATACCAGTCATCGCTGTCACCGGCAAACTGGCACTCGATTCTGAAGATGTCCGAAAGTTGGGCTTGAAGGATATATTTTCGCTGACTGAGATTAGTCAAGATGAGCGGCGGGCGTTGCAGAACGCCTATGATTTGTTGGTTGAGGTCGGGGGACGAATTGCTTCTGTTCATTAAAATACGGAGAAAATATGGCTGTTGAAATTGAGCGTAAGTATCTGGTAAAAAGAAACGCTTATAAGTCGCTGGCGAAACCGGTTCCGATTCGGCAGGGCTATATCAGCGCCGATATTTACCGGATTGTTCGGGTGCGCATCGCCGGTGAGCGTGCCTGGATTGGAATCAAATCGCTGGTCACTAATCTTGAACGTCTGGAATTTGAGTATGAAATTCCGCCCGGCGATGCGGAAATGATTTTAAGTAAAGTCTGTCCACATCCAATCATCGAAAAATATCGCTATGCCCTCGATGTGGGCGGCGATCACTGGATTGTTGACGAATTTCTGGGTGAGAATCGGGGGCTGGTGGTGGCGGAAATTGAGCTGGAATCGCCGGAGCAGAACATTCATTTACCGGACTGGGTTGGCGAGGAGGTCAGCAACGATCCGCGCTACCTGAATGCGAATCTGGCTGTTCATCCCTACAGCCGCTGGCGGGATCGACAGGATTCATAAAAACAATAGATAATTTTCCGAAATTTGCCTATACTTCAGCAGTTAAAAAGAGGGAAAAATGGAACGAAAATTCATCCGTGATTTTCTGGAAAATGAGACGATTTCCAGCTTCTTTGTGGTATTTTCGAAAGATTTACGCAAAACTAAAGCTGACAAGGAGTATCTCGATCTGACCCTGATGGATAAATCGGGCAGTATCAACGCCAAAATCTGGGACAATGTGGATAACTTTGCGCCTAAATTTGAAAAGGGTGACGCGGTCGCCGTAAAAGCTTCGGTCACCTCGTTCAATAACGAATTGCAACTGAAAATTGACAGCATCCGAAGGGCGATTCTCGAGCAGGACCAGGCTTACGGTTTCGATTTCAATGATCTGATACCGAGTACCGATAAAGACATTCAGCAGATGTGGACGGAGGTAATGGAGGGCATCGAAACGCTTGAAAATCCTTATCTGAAACAGCTGACAAAAAATATTTACTTGGAGAATGAAGAGGCACTCAGGGTCCATCCGGCTTCCATGATTCTGCATCATGCTTTCCGCGGCGGTCTCCTGGAACACACCCATTCCATGCTGAAAATGGCTGAAGGCATCTGCCGGAATTACAGCGATTTGGATCGGGATTTGATCATCAGCGGCGTCTTGCTGCACGACATCGGCAAATTGCAGGAGCTGGAACCGAACCTGGTGACCAATTATACCGATAGTGGCAATTTTATCGGGCATGTGGTGCTGGGCAGGGATATGCTGCGGGAGGCGATTGCCCGAATTGAACAGTTTCCCGAAATCCTGAAGTTGAAAATGGAGCACATTATCCTCGCCCATCAGGGCAAACTGGAATGGCAATCACCCAGAGAGCCGCTTTTTCCGGAAGCCCTGCTGGTCTATTATATTGATGAAATTGATACGCGGATCAATCAGATGAGGCGGGAAATCGAGTCGGATTCCACCGAGGGAAATTGGACCAATAAAAACAACTATTTCCATCGGGCGCTCTATAAAGGGAGTTTATCGGAATACCCCGGCGATTCCAACGACCCGGGAAAATAACCAGTATGAAAATCCGCAAACCTTTTCTTAAATATTAGCGTCAGATTTTGTAATATAGCGGTATAAGTGAACTGAAATTTTACATCATGGATCATCATAATTCACGTAAAATAGCCTTTAGCGGAATCTACATCGCTCTTTTACTGGGAATCGGCTACGCGCTCGCCTATGTGCCGAACATTGAGTTAGTGACCGCTTTGATTTTCTGTGCCGGTGTTTTAATGGGCTATAAACAGGGGCTAATTGTCGGCTTAATCGGTGAATTCCTGTTTTCTGCTCTGAATCCCATGGGTTCCGGCTTGCTGTTTCCGCCGATGCTGCTGGCACAGCTGCTTGCTATGGCGTTTGTTGCTTTTTCAGGTGCTCTTCTGCGGCGGTTTATTCTGAATGCCAGCCCGGGTCTGCGGGCATCGCTGATAACAGGCGGCAGCGGCTTTCTGGTTACCTTTTTATTCGATGTTCTGGTTTCCGCCGCTTACCCTGTTTCCGCAGGTTTTCCGCTGCGTGAAACCGGTATTACGATTTTCGCCGGTCTGGCTTTCAGCATTATCCATTTAATCAGTAACACCCTCGTTTTTATGACGCTGGTTCCGCTTATATGTCAACAGGTTTACCGGGCAATTCCTTTTTTTGCTGATTATTTTCCCGTAATGTCAATAACCGGGAATAACGATGCCGATTAAACCGCTCAGCCGGATTATCGCTGTCTTACTGACTCTGATTGTCAGTGCTACTGCCCGGATATCCGATTCCAGTGCTTATCAACCTTTCAATGCCGCCGAACTGCTTTTATCGGAGACCAGCCTGATTGTTGCTGCGGTTGACGACTGGGGACTAAACGGCAGCCTCCGCCATTTCGGGTTACCGGAATATACGCTTCAAATCAACTATCATGATTTCCGCCAGAGCGATCCACTATACGGGACAGTGCCTCTTGCCTGGATCAATTCCCGTCATCAGGTCATTGATATTGACCGGTTGAATAACCGGATTTATCTGGCGCCGGTCTATGCCGATTCGGGCGTCAACCTCTCGCGCTTTGATTACTACCGCGGCGACTACGGTTTTCTGAATTTCGCCGCCATTGTTGCCGGTGATATTGCAGAGAATATTCACTGGCGTCTCTTCGGAGAAAATTTGGGGTACGACGGCGCCTATGGGGTCCTGGGACCGGATTATGCTAAATTAAAGGAGAGTATCGTCCAAAACTATTACCTGGATATCAAAAAAGTTGGTACCACCTGGCAAACCGAACTGGGGTGCAGCTATCAGAAATATTTTCCCGGAATGACCAATCCGGCGGTGTTGAGTAGGGCAGGCGATGAAACGATTCTCAGCTGGAGCCATGCCGGGCGGCTGAAGCAGTACCGAACAAGTTTATATGTGACCGGGGAAAGGGTTACCGACCGGGGCAAGCTGAAAACCGGTTTGCAGATGACCAATATTTTATACAATACGAGGCACGATTCGGCTGGGTATGCCTTTACCGCCGAAGCCTTTCAGTATTCGGGAATTTTCACCGGTGATTTGCGTGCCTGGAGCGGTGACCTGCACATCAGGATCGAGCCGGTTCTCGAGAGTATTTACGTCAGAGGCGGAAGTACTCGGACGCGCTCTCATTTCAGACAATCCATTCGGTATTCCAGAAGCGGAAGTGGTTTGGATTATTCTGCTGCTCTTGGTTCGGTCAACTCGTACCTGACTGCTGAACTGACCGCGGATTTTAATAAACGCTCGGAGTGGCTGGATATCTATTTCCGATCCGCCGTTGATTTTTTTCAATATCCGTTGATCTATTTTACTGATCTTGCGGGGAAAACGGGTGCCAATCCCGCTGATGACGGATTTTCGGCGATTCGGCAAACCCTGGGACTCCGGCTGAACAGCCGGAAGAGTTATCTCAATTCACGACTTGATTATACCAAAACAGAATTTTTGATTCCCTCAAAAACAGCCATCCAAGCCACTCATTTTACATTGCAAAAAGAGTCGCTAAACAACGTCTATCTGACGGAGGAATTCTTTTTCCACCTGCCGTGGCAAATCCGGTTGAAAGGGCGCATTGTTATCACTCCCCGTCGGTTCGACGACGAGCAGTTTCTTCTTCAGGGATGGATGAAAATGACAAAAGATCAACTCCTGTTCGATGATAATCTGCATCTGTATGTTTCGGGAGAATTGCATTATCTGAAGGGATCGAACAGCCTGATCTGGTTTGAGCAGTTACAGACTCAAGCCGTGGGCAACGTGAATTATTATACCAACGAGCGGCTGACCGCCAACGGCACAGCCGGCGCCAGAATCGGGTCCTTTCACATCTTTTATGCGGTTTACAACATCGAAGGGCGTGCCTTTTCTGCTTTACCCGGAATGCCTTACCGCAACCGCCTGAAAATTTTCGGGGTTGACTGGACATTTTTAAATAAATAAATTAATCATATAATCTTGGAGTCAATCATGAAAATAAGCCCTGCTATTACTGTTTCCTTTTGGCTGGTGTTTAATCTGATTCTTCTCTGCGCCGATGCTCCGGCTGACGAGCGGACAATTTATCTGAAAAACGGTGATCAAATCACCGGCTCCGTCCTCGGCACGGACCCGCAGACCAATGAGATTCTTATCCGTACCAAGTACGGTGATCTTACCGTCAGTCCCGACAATATTCTTGAGGAGGTGGTCTCTATCGAACTGATTTCCGGCGATAAGGTCAAAGGTCGGATTCTCTTTAAAAGCGATAAAGAAACCGAACTCCTGACCGATTACGGTCTGCTACGGATAAATAATACCGATATCGTCAGTATTGATTACGGTCTTCGGGACAAGGGCCATCGCATTGCCCCGCTTTCGGATAAATTTACCCTGAGCAATGAGCGCCAGATTGATGTTTTTTATGATCCCACCGGTTATACGCTGGATAAGGGGATTCTCTACTTCAGCGGGCTCTCCTGGGGATTCGGGATTACCGATAAGTTTCAGGTTACTTCGAAGTGGGCAGGTTATTTTATCGGCAATTTCAATGTCCGCCCGAAGCTGCAGCTGTTTCGCCTGGGGACCTTTGAGAAAGAACACACCTTTTCCGTTGGCGGGCATATTCATACCCGTCACAATCCCGATAAGTTTGAGTGGCATGAGGCAGAATATGAATTCGAAAACGGGTTGTTCAATCCGGATAGTAATTACAAATGGATTCCCACCGGCGGTTCCACTCCGGTCTATTTCGGCGGGTACTATAAAATCGGCTCCCGGGTCGAGCTGGAAGATAACCAGCAGCGTTTTAACACTGAAACTAACGAGATTGAATACAACTGGGTAAGTGTGGAGGAGCCGGATTATGCTCCCTATTATGAACTGTTTGCCGCCTATACATTTTCCAAAACCCGGAAGAACAACACCGGCAGAACGGCACACACCCTGGGGGTTATCGTCGGTAAACATCCGGAGCGGGATAAGCCGCTGCTGAAGTACTATTACGCCGGTGGCATTGATATCCGCCGAAATCTGATTCTGAATTATGAAGTCTACTACGATCCCTATTATGTGGAGTGGTGGAACCGGTCGGACGGCATATTCGGGGTTTTCGAGGGTAATCTTTCGACTAAAAAACCGTCAAAACATACCGTATCACCCTTTCATTTCGATGTTGGATTTATCTACGCCTTCAGAGACTGGCTACGCTTCGGCATCCATTTCCAGCCCTATATTTTCGGCATTTATATGAAATTTTAGCGACGCAGCCTGTCACCGAACATGAAAGATACGGGCGCTGCTGAAGCGCATCGCGTATTTTTCTACGGTGAAATCTCACCCGGCGATAGAAAACAAACCCGAAAACTGCTTTTAATAAAACCCGGATTATGTTAATTTTAAATTTTGTGAAGACAGAGCGATGATGTCTGATTTGTTAATTTATAAAAAATAAAGAAATGCCTGGCGAAAATGAATAGGAAGGAAGCGAGTCATAGAAAAATGCCAAAGATTGTTGTCAAATTCGGGGGCTCGAATCTCCGCAGTCAGCAGGATATCGAAAACGTCCTGACGGTGATTCGGAATTATCAGCGACCGCTGGTCGTGGTGGTATCGGCTTTTTACGGTATTACGGATATGCTGGAGGAGATGCTCTTCAAAGCGCAGCACGATCACACCACTATCGGTGCTAATCTGGATAAATTGATCGGTCGTAAACGGGATACCATTTTTTCGTTGATCCGGGACCGCGATATTCAAGAAGAGACCCGTGCTCTGCTGGATGAACGGATCAGAGCGTTGAAACGTTATCTCAAAGGAGTGAACTATATCGGTGAGATTCCGCCCTTTGTTTCCGATATGGTGATGAGTTTCGGCGAGCGGCTGAGCGCTACTATCATGACGGCGTTGCTAAGGGATCGGGGCGTCGCCTGCGAAGAGGTGACCCCCGAAGATATCGGGTTGATTACCGACGGTGGATTCGGCAACGCCGAGGTGGATTTCGACGCCAGCCGGGAAGCGGTCGCTCAGCGCTTTTCCGGCGAAGAAACTGCGATTGTACCGGGTTTTTACGGGATTTCCAGGGAAGGTCGGGTAACGCTTTTCGGCAGAGGGGGTAGCGATTATACAGCCGCATCAATTGCCGCTTGTATCGGTGCCGGGTCGCTGGATATCTGGAAAGATGTGGATGGTTTTCAGACCGCCGATCCAAAACTGGTCGCCGACACCCATGGAATTCACCAGCTGACCTATACCGAAGCCGCCGAGCTGGCTTATTTCGGCGCCAAGATACTACACCCGCGCACCGTCGAGCCGCTGATGGCACAGCGAATTCCCATCCGGATTTTTAATATTGCCAATGTCGAGTCCGTGACAACGCCTTATACAATCATCAGCGCCAATGGAACCCAGAAAGATGATGTCATTAAAAGCGTCAGCTATAGTGATGATTTTTGTATTTTAAAACTGGAAGGACCGGGCGTGGGGAACAAGCCGGGTATTCTTGCCAAAGTCACCGGAGAGATGGATCACAAAGGAATCAATATTAAATCGGTCATCACATCGCAAACTTCGATCAATTTCCTTTTGGGGCTGAAAGACCTCGAACCGGCGCATCAGGCGGTTTTGGGCATGAAACTAACTGCTGTACAAAATATTATTACCGAGAGTGATTTGTCGGTCATTGCTGCAGTGGGTGAGGGATTATTGGAAAAACACGGAATTGCCGTTCGAATGTTCGGGGCTGTCTCGAAGCGGGGCATCAACATGGAGATTATTTCCGTGGGTGCTTCGCCGGTGGCAGCCTATTTCATTGTACGACAGAGCGATCGCAATGAAGCGGTCAGGGCAATTCATGCGGAATTTTTCAATAATCCTGAGGTAAACCATGACACAGACAAAAAGCATAACTGAAATCAATGCCAAAATAAAAAGCGGTCAGGCGGTGGTTCTCACTGCTGAAGAGGTCAGTCGCCTGGCGGAAGAATGTTCACCCAAAGAAATCCTGCGTAAAGTAGATGTCGTTACGACCGGTACTTTTGGACCGATGTGTTCTTCGGGGATTTTTATCAATTTCGGGCATCCCAATCCGCCGATCCGGATGCAGAAAATCTTTCTGAATAATGTCGAAGCCTATGCCGGAATCGCCGCCGTAGACGCCTATCTTGGCGCCACTCAACTCTCCACAACCCAACCGAAATATGGCGGTGGGCATGTCATCGAGGAACTGATTGCCGGGAAGGATATCCGCCTCAGAGCCTACAGCGATGGTACCGACTGCTATCCACGGACAGAAATTGATACGCTGATTAATCGGGACAGCGTCAATGAAATTTTCATGTTCAATCCCCGTAATGCCTATCAGAATTACCCTGCAGCGACAAATTCCGGCAAGCGGACGATTTATACCTATATGGGTACTCTGCGCCCGCATTGCGCCAACGTTAACTATTCAACCTCCGGTGAATTGAGTCCACTGCTCAACGATCCTGATCTGCGCACCATCGGCATCGGCACCAGGATATTTCTGTGCGGCGCACAGGGGTATATCGCCTGGAGCGGAACCCAGTTCCGCCGGGGTGGTCCGGTTAATGATTTTGGTCTGCCACTGCAGAATGATGCCACGCTGGCGGTAATCGGCAACTGTAAGGAGATGAACAACCGTTACCTGAAGGGTGTCTTTTATAATGGGTATGGTGCCAGCCTTTTTATCGGGCTTGGCATTCCCATCCCTGTTTTGGATGAGGATATCGCCCGCCGTGTTTCGGTCAGTAATCGCCAGATTGAAACCATTATCCGCGATTACGGGCAGGTGGAGAAACCGGAAATAGGACGTGTAAATTATGCGGAGCTTCAATCGGGCAGCATCCGCCTTCGGGGAAAGAGGGCAAATACCGTCTCCATGGCGAGTCTAAGCCGGGCACGCGAGGTGGCTGAAAAATTGAAAGCGCAGATTAAAGCCGGACAATTTTTCCTGAGCACGATGGTGCAACCGTTGCCGCAAGAGTCGTCAATTCAGTCACTTACGGTTAATATCTGATTGTATACTTGCGGTATCGAAATCAGCCCAGGCAGAGATAATGTATGAACCGCGCACTTATCGGAATTTAGCTCACCATAACCGGTTTCAATATCTCAATGTTGACTATCTGGAAACGGATTTGCGGGTCGCCTGCCATCCGGCGATGCCAGCAGAGGGACTCGCTCGTTTTATTCGCGCTTCCATCATCGCTTTGAGAGAAAAGACTGAACAGTACGCTCTGACACGCCCGGAATTTTTCAGCAGTTATGTCCCGATTGCGGCTGATTTCCAGGCACCCGTAGTCGTCAAAAAAATGATATCCGCCGCCCGCATAGCCCAGGTCGGACCGATGGCGGCGGTTGCCGGCTGTTTTGCTGAAGAAATCGGAAAAAGAATAAAGGCGGAATTCCAGGTAAAAGAGTTGATTATCGAAAACGGCGGCGATATTTACCTGGACATTGCCCAGGAAACCTATATCAGCATATTTGCCGGTGATTCGCCACTGTCCAATAAAATCGCCCTGAAAATTACGCCTGATATTGCGCCGCTGGGGGTCTGTACATCATCCGGAAAAGTGGGGCATTCGTTCAGCTATGGTCGGGCGAATGCGGTAACCATTGCCTGCCGGGATGCGGCACTGGCGGATGCCTTCGCTACGGCTTTTGGTAACAGGGTACGGACAGCCGGGGATATCCAGAGAGTGCTGACGGATATTCGGGCGAACCCCTCAATTCTGGCGGCTTGCATTATTGTCGATGATCAGCTGGCGATTCAGGGAAAATTTGAATTCCAGTTGATTGAATCCTAAATTTGGACGGTCACAGAATCTATTTGGACGTGAGATTTGAATGTTGAAGTCTAATCTGGGTGAACTGGCAGCGCTGGCGACGGCGGTTTGCTGGACATTTACCTCATTGTCTTTCGAATCAGCCGGAAAAAAGGTCGGCTCGCTGGCGGTAAATTATATCCGCCTCTATATCGGGCTGCTTTTCCTGTGTCTTTTTACCTACTTTACCCGGGGGTATCTGCTGCCGGTGGACGCCGGCAGTCATAACTGGATATGGCTGTCGCTCTCGGGCGTTATCGGATTTACAATCGGTGATCTGCTGTTGTTTCAGGCGTTTGTGGTTGTCGGGGCGCGAATATCCATGTTGATAATGTCGCTGGTTCCGCCGATTACAGCCCTGATCGGGTTTCTGTTTCTGGGAGAGGTATTGACGCTGCCTGAAATCGGGGCGATGTTTGTCACCGTTTTGGGGATTTCGCTGGTTGTTCTGGAAAGAGGTGCCCGGAACGGAGTGATGAAATTTAAACATCCTCTCTCCGGTCTGCTATTCGCTTTCGGTGGGGCGGTCGGTCAGGCAATGGGGTTGATTTTCAGCAAGCACGGGATGGGCGACTATAACGCTTTCGCGGCGACCCAGATTCGCGTCATCGCCGGTATTTTCGGTTTTACGCTGTTGTTTTTTCTGACGAAACGCTGGCAGAAGGTGTTCTCCGCACTTCGGAATCATTCGGCTATGCGGCGAATAACGCTGGGTTCTTTCTTTGGACCCTTTCTGGGTGTGTCCATGTCGTTAATCGCGGTGCAGTATACGCTGACGGGGATTGCTTCAACCATTATGGCAATTGTGCCGATTCTGATTATTCCGCCGGCGATTATCTATTTTAAGGAGAAGGTTACTGCCAAAGAGTTCTTTGGAGCCGTGATTGCCGTTGCCGGTGTGGCGTTTTATTTTATTCATTAAAAAAATAGGAGGAAGGCAATGGAGTTTCAAGACCTTATTCGAAAACGGGAAAGTGTCCGCAATTACGATTCGCAGCAGGCGATTCCGGAAGATGTGCTGAACCGGATTCTTGAAGCCGGTCGGCTGGCACCCTCGGCTGCTAATCGCCAGCCCTGGAAATTTCTGGTGATTCGCTCGCAGGAAAATCTGGAAAGAGTCCACGCCTGTTATAATCGCGATTGGTTTCGGGCGGCGCCGGTAGTACTGATTGTGACCGGCAAACGGGAAGCCGCCTGGACCCGACGCTATGACGGTTATAATTCGCTGGAAACCGACCTGACGATCGCCATGGATCATCTGATTCTGGCAGCGGCAAACGAAGGCATCGGCAGCTGCTGGATCGCCGCCTTCGAACCGAATATCCTGCATGAAGCGCTGCAACTGGATGAGGATGAAATTGTTTTTGCGATCACGCCGCTGGGTTATCCCGGGACGGGGTATCAGGGCGAGCGCCCCAAAGACCGCAAAGCACTGTCGGAAATAGTCAGGTTCATATGACACTGCGCTTTTCTTCTGGAAACTTAAGGCACAAATCTAATTTTCCGTGGAAAAGGCAAATCGGGATGGTTTTATTGGTGTTTCTGCCCGTAATCACCACCGGCAGTCTGCGGGCGGAACCCTTTACGAAGGTCCAATTGACTGCTGGTCCGCTCTACAACATCGGCGAAAACGATTTCAACCGCTACTGGCGCTATGCAAATGGTATGGGCGTGCAGGCATAGACACCCTTTTATTTCGGTGCCGCCGAACTGGGAATCGAGCTGCGCTCATTCGATGGATATAACTCGGTTGATTTTCAGCAGGTGTATTGTTATCTGGCATTTCTTAAGGAGCTAACCCTGCATCGAAACATATCCGGCAATTGTGGAATTTCTGTCGGTAACAGCCTGTTTCGATTTGATTCGGAGGAGAATAGGCGTCTGCAAAATGAAAGCGAATTGACTCTCGGACTGAAAGCCGGAGTTATAGTTTTATTAAAAAATTATCTCATGATTCAAATGGGTTTTTCCCACATAAAAATTTTTACCTATCATCCGATTATTATGACAAATGTCGGATTGACCATCGGGATTAGGATGGACACACCGGAGTGGCTGCGAAATTTTTTAAAATGAAAGCGCTGTGGAAAAAGCGGTTTCTGTTGTTTGGGCTGATTCTGTCTGCATGTTTCGGGTATGGTCTGAACGATACGGTCTATTTTGATGACTTGTTGAATTCGTCGAATTTGCGTTATGCGGATTTTCTCCAGTATTCAACAAGTGTGGATGTTACCAGTACCGATTTTTATTGCTGGCGAATAAGCATCAATAATCTAGCAAACTATCGTGATAACGGCTGGGATTTATATTTGGATGACCATCTTATCAAACCTCTAGTTTACGGAGAACAATCGTTAAATCAATTCTCTTTCTCGAATCTGTCCGTTGATTCCATCGAAATTATCGGTCATCCCGGATTGATAGGCGGGAATTATACCGGTCAGGGGGCGATCCGGATTCACACTGTGCGACCCGGACGGGGGTTTAGCACGTCTGGCAATATTTTATTGGCAAATGAATCCGGCGACCCAGGTCCCTACAAATATACGGAGCGCTCTTCACCCAATGTTGATAAAATTGGTCACGACAACAGCGCCATCCTCGAATATGGCTTTCCCTCCGGCTGGATACGGCTGACTCTTAATTCCCAGCAACATACCTATACCGATACAGCTGTCTGCCCGCGGATTCGCCGGATGACAGAGGACTGGCCGGGCGCAAATAAAATCGCCGGTGCTCTTGATATTCAGTACTCTAGCAAACGCTGGAACCATTCCTTTTTTTCGTCATGGAGTTCAAATCAGCCAGCCTTTTTATTTATAGATATTTTTCAGCAGGAATTTCCGTTGCAGTTCCATCATTTTCAGAGCAGCTATTCCGGTAACAGAAAGAATGTTTTACAGTGGTATATGAATTACAACCGCAACGATATTCGCCGGTGTGCAAAAGCTCTGCACTCTCTGGAGCCCTATGTTCACCACTCACTTGATTTGAGAGCCGAAACAGTAGTAAATTTTGCTAATCCGCTACGGATTGCTTACCGGTTAAACAGCAATCAATATGATTTTAGCGGGAACTATCCGGACTACAATTTTCTTTCTCATCAAATCAA
>Ga0129302_1001205_pt1 | contig 19437 bp, 17 predicted proteins | sample BlaSprsedimmetaG_FD_94476 | JGI IMG/M metagenome (GOLD analysis project Ga0129302, IMG submission 94476) | Hot spring sediment bacterial and archeal communities from California, USA to study Microbial Dark Matter (Phase II) - Blank Spring... | ecosystem: Environmental > Aquatic > Thermal springs...
CGCGTCGATGGTGCAAGGGCCATCATGGGTGGTGACGGAAGCCAACACGTCGCCTGTAAACTGCCGGATTGTGATCCGGCGGGCACAAGGTGAGCAGTCACGTTCATTCGTGCCATTCGTGTCATTTGTTCATTCGTGCCATTCGTGCTATTTCGTTTATTCGTGTCATTCGTGATCCAAGGGGGTCTTTCTGTCTTCTACTCGTCCTCGAGCAGCCCGGTCATACTGTTGAACTGCCGGATGAGGGCGTCGATCTCGTCGATCTGCTCGTGGATGCCGGACCAGTAGTCGGGCTCGTACCATTGGGCCTGGATCTCCTCGTAGGTCTTGCCTTGCTGCTCGACCCAGGTGTAGTACTTCAGGTTGTGGATGCGGCGCCGATCCCAGTAGTTCAGTTCTTCCACGTAATCCACTGTGCAGCCCAGGAGGTAGCGGTGGTAATCGGCGGCGGCGTCTACCTCGGTGTACTCGCCGTGTGCCTCGTGGAGTTCCCGCAGGCGGCTCTCGTACAGGTCCATCGAGTCGGTGAAGACGGTCAGGACGATGTCCTGCTCGCCCAGTTCGTACCACTTGGCGAACTTGATGCTGGAAAGCACGTTGGCGATGCTGGAGATGCCCAGCAGATCAAGCTGGCTCACCAGGTCCTCCGGCACGCCCTGTTCCACCAGGTAGGCCCGCCCGCCCGGCTCGTTGAACAGCCGCACCAGGCTCATACAGGCTTCGTCGTCGATGGCCATGACCATGTCGGTGTGTTTCAGGTTGTGAATCCAGGGGACGTGTTTGTCGCCGATGCCCTCGATGCGGTGGCCGCCGAAACCGTTGAGGAGCAGGGTGGGGCACTGGAGCGCCTCGCTGGCGGCGACCTTGCTGGTGGGGAAGATCTCCTTCAGGTAGTCGCCGCAGCCGATGGTGCCCGCCGAACCGGTCGTCAGGACGACGCCCCGGTACGTGTCGCGCGGGCCCATTTCCCGTTCCAGCACCTCTTCCATCGCGTGCCCGGTGACGTCGTAGTGCCACAGGTGGTTGCCGAACTCGTCGAACTGGTTGAAGATTATGACATCTTCACGGGTCTCGCGCAGTTCCCAGCACTTGTCGAAGATCTCCTTGACGTTGCTCTCGCAGCCGGGGGTGGCGATGATCTCGCCGGCGACGTTGGACAGCCACTCGAAACGCTCGCGGCTCATCTCCTCCGGCAGGATGGCGATCGATTCGCAGGCCAGGAGTGCTGCGTTGTAAGCGCCGCCCCGGCAGTAGTTGCCGGTGGAGGGCCAGACCGCCTTCTGGTAGGTGGGGTCGAATTGGCCCGTGACCAGGCGCGGCACCAGGCACCCGAAGGTCGCGCCGACCTTGTGCGCGCCGGTGGGGAACCACTTGCCCACCAGGCAGATGATGCGGGCTGGCACGCCGGTGAGGGCTGGCGGCAGTTCGACGTAGTTGACGCCGTCGAACTGACCGCCGTGTTCTTTCGGCTCGTTCTTCCACGTGATGCGGAAGAGATTGAGCGAGTTCACGTCCCACAAACCCACGTCCTCGAGTTGGCGTTTGACCTGCTCGGGGATCAGTGATGGATCCTTCATCTGGGCGAAGGTGGGGATGATGATGTTCCGTTCCCGGGCGCGTTGTACGGTGCGTCGGAGTTGTTCTGGGTGAATGCTGAGGTCGATCATTGACGTTTTTCCTCCATCGGTTGAGAATAGAGAGTTGAGAGTTGAGAATAGAGAATTGAGAATAGAGAGTTGAGAGTTGAGAATAGAGAATTGAGAGAGGTGAGAACTCACCGCGAAGCATTCCAAAGGGCCACGACAAAGTGGGCTGCGAGCGCGCCGAGTGCCGCGCCCATCGTGTTGAGTAGCCAATCCTCCAGGGATGACACCCGGCTGGGGCGCGCCATCTGGGCCAATTCGATGAACAGGCTGAGGAGCGCGCCGCCGCCTGTGCTCGACAGGAATCGGCGCTTGAGGGGATGACCGTCTAGCGCGAGGTAGAGCGTGAAACCCAACGGCGCGAAGACGACGACGTTGCCCGCCAGGCCGATGAGCCAGCGGGGGGAGATGCCGCGCGCGGCGGCCGGCGCGGTCAACGGCGCGAGACCGACGGCGACGCTCGGGTTGGGGCGTAACGTCATCCACAACAGCCAGGCCGTGATGATGCCGGTCAGTGAAAGCCAGAGCCATCTAAGGGGGCGAATCAGTTCCCGGTCCAAGCCAACCCCACCATCCCGCGAAACGTCTTGTAGGCCGTGGGCATGTCATCGCCTGTCCATTCGACGAGCAGGCCATCGACCCGTCGACTGCCGGGGATCAAGGCGGCCTGCTCGGCCTGGAGGGCGGTTTTGAACGTCACGCGCACGGTGATGGGCGGTTCCAGGACAAAAGGAGGGTTTTTTAGTCGGAGCGCCCGTTCCGCTGCCTGGCGGATGCGCCGGTGGACGACCTCAGGGTGCAGGCACCGGGCCGCGCTGCGTGTGATGCCATCCTTGACTGCCACCGTTTCGATCTCGCCCAGCAGGGCGCGGGCTTCCTCGGTCACGGCCCGGTCGCCGGTGACGAGCAGGACCGGCGCGCCAAAACTGCCCGCCAGCGCCGCGTTCAGTCCCGTCTCCCCAACCACCTGGCCGTTGAGCTGCACCTGGGTCACGGTGCGGCTGCTCCATGTGTGGGCCAGGATAGCGGCCGCCGTCCCGGCGGCTGCGTGATAGCCGACGAGGAAGACGGCGTCCACGCCGGGCCCGATACCCTGCATCATACCGAAGGGCTTGGGGCTGCCGGAGATCAGTTCGGCGGCGTCGTTTAGATCCTCGATCAGGATGTTTTTCATCCCGCCGTGACTGTCGTTGACGACGACGCGCTCCGCGCCGCCAGTCAGGGCGCCCTCGATGGCGGCGTTGACTTCGGCCGTCATCAGCTTGCGGAAACGCTCGTATTCCTTGTGCTGGGCGTCGACGTGATCCCACGACACGACGCCGGATATGCCTTCCATATCTGCCGAGATCAGGACGTTCATGGTGTCCTCCTGTGTTGATAGATTTGAGTGATCTTCTCAATTCGTTTAGTTCTTCATTCGTTGTCGTGTCGTCCGAAATCCAACTCACCCCGATTTTTTGATTTGCAACAATCCCCCATCGTCCAGGACGAAGACCTCCAAATCGGTTCCTGCGCGAGCCTCCTCGATCAACACGTCGGGATGTCGGCCGATCATCGGGCCGAGGTGCACCAGGGCCAACCGCTTGGCTCCCGCTTGCCGGGCGATTTCGCCCGCCTGTTGGGCGGTGCTGTGGAAATGGACGTTGGCGTCGTAACCGGGTTGGAGCGTGGCGCTGAAAGAGGCCTCGTGGATCAGCAGGTCACAGCCCTGCGCCAGGGTCACCGTGGTGTCGTTGGGGTAGGTGTCGGTGATGAATGCGATGGACGGCCCATCCTCGAAATCCCACCGGGCGCCCAGGGTGGGTGTGTTGGGTGGATGAGGCACCGGCGCGGTCTGCAAGATGATACGAGCGGTCAGGCGAGTTTGCCGGGACTCCTGGTCGGGGAGGGGATGCCAGTGAATGTTGAGCCGTTGAATGTCGAAACCGGTGTAGGCGATTTCCCACAGGGCTTTCAGGGAAGCGATGGCTCCGGCGCTGGCGTAGACGTGAAAGGCCGGCGCGCTCGCGTCGATGCCGAGCCGGTTGAGGGCGAACATCGGGAATCCCAATGCGTGATCGCCATGGGCGTGGGAGATGAAGACGTGTTCGATGTCCATCACCTGGATGCCGGTGCGGGTCAGTTGGTGCATGATCACCGGACCGGTTTCGACCAGCATGCGGAATTCGCCGCTCTCGATGAGGAGCGCGAGGTTGCTTCTATGCCCGGCGGAGAACGCGCCGCCGGTTCCGAGAAAATAGACGTTGGTCATTTGGTGGTTAATCTTTCGATTGTATGTGAAGGACAGGTGTTGGCATAGGATTGTACCATATTCGCCCGATTGTTCCAGTTTTCATCAGGGTGGGATTTTAGCGGATGAGGGTGGGGGAAGTGCGAAGGGAGAGTCGTGCGCCAGCTCATGATCTGAAATAGCAGTAAAACGTCAAGTGTAATTAACCGACTGTCAAAGCCGTTGCTTACGCTTTACGTTTTACGCCGTTACGCTTTGCATTTAAACGCCTTTCAATGGAGCAGCCTTTGAGCGCCCGGACCAAACACTACCGTCCCAGGATCTGCCGCGCGATGACGAGCCGTTGAATCTGGTTGGTGCCTTCACCGATAGCGCACAACCGTTGGTCCCGGTACATCCGCTCGACCTCGTACTCGCGGACGTAGCCGTATCCGCCGTGGATCTGAATGGCCTTGTAGCACACGCTTTCCGACATCTCGGTGGCGAAGAGCTTGGCCATCGCCGCTTCCTTGGTGAAACGCTCGTCCTGGGCCCGGAGCCCGGCGGCGCGATTGACCAGCAGGCGGGCAGCGTCGATCTCGGTCGCCATCTCGGCGAGCATCCATTGAATGGCCTGGAACTTGGCGATGGGCTGGCCGAACTGTTGGCGTTCCTGGGCGTAAGCGAGCGCCTTGTCGAACGCGCCCTGGGCCAATCCCACCGCCATGGCCGCGATGGCGACCCGCCCGGCGTCCAGCGTGGTCAGGAATTGCTTGAAGCCCTCGTTCTCCTTCCCCAGGAGATTTTCCGCCGGGATGCGACAGTCCTCGAAGAAGAGTTCCGAGGTCACCGAGCCCTTGAGCCCCATCTTTTTCTCGTCCCGGCCCGGCTCGAAACCGGGCGTCCCGCGCTCGACGATGAAGGCGGAGATGCCGCGTGTGCCGGCCTCAGGATCGGTCTTGGCGGTGATGACGACGTAGTCGGCGATGGAACCATTGGTGATGAAAATCTTCTGCCCGTTGATGACCCATTCACCGGTCGCCTCGTCGCGGACGGCGCGGGTGCGGGTGGCGCCGGCGTCGGAACCGGCCTGGGGCTCGGTCAGACCGAAGGCGCCGATCTTGTCCCCGCTGGCGGCGGGCGTCAGGTACTTTTCCCTTTGCGTTTCGGAGCCGAAGAGATAGACCGGCTCGCAGTAAAGGGACGTCTGCGCATCGAGGGTGATAGCCATCGAGCCGGAGACTCGTGCGATCTCCTCCAACGCGATGACCAGGCTCATGTAATCGCCTCCTGATCCACCGTACTTTTCGGGAAATGGGAGGCCGATGATGCCCAATTCTCCCATCCGCCGGAATAGGTCCTCTGGGAACTCGTCGGTCGCGTCAATCTCTTCGGCGCGCGGGGCGATCTCCTTTTCGGCGAACTCCCGCACCATACGGCGAATCATTTGATGTTCCTCGTTAGTTTGCCAATTCATCGTGTCTCCTCATTTGTTCATCTCCGATAGCATTGGCGCGTTCGGGCCCCGGATACCGGCGACGATTTCGCTCCCGGCGCTGACGTAGGCGTGGGCGATGTACGGGGTGTTGTGGGCGATGCCTGCGCGTCCAAGGCGATCCACGGCGATGACGCCGCCCTGCCCGGTGGTGCGTTCCGCCAGGGCGGCGATGGCGGCGTCGGCGGCTTCCTGGGCGCTCATACCGGCGGCGATCAGGTCGCATACCTGTTTGCTGATGACGATCTTCATCAGCGCTTCACCCATGCCGGTGGCGGAGACGGCTCCGGTCTGGTTGTCGGCGTAGGCGCCGCAGCCGACCAGGGGGGAATCGCCCACGCGACCGGGGTGCTTGTTGAAGGTGCCGCCGGTGGAGGTGGCAGTCGCCACGTTGCCCCCGGCGTCTATCGCCACTGCGCCGACAGTGTCTGATGGCAGCCCAACCGCTTGAAGACGAACGTTGCCGTCCCATTCGTGGGGTGTGCCAGCTGACTGAATGTGCCAGCGTTCTCGTTCCCGTTCGGTGACCAGTTCTTCGACTGGGCAGATGGGGATATCGTGCTCGCGGGCGAAAGCCTCGGCGCCGGCCCCGGCGAGCATCGTGTGCTCGCTCTCCGTCATCACCAGGCGGGCCAGGCTGACCGGGTTGCGCACCCGCTGCACCGCCGCCACCGCGCCAACGTCGAGATTGCGACCATCCATCACGATGGCGTCCATCTCGACCTCGCCATTGGCGTTTAGAAACGACCCGTAACCGGCGTCGTAAGTAGGATCGTCTTCTAATATGCGTACAGCGGCCTCAACCGCATCCAGGGCTGAACCGCCGCCTTTCAACAAGGCCCAGCCGGCTTCGGCCGCACGGCGGCAGCCGGCCATGTGGGCCTCGTGGGTTTCGAGGGGGATGTCGTAAGCGCCCCCATGCACGATGAGTGTCATTGTTGGATTTTTCATTACACCTCTCATTGCTAGGTTGCTAGACCGGTAGATTGGTGGGCTGTCAACAGGGTCTGCCAGTTTAGCAGCTCAACAGCCCAACAGACGTTCTGCGTCGAGTAGTATTCTAGCCCCTCCGTTCATTTTGGCCAAGCCGAGGATGTAGTTGATGTCTACGTCGCTTGCTTGGCTGATGAAGGGAGGGGCGTCGACGATGTCCTGGGCTTGAATGTCGATGATTTCGGAGACTGTGTCGACGACGATTCCCAGCCGAACGAGCTCTTGTCGCCCCTTGATTTCCAGGATGACGATGTGCTCGTGGGTTTCCTGTTGGCTGGCCGCCATGCCCAGTTTGATCCGTAGGTCGATCACGGGAACGACGGCTCCCCGGTAATCAATCAAGCCCCGGATGAAGGCCGGTGACCAGGGGACCGTTCGCATCGCTCTTGTCCTGATGATCTCGGCGACGTTCATCACGTTGAAACCGTATTCTCCGTTGTCCAGGGTGAAGATCAGGTATTTGCCCTCCAGGTTCAATTGGGCTTTTTCGCCCCGTTCGGCGATTTTGTGGCTGGTGATTTGATGCAGGATCTGTGAGACGTCCTTTATGGTTGAAGTCTGGGTGGGGATGCCCTCGCAGGCGCGCTCGGCGAATCGGGTGTCCACGAATTTTTCCAGATCGATCCGTGTGCCCAGGCCGATTTTTTCTAGCATGTAACGCTGCATGCGATCTAAATCCTCGATGACGGGCAGCATGTCGTTGGCTTTGATGCCTTGTGACTCCTTGAGGACGTTTTTGAGCACGGACGTCTTGAGCCCCAACGTCTGGTCAGGGTCTAAGAACTGCACGCCGATGGCGGCGCTCGTTTCTGGTTTTTGATCGATGAACTGACCGGCCTCGACCAGCATATTGGCGAATTCCTGCACGGCGTCTGGGTCTTGATTGATCAGCTCCTCACGCATAGCGACCACGCAGCAGGGGTGATTTTCCCACAACTCGCCTGAAAGGAAGAGCAGGTCGGCGACTCCTTCTGCAATCGCCTTGGTGCTGAATGGTTCCGCCACCGCAAAGCCGCACGCATCGGGATTGGCGTCCAGGAATTCGATCATCTGGAAGGGTGGGAGAACCTCGAAAAAGACGTCGAAGTCGCCCATTCCCCGGAAACCCGGCCTCAGGCCGATACCGCCAAGAAACCTGTGTGCGAGAATATGATGGACGGATAATTCATGGGGAATGTAGAAGGTTTTTTCCTTGAAATATTCATGTAGGTTAGCGCGCCCACCATCGACTTTTTTGCGCACGAAGGTGCTGCCGTTTTTGTGGGCGAAGAGCACGAGTTTGATGGGCGTGCCAAAGCTGAACATATCCATCGCCATGGGAGCCAAGATGAAGGCGACGTCTACCTCGCCTTGTTCCAGTGCTTTTTGAACGCGATTCCAGCTGGGCATACGCATCGTTTTGAGATCGAAGCGGCGCGGAGATAATTTTTCTGTCTCGATCAAGTGTTTCAGAACGCCCAGGCTCAGGTGATCGGTGATTTGAATGTAGGCGACGCTCAACGTGCGTTTTTCTTCCGCGATGGGACGCGCGGCAGAGGCGGTCGTTTCCGCTTCTTTCTCCGCACACTTCCCTGTGTTCTCCTCGGAGGTGAAGATAGCCTCGATGATCTCGTTAAGCTCGCCGACGCCGAAGGGTTTGGTGATGAAGCCAGTCGCGCCGACTTCGATGGCTTGGGCCCTGCGCTTTTTCTCCCCCCGGGCCGTCGCCATGATGAAAGGAATATCGTGGTATCTTTCATTGGCGCGCACCCATTGCAGGAGCTCGTAACCGTCCATGTTGGGCATGACCCAATCGCTAATGATGAGTTGGATGTCTGTTTGTTCTTTTAGTTTCTGGATTGCCTCTTGACCATCTTTAACTTCAATGACGTGCTCGAAGCCCAACTTGTTCAGAGCTTTTACTTCGGAGCGCCGGACGAATCCGGAGTCCTCGGCCAACAGGATCCTCATTGTACGATCAATTGCCATACGACATCTCCCCAGCGTATCTTCTCAATAAGTTGGGGAGCTGTGGCCGGTCTCCCGACCGAGCCACAGCGGGCACGGTCAGGAGACCGGCCCGAGCGAGTTTGCCCCGGTTTATTGAGATGATACTCCCCAGCTTTGGTTAGCGCCCCTGTAAATGTTGGCGAGTGTTTTTTCCACGAATTTTACGAATCAACACAAATTTTGGCCTAATTCGTGGCAGACTTCAGTTCTTTTTTCAACAACACTTAAGAGGGACACGCCCCAGCTTTGCTTGGCTGTAAGCGGATTTTCATCAGTTTACAGCACATTTGGCTGGTTTGAATTACGATTCTGTTACAATGAGGTTTCGAGAATGATGAATTCGACAGGTTTTCAAGTGGTCAGGGCAATCGAGAAAGATGCGCTTTGGGCCTCCGTCTCGCGCGCTTATTAGATATGGGTGTGTTTCAAATGCTTTGAGCGTTGTTTGTAGTGCGCGCGCTGCTAGGCAGCGGCGCTAGGCAGCGGCTTTAGCGCGCTTTTACGGCGATAAATCACCTACTACGAGCTTGGCCTCAAATGGAATGAAACACACCCATTAGATGTCGCGCTATGACTGCTTCACGCGTGTATAATGTCCGACACGTCGTGCAGGACCGACTTTTGCCTGGGAAGGTCTTGGCACGCTTCCTCGGCGAAGCGGGCGTCGATAAAGGTCTCCAGGTCGATCACAGAACCGATGCCCATTTCGTCGGTCATGTACCGTTGTATGCTGTCGAAATCTTCCAGAGTAGGTCTCATGTCGTTCGTCTTGATGCCCTGTGTTTCCTCCAAAACGCTCTTGAGCATATTTTTCCTGAGGCCCAGCGTTTGGTCTGGATCCAGGAACGGGACGCCAACGGTGGCGGCGATGTCGGGGTTCTCTTCGATGAACTGCCCGGCTTCGACCAGTAAATTGACGAATTCCTGCACAGCGTCCGGTTCCTGTTCGATGATTTCCTCGCGCATGGCGATGACGCAACAGGGATGATTCTCCCAGAACTGACCGGACAGGAAAACCCGGTCGGCGATCCCTTCCGAGATCGCCTTGGCGCCCAATGGTTCGGCGACAGCGAATCCGCCGGCGTTGGGGTTGGCGGCGAGGAATTCGGGCATCTGGATGGGTGGAATCACCTCGAAGTAGGTATCGAAGTCGCCCAATCCCTCGAATCCGGGATTGAGGCCGATGCCGCTCAGGAACATGTGCGCCAGCATATGATGGACCGATAACTCGTGGGGGATGTAGACCGTCTTGCCCCTGAAGTACTGGGCCAGGTCTTCGGCGCCATCTTCTCTTTTCCGCACGAGGATGCTGCCGTTCTTTTGCGCTGAAAGCACCAGCCTGATGGGCGCGCCAAACCGGAAGAGGTCCATTGCGATAGGGGCCAAGACGAAGGCGGCGTCCACCTCTCCCCGCTCCAACGCTTCTTGGGCTGGGTTCCAACTGGGCTTGCACGCAGTCTTCAACTCGAAATGCGTCGGGACGACGTCGCCGGTCTCGATCAGATGCTTCAGGACGCCCAGGCTCAGATGGTCGGTGATCTGGATGTGCGCCACGTTCAGGACAAGCTTCCCGGTCGTCGTCCTGCGAGGATGTACCGGCTTTGGCTCTGGTGGCTCTACTGCTCCGAAAAATTTCTCAATCAATACCTCTAACTCGCTGGCATCGAAGGGCTTGGTGATGAAGTTGGTTACACCGGCCTCCAGGGCTTTGGAGGCCTGTTTCTTCTCGCCTAGCGCTGTCGCCATAATGAAAGGTGTATCCTGATAGACCTCATTTTCACGCACCCACAGGAGGAGCGCGTAGCCATCTACATTGGGCATAATCCAGTCGCTGATAATCAGTTGGACGTCGTCTTGTTCCTGGAGTTTCTGGATGGCCTCTTCTCCGTCTTGAGCCTCAATGATGTGCTCGAAACCCAGTTTGTTCAGGGCCTTTTTCTCGGACATTCGGACGAATCCGGAGTCTTCGACCAGTAATATCTTCATCATACGATCGATTGCCATTTTTACTCCTCCACTATTGTACCAGTGGACACTTTTAACAAGCTAGTGGCAGATCTGTGTCCCGCCCGGTGTATGCTCGAAACGAGGCGTTCGCCCAGGTTGGGGGCAGTGCGTTGGCGGCATCATTAAAAGCGCCCGACGTTAAGTGAGTCACTTTCATATCCTCGCTCTATCTCGGCTCTATCTTGTGTCCGGGCTGGCCAGGCCGGACGTTCTTGATCTGCCCAGCCCGGAGGTCACGCCAATTTCATGTGGATCCTTACCTTGGCCTGAAGTGCGCGATGTCCAGGATGCTGCCCTGGCGTTCGCCTGGTTCTTTGAAAACCGCCTCGACCGGCATACCGATGCAGATTTCTTCAGGTTCTACATCGCCCAGGAAATGGACGAAGCCGCCATCGGTATCGTCGATGTGCACGAAAGCCATCACTCGCGGTTCTGGCAGCCGGTTGCCGTCCATGTCCAGGTGAACGATGGTGAAGGTTTCTACGATGCCGGTCGTGGGAACCTCGACCCACTCCTCCAGTTGAGCGAAACACTGTTCGCAGTAGAGCCGAGGGGGCGTGTAAACCAGGTCGCAGGAGGGGCAAATCGTGCCCAGAAATTTGCCGTTCTCCATGATCTCGCGGAAGAACTTCTCCCCGGCGATGCCGGCAGTGTAGCGGCCCAAGGTGGGCATGTCCCCGTGCCAGGCGAGGGCGTCGCCAGCGTGTTCGATGCGATGTAACAAACTCATCTTTATCCTCCTTACTCCACCGGTTTGAAATGGACGATGTCGGTGATGGATCCGGTGCGCTCTTCCGCCGGTTTCCACACCGCCTGGACCCGCATCCCGATCTCGACCGCGTCAGGGTCCACGTCGCCCAACATATGCATGATGCCCATCCCGGTCGATGCGCCGTCGATCTCGATGACGGCCGGAATGAGCGGCTCTTCCAGACGGATCATATCCCACGTGACGTAGCAGAGGGAGAAAGTGATGACCGTGCCGGTATCTTGCAGGGGTATCCAGTGATCGGTGGCGCAGAAACAGCTCTCGCAGAACATGCGGGGCGGGATCAACACCCGTCCGCATTCCGGGCAGTGGCGTCCGATCAACTGCCCGGCCTTCAGCCCTTGCAGGTACCGTCCGATGGCGATGCCGGCGTCCCAGGCGTAATGGGTGTTGGGATCCCACGTCTCGAAGAGAACGCGGCCTTCCTCGAAATCCTTGCTGCGCAGGTAGACGCTTTCGTAAACGTGTTCTTTCATTTTTGACCTCCTTATCCTAGACGCCCATGACGATCACGGTGCCGACTTGCATCAGGTCGCCCCAAGCCTGGGCCAGGCCCCGCTTGGGGTTCCCCGGTACCTGGCGGGGGCCAGCCTCGCCCCGCAACTGCCAGAAGATCTCCGCGACTTTCATCAGGCCGGCGGCCGCGATGGGGTTGCCAACACCCAGCAACCCTCCCGAAGGACAGACCGGCAGGTCGCCGTCCCGTTGGGTGACGCCGTCGGCGGCCGCCCGGGGCGCCTCCCCCTTGTCGAAGAGCATCAATCCCTCCAGGTGGTGGAGTTCTTTGTAGTCGAAGGGGTCGTAAGGCTCGGCGATGTGGATCTGTTTGCGCGGTTCGGTGACGCCGGCCATCTTGTAGGCCATCCGGGCCGCCTCCTCGACGTAGACCGGGTAGGAAAGATCCCGGTTGGTCCAGTAGGCGGTGTCCAGGTTCCAGCCCACACCCTCGACCCAGACTGGCTTGGGGGTCGCCCGCCGGGCGACGTGGTTGGCGCTCATCACTAGGGCCACGGCGCCATCGCTGATCGGGCTGACGTCCCCCCGCTGCACGGGCCAGGCCATCACTTCGGTATTGAGGATATCGTCCACGGTGATGTCTGGATCGCCCAACAGCGCCGCTGGATGATCGGCGGCGTTGCGCTTGTTCTTGACCGCGACGGTGGCGATGTCCCGCTTGTCAAGCCCGTAGCGGTTCATATAGGCGTTCATTTCCAGCGCGAAGATCCACAACAGGTTGGGCTTCAGGGGTCGTTCGGTGGTGTGATCGAAGATGGTGAGGAAAGCGCCCTGGGGATGGGGTTGGCACGAGGACATCTTCTCCTCGCAGACGACCAGGACGGTGTCGAAGAGGCCGCTGGCGACGTGATACCAGCCCTGGATGGCGGCGAAGACACCCGTGCCGCCGCCCACGTAGCCCCGCATCACCGGTTTGCCCCACGCCCCGCACCCGTCGGATAGATATTCGCTCTTCATATGTACGCCGTCGAAGGCATCCGGGGCGGTGCCGATCACGACGGCGTCTACGTCGTCTAACGTCATTTCGCAGGATGCCAAGGCCAGGTGGGCGGCCTCCCATGCCAGTTCTTTGGCCGTCTCCTGGGCCCGACGGACGAACTTGGTCATCCCTGCGCCAATCACTGCAACGCGATTGCCATTCATTGTTCGTCTCCTTTCTAGCGGTTACTCAGGATCACGGCCGCGCCGCCGGTGGTGGGCACGCCGCGCCAGCCGAAGGCCAAACCGACCTCGGCGTTTTCTATCTGTCGTTGGCCGGCCTCGCCGCGTAATTGCTGCACGACTTCTAACACGCGGGCCAGGCCGGTGGCGTCCAGCAAGTGTCCCTCGCCCTGGGCGCCGCCGGAGGGGTTGACTGGCAATTCGCCCGTCAGCGCAGTGCCTCCCTCGGCCGTCCACGGGCCGGCTGTCCCGGCCGGGCACAGTCCCAGCGCCTCCAGGTGTTGCAACTCTTTATAGGCGAAGGTGTCGTCGATCTCGGCGAAGTCGATCTCGTTGCGCGGACTCCTGATCCCGGCGGTTCGGTAGGCCATCTCGGCCGCGTCGCGGGCGTAACGGGCGACGCCCCAGGCGCGGCTTTCGAGCCAGAAGGTATCGTTGGCCCAGCCGACGCCGTTGACCCAGATTGGCTTGTCGGTGAGCGCGCGGGCGGTTTCGCCGTCTGCCAGGACGAGGACAATCGCGCCGTCGCTGTGCCCGGCGCATTCCAGCCGGGTCAGTGGTTCGGACACCGGTTCTGAGTTCAGAACGTCGTCGATGGTGACGGCGCCGCCGTATCCCGCCAGGGGATTGAGCAGCGCGTTGTTGCGGTTCTTGGCCGCGACGCTGGCGCACTCGGCGTGGGTCGTCCCGGTCTCGGCCATGTAACGCAACATCTCCATGCCCGCCACGTAGTAGGGGTGGGCCGCCAGCGGCCGGTTGAAGACCGGGTCGAAGGCGAAGGCCAGGACGTATGGCAGCGTGAGGATGTTCGAGGCCTTGCTGTGCGCTTCGACGACCACGACGTCGAACTGGCCGGTGAGGATTTGCATCACGCCGGCCGCCAGGCCGTGGATGCCCTCGCCAGCGATGGTCTGCACCGGGCGGTGCAGCGCGCCGAGTTGGTCGGGCACGTACTCGTCGAAGATGCTGACGCCCTCGTTGTAATCCTCGCCGACGGTGACGAAGCTATCCACGTCTCGGCGGGGGTCGATCCCGGCTTCTTCGTAAGCCCGGGCGGCCGCCTCGTACATCAGCTCTTTGTACGAGAGGTCAGGGGTGATGGATCGGAAACCGCTCCATCCGACGCCTGCGATGGCAACTTCTCTGATCACGTTTGCCTCCTTTCAAATCAAAACTTGCGTCTGGGGTATCTTCTCAAAAAGTCGGGGTAAAAGTAGGGCGGAATGGTATTCCGCCTTTATCCCGATTTTCAGAAGAGACCTTCCTAAGGGTCATTGTGTTGCGTCGATCCTGAAGATTCAATATTGTGTTATCACCTCCTTGCGCGTTAGATTTAAGGATGATGCAGTTGTCCTTTTTTTGCCACGAATTGCACGAATTGCGAGGGCAAAATTCATGGCTAATTCCGATGCTTGATGCGCCAACTGCGTAAGTCCTAAGATTATGCGCACGACTAATCGGCGTTCGCTGGCGACTCGAATCGGCCATCGTCGCGACGCTTGATCGGTTGTATGGCGAAGATGGCGTCTCGATTGAGTGGGCCGTAGATGTGGGGGAAACCTCCCTCATATTTCACCGGGGCGAAAACACGTCTCTCGTCTATCGCGAGCAGTAGAAACTCGCCAGCGACGTCGCGGTAGAATGTGTTGGCGACCTGAAGGAGTTTTTCCAGGCCCTTGGTGCAGTGAATGAAGCCGTCGCTATCGAAGTTCTGGGGTAGATAGGGGACGTCCGAATTGAGATGATTCCAGTAAACGGCGCGGACCAGGTGGTAAATGATATGGGTTTGATTCGGTGTCATGGGTCTCCGTCGTATGAACCGACTTGAATTGTGATCTGTGGCGCGTCGTACTGATATTGTATACCAAATTGGATAAAATTGAAAATCGGTCTGGTGACATATCTAAACTGCGGGATTGCGGTTCTCTGGTAGTTCGCATGGTTGGTTTGGCGAGCGGTCAATTTTTCGCCACGAATCCTTCGACTACGTACGCTCAGGACAGGTTTACACGAATTGTCGCTAATCTTTAGGTTTTTCGTGTTAATTCGTGCAATTCGTGCCTAATCTCTCACCGCGACCATGCGAAATCCCAAAGAACCGGGATTGCAAACTGTCGGGTTTCGCACTTGACTTTTGGACGTAGATAAAATACCATAATTGGGGAGGTTCAGTTTATGAAGAGAGGCGTTTGTATCGCTATCGTCGTGATGGGATTCACCGGGCTGGTCGCCGAGATACTCCTGTTGCGGGAACTCCTCATCGTTTTTTCGGGCAACGAGCTTTCCATCGGCATCATCCTCGCTAACTGGCTGCTGCTCGAGGCCAGCGGATGTTTCCTTGCCGGGCGGGTGGTGGATAAGGTCGAAAACGAGCGCGCAACCTTCGCCAGTGTCGCGACCTTCTTTTCTTTGTTCTTGTTCGTCGCCCTCTTCTTGACCCGTGTCCTCAAAAACGTCTTGGGCGTTTCGATTGGGGAAAATCTGGCCCTGCTCCCGATGTTTTATGCCTCTTTCCTCATCCTTTTGCCGCTAAGTCTGTCGCACGGCGCTTTGTTTACCCTCAGTTGCCGGATGTACGCGACGGTCTCCGCGCAGGACGCTGCGACGGCTGCCAAGGTCTACGTCTATGAGACCTTGGGGGCAATCGTCGGCGGCGTTGCTTCTACCTATCTGCTCATACCCTATCTCAACACATTTCAGGCCGCCTCAGGGTTGGCTATGGTGAACTTCGTGACGTGTCTCATCTTGCTTGCCCCTGACCGGAGGGCCGGGTGGTGGCGAAAAGTTATGATTATCCGGAAATATCGAGGAGGATCACCAAAGAAGAATATCGCGAGGTGGTCGAACGGGCGCGAGATATGGGGCTGACAAACCTCGACGTTCAAGCGTATGGGTGGTTATAGGGCTAAATCCTCACGTGAGTTAAGTTTGCCAGGAGCCCCGCTAGTGTCATCTGACACTAGCGGGGCTTCTTTGTACGTGTGATCTCCTATCGCCTTGACATGGGCGCTGTCTTGGTGTATAATTAGTTAGATTAACTAATTATATGGATGGAAGGAGCGACGTGATGAATCAAGCAGAATTAGCCGTGGATGAACGTCTTCTGGGTCTATTCAATCGCGTGCTGGAACAGGCCCTGAGGGACAATCCGTTGGAGGATAGCGGCATCACGCCGCCCCAGCTGGCCTTGCTCGATTACGTCGCCGCGTCGCCTGGATGCGGGGTGGGGGAGATCGCTGATGGTCTGGCGTTGACCGCTCCCACCGTCAGCGTGGGGATGGCCCGGCTGGAAAAGGCCAGCGTGGTCGAGCGCCAGCCAGACCCGGAGGATGGGCGGGCGGTTCAGTTCTTCCTGAGCGAGCGAGGGCAGGCGTTGCACGAGCGTGCGTTGACCTGTCGTCGCCAGAGGGTCCGGCAGTTGCTGGCAGGGCTCACGCCGGAGGAAGAAGCGCAACTAGTCGCCCTGCTAGAAAAAGCAGTAGACGCCCTGTAACACCAACCAATTTACCAACTTCCCAATCTACCAGTCTACCAATTTACCAACTTCCCAATCTACCAGTCTACCAATCTACCAATCTACCAACATACGGAGGTTAAAATGCCCAATCAAGTTCCGTTAAACCCGCTGATTTTAGTCAAGTTCGTTTTATGGATCGCCGTCATCGTCGGCGCTACGATCCTGCTACGCCGTCGCCGGGTGACGTCTGGCGTGCGGCTTGCGTTTCTCGTCGCCGGGGTGCTGATCTTCGGCTTCCTTTTTGGGATCCTCATTCCCCAGGGGCTGAATCCCAACCCAGTCGCCTCATTGCGTACGTTGCTCCGTTCGGCCCTGGTGCGCCGCCAACTCGCCGCGCCCATCGCTGTGATGTTGTTGATTTTGCTGGCGACTGTCTTCGTCTCCAACAAGTCGATCTGCGGGTGGGGGTGCCAGTTGGGCTTGTTGCAGGACCTGCTTCACCGGGTGGGGCTGCCGAAATGGCGGCCCCCCTTCTGGCTCTCCAATACCGTGCGCGTCGGCGCTTTCGGCGCTTTGGTCGCCGGATTGCTCGTCGCGGGGTTGGATTGGATCGGCGTCATCGATCCTTTCCAGATATTCTCGCTGAATTTCACGCTGGGTATCGTTTTATTCACGCTCGCCGTGTTGGTCGCCAGCCTGTTCGTCTACCGGCCGTGGTGTCATTTTCTCTGTCCCTTTGGACTGCTCGGCTGGTTGGTGGAGCAGGTGAGCGTGTTCCGCCCGCGCATCAATCGGGAGGCGTGCAAGGCGTGTAAAATTTGTGTACGAGCTTGTCCGGGGCAGGCGATGGCCGATATTTACGACGGCAAGGCGGTGCACGCCGATTGTTTCGCCTGTGGGGCGTGTATCGAGGCGTGCCCACGGGACGAGGCGCTGGGCTGGTGGAGCAAATCGGAGGCGGGTGAGCGTTAAAACAGGGATGACGGCCGATGGCGACCGTCATCTCCCTGTGACTGCTAGAAAGCAGGTTCTTCTGAGAACCTGCTTTCTTTGTATCTTCTCAATCGTATCTTCTCAATAAACCGGGGGTTGAGAAGATAACCTTTCTTTGTATCATCTCAATAAACCGGGGCAAACTCGCTCGGGCCGGTCTCCTGACCGTGCCCGCTGTGGCTCGGTCGGGAGACCGGCCACAGCTCCCCAACTTATTGAGAAGATACCTTTCTTTCTACTTATGCAAGTTCCAGGCGGCGATCACGCCAATGCCGGCCCTGGTCAGTGCGTCGGCGGTCAGGTTCAGCGACTTGTGTTTCTCGATATAGTTCCTTTCGAGTGCCGGCATCAGGCCCTGCTCCACGATCTCCGATTTTGGCAGGAAGTATTCCAGGATGTCGGAGGGATGGTCCATCTGCGCCTCGACCTCCGGATCGCCGCCCTCGTGCTTGGCAGCGATGTTGGGCACCTCGGCCGCGATCTCTAGCAACTCTTCGCGCCGGTTGTACGGCTGGCGCACGATCGACTTCCAGGTTTCGACGATGTGATGCTCGAAACGCACCACCTCCTCCAGCCCCAGGGCCTGGCGGACGACGGCGGCCTGGCGAATCGTCTCGTTGTCGACCGAGTTGGAGAGGTTGAAACCGATGAGCGACGTGGTCCCATCCGGGCGGGCGAACAGGCGGGCGGTCATCAACGTCCACAGGACAGAGAAGGGGTTATCGTTGCCCATAAACACAGAGATCTTGAACTCGTTGTCGACGCCCAGCCTGTGGAGGAAATAGCCCAGGAGCACCGTGCCGGGGTTGATGTTGAGCACCTGGCGGATGCCGTATTCGGTGTAATAGTGGAGATACTCGTCGATCCACTTGAGCGCGTAATCGTTGGGCTCCCCGATGCCGCCGAAATAGCCCGTGATCGTCTCCGGGCCGCCCAGGTGGACGTTCGACCCGTCGGTGCCCTTGGTGTCCAACGTCTCCACGTAGGTGGCGCCGACGATCTGCATCGCGGCGGCGACTGCCAGCGTATCCCCTTGATCCTCCACCTGTTCCGCCATCTTGCGCACCCGGATGAAGCGGCCGGGCATCAGTTCCCGCTTCTCGATCGCTCGCTTGGCCTCGGTGATCAACCAGGGGAAGTATTGGAGAGCGCTGATTTCCAGCGTGACCGCGTTTTCCTCGTCGATTTCCGTCGAAGCGGCGGCCTCTCCCAGGACTTTTTGGCGGTACTCGTCCATCGAGACGAAGGCCTCCTGCTCCCGTTGTTCGATCAGCCATTCGACGTCGGACAGGTAGGGCGAGCCAGCGTCTTTGAGGCGCGCCATAAGATTGTCGAGATCTCGCGCCTCCTCCGCTTTCCGGTTGATCTCCGCCGGGCCGCCGTAGCGCTCGACGATGGCCCAGAGTTCGTTGATGAGCGGGTTGTCCTCGTCGGTCAAGAACGCGTTGATCTCTTCTACGGCTTCCTGGGATATTTTGAGCACGTCTCGGTCGATCATCGTTTACCTCCCCATAGTTCTAGGAATTTTTCCTCTTCCCCTTCCAACATGTTGTAGCAGTGCTCGGCCTGGGGGAACTTATCGGCCCGTACCTCGTCGCAATAATCCTTCATCGCCTGGGTGACGACCTGCGCGACGTTGCTATATTTCTTGACGAATTTGGGCGTGAAGGCCTGGAACTGCCCGATCATGTCGGACACGATCAACAGTTGTCCGTCGCAATGGGGGCCGGCGCCGATGGATAGAACCGGGATGTCCAGGTCCTCGGTGATGAATTTTCCGACCTCCGGTGGGATGGCTTCTAGCAAGATCATCTGGGCGCCGGCGTCCCTCACCGCCCGGGCGTCCTCGACGACCATCTGGGCCGATTCGGCCGTCCGCCCCTGGGCTTTGTGCCCGCCCAGCTGACCGGAACTCTGCGGTGTCAGGCCGACGTGGCCCATGACGACGATGCCGGCGTTGACGATGGCCTCGATCTGGGGGACGATGCGCACGCCGCCTTCCAGCTTGATCGCGTCGCACGCGGCCTCTTTCAGGAAGCGTCCCGCGCTTTCGACTGCTTTGTCGGGGGAACTCTGGTAGGACATAAAGGGCATGTCGCCGATGACAAAGGTGTTGGGCGCGCCCCGGGTGACCGCCTCGGTGTGATAGATCATCTGATCCATCGTGACCGGTATCGTCCCCTTGTACCCGTAGACGCACATGCC
>Ga0129302_1001216_pt1 | contig 19384 bp, 21 predicted proteins | sample BlaSprsedimmetaG_FD_94476 | JGI IMG/M metagenome (GOLD analysis project Ga0129302, IMG submission 94476) | Hot spring sediment bacterial and archeal communities from California, USA to study Microbial Dark Matter (Phase II) - Blank Spring... | ecosystem: Environmental > Aquatic > Thermal springs...
TCCAACACTGATTCCTCTAATTCATCATTAACCGTCCAAGTGATTCGTTTCATTTCCGTGTTTTTATAGGACACGTAGTTCCGGGACTCGTAGTTCTCGGAATCTGGCTCAGAAATTTCTGAACAGGAAGCGGTGAGGGCTACCATCTGTCTCTTTGGTACTGCCCGTTGGGGTTGAGGCATTTCCATGACCGGAGCGGCGGTTGGAGGCTCAGGCAGTTTCTCAGTTATTTGTTCCTCCAGAAACTCGGCGACTTCTGCAAGAACTTCTTCACCTCCTGGAGTCTTAACGTCCGTCGGCACTTCAAGTTTTGAGGCATCAATTTTGGACATGGATATGACCTCAAATATGGTCTCATTCACCCTTTCCATTTCAAAGGCCATCTGGGGCATGAAGGAACTTAGGCTTTTTGTCACTGATTGAAGGTTCGTGAGAACTGGTTTCAAATCCGCAAAGGCTGCGTTGAATTCTTTGAGTGTTTCTAGCCGTAATATGATGCGTTCTACAAGAATCTGAGTGTGATAAATGACTTTGGTGAGTTTTCTGATTTCAGCAAGCTCGTTAGCAAAGATTGCTGCACGTTCCTTATTTTTTTCTTTCAGAGCTGTCGCACAAGTTTTGAAGAGAATCTTATCTCTTCGAGTAAGTTTGACGATGACCTGACCTAATTTAAACTGTTGAGATTTAAGCTTCGGTACCGCCTCAACAACTACCTGTTCAAAGTTGGGGGAAGAACGGAAAGGGTTTTTGATGGAGTTTCCCTCACAGAACTAAGAGCCTACGAAGTTTCTTTGCTAGGGTTCCGCACATGAACAATTACTGGTGGTTCGGGAAGGTCAGTAGAAACGGGAGCAGGTGCTTTCGGAATCTCTGTTTGTTCTGGACTTTTTGTTTGCGGTGTATCAGGTGCTTTTGTTTCAGGTGCTTTTACAGGTTGTTTATCTCCGAGAAGGAGATTGGACAATTTACTCTTCAAAGCTTCCAGGTCGCTTTTTTCAGCGTTGACTCCCTTTAATCCCCACTGGATTATTCCCAAAGCCTTTTCGTATGATTCCCCGTTTAGTCTGCCGATTTCACGTTCAATTTCTAGGTTTATCAAAGCTGAGTGAAGTGAATGAATCTGTTTGTTGCAGCGGTCAATCTCCTTGTCTATATTATCTGTGAGTGCTTTGGCGTTATCCTTCAGTTGATTTAGCGCACCTTCAAAAGTGCTGTGCAGATCATCATACATTTCAGGTGGAATCTTTTTCTTTTCTACAAGTTCGTTTAAAGCCCTGTCTTTTCTCCATATCAGTGGAATTTCGTTACATAGAGCCTTAGCTTTCAATTTGAGCGGCGGCGAGATTATTAGGTCTCCGTTGTCAATTCTTATTTGATCACTGGAGTAGCTAAGGAATTCTCCGTCTCCGTGTTCAACGAAGATTCCATCTATGTGACCAGCGGGAGTTACCTTGAATGATGCCACTCGACCAATTTGCCTTCCGTACTCATCCTTTATTTGTTTGCCAACAAAAAGAAAGGGGTTGGAAATGGATTTTGACACAGTGTCACCTCCTTAATTTCCGTATTCAATCCCGTTTATTGTAGAGCTATTCGGTTTGCAGGGATTCGCCAAATGATGGGATGCCCGTGGGTAAGTCTGGGAACTTCTCTTTGACCTTCTGCTCTGCAACAGTGGCTGCCTCGTTCAGTATCTTCTGTGCGTCGTCTCCTGCTGTCTGGAAGTCGATGTTCATACCTGAGTTGTAACCTGCATCCATGATAATTCCGCTGAGTAGGTTTCCGATGCTTCCGATCTCGCGTTCTGCCTCTGGAAATACTGAAGACATTCCAGCCTTTACGCTGCGTAGCACATTAACTGCCGGAGCCAAGGTACTGACTACGTCGCCTAGTTCTGAAACTGTGCTTAGTCTAAGGACTATCTGTTCTAGGGCTAGCCTAGAGTGCATGATCATCCTTTCCATTTTTCGTATTTCTGCAAGTTCATTGGCGAAGACGTTGGCTCGTGCCATGTCGTGCTTTGTGTAGGCATTAACGATTTTTGCGAATATTGACTTGTCGCGTTCTGAGAATCGGTCTGCGGCTTTGTCTAGTTTCTGTATCTGCATTTCCATTCTTTTTACGGCGAAATCTAGTCGCGGTTTCAAAGGACCTGGAGGGCGAACAGCGTCTTTAATTTTGCTGCTGAGAGGTGTGTCGTCAACTCCTTCTCCCCATTTTTTTGCAAATTTTTCTGACATTCTAATTTCCTCACGCAAGGAGGTGTGTTTAAAGCGTATTATTACATTGTTAATATGCAACGAACATCCACATATATACCAGACATATTATACCCATTCCGCCGCCGTTTTGAGCTTTAAATTTAAGATTGAAAGAGAGATGGGGCGCAGAGGCGAAAATAGACAGTTTCGTGTAAGTTAGACTCAAAAGCGCGAAGATTTAACTGTTAAAAGCAAGGTGAAACGAATGGGTGACAGAATAAAAATACTAGGAGCATTTGCCCTGCTGGGTTTCATAGGTGGAGTAATTGCTAACATCAGTTTCCACACGGTGTGGCCTTGGTTGGCGGCTAACTTCCCTCTGCTGTTCGCATCAGAAATCGTCATATCAGGCATTGCAGGCGCTCTGATAACTACATTCTTTGTAGTGATCTGGGTATACCTAAGCAGACCATCTCAGCAATAAAGAGAAAACTTTGCTCCCCCCAATTTATTTGATGCTTCCCGCATCGTTCTATAGCGGTAAGCAAATTGTGATATCCAAGTAAAGTAGAACCTCAAAAATCCACAATTTCTTTGCTCCATTACTGTAGAGTGACTGCTAATTTTCGCGGCTTGTCGATATCGCCATAAGAATTTTCGTTAAATCTTTTGGGCACTGTGAAGCATTACTTTAATCTGAAAGAACAATCTTTGATGCATGAAGGGATAACAGTTGAAAATTGGAATCATGACCAGAGATCAGGATGGTTGGTGCACCACCCAACTGCGGAAAGCTATTCAAAAAAAGAACATTACACCCCTCTGTTTTGAGTATCCAGAGATTATAGGGCGCATAAATTACACTCCTGAGGCTTCAGTGAACAAAGTAGACATTCTTCGAGGCTTAAATGCCCTGATTAGCCGTCCCATTGCACGAGGGTCGGTAGATGAGCTGCTTTTCAGGATGGACCTTCTGCATAGGCTGGAACGGCTAGGACTACCGATAATCAATCCGCCCCTATCCATCGAACGGGCAGTGAACAAATACTATTCTCTATCCCTCTTTCAGGAGAACGGATTACCTGTTCCTCGCACAGCCGTTACAGAAAATCCTGACGAAGCGCTGAAATGTTTCCACGAATTAGGCGGAGACGTCGTAGTGAAGCCGCTGTTTGGGTCAAGAGGATTAGGCGCCACCAGAATCACTGACCCAGACATCGCCACAAGAGTCTTCCTAACCATATCATTCTATCACGGGGTCCTCTACCTCCAAGAATTCATTCCCCACGGAGGCTCAGACATTCGCGCCTTTGTTGTAGGAGACAGGGTTGTGGCTGCTATGCGGCGAATGTCAACTAACTGGAAGACCAATGTGAGCTTGGGCGCAAAACCTGTATCCCTGAATCTATCCCGTGAACTGGAAACTCTTGCAGTTAAGGCGGCTAACGTTGTAGGCTGCAAGGTTGCGGGCGTAGACATCATAGAGGGACCTAAGGGACCTGTGGTTATAGAGTTGAACAGTCAACCAGGATGGAAAGGGTTACAGTCTGTTACAAAAACTAACATCGCCGACGAAATCATCAGTTACATTCTTTCTGAGCTCAAGTCTTAGGAGAAAAAGTGTATGCGGAAAATCAAAGTTTCCAGAATGAACGTTTCAGACCAAACCGTCGAAGAGAGAACCGATTACGTAGCAGAAGAAACCGCCCTCCACATATTTCTTAACAAACACCATTACGGAACAATTCTCTGTTCTCCCGACCAGCTAAAAGAGATGGTTGTGGGACATCTTCTCTCCGAAGGACTACTGAACTCAACAGCCGAAATAGACAATCTGGTGTTGAAAAAAGACGGAAAATGCTTGGTGAAACTCAAACCAGACATTGACGCTGAGCAGCGAATCGCAAAATCACAGCGTTTTGCACGTCTAGTGGTTTCCGCCTGTGGCTCCCCCGATTATCGTCCCCTCTCAGAAGTTATGAATGGTATTCCCAAACTGGATGTGACCACAACTGTAAACGCGGCGGTTATTTTCCAGTCGGTGATGAAGCTCAACACTATTGCCAAAAAATTCAGAAAGACCGGTGGAGTTCATGTGGCAGCACTCTATTCGGCAGATGGAAGGTTGGTGGCTTTGGCTGAGGATGTGGGGCGACACAACGCCGTGGACAAAGTCATCGGTTCCGGAGCAACAGAAAACATGGATTTCAGATACCTTTTTCTTGCCCTGAGCGGGCGACTCAGCGGAGACATAGTTTTGAAGGCGGCACGCATGAAACTTCCCATAATCGCTTCTTTGGCATCGGCTATCAACTCTGGCTTGGAAGCATCCCAGCTGATGGGAGTAACTCTGGTCGGGTTTGTTAGAGGCAAACGGATGAATGTTTACACGTATCCAGAGCGAATAGTGTTCAATGCCATTGAGCTTTAACGATGAAAGATTTATTGATAAAGTGAGTTTTAATGAAATTTGAGGTAGATATAACCAAATTCGGGTTTCTAAGGGATTTAGCGTTGGAGCTTGGCGCATCAGAGGTAAAGGTGATTCCGGCCGATGAGATAGTTGTTGAGAACCGGGTTGTGCTCAAATGCCGAGTGGGATGCAAAGAATACGGAAAAACATTAATGTGCCCGCCCTACGCGCCCAGTGTTGACGAATTCCGTAAAATATTAAGCGAATACAGTTACGCACTCATTCTCAAATTCAAGAGCCAAACCGAAGCGACCGCAGAAATTGCCAAATTGCTTTCTAAGGAAGAAAACGATCCCAGCTTAACAGAGGAAATGAAACAAAAAATACGTGATTTCTGGGCTTCTTGGAAAGCCGACAAAAGAGGGCTGGTTAAGAAGATTTGTGTCCTCGAAAAGGCAGCTGTGAACAAGGGTTACACTCTTGCATTGGGCTTCACCACCGGCTCCTGTGTGATATGCGACGCGTGCAATGTTGAAGAGAAGATATGTATTCATCCGACTGAGGCGCGCTACTCAGCGCAAGCTGTGGGAATAAATGTTCTGCAGACTTTGGAGAACGCCGGCATGCCTATACCTTTTCCGTTCGAGAAGAACCCAGAGTCTTTCGGTTTGGTGCTAATAACCTAAATCTGCCTCAGAAAGATTTAAGAAACGCCAATCTATTTTCAATCGTCAAAGAGCGAGCTCGACCAGTTGCAACTTGCAATGACCCTTTTGGTTTGGACCGTAACACCAACTTGGGTCGGACTTGTTCCCCTGTTGTATAGGAAAAAAGAATGATGACTAGTAAATTGAATTCACTCTCGGCTGAAAGATGTTCAGAATGCGGTTCTTCATTGCTTTTGCGGGACACGGAGAACGCTGAGATCGTGTGCGGGAATTGTGGTTTTGTATTAACAACACATCTGACAGACAGAGGACCTGAATGGCGTGCATTCACTCCCGAAGAACGTAAACAAAAGGTTCGGGTTGGAGCCCCCCAAACATACATGCTCCACGACAAAGGGCTTTCTACAAAAATAGACTGGCGGGACATAAGCGGTTTTTCTCCAGAAAAAAGGGCGCAGTTACATCGCATTCGGCAATGGCAACAACGTAGCCGAGTGTCCAGCTCTATAGAAAAAAATCTTGCCGTAGCCTTGTCGGAGATTAGCAGGATATCTGACGCGCTTAACTTGCCGAAGAACATTGTAGAGAGTTCTGCAATCACATACAGAAAGGCAGTTAACGAAGGGCTGATACGCGGTCGGTCAATTAAGGGGATTGCCACTGCAGCTACGTATTTGGCTTGTCGACAGAGCAAACTCGTGAGAACCGTTGCAGAGCTATCAAAGGTTTCAGATATCCCTGAAAAAGAGATTGCGTCAAATTACCGCTTCTTGGTAAGAAAATTGAAAATCTTTGTGCCACCTGTGAGAGCAAATCAACACATAACCAAGTTATCTAATCAACTGGGGTTGAATGGAAGAACAGAAGGAATCGCCCATAAAATACTAATAGGAGCAAAAAAGCAGAAACTAACCGCTGGAAGGGGCGCTAAAGGCATCGCAGCAGCTGCATGTTACATAGCGTCCATAATTTCTGGGGACTACAGAACACAAAGAGAGTTTGCTGAAGCGGCTGACTTGACAGAGGTTACGATAAGAAACAGGTACAGAGAGATGATGAAGCGACTGAAAATTGTCGTCAGCTTCTAAGAAAAGCGGAGTGACGTATAACGTCCATATAGACCAAATTATATAATCTTTCTTTTGTGTACTTGCTACTTTCTGCTAGGGGTTAGATTTTATAGTGAAGGGGAATAGAGTAGTTAGTGGAGAGGGTAGCAGGTGAACACAAAAACAGTTACCGAAGGCCTTCTCTTCCGCACATAAAGACGAAAAAACAGTTGAATAACCCACAATGGGAGAAACTGAGGCTTCGAGTCATCAACCTAAGTGAAGATTGGAGGGAAGAATGTTGGGAAAGGTAAGACCCGACCATGTGAAGAGGCTGGCTCGGAAATTGGTTGAGCGCTTTCCAGACAGATTCACAACAGACTTCGAACACAACAAAACAATGGTTGACTCTTTCACCACCATTTCTTCAACAAAACTAAGAAACAGAGTGGCTGGGTATGCTACTCGATTATTGCGTGGACAGACAACCGAAAACGCGGAAGAAGAATCTGAAAGGTAGTTCATAAGAATAGAAGGAGGTGAAAAGAGAAATGATAAAAAAGATACTTGTTCCAATTGATGGCTCAAAACACTCAGATAGAGCCCTAGACTATGCCTTGGATTTAGCAGAAAAGTATTCAGCGGACATTCAGCTGGTAAGTGTAGCTCAACCTGTTGTGGCAACTGGACCGATGTTTTTAACTCAACCGATACTGCCTCCGGCAAGCACGGCTATGTATGTAAAAGAGATTGAGGCTGCTCACAAAAAGATGCTTTCAGAAGCACTTAAAAAAGCGAAAGAAAGCAAACCAGACATTAAAATTTCAAAGAAGCTTGTTACTGGAAGACCGGCTGACAAGATAGTTGAAATTGCAGATAAAGGAAACTTTGATTTAATAGTTATGGGAAGCCGAGGGACAGGGGGCATCAAAGAGTTTTTCTTGGGCAGCGTAAGCGACAGAGTGGCTGACGAGGCTCCTTGCCCAGTAGTGATTGTCAAATATAGAACTGTCAAAAGGAGAAACGACGGCCATTCGATCACTTAATAAATAACAAGATCTCCTTTACGGCTACCAAAAACTATTTTCTTCTTTTATAGCGTTTTTTGAATTTTTTCGCGATACTTGAGTTTTTCTTTTCCAATTCTTCAACAACGATATCCTGAATTTTTTTGGTGGAAATTGGAACCGTAGATTTTGAGAGTTTAGATTTGACATTGTCTGCAATGTGCTCTGCGGACTCTTCATCAAGACCTGCGTCCTTCATAGATGTGACAAGTTTTTGCAGGTCAAACTCGTTGATGGCTCCTGATCTCTTTACAACTATTGAATCTACTTTTGGCATAGGGTAGTAAGGCAAAACCACAATCAGGGATGCTTCTTGAGCACTGATTTTTTCAATTTTATCCTGTTTTATTACAACTGTGATTATTTTTTCTGCATTATTAACACCTTTTATTTCTACCTCTTCGATGACTCCGCCATTCTTTAAGTAAATTCTCACAATATCACCAGGCGCCAATCCAGAGGGCATAATCCCACATTTGAGGGGAACAGCTGCATAACCTTTAGGAATTCCTTCACTAAGCCCCTGCTCTCTCGCAGATATTGCCAAATACGTTATTTCTCCATTCTGATCAAATTCAACCTCTACCTCCCCAACACCCCAATCAGTAATCAATCGTCTCTTAAGTCTACTCTCAATCTCTTCTACTGGAAGATCTGAAGGAAAAACCAGTTCTCTTTCAGACAAATCATTCTTTATTTCTTCTGGAACTCGCGATTTTCCCGAAATATCATAAATCAAACGTGCATTCGGCAATTTTACCTTGCTATATCCTTTATGTTTTGCTTTCAAAATCTTTTGAATGGGGTTTACGTTCTTGGGAATTTTTCCAGCCATTTTATTTCCTGTATTAACTGCCCAAGCAATGATGAGGCTGGCTATTATTATCTCAGGAATAGCTTCGATTGAAGGTTGCTCTAAAATGGCTAGTAGCCCTCCCGAGATGCCAACGATTCCTAAACCCAAAATTATGCCAATAAATGAGGGGAAATTCTCGTTTGTGAAGTATCGGTAAATCATGGCTAGAAAGATTATGAAAAATGAGGCAATTGCTCCGTCCATTAAGCCTTGAACTGCGCTCAAGAGTAAGTCTGAAATCAAAACCATCTCATTGTCACCAGAAAGTTTTCTACTGTTTTGGGCTATATTAAAGCGTTTTATTCGCTTGACTTTTTTCTTTGTCCGTTTGTTTCTTTTCACAAGAGGCGATGTGCTTGGACCAATTCTCTAGTGTATCATCCGAGTTTCCTTTGAAAACTCGCCCACAGAAACGGCAACGGACATAAATCAAAGAATTTGTATTTGATTTGTTATTCATTGTTTTTCTTCGCCTCAACTGATTTTAGTCCTAATTTTTAAAGTTTGACGTTTAATAGGACCATCGTCTAACCGATATGGTTCATCGCTCAAATGGCTTGGTTTATCGTATCGATAAGACGATACTAATTGATGGCTCAACAAATATAAACATTGTTAAAATAAACAAAAATGTTGAAGCTTTCTCATTTCGTTATTGAATACGGTTTGAAACCATCAAGCTGGGAACTGAAAAGGTTTAAAAAATGGAAAGGAATATAAAAAGGAAAGAGTTAGAAGGGAGATATTTTACATTTAAGCCTGTTGAGATTCGATGCTTAATAGCGGGCTTATTGTTCAAAAATGTAGAGTGAGTTAATAAATGAGAAAAGAATCATCCAAAAAACGGAGCATCTTAATGTTGTCAATTCACGGTGACCCCGCAACAAAAATTGGGTCAGAGGAGCAGGGTGGACAACCCATATACATAAAAGATATTTGCAGACTGCTCTCTAGACACTATAACATTGATGTCTTTACAAGACTGAAAAGCAGGTCTGAAGAAGAACAGGTGAAGCTGTTTCCTAATGTTAATGTTGTTCGGATAAAGGCGGGTCCAGTTGAGTTTGTTCCCAAAGAAAAAATCTACCTTTACTTGAACGAGTTTTTCATGAATACTGTAAGATGGATTGAAAAAAACAACAAAAAGTATTCTCTAGTTCATTCACACTATTGGTACTCCGGCAGTGTAGCTCTAAAATTAAAGGACCACTTTGAAATACCCATGGTACACAATTTCCATTCCCTTGGCAGAGTAAAATATGAAGTTCTAAATGAAAACAAACCAGACTTTGCGGATATGCGACTGCTAGAAGAAGAAATGATTTTGAAAAGAGCAAACGCCATAATCGCCTCAACGCCACAAGAGGTAAAGAACATTCTGGACCTTTATGACGTTACTGGAGAAAACATAGAACTAATCCGCACTGGCGTCGATAAACGACTGTTTAGACCCATCGCCGAAGAAATAGCTATAAAAGAAACGGGCTTAAATTTCAAAAACATCGTTTTATTTGTTGGCAGAATCACCAAAGCGAAAGGACTAAGAATTTTGGTTAAAGCGATTGCAAGGGTTAAAAATAAGTTTAATGAAGAAATGAAGCTTGTGGTGATCGGCGGCGACGTTTCCGGAGTTATGCATTCAGAAGAGGAAAGCAGAGAAAAGAAACGTTTGAGAAGGCTGATAAAGAAACTGGATTTGGAAGAAGATGTTATCTTTTTGGGTCCGGTAGAAAGAGAACGACTTCCTTACTACTATTCTATAGCCGATGTTTGTGTAGTGCCCTCATTATATGAGTCGTTTGGGTTAGTGGCTGTGGAGGCAATGTCTTGCGGAACACCGGTGATTGCTTCAAAAGTAGGCGGTCTTACACACACAGTCCGAGACGGATATTCAGGACTGCACTTTTTGCCTGGAAGAGCTGATCACCTAGCAAAGGCGATATTGAAGCTTATCACAGACGCCGAAAAGATGGATGAGATAGGCATAAATGCACGTTTAAGAGCTGCTAGACAATTCGGGTTAGAAAAAACGGTTAAACAGATAAAAGACTTGTATGATCTGCTGCTGTTCTAAGTGATGCTGATGAAATACCTGCTTGTTTGCGATTTAGACGACACATTGACTGGAGACAAAAAAGGGATCAGAAAATTTAACGAAATCATAACATCCAAAAAGTTTTGTTTGGCTTACTCCAGCGGCAGATACAAAGCCTCCATGACCACATTAATAGTAAGAGCGGGGTTGATTAACCCAGAGTTTATGATTGCAAATCTTGGAACCGAGATTTATTGCGCCCCAGACTGGAACAAAGATGAAGAGTGGGAAAAATTAATCCAAAAGAATTGGGAAAAAGAAAAAATTGCTTCGGTCATAGAGGAGTTTGATCTGCAACGCCAGCCATATGACAAAAAGTTTGTAATACCATACTACACTGAGGATAAAGCCAAGGTAAAAAATATTGAAGCGAAGATAAGAGCGTGTAACGCTAAAGTGATACATACTGGAAAGCAGTTTTTGGACATAATACCGGAAAGCGCTGGAAAAGGGAACGCCGCTAAATATCTGGGAAGCAAATTGGAGTTGCCCATAATTTGTTGTGGAGATTCTGAAAATGATGAAGAGATGCTGGAAAAAAGCGATTATGGAATATTGGTGGGTAATGCGCCTATCCATTTGCGAAAGGAAATGTCGAAACATTCCCACGTTTACGTAGCTGAAGCATTTTATGTGATGGGTGTAATTGAAGGCCTAAAGTATCATGGCATTATCTCATAAACTGTCTCGTTGAGGGGGAGAAAAAATGGTGTTTATTGTTGATATTGTATTCCACTAAAATAGTTTGAATCCCTTAACCCATCAGCTTTCAGTTAGAACTTTTTCTCTAGGTGCGGGGATGTCGGCGGGTATCTCGGGGAGTCGCTGTTTAATGTTTTCTTCTGCTGCATTCGCGGCTTCGCTGAGTATCTTTTTAGCGTCATCGCTTGGCGCCTCAAAATCGATGTTTATGCCCGTGCCTTGATTGGAGTCAGCAATTATTCCGTTGAGCAAATCTCCAATCTGCCCCAGCTCGTTTCCCGCCTCAGGCAAAGTATTAGATAATCCCTTCCCAATGTTCTGGAGCACACTTACAGTCGGGGAGAGCATGGTCACAACATCGCCAAAATCTGAAACAGTGCCTAACCGGAGAGAAATCTGCTCCAAAGCAAGCCTAGTGTTCGTAATTGTTTGCTCAGTTTTCCGTATTTCTGCCAGTTCATTGGCGTAAACTTTTGCCCGCACAAGGTCATGGTTTGAATATGCTTTAACTGTTTTTGCGAATAGTGCTTTGTCGCGTTTCTCGAAACGATTAGCTGCCCCATTTAATTTTCGAATCTGAATTTGCACCCGTTTATTGGCTTTATCTAGGCGCGGTTTCAAAGAACCTGGTGGACGAATTTTATCTTTTATCTGTTTACGGAATGGAGTTTTTTCAGTTTCTTTCCAGTTCCCAGCAAACTTCACAAGTTATCCCTACAATGAGAAAAAGAATTTTTTAAAGTATTAGAGTGGTTAATATGCTAAAATTATGTATAAGTATCTTTGTAAGATATTTTGCCAGTTATGTTTTCATAGTTTACGGTCATATATGTAAAATAGAGAAAAACAATGGCTTATGTTTGAACAAAAAATTGCAAGAAATAAAACACTGAATTGACAAAGTTCTTTCACAAGAATTAATAATGTTCTAAACATGCAATATCATTTAGGAAAATAGGTGCAACGCTACAAAAAAGACTACAGTTTTCTGTTAACTTTCTCCTTAAGCGCGAGCATTAATATAGCCATAGCGAACACAGAGAACCCACACCGCGACCTCGACGTTCCTCGACAACATTTATACAGAGTGTGATCAGAAAGGTGAACATACTTCACCTCTGAAAAATTGCCGATCACTCTTCAATTGCTTTGACGAATGTTTTTTTCTTGGAGGCCCACGGAGTTGTCGGTCTCTTGTAGGTTTTAACTCGCCCTGCATTCTTAAGGCGGGGGATTGCACCCCACATCCTTTTAGGAACATTGGAAACCTGCACTTCACCCTGAGCTTTGATGAAATCGTATACTTTCCCCTCAAATTTAGTTAACTTTGACAGTTACGTTCCCCTCCAATAAAATTCACATTAAAACAATTGGGACACCCCGTATTAAATGTGTTCACATCAAAGAAACTAAACAAAGGTAGTCATCTGCTAAACTAACGGTTTTTCAATCTTTTGCGTGAAGAACATACTGTGTAAAATCTTCCCAAGCCCGAAAATAGGCTGCGTCAAATGTGTTTTTGTTAGCTAGAGTATCAGACAAGGTGGTGAACGTGTCTTTGACTTCTTGAAGTTTTTTGCTGCTAAACTCTTTTAGCTTAACAACGTATGGTTGAGGAGGCGAATAAGCTACCTTAAGCGCTGCAATCATTCCATTTAAGGCGTGGATGTAACCGTTAACCCACTCATCTTCCTCAATCTTTTTCAGGGTCAGTTTCAAAATTTTCTCAGCTTTTGCCCATTGTCTCTTCTTAAGTAACGGAAAAAACTCCTGAATAACCTTCAAAGAGAGCCGTCCGTGAGATCCATGGATATCATGAGTCCTAGCTAAGTGAACAGATAATCCTCTTTCCGTCTTGAACTTTTTGTCGCAGAGTAGGCAACGAACCATCTTAAACACAAAGGTTAGATTTACGTCAATTCGCCAATGAAGTAGTTGTTACATTAGATTATTCTAGTTTAAATATGCTTTTGATTTGCCGCTTCAAGGCGCGGGGATCATGACTTAACCCGAAATAATCAGCAAACAGATTTGTAGTCCTGAGAACCCTTGTCCTTCCAGCGCCCTTTCGGGTTATCAAATTTTGTTCTTCTAACAGTTTTAGATACCTGTAAGCATGGCCGCCCCGGGTCTCTATAACTTTGGTTTGTAGCACCGGTTGGTGATATGCTATGTAAGATAATGTTCTGAGTGGACCAGCAGTTAATAGTGGCCGCAGAGAAACTTTCTTGGCTTTGGGCGCGTACTCGGCTTTTAGCTGCATAACAAAACGTTTGTTCTTGACCTCTAACACTTCAAGGGCACAGTTGTAACTGTTGTATTTCTCCACGAGCCTCTGAGCTATTTCTAGAACCTTGCTTTTGGAGCGAGTGCCCAGAACGCTACCTAATGTCCCTAAACCTAATGGGCGACCCGTAACATAGAGCGCTGCCTCCACCAAAGCCAGTTCTTCTTCAGTCATATCATCTTCTTCAAGTTTCGGATTGTTCCCTTCCAACTTCCATCCAAACTCCACAAAATGCCAATCAGACTATTGCATACCACTAAATTTAATAAAGCAGAAATAAAATAGTTACGCCATAAATATATAGCTGAAGCGCACCAAAAAATCACCGTTTAGCCAATTTTGAAAACATTTATTAGTGATTTTACGCTGCACTATGCAGATGTTCTATGACGTTCCAAGAAATACTGGACTATTCCTTTTGGGGAAATTCTGTACAGGATTACATTATAGCCCTAGCAGTTTTTGCAGTAGCAGTAATCGTTTTCAGAATCATAAAATACGGGGTACTCAAAAAGTTAAGAAGCATAACAGAGAGGAGCAGCACAGAAATTGACGATTTGCTTGTAAAAGTGGTGGATAGGGTCAGGTGGCCATTCTACGTTTTCTTCGCCGCATCCATCGCTCTTAACTTCATCCAGGTTCATAACCTTGTAAACGTGTTTTTCACCTATGCCACACCCATAGTTGTCGTTTTTATCATCGCCCAAAGTTTACAGCAGTTTGTCGATTATGGAATGCAAAAACTTGCTAAAGACAAAAAACAAGAAAATGAAGAATCAGTTATTAAGGTTCTCGGCCGAATTTTCAAAGGAGCATTATGGGCTCTAGCCTTAGTCTATATAATATCGCTTTTTGGAGTTGATGTCACAACCGTGGTGGCTAGCATCGGAGTAATCGGCATAGTGCTAGGTTTTGGTTTGCAACATATTTTAGGCGACATATTTGCCTCCTTCTCCATATTCTTTGATAAGCCCTTCGAGGTTGGAGACTTCATTATTGTTGGCGATAATCTGGGGGTTGTCAAAAACGTTGGAATAAGAAGCACCCGAATACAGAGCTTGTGGGGCCATGAAGTGGTTATTTCAAACCAAGAGTTGACCTCCACCAGAATCAACAACTACAAAAAGTTGGAGAGAAGAAGAGTACAGTTTAACTTCGGAGTTGTCTATGATACTCCATCTGAGAAGCTGGAAAAAATTTTGAAGATAACAGAAGAGGTCGTGGACAAGATAGAGTTGGCAGAACTGGACAGGGTTCACTTCAAAAAATATGGTGATTACAGTTTAGAATTTGAGGTTGTATACTACATTGACAGCCCAGACTATAACACATACATGGATATCCAACAAGAAATAAACTTCGCACTCAAAAAACGGTTCGAGAAAGAGGAAATAAATTTCGCCTATCCAACCCAAACAGTTATCGTTAACGAAAACAAGTAAGCATACGATTTACACCATGAAAGCACGCGAAGGCGACCTCATAGAATCGAAAGCCAACATCGTTTTTGATGTTAAAGGATTAGTTCATCCTCCAAATCGGGTGGTAGCCTTCATCCGCTACGTTCCAGATCCAAACGGCAGCAGAGAAAGAGGCGGAGTAAGATACAGCAAATTCTATGCCCTCTCCAAACGCTACGACCTGCTGAAACGGGAATACCCGCAATACCTAGTGGACGACCCTGTCTTCAACACGCTGCTCTGCGAAGTCCCTGTAGAAGACGTAAAAAAGCATTATCAGCCTGCTCAGGGCTTACAGGACCTCCGCAACAGAAACAACTTGGACGATGCGGAGAAAACGGCTTTACAGTTTATGGAAATCCTCAAGGATAATTCGGGGGTTCCATGGAGCAAGCTGGGTGTTTCGGGGTCCATACTAGTCAAGCTTCACGAACCATCTTCCGACGTCGACCTCGTAGTCTACGGAACAGAAACAGGCTACAGGGTACAGGAAACAATGAAGGAGATGCTTGGAGACAAAAACAGCCCATTCGAAGCGTACGATTTGGATGGTCTGAGGGAGCTGTTCGATTTCCGTTCGAAGGACACCAACGTATCTTTCGAAGATTTTGTTCGAACCGACTCCCGAAAGATTTCCCACGGCAAATTCATGGGCAAACACTTCTTCATCCGCTTCGTGAAAGACCTCGACGAAATCAGTGAACAATACGGCAGCATCATCTACAAGCCGGAAGGCAACGCACGAATCAAAGCCACAGTGGTGGATGATTCAGAATCGCTCTTCACGCCCTGCAGCTACAAGCTCGCCAACGTGGAGATACTTGAGGGCACAAAAGTTGAGCCTATTGAGGAGATCGTGTCCTTTCGGGGAAGATTCTGTGAACATGCAAGAAGCGGCGAAGCGGTGATTGCGGAAGGCAAAGTTGAAAGAGTGCAGCAAGAAGGAAAAGATGACCACTTCAGGTTGCTGCTGGGAAGCAAGCCCTCGGATCACATGATTTTGGTTTGATATTGTTCTTCTTTTTGTTATTCGGTGTACAAGTCCAAAAGGTTTCGTGCTACGTTGCTGGATATGCCATGCTTTTTCAGGTTGTTGTATGACTCTTCAGTGTCTTCCACCGAAACGTCTTCTATGTTGCTGCACAAAGGGATTTTTGCCTCGTTTCTTATCTTTTCCTCAATTTGACTGTCTGACTTTTTGGATGCCTCGGATAGCAAGTTAATTATGATGTGAACTTTTTTGACCATGGAGCGACCGGCTTTACGAGTTACAGTAATGTATAAATTAAGATATAAGATACATTTGTTCTTTCATATAAATTTGCCTCTGAACCAATCTAAACATGAGAAATAACCTTCATCTTACTGATTTGCGAGAACCCGAAGCCTCTTCACAGCATTAAGTTTCTCTTTTCCGCCAACCTTGGCTTGCTTCACAGCATTCTCTAGTAGCTCAATTGTCTCATCGTAGGTTGCCCTGTCCACGGGGTAGGGAACCCCATCCTTTCCGCCCACACAGAAACTGTATTTCACCGGGTCCTCCCAGCATGGTTTCTCACCGTAGACTAACTCGGAGATTAAGGCTAAGGCCCTGACTGTTGCCGGACCTATCCCCCTGATGCCTATCAGTTCCTCATAGTTTTTGGGCTGAAAATCGTACGCCCGTTTAACCGTATTCCAGTTGAGGCTTCGAGGCAAGGAGAAGGCATCAATCTCGTACTCTTTTCCCAGAGGCGCGGGAATCCACTCCTGCAGAGACTTCTGATTGACAGGAAGAATGGACAGAAGCAGGTTCCTCAGCTTTTTGGGTTTCTCCTTGGCGATGTCGGTGGAAGCTTTTCGGCAGCCTTCACTATCTCGTGCAGTCATATCCAGCACGGCGTCTCTTTTTTTGTCCCCAACCACGGCGTCGTGGGGCTCAACCACGAAGTCTTTCACGTTTTCGGACAGCCAGTGGTACCTCCGCGCCGACCTGTCCTTCGCGTTTATTCCCTGCTGAACCACAGCCCATTCTCCCTTTTCGGTAACAAAGAAGGCATGATGATAGAGGGGATAGCCGGCCTGAACTGCGGTGGTGTCAACTTTGGCGCTCATTCGACTGGCATACAGCAGACTGTTGAGCTTGCTTGACGAAAAACCGTATTTTTCTCCCAGCCCATCGATTTCCGCAGGCGTTTTCTTTGACGTTTTGCCCTTTCCGCCGCAGATAGTCAAACCAAGCTCCGTCTGGTTTACTGCCGTTTTCAGGATGCCTGTTAAGACCGTGGTAACGCCGGATGAGTGCCAGTCATACCCTAAGACGCAACCTAAAGCTTGGAACCAGAAGGGGTCTGAGACTCGCCGCAGGAACGTGTCTACGCCATACTCGTCTACGATTATTGTAACCATTTCTTTGGCTAGTTTCTGCATTCGGAAAACAAGCCATCTTGGCGCCTTGCCGTAATGAAGCGGAAGCCTCGCCACCCCTGTTCTCTTCAATGCATCATACCAGCATCTAGCTAAAACAGATGTGAAAGAGGCTTAAAACAGTCTCTCATTTTGAGGAGGCATACTAGAGCAGATGCCCTTCCCTGTCTATTTCCTCGAACCAGATTCGGGTGGATGAGATGGGGTAATGGTCCTCAGAAAGAACCATCTTCACCGTTATGATAGGCAGGGGCGGTATTCCCATGCTCTTCCGTTTTTCGTTAATTTTGTGCGCCCGCGGCTCAGTTTCTTCACTCACAACTATGGCGTCAATTCGTTTATCTGACAGTGTGATTCCGTAAGCATCGTCAAGGGGCATAATCTCAGCCCGGTCCAAAACCCCTTTCTGTTTCAACAAATTTTTCAGCTCCTCAAGACGCTTAGCGTAGGACGCGATTCCGTGAGGTTTCCCCATTTTCTTCACGAAATCGTCTGAGCATACGCCTATTAGAACACGGTTTCCAACATTGAATGCCTTCTTCAGTAATGCTCGGTGACCGCTGTGAAACAAGTCAAAGGTGCCGCCCACAGCCACGGTTTCAAACTTTTTCTTCCCGATGTTTCATCACCCAATCCGTGCGCCTTGAATGTCGATGTTGGTTATAATAATGTTTTCTTCATGCAAAACTTTCTTGAAAGCCGTGTGAACACTTTCTATCTTGTCAACGGTAACCAAGGCATGAACAGCCTCACCCAGCATATTCTGTGCAGCACCCACAGCCCCAGCTTTCTCCGCAAGTTCAATCAAATTTTGGACCCGCTCTGTAGCAAAACCGGTTTCCACAGCAAATTGTTTACAGGCTCCCATAAAGTTCTCGAGGGAGGGGTTGGCGAGGATCTTCTGGAGGGTTTTTTGTCCCCACTCGTTGATTGTTTCTCTTTTCTCTTGTGAAGTAAGCATTTCCTTGGTTGGGTATGGTCTGAAGGTGCCTGCAATTATTCTGTGATTAGGAGAAACGGGAATGCGATCTAAACGGGCGTGTCCGGGTGCGCCGGGTTCAAGGGTTAATCCGCATCCTCCAAATAATAATGGACCAACTGTTCCTAAACCTGTTCGGCACCGCACCTCAGCCACATGAGCTACTCTCCCCAACTGATTGTACGTAAAATTGAGACCCAAAGCTTTGCTGAGAGCCAGAGCAGCGCCTAGAGCGCCAGCGGCGCTAGACCCAAAACCCGCTCCAATGGGAACCTCTACAAAATGGTTTACTTTGACATCATACTTTTCAGAAACCTTTGCAGTCAACGTTTCAACAACATATTTCGTTGTCTCAGCCTCTGGACACAATTCTCCGTTGATAAACACTTGAACCTGTTTTTCCTCAGCATCTTCCACGATAACCTCGGTTGAAACCCCTTTGTTTAATGCAAATCCTCCACCCCGGGCACCAATCCGCTCAGGGTCAGCAATCATTTTCCCGTCAGGTGTTCGGTCACAGATTTCGAAAAAGCTGGAAACTCCCGCAGGGCTAAAAGCTTTAGCACGTTTGAGCAAGTTTATCGCCTCTTACTTTTTGTGTTGGGGCACTAGGAAAGGGAATGCTTTGTAGCAGATTTTCACAACAGGGGGGACAAGGGTTACTAGGAACGGGATTTCTGTGGCAAAAGTCCAAACAAGCCAGAAGAAGCTTGCGTAGAATGGTGCGTTGTGTTCGAAGCCGGTTGTTAGCGGCAATGGAAGAATTTGGCTGTATCCCCAAAGGCCGAAGCCTATGATGGTACTTCCGACGAAAAGTCCGATGACAGAGGCTAGGCCATAAGTTTTCCATTCAGGTTTCAACAGTCCAAATCCAATCACAATCGCATCGGATGCGAAGAGGACGGCTAGAAACATGGCTAGAACATCCAAAGTTAATTGGTTGATTAAGAACAGGTAGCCAATCATTCCCGTTAACGCTACGCTGCCAACGGTTAAGAGGATAAGTATGTCCCGCCACTTCATGTTTCTTCTTGCGATTAAGCCGATGAGATAGAAACCGGCAAAATTTGAGGTAGACCCAACGGTGAGGCTTAAGAGGGCGATTCCATGTCCGGGCTGAACCATGTCGCTGACGAAGATGCCGATTGCTGCTCCTATTCCGCCGACCCATGGACCAAAAAGCACAGCAAAGATTCCTGGA
>Ga0129302_1001219_pt1 | contig 19365 bp, 18 predicted proteins | sample BlaSprsedimmetaG_FD_94476 | JGI IMG/M metagenome (GOLD analysis project Ga0129302, IMG submission 94476) | Hot spring sediment bacterial and archeal communities from California, USA to study Microbial Dark Matter (Phase II) - Blank Spring... | ecosystem: Environmental > Aquatic > Thermal springs...
CCCGAGTCCCGCGCCATGATGGATATAGCTGTTCCAGTCGTATTTGTGGGTGTAGGTCCAGGGACGAATCGCTGTTAGCTCGACTGTAGTATTTATTGGAAAAGAAGACAGATTCCCAAAAAGGGAAACACCGGCCTGAATGCCCTGCTTATTGCCCCACCAAAAGCCAAATAATTCTGAGAGCCGCAGCTCATCGAGAAAAAGCGTGCCATAGAGTTTAAAGGCAGAGCGGCGAACGGTGGCTTCAAAAGCCATGGTGCCATTATCTCTGTCCATCAGGTCGTGCTCTGTGGGATAGAGCAAAATGGGTGGAATGAAATAATCCAGCTCCATAGTCCGGTTACCATAAAGATAGACTTCATAAAAAGCCAGCTCTATGCTGGGCCGGGGTTTCAGTTCCCAGCGATGGCCCACGATGTATTTTTTTACGCATTGCCTTCCCAGGGAATCGGAAGGGATGGGACAATCCTGCGGCATCAGGGAGCCGTGGAAAAAATTGAGAGATATTTTCTGCCACGATTTCTTCCAGCCCAGCCAACTGAAGGCCGGCGCATTGCCGGAGAGAATCAGTGAGCGATCACTGTTGCCCCAGAGAATAGGATATTTCGCCAAAGAAAAACGTCCAAAATCACCAATATAGCTAATGCCTCCTCGCGCCGCTTCAAAACTATTGTACTGCACCCCCTCATCATTTTCACCGATGCGACCCCCTTTGAACTCCTTGGGCGGCTGAAGAAATTGCTCATTCTGCAGATAAAGATAGCGCACACCATCGAGAAAGATGGCGGCCCTTGCACCCACATTGGCGGAAAAGTGGATGCCATCTTTCCAGATGGGACGAAGCGCCTCACCATTATTTTCCAGGCGCAGCATCTCGTGCAGATCAATACGCAAAGTATCTCCGCCACGAGACCAGCTCCAGATAGCCGGTTCGATAGCATCTTCCTGAAAATGGAGCACATTCTTAAAAAGCGGCTTAATCCCGGAATCGGAAAGCTTTTCCGGATTTAGCTGCTGCCGCCAGTAATGATTTATGCGGCGCTCTTTTTCTGACAAGCTGCTTAGCTTCTCTATCATCTGCAATGCTTCGTAAAGCTCTTTTTGTGTATGGGGCTTAGCCGACAGGTTCAGATCTGGCACTACCGCTCCAGCATAGCGCTCAATCCAGGCATACACCAGATCTTCCGGCTCAATCCAGCGCTGCGACTGCGCCCCTAATATGCCACCAAAAACTAATATCATAAACAAAGCACGAATGCCTGGGCAGCACTTTATTGCAAATTTATGCTTCACATCTCTCCTCATTTAAATCTGTGCTTTTCTCACAGCCAGCACGACAGAATCTTCAGCGTCTCTTCCACGCCCTGGCATGAAATAAGCGGTCGCTCTTGATTCTCAAGCGATTTTTTGATTTTATTTAGAATCTCTACGGGTGAATCCGCTTCCGAAATGGTCGCCACGGCTAAATTATTCTCAAGCAAAACACGCTCAGTTTCACCAATCTCCGGATGATGGGGCAGATGGAGCGGGAGAAAAGGAAGCCCCGCGGCCAAAGTCTCTCGCACAGTGCCAAAACCAGCCTTGCTGATGACCAGATCGCAAGCCGCAATATAATTATGTACATCATCAGAGATTTCCGATGGCAGCAAGAAATGTGGATAAGTGCGCTTCCATGTAGATAACTCATAGATATTTCGGGGTATCAACAAAAATTTTCCGGAATACAGCGCTGCCACATGAGAAAAGCGCTCCAGCCAGCTTTTGGGGTTGGAATTGCCGCCCACACTGAGAAAAATCAGTTTCTCATGGGGATTAACATGCAATTCACTGCGAATGGATTCTTGGCTGCGGCTGATTTTTCGAGCCATTGGCGTGACGGCTGTAAATAATCCTGGCTGGGATTGTGGAATAATTTGCTCTAAAATCATTTCATCAACCAATCTGTAGCTGAGACGAAAGAGCGCCGTAGCGCTTTGAGAGACTAGCTTGTGAAAGGGTGAATTGCCAAAGTGACGATTTTTCAGGGCATAATTATAGATGCCGACGCAATGCAATCCGTGTATTTTAGCAAAAAGATGTATATGAGGGAGAAAATCACTGATAATCAAGGGCTTTTCAAAGCGACCGCGACGAAATAGCCTGTAATGCTGCCAAAATCCCCAAAAGACAAAGGCAAGCACACTTTTCACTGAGCGCAGCACATCCAAATCAAAGGATGCTGTATATTTCAGCTCGATGCCAGAAGGATAAGCGTGGACTATAGCCCTTCCACCTAAATAGTTTTGGAGAAAAGTTACATGCTTAGCATGAACAAAACAGCGCACAGTATAAGCACACTCTAAAAGCGCCTCTATCAGCGGCAGTTCTCGGGTCAGGCAGCCAAGCTCAGGCCCAAAAATCCAAAAATGCACGGGCCGCTTTTGACAGTTATCCATAGCCTTAGTTTATAGAAAAGCTTTGAGAAAAGCACGTTTAAAGCTTCTGCAAATAGATTTATGATTTGTAAAAGATTCCATCATTGCTAAATTTCAGAATGAAAAATAGAAAAAAATTAAAACAATCTATGCCTTTTTTGCTAATACTTACTGCTTTGGTGAGCGCTTGCACCGTGCAGGATGGCCTGAATGACTATAATTCTGAAGAATACGGCGCATTGCGAATTACAGCAGAAGGGAGTCTGGCGGCCGACATTTTTGTAAATGGCTGGCTTCATCCGGAAAAGACACCAGCTCAGATAGACTCCCTGCCTGCAGGTGAATATGAGATCACGCTGCTCTACCCGCATCGTCTGTGTGACCAGGGTAGGCTCGAACTTGCCATTGGCGCGGGTTCCATCACTGATCTAAGCTTTAGTTTTAGCCAAAAAACAGGTGGCAATCTGTCTGTGCTGAGTGACCCTGCAGGCGCTAGGGTCATTTTGGATGACTTAGTTCTTGGTGTGACGCCCTTCCACTATGATGGCTTTCCCATAGGCGCTTACCTTTTGGAAATTCAGAAAGGAAGCCACCGCAGCAATTCTCAGTTTATTGAGATTCGGGAAAATGAGCGTTTTAGCGGTAGTTTTACACTTTCGCCCCGAAAAACGCTGTTGGTGGAACATTTTTCAAATACCAATTGTCCGCCATGCCCCCAGGCTGAAGCTATTATTGAGAATCTTGTGGGTGAGTTTACAAAGGATGAGGTCATCAGTATCGGCTACCATGCCAGCTTTCCCAGTAATGCCGATCCGATGTATCGCTTTGCCCAGGCAGCGAATGACGCCCGAGCCGAGTTTTATAAGCTAGCCGCCGCGCCAGCCGTCTATCTAAATGGTAAATTTCTCATGTTGACTAGTTTTCCCCAGCTTGAAGAAGATTTGCGGAATGCTATTCTGGAATCAGCACAGGAGATTCCCCAGGTTTTACTTCATATTGAAATGACCAAGCTCCGCGGTTTAGAGATTGAATGCCGGCTGCATATAGAGTGCATCGAAAATTTACCCAACGGCGCCAATCTCTATTATGCTGTTACCGAAGACACAATACGCTATGAAACAGCGCCGGGCACTAATGGTCAGACCCATTTTGCGGATGTGATGCGGGCTATGCACAGCGTGCCGGCGAGCACCATCGAAATGAACGGCCTACACGGCACGATTACCCAAAAACTCAGTCTCTCCGCTATACCCGCCGGAAAACTTTGGCTGCTAGTCTGGCTTCAGGCGGAAGATAAAAGCATTATCCAGTCTGTGAAATCACCGCTTAGTTTATTCTAAAAGGATTTTTATGAAAATCATCTCCTGGAATGTCAATGGCCTACGGGCAATCATGAAAAAAGATTTTCCCGATTGGGTCGAAAAAATGGATGCAGATATTCTTTGCATTCAAGAAACCAAACTACAGCCGGATCAGATTACCGAAGATATGCAGGCGCTCTACCCTTATTATAAATTTCATTCTGCTGAGCGCAAGGGCTACAGCAGTGTGGCTAGCTTCTCCAAGATCAAGCCGGATGCTCATATCGCCGGAATGACGAGATTCTGGAATGATACTGAAGGTCGGGTGCTGCGAACTGACTATGGCAATCTTTCCCTGCTGAATATCTATTTCCCAAATGGCGCCCAAAGTAATGAGCGGCTTGATTTTAAACTGAATTTTTATGATGCCGCCTTAGAATATTTTGAATCATTGCGCCGGGAAGGGCGATCGCTCATCATAGGCGGTGATTACAATACAGCACATTTTCCCATCGATTTAGCGCGGCCCGAAGAAAATGAGGATATTAGTGGCTTTCTGCCTGTCGAGCGAGCCTGGCTGGATAAGCTGCTAAATTATGGCTACATTGACAGCTTCCGCCATTTCATCCCAATGTACCAGAGCGCTATACGTGGTGGAGCTATCGCACACGCGCCCGCGAACGGAATGTGGGTTGGCGCATTGACTACTTTTTTATCACACCGGAGCTAGAGAACCGAATCAAAAATGCAGAGATTCTCGATAAAATTCCAGGATCTGATCATTGTCCGATACTTATCGAAATTGACTATCCCCTTTAGTAATACGCGCGGCAGTCAAAGTAAGCGTCCCAAATAAAAACTTTGCACTACGTATGCGCCCATCTTCTTTTGAGTAGCCAATAAAGCGCCGGGCTTTGGAATCATCCAGCTTATAAGTAAAAAAATCCGTCTTTTCAAGGACTCTTTTTCCACCCATCGGTTTCAGAAAGATTTCGTAAGCATATTGATTCGGATGCTCAATATCTTCCACATCTTCCCACCATACACTATAAAGCTTGCCCTCCAGCTCCATTAGAGTCGGTTTTTCCGGCTGATATTCAGCATATTGCAGCGCGATAATCAGGGAAAGCATATGATGGGCAGGCTTGGGAATAATGCGGCTTTCACCAGTGCTATAACGCATGATATCTCCATCAAGCCACTGAAAATATTGCTGTTTCATATTGTATTGATGAATATTTTTTTCATATTTCAAAATGCCATTTAAATCTGGGGAAATTCTCAGCCTGTAATGATTATCCACAAAGTAGCGGCGGGGAATCCAATCATTGACCTTTGGATGAAAATCTACGAGAAGCTCTTGGGTCATTGGGTCAATTTCCTCAATAATCTGAACCTGTACAACGGGCAAACCTAGAAAAAATATCTGAAAATAAGATTCTTCAGAAAAGAGCGCGATGGGCAATAAAAAGCCCATGAGAAAAATTTTACGCCAGGAGATTAAAACGACTTGATCCTTTTCCGCTGAAAAAGACTTCTGAAAAATGCTAGGCCATAAACGATGGGAGCAGTAAAAAACCAGCTCCAAAACGGATGGAGCAAGTCTTGCCGTTGATAAAGCCGGGCGCCGCGGCTGATTATCAGTCCCTCTCCGATAAATTTTGCAAAAAAGAGCACGATCATCGGATAAAAAGGCACCGCTTTTAATAGGAACAGTAGAAAATAAGCTGCCGGCGTGAGAATCATTAAAAAACGCATTATAATAAAAAGCGTTCCAACAAAAGAATGGCTTAAGAGCGAATTCGTCAGCTTTAATTGGCTGGTATATTCCCGCAAGAAATCTCTCCATTTCTCTAGCGGACAAAAAGATGCTGCCGTTTCTATTCCGTCACTGTAGATAACAAGGGGGGTTTTTTTTCTCAATTTGATAAGCCAGGAAAGATAATGTGTCCCTTTCTCTAAAATATCTTTTCGCCAGAAGGCAATATTATTAAGCTTTACCGAATAAAAAACCCGCCACTTCGCAAAAGCGATGCTTAATACGGTCATGAAAAGTGACTGCTCGGCCTGAAACCAATATTTATCACTTTTTTCCTCTGAAACCAGTTTAGGCAATATGATGGCGCTTCCGTCCGGGTGAAATGAATTTACCAGCCCGTCTATCCAATTTTTAGATACCTTGCTGCGACCTTGAAGAAACACGATTATTTCTCCATGCGTTTTAAATTCAATTATTTCCGTTATAACGCCCCAATTGAATGATTTGATATAAAGGGGCAAATAATGAGTCTGATAAAAGCTTTCATGGCTGCTTCTTAAATTAAGAAAATTGCCTGTCTGGTCAAGAATAAGGTACTCGATCTTTTCCGCAGGATACTCTTGGTTAAAAATAGCAACAATATTTTCTGAAGATAGGTCTTCAAGACGAGAAACCAAAACAATGACCGTCACTAGGGGTTTTTCACCTTCTTGCTTGGTGGGGCTATGCGATTTCTTTCCAGATAATGTGGCAAAAAAAAGCGCCAGCATCATCAGTAAATAGAGGCCGGCAAGTATTAATGGTGCAATTTCAAGTATCAATTTTTTATCCTATCCATTGTGATAGAAATGTAGCGATAAGCAGATAGATGGCTATTCCTAAAATATCTATGGCTGTGGTAACTACCGGACCCGTGGCAATGGCTGGATCAATTTTCATTCTGGTCAATAGTATTGGCCCATAGGTGCCGATAAAAGTCGCCAGCGTCATTGCAAAAGTGATGGCCGCCGCCACCGTCAAGCCAATAAAAAGTGTCGCCTGGTATAAAAAAATAGAGACAATTCCTAAAAGCAATCCATAGGTGAACCCCAAGAAGAGTCCTATTTTGAATTCATTATAAACAATATGCCAGTAACGTTCTGGATTCACTCGCCCCGTGGCGATTCCCCTTGTAACAATTGTCGAGCTTTGTGTACCCACATTGCCACCCATACCGGCAATAATCGGCAGAAAGGAAGCCAGCAACACAAACTGACTGATAATCTCCTGAAAAAAACCGATGACAATAGCCGCAATCAAGCCTCCAACCCAAGTCGTAAAGAGCCAGGGAAATCGGATTTTAGAAGCCTCCCAAGTGGACTTGAGAATAATTTCTCTGTCGCGTCCCACACCTGCCATTTGCAGCAGGTCTTCAGTAGCCTCTTCCCGCATCACATCAATAATATCATCGACAGTTACGATTCCAAGGAGCTTATTTTCCTTATCAACCACCGGAATAGCGAGAAAATCGTAGCGGCTGATAATGCGGGCCACCTCCTCCTGGTCTGTTTCGGGATGGACGCTTATGACTTCTTCGCTGATGATATTGCGCAGACGCGTTCGCGGCGCTACAATTATGAGCTGTCGCAAAGAAACCACACCCAAAAGATGATTCCGGTCATCTACCACATAGATATAGAAAACCATTTCAGAATCAACAGCCGAGCGGATTTTCTCGATGGCCTCTTCGGCTGTATACTCTTCATGAAGGTGAAACACCTCCGGCGTCATAAGGCTTCCCGCCGAATCATCAGGGTATTCCATCAGGGCTTCTAGCTCACGGCTTTCATCATCCTTCATCAGCTCTAAAAGCCGGTCACGTAGATCTTCCGGTAAAATTCGTAATACTGCATTTTCATCGTCATAATCCATTTCCAGGAGAATTTTGACGATTTCCATATCCTCCAATTCATCAAAGAGAGAAATGATGATGGCGTCATCCAGCTCGCTGATAAGATTTCCTCTAAGTTGATTATCGGGCATCAACTTGAAGAAATCGTGTCGCTCTTCTTTTGTGAATGATCGGAAAAGATGTGCAAGGTCTGCGGGGTGTGTCTTTTGTAAAATCTTGACAATATTCACCTTGGCGCCCCGACGGTGAAGCTTGCGGAGCGTATCCACCAATAAAATTACTTCATTATTGCGCATCATCATTTCCCTTCCTTTCGTCATTTGCTGAAAGCGGCGCTTTGGGTATTGAAATATAATTCTGAAGGCCCAAAACAGCGAAATATACAAAAACTCCACACAAAACAATAACGGGGACACGAATCAGCCCCTCATTTTCATAAAATGAAAGGCTTCCTTCCGGTCGGCTTAGAAGAAAGAGGCTCCAGATATTATTTACAAGATGAAAGACCATACCCGGCAGTATAGAATTTAATCCCAACGCCAGAAAGCCCAGGATCAAAGCCACAGTGGCAATCTGGAAAAAAAGCTGAGGAACAGCATGAATCATAGTGAATGTCAGAACGGAAAAAATTAACGCCCGCTGCCAGCTTCCCGTCTGAATAAATACTTCTCTCTGTAATATTCCTCGAAAGATAATTTCTTCCACAATGGCTGCCGTGAAGCCAAGAGAGAGAATAGCGGCAATCCAAGACGCGGCGCTGTCTGGGGCTAACTCGCCAAGATACTGGATATATTCCGGTGACATCGGGAAAAACCTGATAATTATACGGTCCAGGGCATCTAGAATCGGCACCAGACCAATTATAAGGAGGCTTATTGGCTTCCAGACTTTCATATCCGGCAAGGTGAGAAGCATTTTTGATAATGTGAGCTTTTTTTGCCGGTGTAAATAAAAGAGCAGGGGCGCAGCAAAAATTAATTCACTGAGCAAAAGCCAGAAAAAGCGAAGGTTTTTGCCTGATTCTGGAAAGCTTTGAGCGGCATAAAGCGAAAAAAGGGTCGCAATAAACCAGCCAGAAAGGAGCCAGAAAAGGAGCACAAAGAGTGATAATGGTTGTGAGCTGTTCTTTTTGTTTGCCGTCATCGTCCATTCCAGGCTCAGATATTTATAAAGTCTTCTGCTTTGAGATGTTTTCCATCCACAATCAAATCTGTTACGCCGCTAAATGGAATCCACTCAAAATAGGGATTCTTGACACGGATATTATCAACCTGTTCAGCTAAAATCTGCGATCCGGCATGCTCGTCATTTGCCCAGTTTTCTGGTTCATAGTCCACCTGTTTCGTACTGTCAGCCAATATCACAAAGCGTTTACCGTAATCTTTTGCAATTCTCATGGCTGAGCGTGTACCGATTTTATTGACAAATCCTTTTGGGGAATACCAGTCAGTGCCAACAACAACCAGATCACTCTCTTTAACTGCCATTTCCATAGCCGCATCGGTAAATAGCGTTACCTTGATACCCGTTCGTGCCAAAACTTTCGCAAGATTGACTCCCTCTCGAACAGGCCTGGCTTCTGTCGTAGAGATAGAAAAACGGACGCCTGAATGCCAAGCCTCCAAAATCGCCTTTCTTACGACTGAGCTGTGGCTAAATGTAAAAATTTTGTCGCACGCCTGGAAAAGAGCTTTGGCTTTATCCACACTAGAGGCAATGTTTTGATCTAGCTCATGGCGAAAGGCGCCCAATAGCTCTGTGATATTGGTCTTGCCCTGAGCAATTTCTTTTTGCAGATAGTCATGCAGATTAGGAAAAATGGCCATCAGGGGATGGGCCTCAGAAACCAGTCTGTAAAAATAATCCAGCTCAGAAATTGCCGCCCCGGTCAACAATGTTTTATCTGTAAAATAGCTAGTGAGAACGGATATATAGCGATATAGTAATGAACTGGCTCCGGCCTCCTGATCATTGAGCAGAGCCTCAAATTCAGGCGTCATTATCATAAAACAATTCCTTTCCCGGCAAAGGCGGCGCGCTGCAGTCTTTTGCATCAATTAGCTGTTTTTGAAAAAGATAAAGTTTATGATACCTTTCTTTTTCCGTGTTTAGATTAAGTAAAATTTGCTTTGCTTTTTTAAATGCCCCAGAACGACGATATAAATTTGCCAACAAATACCAGATTAATTGCGTCACAGCCGGATCATTGCCAGACCTTTGAGCCGCTTTCTCATAAAATTCAATCGCTTTTCCCCGATGAAAGCTGGCCCTTGGCTTATCATTATCATCCTCAAAAATCCAGCACAAGCGCTGGTGAATATCGGCAATCAATATAGGTGGTGCCTGGAGCATCGTCTGTAAAATGAGATAAACGGAAAAAAGCTCCCGGGTGCTTGGATTATTATCTGGAAAAAGAGAGAGATATTTTTCTGACTGTACAAATGCGGCCAGCTCAGCCCTCTTTTCCGGTACATGACGAAAATCATGGTCAATATAAAAACAAGCTGGGCACATAATAAGCCAGTCATCAAGAATATCATCTTGAACAGTATGAACTCTCAGGTCAGCATCTATAAAATCAAGCTCCCATAGCTGATCTGCAGGGTTGTTAATAAGCTGCCGACCGCATACCGGGCAAAGTACACTCTCATCTTCGCCGGCGTTTTCCGAATAAAAGATTGGATCATATTTACTCAAAAGAAACCTCTAACCACTTTTTTTGCGGAAAATCCTGTGTAAACATTCTACTGATCTGCTCAATGGCCTGAATATGATTTTGCCATGCTAATCTGCGCTTGGCCTCAGACACCGTCAACCATTCAAATTGAGAATGTTCACGACTCAACTTAATATCTATGCTCTCAACCTCACAGGCAAATACGGGCACTAAATTAAACGTATCGCTTGATGCTTCGTAAAATTGGCTGCTGTAGTCTGCGACCCACATAGCTTTTGCTGAAAGGCCTGTTTCTTCCCGAAGCTCACGTAAGGCTGTTTGCCAGGCTGCTTCATCGGCTTCTATCTTTCCATGAACACAATGAAATAGGCCTTCGTACTGCAAGCCATCGTTTCGTTTCATTATTAGAAAACGAAGCTCCTTTTCCAGACGGTGAAAAACCCAACAATCAATAACACGCACTTGAATCGAGGTCATATCTTCTCAGAAAGGGATATCATCATTAGGTTTTGGGTCCATTGCCGAAGCAGAATTGTAGTCTTTACCGGATTTTGATCCACTATTTAAATCATCTACCGAGCTTGAGTATCCGGGTCGGGTTTTGTCTTGTGTTCTGCTTTGATAATCAGAACCTCCCGATTGGCCATCTTCACGACGGTCCAAAAGCATAACGATATCAACATTTACTTCTGTAGTATATCGAGTCTGATTATCGCGATCCGTCCATTTTCTGGTTTTTAACCGGCCTTCCACATAAACCTGCCGCCCTTTGCGGATGTAATTATTGATATAATCCGCCGTTTTTCCAAAAGCTACGCAACGATGCCATTCCGTGATGTCTTTTTGCTGTCCCGTTTTGTCATTATAGATTTCGTTGGTGGCCAGAGAAAAATTTGCCACCGCATCTCCGGAAGGCAAACTGCGGCTTTCCGGGTCTTGACCTAGCCGCCCAATTAATATTACTTTGTTCATCGAACTTTTATGCATTGTCTCCTCCTGATAGTTTATTCCAAAATTCTATTAATGGCAATTCTGCCGGTAAAATCAGCGCTATGGTCTTTTTACCCTGGTGCATACTGATAATTGCCTGAAAAACAATTTGTGGCGCTTCAAAAATCACTTTGCTGAATGGTTTCTCCGGAATCCCGGCATATATAATTGCCTGCGGTAATTGAATGCTGCGACCGCCAAGCTGGTCTGTATATGCCTCAGACATGTCGGGAAAGCGAGGACCCAGTTCATCACTGTTGCTACCAATCAATGGATTGAATCCACTGAGATTGACGTGGTCTTTTACAATGTAAATATCCTTGGTCTCTCCGCTGCGAAATGTCAGTAAAACCTCATTCACGCCAAATGTAATTTTATTCCATTCTGCCGGCGCCAGGTATTGGTCCAGGCATCTAAATTCAATCCCTTGAGGGCGCTTTTCCAATTTCTCATTTTCGCCAAAATGTATCCATAATAATTTTTCCTGTTCAGCCATTTCTTTCTCCAAATAGATAGGTTCCGATTCGAAGCATTGTTGCGCCTTCCTTTAAAGCCAAAGGATAATCATGACTCATTCCCATTGAAAGTTCCTGAAGCTGAATGGATTCACTTTCAAAGCGGCGGCAATATTCCTGCAATTCCCGCAGAATCCGAAAAGATTTCTGAATAGCTTTTTCGTCGTCGGTATTTGGACCGATAGTCATCAGACCCTTTATTTGCAGGTCTGGATATTTTTGTATTTTCTCAAGAAAATCGGCAAGCTGATCTGGGTACAGGCCGTGCTTTTGGGGCTCACCCGAGCTGTTAACCTGAATCAGTATTTTGGGGATATGCTCAAGCTTCGATAGTGCGACGGCATTTTTTTCTGAATCGAGGGCGTGAAACCAATGGAAGGCTGTGGCCATTTTCTTCAGTTTATTGCTTTGTATGGGACCGATAAAATGCCTTTCAAGGCTTGTCAGAGAATCATCCGAAAATTTATTTAGCGCTTCCTGGAGACGGTTTTCTCCAATATCTTTGATTCCTGCCGCCCTTGCTTCTCTGATAGCTTCCACTCCAACTGTTTTGGTGACGGCAATAATTCGCACATTTCTCTGGGGAGCAAGCGCTGAAATGGCCTGCTGTATTTCATTTAAATGTGCAATTGAGAAACTCAAGCTTCTGTTTCCTCGTCTTCAAAGCTTTCTTCAGTTCCGTTTTCCGCCACATAGGCAACAGAGCTAATGGAATCAAGGCCTCGCAATGAAATGAGCTTCACGCCCTGGGTATTGCGGGATGTGGGCCTTATATTTTTCACTGGCATACGAATCATGATGCCGCTGCTGGTGATGAGCATCAGATCATCGGTATCCACGACTTCCTTCAGAGCAATCATTTTGCCGGTGCGCTCCGTGAGTTTCAGCGTTATGATACCTTTCCCGCCGCGGTTTGTAACCCGGTAGTCGCTGATTTCTGAGCGTTTGCCAAGCCCAGTTTCCGAAACGGCCAGGAGATGGGCATTTTCTCGTTTTACCACAACCATATCAATGACTGCGTCTTGTTCTCCGTCTAATGTAATTCCCTTGACACCTGTCGCGCTGCGACCCATATCGCGGACATTGCGCTCGCTGAAGCGGATGGCTTTTCCAGCGAAGGTGCCTAAAATAATGTCCTGACTGCCATTGGTAAGCTCAACACCTATTAAATCATCATCTTCACGCAAATTTATCGCAATGATGCCGCTTTTGCGGGGACGACTGTAATCCATCAGCGCTGTCTTTTTTACGATGCCTTTGCGGGTGGCCATTACGATATAGCTATCTTCAGTAAATTCCCTGACGTTAAGAAAGGCACGGACATACTCATTCTTTTCGCAAGCCAATAAATTGACAATGGCCCGGCCGCGGCTGGCGCGCCCCGCCTGTGGCAATTCGTGAACATTCAGCCAGTAGCAGCGACCAAAATTTGTGAAAAAGAGTAGAAAATCGTGGGTTGAGGCAATAAAGAGATTTTCGACAAAATCGTCATCTTTTGTAGCTGCTCCTCTGGCGCCTGTGCCGCCACGGTGTTGCGAGCGATAAGCACTCACAGGAAAGCGTTTGATAAAACCATTGTGAGTAACGGTAATCACCATATCTTCTTCGGCAATCATATCTTTGATGCTCAAATCGCTGCTGTCGGCAACAATTTCTGTGCGACGTTCATCGCCATATTTATTTTTGATTTCCCGCAGCTCTTCTTTAATGATTTCCATTCTTTTCAAGCGGTTTTCGAGAATGAAGCGCAGCATTTCGATGAGTTTCAGCTTTTCAAGATATTCCTGTATGATTTTTTCCCGCTCAAGACCAGTCAGTTTCTGCAGGCGCATATCGAGAATAGCTTTGGCCTGAATCTCTGTAAACTCAAATCTTTTGATAAGATTTCTTTTTGCATCTTCACCGCTTGCCGATGAGCGGATGATGGCAATAACTTCGTCAATGTGGTCCAGCGCTATTTTTAAGCCTTCGAGAATGTGGGCTGCTTCTTCTGCCCTTCTCAGATCATAAGTGGTGCGTTTGACTACGACTTCATGACGAAAATCTATGAAGTATTGAAGCATCTGCCGCAGGGTTAACACTCTGGGAATGCCTTCCACCAGCGACAGCAGGATTACGCCAAAAGTGGACTGAAGCTGCGTGTGTTTAAAAAGATTATTGAGCACGACCTGTGGAATAGCGTCTTTACGCAGCTCAATAACAATGCGAACACCATCTTTGTCAGATTCATCGCGCAGGTCGCTGATGCCTTCCAGCACTTTGTTGCGCACCAGCTCGGCTATTCTCTCGATGATATTGGCTTTATTTGTTTGGTAGGGAATTTCTGTAATGATAATCTGCTCGCGGCCATTGCGTATTTGCTCCACATTGGCTCTGGCGCGGACGATAATGCGTCCCCGCCCGGTGAGATAGGCATCACGAATGCCAGCGCGCCCATAAATAATACCGCCGGTGGGAAAATCGGGTCCGCTTACCATAGGCAGCAGCTCGGCATCATCCATTTCCGGATTATCAATGAGGGAAATAAGGGCGTTTACAATTTCCCGTAGATTGTGAGGCGGAATATTGGTGGCCATTCCAACAGCAATACCGGAAGCACCGTTAACCAGCAGATTGGGAACGGCGGCTGGCAAGACTGACGGCTCTTCCAGTGAATCATCAAAATTTGGACGGAAGAGAACTGTTTCTTTTTCAATGTCCCGCAGCATTTCTTCAGAATAACGGGTCATTTTGGCTTCGGTGTATCGCATAGCCGCGGCACCATCTCCATCTAAGCTGCCAAAATTTCCCTGCCCATCTACCATCAAATAGCGCAGACTGAAGGGCTGGGCCATTCGCACCATTGCATCATAGACTGCTGAATCACCGTGTGGATGATATTTACCCAGGACTTCACCCACAATACGCGCCGATTTTTTGTAGGCTTTGGCGTGAGTCATTCCCAAATCATACATTCCAAATAGAATCCGGCGATGAACCGGCTTAAGACCATCGCGCACATCTGGCAAAGCCCGGGATACGATTACTGACATTGAGTAGTCGAGATAGGAATTTTTCAGCTCCTGCTCGAGATCAATAGAGACAATTCTTTCTTTAGACAATGCTATTCTCCGGTTTAAATATCAAGATTGCGAACATATTTTGCATTTTTTTTGATAAAATTTCGGCGGGGCTCAATATTTTCTCCCATCAAAACAGAAAAGAGGTGGTCAGCAGCGGTGGCATCTTCCACTGTCACCTGCTTGATGGTCCGCATTTCAGGGTCCATTGTGGTTGACCAGAGCTGCTCGGGATTCATCTCTCCCAGACCTTTGTAGCGGCTGAGATCTACCTTTTTTCCGCTTGCCATTAGACGCTTCGTAATATTTTCCCGCTCAGTTTCATCATAGGCATAAAAAAAATCTTTCCCTTGCTTGATGCGATAGAGAGGTGGCTGAGCGATATATACATATTTTTCTTCTACTAGCTGCCGCATCTGCCGAAAGAAAAAGGTGAGAAGAAGGGTGCGAATATGGCTGCCATCTACATCGGCATCGGTCATCAGGATAATTTTGTGATAACGCAGCTTTGTAATGTCAAAATCATCATCTCCAAAACCGCCGCCGATTGCTGTAATGAGAGTTTTAATTTCATTATTAGCTAAAACCTTATCAATGCGTGCCTTTTCCACATTAATAATCTTTCCCCGTAGAGGTAAAATCGCCTGAAAACGTCTGTCACGACCCTGTTTGGCCGATCCGCCGGCGCTATCGCCCTCTACAATGTAGAGTTCGCAGAGTGATGGGTCCTTTATACTGCAATCGGCCAGCTTTCCCGGCAGGCTACCGACTTCCAGAGCGCTTTTTCGGCGGGTCAGCTCTCTGGCGGCGCGGGCAGCTTCCCGTGCTTTAGCGGCCAAAAGGCTTTTATCAATAATTTTTTTACCAACGCCGGGATTTTGCTCCAGATATTCGTTGAGTCCTTCGGAAATCAGACTATCTACTATTCCCTTCACATCGCCATTTCCAAGCTTGGTTTTGGTCTGACCTTCAAACTGAGGGTCTGGAACTCTTACGGAAATAATTGCCGTCAAACCTTCTCTGGTATCATCTCCGCTTAGCGTAAAATTTGTTTTTTTAAAGAGGTTATTTCGGATGGCATAGTTATTTAATGATCGGGTGAGGGCGGTTCTGGCTCCGGTAAGATGAGTTCCACCTTCAATAGTGTGGATACAGTTAACATAAGAACTTACCTGCTCTGTGTAGGAATCGTTGTAGATAAAGGCAAATTCAACCTCAATATTATCTTTTTCGCCCTTGATAAAAATTGGTCTCGGGTGCAGGGGGCTTTTACCCTCAGAAAGATAATTGACATATTCGACAATACCGCCTTTGTAGTGGAAAGTGTCTTCTTCCGCAATACGTTCATCTTTCAAAGTAATGATGATGCCGGCATTAAGATATGCCAATTCCCGCAGACGTTTTTGCAGAATATCATATTCAAATTGTATATCTTTAAAAATAGAAAAATCTGGCATAAAGCGAACCTGTGTGCCACTATGTTTTGAATTGCCTATGATATCCAGACCGCTGGAGGGAATACCTGTCGCATAAGTCTGGCGATAAAGTTTCTGGTCACGGCTAATTGTTACTTCACACCATTCTGAGAGGGCATTGACAACTGAAACACCCACGCCGTGAAGTCCGCCAGAGACTTTATAGCTGCCCTTATCAAATTTTCCACCGGCATGGAGAATAGTCATTATGACTTCCACGCCAGGTTTTTTTTCAACAGGGTGAATATCTACCGGCATACCTCTACCGTCATCTTTCACGCTGACACTGTTATCGGGATGAATAACAACATCTATTTGTTGGCAGTGTCCCGCCAGAGCTTCATCAATACTATTGTCAACAACCTCATAAACGAGGTGGTGTAAGCCGCGCTTTCCTGTGTCGCCTATGTACATAGCCGGCCGTTTTCGAACTGCCTCCAGTCCTTTTAGAACGGTAATTTTATCGCTTCCATAATCCTGTGCTGCACTGGTCATCCGATATCGTCTCCTTTTTATAAAAAAATAATCTCGCTGACAATTTTATCATTATACAGCATTCTGTATTTTTGCAAAATTATCGGCTTCATCAAAAGCAGTTCATTTCTCCAGACCGGGTCATCTACCTGCACGGTCATTTTTCCGTAGCTAATGCGAATGGCTTTTGTGTGGACGGCAATATTTTCACCAACAAGATTCGGCCATTTTTTCATTGCCTCATATTCTTGAAAGGCATGGTCTCCCAGTAATTTTTTTACATAGCCAATCGCGCCGGTTCCAAGTTTTTGCATCTCTGTAATTTACAATTTTTAGGGGAGATTTAAAACCTTTAGATTGGGCTCTATTGCATCTATTTTATGTTTAGAAATATCTGCCAGATCTGTGCTGGTGATAATTACCTGCTGTTGATTAAGGATGCGCTGTACAATGGTAAAACTATTCTCCAAATCGAGTTCTGCAAATAGGTCATCCAATAAGAATAGCGGTTTTTCTTCGGTTTCGGCGGCTATCATTTCGCCTTCACTAAGCTTCATCAGGGTAATCCATAATTTCCTTTCGCCCTGAGAGGCGGTGCTTTCAAGAGGCTGTCTGTTCAGAAGAAAACTAAAACGGTCTGATTGCGGTCCAGACAGGCTTCTGGAGAGTAGAATGTCAGATTCCAGATTTTTTTGGCAGCGCTGGCGAAATTCTGATTCATAATCGCCAAAACCGATGGAATTCAACGAGGGCTGAAATCGTATCTCAGCCTCGTATCTGGAAAATGATTCATTAAAAGCTTGGCAAAATCTCAACGAAAATTGTTGAATCTTCTCTTTTCGAAAGCTGCTGATCTGCCAGGCTGGAACAATCATCTTTTCATCAATAAACTCCAGACGGGGATCATACTGAAGTTTTTTCTTTAGTTTCAGCTCTTTTAATAAGGCATTCCGTTGTCTAAGGAGCTGATGATATTGCTGATAGTGGTAGAGATAGGTACGGCTGCTTTGTACAAAGAGGCGGTCAAAAAAATTTCTTTTCTCTTTGCTGCCGCCATCGGTCAAAGCACTGTTTTCCGGCGACTGGATCACCAAGGGGAAATAGCCGATAAGATCACTGAATTTCTCCAGGGGTGCATCGTCAAAGATGATATTTTTCCCTTTATCTTTCAGATAATTTACCTGCACCTTGTGCTCAGTTTCACCCTTTTTCCATATCGTTTCAGTCTGAAAATAGCTTTCACCTTCTTTTATGCAGACTTGATCACGGTGAACCCTGAAAGATTTGCTAAGGGCATTTAAACTAATGGCTTCTAAAAGAGATGATTTACCCGTGCCATTGGCGCCGATAATCAGATTAAGACCTGGATCAAATCGCGCTTCATACTTACTAAAATTTCTAAACTGTCTGACAGAAATCGAGGAAATCAGAGACATCTTTCAACTGACGGTCCGAATAGGCATCAGCAGCATTAATAGGTCTTCGCCTTCTTGTTGTTTTTCAGGGTAAAAAAGGGCAGCGGAGAGGGTGCCATTCATTCCGATTGTGACCTGGTCTCCGTCAATATGGCGTAAAATTTCTTTTAAGAAATCACCATTGAAAGAGATTGTAAGTTCGCCCTCAGGAAAAAGAATATCCATCTCCTCTTTTGCTGATGAATTTGTCTCTGAATTATTTGTAGAAATTAGCACATGGTTTTCTGTGAGCTTTAGTGTAACCTGTGTTGTATTTCTGCTGGAAAAAATAGAGACACGCTTGACCATCGCGATGAGATTATCTAAATCTGTCGTCAGATGATAGCGGTTATTCATAGGCAATACACTTTCATAATCTGGAAAACGCTCGCCAATGATTCGGCTGTAAAGTATTGTTCCATCAAAAGTGAGGCGAACGTGGTTTTTTGCCAAGCCTAAACCCACGGTGGAAATTCCTTTAATTCCCGATGTGGCAAGTGAAAGGAACTTTGTGGGAATAATCAATTCCCGTTCATAATCTGTATTGATAAAATCATTTTTCATTAATCGCACCATTCGATGACCATCGGTGGCCACCGCTCGAAATTCATTTTCTTTAAATTGAAAAAGAACCCCAGTTAGTGCTACTTTATTTTCATCGGCGCTGGTGCAATAAATTGTTTTATCGATTATTCGAAGCAAATCTTCACTGCTAAAATCAAATTCTTTAAGATCTTCCAATACAGGTGAGCTGGGAAATTCTGATGCGGGACGAGTGGCTATTTTATATTCCCCACCAAAAAGTGTTGTTATTGTAATCAAATCAGAGTCCAATGAAAAATTCAATGCAGTATCGGGAAGCTCGGCTGTTATCTCCATCAGAAGTCGGCCGGGTATTGCTACAGAACCGCTCTCTTCAATGATTGCATCACAGCTTGTGCTCATTGCCAGCTCAAGATCAGTGGTGCGTAAATGAATTTTATCCTGGTCAACATGAAATAGTACACAACCGAGAATGGGAAGGGTACTACGAGAAGGAATAACTTTTGAAACTTTTTGCAAACTAAGATATAAAGTTTCTTTTTGAACTGAAAATTTCATTTTAAATCTCCATTATTTTTTTAATTTTTTTCATTACTCTTTTAATATAATTAATCTTTATAAGAAGAATAAGAATAATATACACTGTTAATATGTGGAAAAGTGTTTAAAGTCTGGTAAAAACAAACGAATAGATTTTTTTTAAAATGTGGAAAAGTGTGGATAAATTCAAAGGATAACGCGATTTTCATAAATAATGGGATAATCTCAGAGAGATAATCAATTTTATCAACGCCTATCCACAGATTGTTTTTC
>Ga0129302_1001227_pt1 | contig 19296 bp, 15 predicted proteins | sample BlaSprsedimmetaG_FD_94476 | JGI IMG/M metagenome (GOLD analysis project Ga0129302, IMG submission 94476) | Hot spring sediment bacterial and archeal communities from California, USA to study Microbial Dark Matter (Phase II) - Blank Spring... | ecosystem: Environmental > Aquatic > Thermal springs...
AAATAGGTGTGTTCTCGTGGCTGATTCGACAAAGAAGAAAAGGACCAAAGCTCTCACGGATACCATGGAGGATTATCTGGAGGCGATTTTTGATCTGTCGGAGCAAAAAAAAGCGGTGCGGGTCAAGGATATCGCCGGCAAAATGGATGTGCGCATGCCGACTGTTACCAGCATGTTGAAAACGTTGAGTGAGCGGGGACTGGTCAACTACGAACGCTATGAATACGTGGAATTGACGAAACGGGGTATCGCCATCGGGCGCGAGATGAGAAGAAAGCACGACGCCCTTCGGCAGTTTCTCACGGATATTTTAAAAGTGGACGACGAAACCGCCGACGTGGAAGCCTGTAGAATGGAACACGCTCTCGGATCGGAGACGCTGGACCGGATCAGGGATTTCATGAGCTTTATTCATACTTGTCCCAGGACCGGCGAGAGCTGGCTCGAGCGTTTCGATGAATACCGGCGGAACGGAATGAACATGGAGGCCTGTCGTGAACAGGCGGAGGCGTTTTTTTACGACTTGAGGCAATGTTTCGATGTCGACGAGACGCCTTTAAAAAAGGACTTTCCGGCGGAACGCGGGACGGATCGGGCCGCCACTCCCATAAAAGACACGGTTACACTCAAAAAAAAGGGCGCCCGCCGTGGTGAGCGGACGCCCGGAGCTGCGGTTAAAACTCCCTGAATTCCCCTTCATCGTCGTCTTCCATGGGGATTACTTCATCAAATTTTTTTTTCGTTTTTCTGGTATTGTTTCCTTCCGGCAGCCGGAGGGCGGCGTTCCCCTCTGTCGTTTCTTTCCTGTCGGCATCAGTCCAGTCAGCGTCCACCGTCGATTGGCGGGCATCCCCGTCGGTGTTCGATGCCGCGAGGCGCGCTGTATGTGCGGATGCGCCGACGATCCCGGCAAGCTCGTGTACGACGGCGAGCATGCTTTCAGCCTGGGACGACAGCTCTTCGGCCGCGCTGGCCGATTCTTCGGCGTTGGACGCCGACTTCTGGGTTACCTTGTCCATTTCAGTGAGCGCAAGGTTTACCTGGCTGATGCCGTTGGACTGTTCGGCTGATGCCGTGGCGATTTCATCCACAAGCTGGCCGATTTTTTTCGACATGGTCATGTTTTCCTGAAAAGCATCCCGTGTGGAACCGGTCAGTTCGCTGCCTTTCTTGACGGCTTTGACCGTTGTTTCGATAAGATCGCTTGTTGTTCTCGCCGCTTCTCCCGCCCGCATGGCCAGGTTTCGCACTTCGTCGGCCACCACGGCAAAACCGGCGCCGGCTTCGCCGGCCCGGGCGGCCTCCACCGCCGCGTTCAGGGCAAGCAGGTTCGTCTGGAAAGCGATTTCATCGATGGTCTTGATGATTTTGCTCGTTTCTTCACTGGACCTGGTAATTTCCTCCACGGCACGGCCCATTTCTTCCATGTGTGAACTGACTTTTTCGATCGTGCGGCGGGTGTCGTCCATCATGGCCTTTGCCTGACCCGCGTTGTCGGCGTTCTGTTTGGTCATGGAGTCCATTTCCTCCATGGACGACGATGTTTCCTCGAGAGAAGACGCCTGTTCCGAAGTACCCTCGGCGAGATTCTGGCTTGACGAAGCAACCTGCATCGAGGCGTCCCCGATCTGTTCCGATACGTCGTTGAGGTTCACAATAATTTTCTGAATTGAATGCGTTGTGGTCCGCGTGATTGCAAACCCGAGTATCATGGCGAGCGCCACGCCCGCCAGCATGGAAATCAGGGAAAATATTTTCAGAAAACCTGCCTGTACGGTGGATTGCCTGACCTCCTCGTCGGCAATGTGATCGCTGATGATGATCAGGGAATCCAGGTGACCGAAAGACCGTTCCTGCAGCTCGGCGGCTTGTACCATGGCAAGTTCGTTAATGCGCTGCTGTAGCTCTTCGGCCGCGCGGATTTCACTGATGAGTTCATCGATGAAACCGTGAAACGACCGGGCGGCGGGCAGCATGCCCTCGCGGAAATGACGTTCCGCTTCAAACGTGTTGAGTGACTGAACGGCCTCCTTAACCGGAACTACTGATTCGAACAGTTGCCTGTTGGCATGTTCCAGGTTTTCCACGATGTCCTGTATCCGTTCGTTGCTGGTTGAAAAATCGTCCAGCCACTGACTGAAGGCGTTGTCGTCGGCATCGGCGAATTCCTGGTTTGTATCAGAAAGGCCCACCATCTGCAGGGTCTTGGCCAGGAAATCATTTGTGTCGGCCCGGAAACGCTGAAGATCGGAGAGCAGCAGGGTGGGATTCAGAATGTCGAGGGAATCAAATTCCCTGCAGAGCCCGAGAAATTCGTTATTTATTTTTTCCCACTCGTCGGAGACCGCGAGGAACGCTCGCCACTCCTGCGCCTCTTTATCACTTCGGGGCAACGACGCGTAAACATCGGACGCTGACTCGTAATGTTTCCTTGCCCTGTCGATCCGTTCGTATTGTTCCAGGCGGTTTTCAAGCGGAATGGCGGTGTTGAGGAGAGTCCGCTGGGCGCTGACCATTTCTGCAACGCCCGCCTTGATTTCGAGTACGCTTTTGACTGCGGGAAGTCGGACTGTGCCGATATCGGTGATTGCCTTGTCACTCTGGTAGGCTCCGTAATAGGCCACGACTCCCAGCAGAAGCGTTATCAGCGCCACGGCCGAAAAACCGAGGAGCAGCTTCGTTCCCAACTTCATACCTTTAATCATCTTGTTCCCCTCCCTTGACGCTTTTTTCATCGACGCCGTCCCTGAGCATTTCCATTGTTTCGGCCGTCAGTATACGATCGATGTCGAGAAGAATTTTTACGCTTTTTTCATCTTTTGCCATTCCCAGAATATAACCGGTTCGCAGGCGTGTTCCAAAAGAAGGGGGCGGTTCGACCTGCTCGTCTCTCACGTTGAGCACTTCCGATACTGAGTCCACCACAAGTCCGATCGGTACGGTCATATCGCCTTCCCTGATTTCGACGACGATGATGCAGGTTCTCTCTGAATATTCAGCGGATTCCATGCCGAATTTGAGGCGTAGATCGATGACGGGAATGACCTTTCCGCGAAGATTGATAACGCCTTTCACGAAAGCAGGGAGACGCGGTATCGGCGTTACGGTCATCATGCCGATTATTTCTTTCACCTTGAGAATGCCTATGCCGTATTCCTCTCCGGCCAGGCTGAAGGTAAGATACTTGCCCGCCAGTGCGGTTTTCCCCGTCGGGTTTTCCACTGCTTCATCAAGGTTCTTCATGATGGACTACGCTTTTTCCTTTCCGTGCAAGCTCGTGAGTTGCTCCTGCGCCGGAATGGATTGAAAGCACAAAATATACCATTCCCAATAAATAGTATGGTTGACCGGGCAAGAACGGAAACAAAAAAACGCCGGAATCTCTCACCTTTAAAAGTTATTCGGCAGGATGAAAAAAAACTTTAATGACCGTGAACAAACCAAACCTGCCTACCGTAAGGTTCGCGCGCGGGGCGGCAGCAGCAGGACGATTGCCTCGCGCGTCCCTGCCGATGGTCCATAGATTTTTGTCGGCCTGCCGTCAATTCTTTGGCTCTTTTCATCACAGATTGTGATCGATCCGCCGGCGGACATCATCGTCGAGTCCCTGTGGCCGTCAAGCGGTCCTGTCGACTGCGAAACAGTGATAATGGTATGCAATTTGCTCATTGGAAATATCGAGAAAAAACAGCGGGTCCTCAGGGTCCCGCGCGAATCGTGAATCATATGGGACGTACAAACATTACCATGACAGTCGCCGCTCTGGTGGTGTGGAGCATCGCGGCACTTTTTTGCGCCGGCCAATGCGAGGCCGCATTCGGCGTACATGTGGCCTCTTTCAAGGAAAAGGATCACGCAGAAGCCCTGGTTCGCTCGCTCGAAGAGCAGGACTGCGAGGCTTTCATTATGGACGTTTCCCTGCCGGGGCGAGGAGACTGGCACCGGGTGTTCGCCGCTGTTCACGAGGATCGGGGTGAAGCCCGTCGGTATGGCGATGCGCTTCGGAAACGCGGCATCATCGACGATTACTCTCTCTTGTCGTTCGAACCGGATGTTTCCGATCGGGTCGGCACGCCGCCGGAAACCGTTTTCAGTATCCTGGCGGGTTCCTTCAAGGATCGGGAGCGGGCGGAAGCGATGATCAGCCGTTTTCGAAAAGAGGATGTGCGGGCCCGTTCTGCTTTCGTTTCCCTGCCGGGCAAGGGGGACTGGCACCGGGTGTTTGTAGGCTTTTACAAGGATCGTGAAGAGGTCGAAGAACGGGCCGCTGAACTGGAGAAACAGGGGATGCTTGGAGAATGGACTGTCATGGAGCTGGAAGGGATTCCAGGCGATGAACCGGACGCGGTGGAGACGGCCGCGCATTCCGGGACTCATGACAGAGGAGAGAATAACCGGCCCTCCGGCGTGGATGGCGGTGATATGCCGGCGAAGCAGAAAAATGGTGAGGGAACAGATAGCCTGGAAGGTTCCGGCGATGGTCGAAGGACTGCGCCCTCCGGCGCGGATGCGGAGGATGTGTCGGCACGGCGGACAGATGCCAAAGAAACCCACGACCCGGCCGGTAGCGTGAATGCAAAGCTGGACGATGACGGGCAATCAGATCATTCAGTTGAAGAAGAGCCGGTCACTGCCGGTGATCCTGTTTTTGCAAAGCAGGTGGACGCGGCAAAAAATGATGCGCGGCCTGCACCGTCCGGGGAAACGGGGGAAGATTCACTGTTTACGGAAGCCCTGTCGTCATTCGAGGCGGGAAACTATGAAACCGCACTGGAACAATTCGAGGCAATCCTGGAGAACGAAAGTCTGGATGAAGACGCGAGAGAGTTTGCCCTTCGACGGGCCGCCGACAGCTTCTTCCAGCTGTCCCTGAAACGGGATCGGCGTTCCGTGAACAGCGCAATCGATCGTTACCGGGATATACTGCGGCTGTACCCGGATGGGGCCCGGGGAAACGATGATATACTCCTGCAAATGGCCGAAGGGTATGAATCTCTGGGTCTTTACCAGGAAGGCCTTCGGGAGTTGAACCGACTTTGTGATGATTATCCCGATTCTTCCCTCGTTCCCAGGGCGGTCTACCTGCGGGGACGTTTTTATTACCGGATGCAACGGTTCGAAAAGGCCGTCGAAGAACTTTCACGGTACACGTCAAAATACCCACAGGGTGAAGATCTGCGTTCGGCTCTCATCACGCTGGGCGACAGTTATTCGCAGCTGGAACGGTTCGCCGAAGCGGACGAGGTTTTCGACCGGGCGATACGCATGTGGCCGTCGCTCGAAGCGGTGCCCCGGCAGGACCTGTTGACCCTGGGATCCCATTACATGAGGAGCGGAAATTACGAGCGCGGACTCGATATTTTTCTCGGCTGGTTCAACCTTTATCCCGAAGCTCCCGAAGCTCCCGAGGTCCTCCACGGTGCGGGCCGGATTCTCGCCGTCATGGACCAGGTCCCGGCGGCCCTGGGCTTGCTCGCGATGGTGGTAAAACGATATCCCGACACCCGCCAGGCGATGGAAAGCATTGTTATCATGGCGGACCTGGGATTGCGCCGGCCGGGGCGTTCACTTCCCTGTCATATTTTTGACGGCATGGAGTATTACCGTGATCCGGTGTTTGCTTTCGACGAAGTCATGGCGCAGAGCGAGGAGCGGGAACGGCGGGAAGAGCTGCTCTTTCTCAAGGCGAACGCCCTGATTCGATTGAAACGTTACCGGGAAGCCTTCGAAACGGCCCGTAGTCTCCAGGAACAGTCTCCCTGGGGGCCTTTTCGAAAGGAAAACATACAAAATCTGACGGATATCGGCGAACACCTCGTCGACAACTATCATGAAAAGGGCGATTACCTGGCGGCGGCCGAGGTTTTTCTCGAGGTACGCCGTTTTGGATTTGTCGGTTCAGCGGATTACGAGTCACTTTTCAGTGCCGCTGACAGCCTGGTGGAAATCGGGCTGGTTTCCACGGCCCGTTTTGTTTACGAGGGCGTTCTTTCCCGGTGCCGTCCTGAAAAGCCGGCGGCGCGGGCCATGGCCGCTCTCGCCGGAATCGAGTTTCGGGAAAAAAGGTACAATGAAGCCCGGACCGGAGCGCAGGAAGCCCTCAATCTGGCGTCGTCGAGCCACAGTGAGCCCGCCCGTCGAGCCTCGGAAATATTGGGAGACATATCTTTTATCGAAGGGGATTGTGAAAAGGCTGCCGGTCATTTCGCCGGCATCGCAGGCATGGAAGCGCCGCCCGATGAACGGCGGCGGATATTGGTGAAATACGGTCATGCCTTGAGAGCCCTCCGACATTATTCGGCGGCGGCGGTCCAGTATGAACGGGCACTGTCAATCAATGCCGTCGACGACGCTGATGCCCCGGATCTCCCGCGGCTCGCTCATGAAGGGTTGGCGGAATGTCATTTTCACCGTGGAAATTATGAAAAAAGCGCGCTCCTTTACCGGCGTCTGCTTGAAACGGTACGGAACGAAACGGAAGCCTGCTGGGTACGATATCGTCTCGGCCAGTCTTATGCGCGTCTGCCTGATGCCGACATGGCTGCGCAGGCATTCGAATTATTGAAAGAAGAATCCGGCGGACCGTTCTGGAAACGTGTCGCTGATTACGGGCAAAACTACGAATCGTTTCACGCGAGGTATGCGAAACCGGCTCAGGTGCGTTGAAAAAACTATCAGAGGCGGCATTTGATACCCCAAAGGGGCATTTGATACCCCAAAGGGGCATTTGATACCCCAAAGGGGCATTCGATACCCCAAAGGGGCATTTGATACTTCGTCAAAAAAGGACAGAACTACATGGAAGAAAAAAGGGAACAGGCGGCAGATCGGGAGGCGACCTGGCTGAAGCGTTCCTTCGAGGACTTCAACATCGCCACAGAACGGATGCAGGAGGCCTTCGTCGGCCTCGAGCAACGGTTCAAGCTCATTAATCTCGAGTTGGAGCAAAAAAATCGAGAGCTTGAACGGGTCCTTGATGAAAAGGAGAAAATCCGCTCATACCTGGAAACGATTCTCGAGAATCTCACCAGCGGTGTAGTGGTTACCGGCAGTGACGGCCGGATCAGGCTCATGAACGGCAGGGCGGAAAAATTTTCCGGTCGCGGAGAAAAATGGCACGAAATGTTGATCGGCGAAATCTTTCCCGGCCTGGAGAACGACGGCATTAACCTCTCAGTCGAACCGTTGCAGGCATTTCGTTTCAGAGAAAACGGGCGGATGCTCGAAGTATCTAGCAGCATCATGAAACAGGGAAACGGCTCGGACGTTGAAACAATATTCGTTATCAGGGACGTCACCCGGCTTGCGCGGCTGGAAGAAATGGAGAAGCGTTCGGAAAAGTTCGCCGCACTGGAAGAAATGGCCGCAACCATAGCCCACGAGATACGCAATCCCCTGGGCGGCATCGAACTCTTCGCGTCTCTCCTGATGAAAGAACCGGGTAACGAGCGGAGTCCCGACCGGGCCTATGAAATCATCAAGGCCGTCAAACATGTGAACAACAGGATTTCCAACCTGCTTCTTTTTACGAAACGGCCGCAGCCGCTTACGAAAAAGGTTCATATCAATCACCTGGTCGAAGAAGTGCTTTCCTTCGCGGCGCCCATTATTGAAAATGAACGTATTTCTCTTTCCGTTGAATATGCGGAGGGCGAGCCCTGGATCACCGGCGACAGTGAATTGCTCAAACAGGTCCTTCTCAACCTCATTCTTAACGCCCTGCAGGCAATGCCCCGTGAAGGGCGACTCGGACTGGAGACCAGGCTCATCGCGTCGGGAGGAGCGGCGGAGCAGGACGGTAACGCACGTGATGTTGAACTGATAGTAACGGACACGGGCGAGGGAATTCCTTCCGAGTCGGTGAAACGGATATTCGATCCCTTTTTCACGACCCGGGAAGGGGGAGTCGGACTCGGCCTGGCCATCGTTCACAATATTATTGATATGCACGGCGGCCTGGTGGCGGCGGAACGTCGGGACGGGGGAGGAACGGTAATGGCGATAACTCTTCCCCTGGCGGAACCGGCGGGCGGTCCGCACGAAATGCCGCCCCCGCAGGTCGAATAAAACGGGAGAACGGACTAATCATGAGACCCATACTGATAGTTGATGACGAACCTTCCATGAGGGCGGCCCTTTCCGAGTCCCTTCAAAGCTGCGGCTACGATGTTGAAACCGCGGGCGACGGCGAAGACGCGCTTCGCAGGTTCAGGCGGGATTCCTTTGAAGTTGTCGTCACGGATATGCGCATGCCGCGCCTGGGGGGCATGGAGGTACTTTCCGGCATCAAGAAGATTTCGCCCGAAACGCCCGTAATCGTTATAACGGCTTATGGAACGGTCAATACCGCCGTGGAAGCGATGAGGGCGGGCGCTGTTGATTTTATCATGAAACCTTTTTCACTGGAGCACCTCGAATCGGTGGTGGAGCGGGTGGTCGGCGACAACGGCGGACTTCCGAAACAGGAGGACCGCGACAAAGGGCGACAGAATGCCTTTGTCACGGCCGACGACAAAATGCTGGCGATTCTTGACATGATGAACACGGTGGCCGCCGCCCGGTCCAGCGTTTTCATTCATGGTGAAAGCGGCACGGGCAAGGAACTTCTCGCCCGCCACATTCACTTGCGGGGAAACAGGGCGCAGGGTCCCTTCGTTGCCGTGAACTGCGCCGCCATTCCGGGCAATCTTCTGGAAAGCGAAATGTTCGGATACGAAAAAGGGGCCTTTACCGGCGCCGCCCGAAGAAAACCGGGGAAATTCGAGCTTGCCCACGGCGGCTCGCTTCTTCTCGATGAAATCAGCGAGATGGACCTGCAATTACAGGCGAAAATGCTTCGCGTGATACAGGAGTCGGAAATCGATCCGCTGGGAGGGAGCGGACCCGTTTCCGTGGACGTGCGGATTATCGCCACGACCAACACGGATATAAGACGAGCCGTTGATGAAGGGAAATTCCGGCGGGATCTTTTTTACCGCCTGAACGTGATTCCCGTGACGATTCCTCCGCTCAGGGAAAGAAGGACAGACATAGAACTGCTGGCCAATCTTTTTCTGGAACGATACAGCGACCTGAACGGAATCGACAGACCGTCGCTTTCCGATGAGGCGCGGCGGGTGCTGGAGAACCACGCCTGGCCAGGCAACGTGCGTGAACTGGAGAACGTGATCGAACGATCGGTTCTTCTCTGCACGGGGAAGAAAATTCTTCCCGACCATCTTTACCTGGAACGGGCCGTCGGCCGTGACGATGAGCCGACGGAAGATTCCGGTCCCGATATCGGTCTCGAGGAGACGACGGACGGCACCATTCGAGAAATGGAACGGAATCTTATCTTCCGAACGCTTGAGCGCGTACAGGGGAACAAGGCCAAGGCTTCGAGGATCCTGGGCATCAGTGTTCGCACCATGCGCAACAAACTTCACGAATACGGCGTCGAGAATTAAAAACGCCATGATGTGCTTCCACTGGTACGGGAATTGCTAGAATTACGGGTGCAGGAGGGGCGCTATGGAGATGCTTTTCGATAAAACAATCACGGTCCTGTCGCGGGCGCTTGATTATCATGCCCGAAGGCACACAACAATTGCTTCCAACATCGCCAACATCGATACTCCCGGTTATCACGCACGTGAGGTGGTGTTCGAAAAGGAACTGGCGCTTCAGATGAACGAAACGAAGACGGGCCGGGACCGGAACGGAACGAATGGCGCGACCCGCGAACAGTCGTCGATACGCGTCGTGGAAACGGACAAGCCGGTAAATATCGACAGCGAGATGAGCAACCTTGCAGAAAATGCGATCAGGTACAATCTCGGCGTCGAGTTGCTGTCGCGGAAACTGCGGTCCATAAAGGACCTCGTGCGGGAGGTGAGATAAGATGGATTTCGGGAGTACATTGAGTATCAGCGCGTCGGGATTCGAGGCGCAACGGCGGAAAATAGACGTGATCGTGGAAAACCTGGCGAACATGCAAACGACCAGGACCTCCGAAGGAGGCCCATACCTCAGGAAAATCGTGCTTCTTGAATCGGCCCCGGCGGTAGACGATTTCGGGTCGGTACTCGAGGAAAGTCTTCACAAAGTGAAAGTCGGGGGTGTCAGGCACGATGAGAATGCCGTGAAGCATGTCTATAATCCCGGCCATCCCGATGCGGACGGTCGCGGTTACGTGGCCATGCCCGATATCAATGCCGTCGTCGAAATGGCAGACATGATCATGGCTCACCGCGCCTACGAAGCCTCGGTGACCGCCTTCGAGGCTACAAAGAACATGGCGCTGAGAACCCTCGAAATGGGGAAATGATGCTGCTCGCGTGAAAGAGAGGAAGGTTAAGGCATGTCTGACATATTTGTGAAAAACGGGGTTCGCCCCCCGGTTCCCGTTGGAACGCCCGGCTCAGGCGCGACAGGGGTCCCGGGCGCCGCCGACAAGGCCGATTCGTTTTCGACGGTCCTGAAAGGGAAAATCCGGGAGATAAACGAGTTGCAGCAGGAAGCGGACAAGGCAATCACCGGCGTCATGCTCGACGATTCACAGAGCATTCATGAAGCCGTTATCGCCCTGGAAAAAGCGAATGTATCATTCCGGACCATGATGGAAGTGCGGAACAAGATAATCGAGGCTTACCAGGAAGTTATGCGGATGCAGGTGTAAAGCGGAGCGGATGATATGGATGGTCTGGTGCGGTTCATAACGGAGTTCGTGAAGGGATTCGGCCGGCTCACGCCGTCGCGTCAAATCGCCTTCGTGTCGGTTATTGTGCTTTCTGTCGCGGCTATTTTTATTATTTTTCACTTTATGAACCAGACCGATTACGTCGTGCTTTACTCGGATCTGAGTCCCGAGGAAGCAGGCACCGTGACGCTCAAGCTGAAAGAGAAAAACGTTCCGTACCAGGTTTCGCTGTCGGGCGGACAGGTCATGGTTCCCGCGGACCAGCTTTCCGAGCTTCGCATCGAGATGGCTTCCTCGGGCCTTCCCCTCAGGGGCGGCGCGGGCTTCGAAATTTTCGACGAAAAAAATTTCGGTGTCACCGAGTTCGTACAAAAACTGAATTACCAGCGGGCGCTTCAGGGAGAATTGTCCAGGACCATCAGCGGCCTTGACGAAATTGCGGGAAGCCGGGTGCATATCGTGTTGCCCGAAAAATCGGTTTTTTCTGAAACCAGCCGTAAGCCCACCGCTTCCGTCGCTTTGCGTATGAAGCAGGGTCAGCACATCCAGCCGTCACAGGTGGACGGGATCGTCAATCTGGTGGCCAGAAGCGTCGAAGGATTGAACCCCGAAGACGTCATGGTGGTGGACAATTCCGGCGTCATTCTTTCCTCCGCCAGTCCGCAGTCGGAATTTGCCATGATGACGGGTTCCCAGTTGGAATACCGTCGAAGCGTCGAACGTGATCTCACCGAGCGTGTACAATCGATGATAGAACGCGTCGTGGGCGCAGGCAACGCCATCGTCACCGTTTCGGCCGCCCTTGACTTCGAGGAAGTCCAGAAAACCGAAGAATTTTTTGATCCCGACGAACCGGTGATCCGCAGCGTGCAGCGTAAAACGGAACGGTCGGTCAATTCCCTGTCGGCGCAGGAAAGCACGGTGGAACCGACGCGTGAAAGAGAAAATTCGAAATCGGGGGTCAATCGCGAACGGAACGACGAAGTAATTCATTATGAGCTGAGCAAAACCGTGAGCACCAGCGTCAAGCCTCTGGGAGAAATCGAAAATCTGTCCGTGGCTGTTGTCGTCGACGGCAGTTACCGGGTCGGCGAGTCGGGGGAAGAGGTGTACGAACCACGCTCGGCCCAGGAACTGGCCCAGCTCGACGACCTCGTCAAGAAGGCCGTCGGGTTTGACGAGCGGCGGGGCGACCAGGTGACGGTAAGCAATATTCCCTTCAAACAGGCCGACCTGGGTGAAGAAGATTTTGTGGCCGAGGATTCCTGGAAAGAAACGCTCCACGCTGTGATGCCGATTCTCAAGGCATTCATGATGCTGGCGGCGCTCCTGGCGGTTATATTCTTTGTACTGCGCCCCATGAGCCGGGTGATTGTCGCCGCCGGACGAGGGGGCCGCGAGAAGCTCCCGGCACTGGCCGGCACGGATCGGGCCTCCATTTCTGATGTTGAACGGCATCGCGAACGGGCGGCGTCGACGCTTGACATGTCTGCAATGAACGTGGACGACTCGAATGAAATCAGCATGGTAAAGAACATGGCCCGCCAGGACACGGGGACCTTTACGGAGTTGCTCAGGGGCTGGCTCAAATAAAATAATTCAATGAAACGGCCGACGGCCGCATCGAAAAAGCGAATATGACGAACGACGAACGAGCCGCCATTTTGATGTTGTCCCTCGACGAAGAACAGGCCGTCGAGGTCATGAAAAATCTCAGCGCCGATGAAGTGCGCCGTCTCGGCCTGTCCATGAGTCGATTACGAAACGTGACCATGGGCGATCTCGAGTCTGCGGCACAGGAGTTCTGCAATCTTGCCCGTGACAAGGGCAAGCGTTTCGTTCCCGTTCAGAGTGAAATGATTCAGAGCATCATCACCAAGGCCCTGGGAGAAGAACGGGCGAAAAAGGTCCTTTCCGTCATCGAGGAAGAAAGTTTCAGTCCTTACATGAATCCGGTAATCGAGAAACTGCGGTCCGTCGACCCCAAGATCATCCTTGATTTTACGAAAATGGAGCATCCCCAGACGATCGCGCTGATTCTCGCCCATCTGAAGCCCGAACAGGCCGCCCAGGTTCTCGATGGATATGAGCCGGAAAAGCAGGCGGACATAGTAAAGCGTATCGCCACGATAAAGAGCGTTCCCCAGGAGTTCGTCGAGGAGATGACCAGGGCACTGGAATCGGAAATTATTCTCGGCAGCGCCCAGGAAGAATATTTCGGAGGCATCGACCTGTCGGCGGAAATTCTCAACCGCATGGGACGAAAGGCCGAGGGGCCCATTCTCAACGTGCTGGAAGAACAGGTTCCCGACCTGGCCACGGAGATCCGTAACCAGATGTTCTCGTTCGAGGATATTTTTGAGCTGGATGACGGGAGTATCAGGGAGATTTTGAAGGAAGTTTCCACCGAAGATCTGGCAAGAGCGCTTAAAGTCGCGGACGCCGACATGCGCGAAAAATTTTATTCCAACATGTCCCGGAGGGCCGCGGAAATGCTGGAGGACGACCTGGAAGTCATGCCCCCCATTCGCCTTTCGGAAGTCGAGCAGTGCCAGCGTCAAATCGTCGACGCGGCTCGACGGCTCGAGGCCGAAGGAAGGGTCAGGATCATGCGCGGCGAGGAAGATGATGAATTCGTCTAGAAAAATCATAAAGGCGGCCGAGGTGGCCGTTACTTCCCTGAAGGGCGATAATTCAGACGCTTTCACAGCTCCCCTGTGGGAGCAGGAGAATGAAAGAGCCCGCAGCAGAGCTTCTGACGGGACGCGTCATGTCGCTGGCGCGGACGTGGAACAGAGGGTTCATGACGCACGCGAAAAAGGATTCCGGGACGGTGTGAAAGATGAACAGAAACGAAGCGGCGAAGCGATTGTGTCCGTTATGGAAGCCGTCGCGCAGGTACGCCGGGAGTGGTCGGACCTCCAGGAGCGGTTTTACGATGAAGCGAAGGAAAACGTGATCCGCCTGTCCGTCGCATTGGCGGAAAAGATTATTCGACGAGAAGTGTCACTCGACTGCGACATTCTCCGCACCATGCTGGATAACATTTTCGGGGACCTGAAAGACAGAACCGGACTGACGGTGTTTCTCAGTCCCGGCGATGAACAGTTTCTGAAAGAACATGGGGTCGGTGAAGAAGAATCGGACGCGTCCGTGCGCATAATGGCCGATCCGGATCTGAATCCGGGTGATGTCCTGGTGGAGACGCCGGAACTGGTCGTCGACGCGAGGATCATCGAACAGCTGAACGTGCTTCAGCAGCGACTGATCGACCACGACGGAGGAGAAGGAGCAGCCGGACGTGAATGAGACAACCCTCCAGGAATATTTCAGGGCCATTGACCGGACGGATCCGCTTCATCGGTACGGCAAGATAAGCGACGTGAGGGGGCTCATTCTCGAAGGCCATGATCCGGGTGTGCAGGTAGGAGAGCTGTGTTCCATATGTCCCGGGAACGGAAAAACCGTCGGCGCCGAGGTGGTGGGATTCCGGCAGGGGAAGGTCATCATCATGCCCCTCGACGATGTGTCGGGCATCGGGCCGGGGTCCCGGTTCCTCCCCTTGGGTCGTGCCGCCGATGTAACAGTCGGTGAGGGTCTCCTGGGGCGGGTAATAAATGGAATGGGTTTTCCCATCGACGATCGGGGACCACTTCATGCGGCCGAACGCTACCCCCTGTACGCGGAACCGATCAATCCCCTGCGAAGGGCGCGTATTCGTGAACCCATGGACCTGGGAATCAGGTCGATCAACAGCCTGCTTACCTGTGGCAAGGGTCAGCGCATGGGGATTTTTTCAGGATCGGGCGTGGGGAAAAGTTATCTTCTGGGCATGATGGCCCGAAACGCCCGGGCCGATGTGAACGTCATCGGTCTTATCGGAGAGCGGGGCCGCGAGGTCAGAGAATTCATAGAGAAAAATCTTGGTGAGGCGGGGCTCGAACGTTCGGTGGTGGTGGTGGCGACGTCGGACAACCACCCACTTGTGCGCGTGCGGGCCGCCTACGTGGCCGCCTCGATCTCGGAATACTTCCGGGACCGGGGGAAAGATGTTTTCCTGATGATTGATTCCCTGACAAGATTCGCCATGTCCCTGCGCGAAGTGGGACTCTCGCTGGGAGAGCCGCCTACAACCAAGGGATATACACCCTCTGTCTTCAGCCTGCTTCCCAAACTGGTCGAGCGGACAGGAAATATCGAGTACGGCGGCAGTGTAACGGGACTCTATACGGTCCTGGTCGAAGGCGACGACTTCAACGAGCCCGTGGCCGACGCGGTCCGGTCACTGCTTGACGGCCATATCGTCCTGTCCCGGGAGCTGGCGGCGCGCAATCATTATCCCGCCGTGGACGTCCTGGAAAGCATCAGCCGGGTGATGGCGGATATCGTTGACGACGAACACCGTCACAAGGCGTCGGAACTCATGGATATCATGGCGGCTTATCGGAAAGCGGAGGACCTGATCAACATCGGCGCCTACGTGACGGGGAGCAATCCCCGTATCGACCGGGCGGTTGCCATGATTGACAGGATACTGCGCTTTTTGCGGCAGGACATAAATGAATCCGAAGACTTTGCCTCGTCGAAGCAGGCGCTGTTCGAGCTTCTGGCCTGAGAAAGGAACGGACAACCGTGTTCAAGTTTTCTCTTGAATCACTGTTGGATCATCGAACACGGCAGGAAGAGGAACGACAGCTGGAACTGGCCGAGGCGAAACGGTTGCTGGCTGAGGAAGAGAAAGAGCTGAAATCGATCCTGCGCAGGGAAGCGGCAAACGCTGCCGAGCTGACCCGGACGGCCGGGCAGGCAAGGCCCGCTCCCATGATGGGTGTCCTGATTTCTCTTGGTGAGCAGCTTGGAAAAGAGCGAAGAGAACAGGAAGACAACCTTCACCAGGCGGAACTTCGAGTGGTAGAGTGCCGGGAACAGCTGGCGCAGGCACGAAAAGAAAAGAAAATGCTCGAAAAACTCAAGGACAAACAAAAGGAACTCTACCTGCAGAGCGAAGCACGACGCGAGACAAAGCATATCGAAGAGGCCGGTCGCGCGGCGGCGCGGGCCAGGAGGGATTTGTGAAAAAACAGCTGTTTCTCTGCAAGATTCTGCTGATCGGGGTGATCGTGATAAAAGTGGCCGCGCTGGCGGGCGCCATCAAGGGGACGGAAAGCTGGGAAGCTACACTGTCGCCTGAAGATGCCGTGGCCGACGAGCGCGCAGACGACGACAATCAATCGTCTCGACACCGGGAACTTTTGAAAATGCTGGCTGAGAAGGAACAGGAACTGGAAGAGCGTGAGAAGGCACTCACCGATGAAGAGCAAAGGCTTTCGGCGCTGAAGCAGGAAATACTGTCCCGTATCGACGTGCTCGATTCGATGATGGAGTCGATCAGGGTCATCGACGACAAGCAGTATACCGACCTGGCAAAAGTCTACGAGGCGGCGCCGCCGGACCGGGCCGGAGCCATGCTTGAACGGCTGAACCGGAAAACCGCCGCCGCCATCATCATGCGCATGAAGAGCAAGTCGGCAGGCGAAATCTGGGGATACCTGGATCCTGACACCGCCGCCGCCATCACCAGGGAAATATCCGATTTTCTTCATTATTCCACTGATGTTGAATAATAATTAAAATTCTCCCCCCACCCGCTGTGAAAGAACGGCCCCGTGGGGGGCATTTTTTTTCTTCTTTTGCCGCGATGACCGGCAAGAAATTCCCGCCCGCTGCGCCCGTCTTTTGTTGTCTTTTCTAACTCACCGGAATAATTATATAATAATAATAATTTTTTCTGGCACGGCTCTTGCCCTATTGAACGTCGAAACACAAGGGAAAGGAGCCGGGCGTCTTCATGGCCGGGCAAATCTACGACATCATACGTTCCATGATTTTCGATTCCACCGGCCTTCTCAAAGCCGGGACGGCGGACACTCGCAGGTCTTTCAACGCTGATTTCGGCGACAGCCTCCGCGAGGCCGCGGAAAAGGCGTTGAATGGGGGTAACGGGTTGATCTTGAAGAAACACGATCCGGACGGTGCGGCGATTATGTCCCGAAAGGATATTCCCGGCAACCGGGGTGAGGCCGTTGCGTCGACGCCGAGTGTAAATGCCGCCGGGGATATGCCGGACGGTTTCGAAGCTGCTGTCTCGGCCTTGGCGACGATGTTCGACGAAGGCGACGCGCAAATCAAGGCGTTGGTGAAAAACGGTGCGTTTTTCCGGGTAACGGACGGCGTTGTGAAACTATACCTGCCGGGCCGGGACCGGGAACTCATGATCGCGTCGTCCGACGGTAAACAATTACATCTTGTTCGAAGTGAAACCATGCAGGCAGGCCGGGCGCTTTTGTTCGAAAAGGCGCCGGGTAAAGGCGATGGACAGAGTTCCACGATTCAGGCCGTCCTGTCCTCCGCCGGTTCCGTTGCCGGGGAAGATAATCCGTCTGAAAACGACATTTTGGCAAAGCATGGTGCGAGAATACGGCAGGATCACGCGAAGCCGGTCGACTTCCCCACGGTTTCGAAGCTGTTCGCCCGCGAGCAGGGACCTTTGTCAAAGACATCGGTTACGCCGGGGTCGGGGACGTCTTCCGGGGACGTTGTCCTGAAGGAAACAACGGTGACGGTTACCGACAGCGGGATACCCGGCGGACGCGGCGTCGCTTCGGCGGTTACAGCCACCACGGTTATGCCCGGTTCGACAGGTGACGTTAATAATTCCCGGGAGATTATGTCGGCGAAAAACGATGCGACGGTATCACAGAGCCTCCTGGAGCCGGCCGATCCCACTGCCGCTTCGAAGCTTTCTTCCCGTGAGCAGGCATCTCCTTCAAAAACACCGGTTGTTCCGGGGTCCGAAGCGGCCACGCGGGACATCGTCCTGAAGGAAACAACGATAACGGTTGTCGGCGGCAGGACACCCGGCGGACGCGGCGTCGCTTCGGCGGGTGCGGACGTCCCGGTTTTCAACGGTTCACCGGGTGACGTGGAACGTGCTTTGAAAGGCGGCGTGTCGACGGGCGAAGCGGTTGAACGGTCGAACGACGCTTCGGCTCATCGTCACCTGTTCCGTCCGGTGAATATGTCCGTGTCACGTGATGCCCCGCCGGCGGGTACTGTCGACGGCGCGGTCAACCGGCCGGAGGGGTGGGAACACTATTTTCAGCGGCAGGTGAGCGGCAATAACCCGGGCGACGGTAAAACAGCCCCCGGCGCCCGCGATGAACAATCCTTCGCGCAGCGCGCCCGGATTGACATTAAGGGGGAGCGTCTGTCGCCCGCGACGCAGGCAAAGCCCGGTCCGGCTGAATTCCAGATGGTCGAACGTTCCCGGGAGGCTAATTCTTCCGCTGTACGAGGAACCACGGCCGGTTTTTCCGGAGGGGAAGACGCGGCGGTTGAAAACAAGCAGGCCCGCTGGATCGGCGAAATAGCGGGAAACAGGGAACTGCCGGCGGGAGCGTTCCGGGTTACTCTTCTGGAGAAGAATCGGTCATTCAGAGGCGGTGATGACGGAAAAACATCCACAGCCGGCGTGGACGGGCCCGGCAGCACCGGTGAAAACCAGCGTGGTTTCGCGGCTGCCAGGACTTCTCCGGACATAAAAGTGATCGGGTCCCATCTGTCGTCAATGGCCGCGTCCCAGGGGAAAGAGGGTTCACGGCGGATGCGGCTACAATTGCAACCTCCGCACCTGGGTTCCCTCAACATGGAAGTGATCGTGCGTGACAAAATGGTCCGTGTTCTTTTGCGCGTTGACAGCTCCGAAGCGGGCCGCTTCCTCCAGGCTAGCACGGAACAGCTGAAAGGCGCGCTCCAGGAGCAGGGATTTACCGTTGATTCTTTTTCGGTCACACAACGCGACCAGGAGGCGGGATTCGGGCGGTATGAAGAACGGGGCGGGACGCCGTTCGAAGGTGAGAGCGGTGAAGAAAACGGCAGAAACGGGGAGCGAACATTGCCGGAGCCGGGACAGGACGAACATATCGGCCGGTTCAGCGATGGCGGACACAGTGCGGGGCGGTTGAGTTTTTTCGTGTGATCAACCGGCAACGACGGAAGTGATCGGAGGTGAAACGGATGACGACGGTGAATACAGTGGGCGCTGATCAGGCGGTAAGCAACTTCACGAAATCGGCTGAAATGGGGAAAGAAGATTTTTTGAAGATGCTCATCGTGCAACTGAAAAACCAGGACCCCCTGAATCCCATGGAAGGCACGGATTTCACGGCCCAGATCGCCCAGTTTTCCAGCCTGGAACAGCTTACCAACCTGAACGGGCGGGTGGATTCGGTAAGTTCGCGGTTGGCCGCGATCGACAATCTCGGATCGGCAAGCCTGATCGGCAAGTCGGTGCTTACCGAGGGGAACAGCATTGTCGCCGACGGCGGGAAGATCGATCTGGTATATCAACTCGAGGATTATATACAGGAAGGCGTCCTCGAAGTATACCGGTCCGACGGGGCGGTTATGGACGTTATCGAACTGGGAAGCCGGAGTCCCGGTGAATACAGGGATACCTGGGATTCGGCCGACGTGCCGGAAGGAACCTACGCGTTTCGGCTCACGGCGGAAAACGACGAGGGCGGGTATGCCTCGTGGACGCCGAAGATGACGGGCCT
>Ga0129302_1001231_pt1 | contig 19268 bp, 16 predicted proteins | sample BlaSprsedimmetaG_FD_94476 | JGI IMG/M metagenome (GOLD analysis project Ga0129302, IMG submission 94476) | Hot spring sediment bacterial and archeal communities from California, USA to study Microbial Dark Matter (Phase II) - Blank Spring... | ecosystem: Environmental > Aquatic > Thermal springs...
CACGCGGTATAAAACATTGGGGTTTAGGTGGTTATGCAAAAAGCATCACTCGCATCAAAGTTTATTGTACCTTGATAGTGAAGTATCCCCGTTCTCCCCAACGATTTCATACCGCCAACCGTTAAGTGAAATCGGGGGCAAAGGGATTTGATTTGATGATAAGATTTAAATCATGGTAAAAGCATATAGAAATAAGGAGGTAAAGAATGATGGATCGAAAAGGTAGAATGAAACTAATCGGAGAAATTCAAGAAAAACGGCGTTCTCATCTTGTTGTATATGTCACGGGTGATAGAAGAGGTTTGGAAACAAAAATTGCTACAGATGTTTTTCCAATGTTTCATAAACATTTAACCCAGATAGAAAACCAGAAAAGAATAGATTTGTTTCTGTATAGCCCAGGGGGAATAACAATAGCTGGATATGCTTTCGTGAATTTATTTAGGGAATTTTGCGAGGAATTTAATGTAATTATCCCATTCAAAGCTCTTAGTTGCGCAACTTTGATTGCATTAGGTGCAAACGAAATTGTAATGACAAAAATGGGACAACTGAGCCCTATAGATCCGTCAGTTGAACATCCACTAGGTCCTATTGTTCAAATTCCCGGACAGCCCGGAGGAAAAATTGCCCCAGTAAATGTTGAGGACGTCAACGCTTTTATTGATTTAGCAAAGAAGGAAGCAGGTTTGAGCGAAGAAGATTCTATGAAAAAAGTTTTCGAAATTCTTGCCTCAAAAGTTAATCCTCTTGTATTGGGTGCGGTTCAAAGATCACGAGAGCAGATAGCATTTCTTGCCTCAATACTTATGAAATACCACACAAAAGACGAGGAACGTATAAAAAAGACTGTAGATATTCTAACGCGAGAGAGGTTCTCTCATAACTACATCATAAGCAGAAGGGAAGCTCAAGAGGTATTAGGATTAAATATAGTTGAACCTGATGATGAACTTACAACACTCATTGTTGATTTATTCAATGCATACAATGATATTTTAATGATGGATAAGCCATATAATCCTGAAGTCATTCTAGGAACAGATAATCAGAAAGTTAGCGAGTTCAATCGAGCCATCATCGAGTCAATAAACTTAACTCACGTTTTTAGAACTAAGAAAGAGATTAGAAGAGTAGAAGTTAGCCAACCTGGGATCCCACATCCAGTAATAGGCTACCAAGAAAGAGTCTTGCAGGAAGAATGGATGGAAGATAATACAATTTAATGGAGGTAAGAAAAATGTTAGAGAAGAAACCTTTGAAAATGCCCATAATTTCGGTATTGCAAACAGGAGGCTTGACTTCGATCCAGCAGCTGATAGATACCACGTCAAACGAGATATTCAGTTTCAAGGACAGCACTTCCGAAATGGAGATAACCCCAATAATTTATCCTTATGAAGAGCAGGGAGAGGAAACTGAAGAAAAATAAGGCAAGTATCTGCTCTTTGCCCCCGACTCTTCGCAATCCTTCGGATTGCTCGGTGCTATCGCACTCACTTAACATGGTGTTTGTGGCGAGTCTACACGCCCAAATCCGCCTTTGGCGGACTTCACAAACACCGAAAACGTTAAGTGAAATTGCCCGCATGTTGAAAAGAAATATATGTCGTGTGCCCTTACAAGTAACAATCTCAAAAAGATATAAGAAACGGAGGAGAAAGTATGGTAAAATTCCTGCTTACCGCTGACTGGCAGATCGGAATGGAAGCGTCGTCACTTGGGGAAAAAGCCGAGCGGGTGAGAAATGCAAGGCTGGATACTATAGAACGTATAGTCCAAATCGCAAACGAGAAAAAAGTGGACTTTATGGTGGTTGCGGGTGACACATTCGAGGGAAACGATATCCCCCGTCCTCTTATCCACAAAATACACCAAGCACTAGAGAAGCTGGACGGGATCCCAGTATATTTTCTGCCCGGAAACCACGACTATTTCGGCCCCGCGTCGGTGTACAAAAATCACATATGGGACGATAATAAGGATATGTTCATAGTTCTAACAGAACGGGAGCCTATGGAACTAGAAACCTGCATCCTCTATCCATGCCCGATATACCGCCCAACTTCCCCCGAAGATCCCACAGGATGGATTGAAGCAGAGAAGACAAAACTGCCCCGATTAGGAATAGCCCACGGCTCGCTTGGAATACTTCCTGAAGCCGACACACTAGACTACCCCATCGACGCAAAAAGAGCGGAAAGCGCAAAACTGGACTTTCTATGTCTGGGTCACTGGCACTCGTATCTACCAAATGGAGAGAGAACGCTCTATCCTGGGACACCCGAAACTACGTCTTTCAAGGAGAAAGATTCGGGATATGTAGCCATTATTAACATCGAGAAAGGCCAGAGCCCATGCATAGAAAAAATTCCCACGGGAGCACTAACATGGATGTCAATGGAAAGGGAGATAAACTCAGCCGCCGACCTCAACCTTCTTAAGGGAGAACTGAGCGGGGTAAAAGACACAAAGCGCACTCTGCTTCGTCTCAAGGTAACCGGAATGGTGCCCCCCGAAATGTTCGACTTGCTGGACGACCTGAGGATTGACCTGGAGGAAAGATACCTCTACTCGAACATAGACATGGAGGGGGTGGCAATTGACGAGATGAACACCGATATTCTCGACCTAGCTCCGCCCGGTCCGATAAGGGAAGCATTGGATGAGTTGATTAAAGAGGCCAAATGGAATCCGGTCGCCAAATCCGCCGTGCGGAGCTTCGTAAGAATTTCCAAGGAGGTGGGCGATTGATACTGAGGTCGATAACAGTATCCCGGTGGGGGGCGTTCACCGAGCCTGTGAATATTGAAGGTTTCACAGAAGGTATTAACCTCCTCGAAGCCCCCAATGAGGCGGGGAAGTCAACGCTACTGGAAGCCCTGAGGATGGCGTTCTTTGATAAGCATAACCTGACAGGCAGGGAGATACAGGAAATCGTCCCGTGGGGAAAAAGAGTTTCGCCGTGTGTGGAAGTGGAGTTCTTGTCAAATGGCCGCGACTACAAAATTGTCAAGCAATTCGTAGAAAAGCCGTTTTCACAGCTATACATAGACGGAGAACTCTACGCGGAAGGCACCGCGGCTGACGAGGCTATACTGGAAGTCGTCGGGGGCACATCGCCAGGCAGGGGGCTCTCGAAAACCGCCCACCTAGGCCTGGCTGGCATACTATGGGTCCCACACGGTGGTGTACATTTGACAGATAAGCCAGAATGGGATGGAAAACTCCTTGAGGGGTTCGCTTCACCCTCATCTGTAATCCAGGGTAGCAAAGAAAGGGAATTCCAGAATAAATTAGACTCCAAGCTGGCGGAATACCTGACCCCCAAGGGCCGCAGCAAATCAACATCTCTCATTAACCAGATAAGCGGGGATCTGGACAGTCTCAATGCGGAGATCGCCGAAGTATTCGAAAACACACAAAGGCTTGAAAAATGCTCGCAAAATGTCCAGAAAAGTGTCGAGAGCCAGAGGATAATCGAGGGAGAATTGACCGAACTCGAAGAAAGGCTTTCGGAAACCAGAAGCAAAATTGACGAGGTATCCGAGGGCATCCAAGCGTTGCAGAAACAGGAGAGCGAAGTCGAAAAACTCGCGCGAGAGAGCGAAGCACTCAAGGAGAAAATAGGGCGCTTCGAAACGCTCAAAAGCGAGATAAGCTCGATGAGCAAAAGGAGAGAAGAGATAGGGGAGGATTTGTCCGGCAAGAAAATCGAAATAAAACCTATTGAAAAGAGGATGTCAGCGCTTAGCGATGAGCTCCGCTCACTGAAGGCTCAAGATAAAGAAAAGAGCATTGATATAGAAAAAGCAGACATCCATGAAAAATTGAGGGAGAAAGCGGAGCAACTCCGAGAAATGGAGGATATCCTCAGGGAGGCAGAGGAGATCACGAAAAAAATTCAGGAACTAAATAAGGAGATAGAAAAACTGAACGCTCCAGACGAAGAAAGTGTCAAGGAGATAAAGGAACTGCGGGAGCGAATTTCCACCCTAGAATTGAAACTCGAATCGTCGGGCCTAAGGCTGGAGCTTAAGCCAAAGAAGTCCGTCAAGGGCAAGATATCACTAGATGGAAAAGAGGAGAAATTTCAAGCAACTCCCAAAAAGCCAGGAGAATGGGTTGCCGTGCGGACCGTTGAACTGAACGTGGCCGATGTCGGAACCCTGAATGTCGCCTCTGGGGCTGCCGAGCAGGAAGAGCTTGAGGAAAAGCTGACCGACGCGCGAATGCAAGCGGAGAAACACCCCTTGGCCAGCTTCTCCAACACGGAGATCGACGACCTGCTCAGAAAGGAAAGGATGTTGGAGGGGGATATATCCAAACTCCAAGCCGAGTACATGGGAAAGCTGGGCAAGAACCCGAAAGCGAAGCTTCAAAAGGCTGCCAAGCTGAAAAAGGAGGTTCAGCGGCTGAAGAAGAAGGCGGGTAAGGCGGAGGGAAAAACGAATCTTTCCCAACTGAAGGGTGAGCTTGAAAAAATCAAGGCTGGCCAGGAGAAGTTGGAGGACGAAATCGCGGAATTCACTAGGAGTCTAGAGGAAATCAAGGAGACAATAAACAGTCATAACCTGGAGTTGACGAAGATTGACACCGATATAAAGAACCGCAGGGAGGAAATGAACAGACTGAATGAGGACGGTCTCACCCAGCAGCAGCGGGAAAGGGAACTAAAGGGCGTCCTGTCCAAGCTGGAAAAAGAACAGCGGAAACTGGACGGTTTGAAGGAACAATACGGCGACCTGCCAGAGAAATTAAAGAAAGATGTCGTGCGGTTCGAGAAGGCAAAGGCAGAGTGCAGGAAGAAGCTCGACGACTGTAAGCAGGCCGTCTATACCACAAAGGGGGAGATTGCGCACCTGCAGGAAATTGCAGATCATGTGAAGCTCGCTAGGCTGAAAGAAAAACGGTCAAGCCTAGAGGCCCAATTAAAAGAAAGGGAGGCATATCTCGAAGGACTGAAGCTGTTGGACGAGCGCATCCGGGTTAAGAGAGGAGACGTTGCCCAACAGGTACACGGCCCATTGCAGAAGCGCATCAACCAACTCCTGCGCAGCCTGACTGGGCTAAAGTACGACGGAATACTGTTCGATGAGAAGCTCGCGCCCACAGGCGTCCAGGTGTCAGGTCTTATTGAGCCAGAACCGTGGGGCAGGCTCTCATATGGGCTCAGAGAACAGATATCCGTGCTGACCCGACTAGCCCTGGGCGAAATCACAGGGGAGACAGAGAAACAGATGGTCGTCCTGGATGATCCGCTTGTGAACACCGATGACCAAAGGATGGTTGAGATGTTCCACATCTTTGAAGCGCTCTCGGATAAATTACAAGTGGTAATATTAACGTGTCACGGACGAAATTACAGACCATTGAGTGCAACAAAACTGGAGTTGGTTTAAATTATCAAAGCAGTATACCAAAGTAAAGACGGGCACACGACAAAAACATGCGGGCAACTCTGCGGAAACCTTTGGTTTCCTTGCCTCGTTGCACTCTCACTTCGTTATCCTGCGGGATAACTCCGTTCGGGTCACTTAACAGCAGGCTATCCGGCTCCGCTCCTTGCAGTCGCTTCGGCCCAAATTGCTCCGTTCGCTCCGCTCACTCCGCAACTTCGGATAGCCTGCAAACGTTATGCGAAATCATAATAGGAGTGATAAGTTATGATTATCATAAAAAAGGCAACGGCAACTGAGGGGAAGGATTTTGTTGAACTTATGTTAATGTCGGCCCCGTATTTTCCAATCCTTTTTGGTGGAAAAATAAAAACTATTTTGCAGAATTTATTTTGTTATCGCTCCAATTTTTTTAGCTTCGAACATGTTCATTTTGCAGAAATTGACGGGAAAAAAGCTGGCATGATTCTAGGTTATGATTGGAAAATTAAAAAACGGGAGAATTTAAGGACCGGTTTTTTGCTATTTAAAATGATAGGTGTTAGTATTTTGGGTAAACTTTCACTATTTATAAAGTTTAATGCTACAGTTGGAAAACTAAAAAGCGGTGAATACTATATCAGTAATATAGCTGTATATCCTAACTATAGAGGAATGGGAGTAGGAAAAAGAATGATGTTTGAATCTGAACACGAAGCGAAAATGGTTGGTGCTGAAAGGATAGTACTGGATGTCGAAAAAGATAATATCAAAGCCGTAACTGTTTACAAAAAAATGGGTTGCGAAGTGATAAAAGAGTTTTCAATACCTTTATGGAAAGATAAAATCTTACATTTTTATAGAATGATAAAGGAAGCAAGATGATAACTTCGCCTAACAGCGGGTATGCGGTTCGCTTCGCTCCACCAAACCCTTATGGGCTTCGCATACCCGCGAACCGTTATTATCCCGAGGCTTCCCGGGAACCTTGATAAATTCAAATAGAAACACCGTTAAACTTAAACTCACTGATAATTTTCTTGAACACGGTCAGAGTATAGATTAAGTTAACCCAGGAACGAGACAGAATTGGAGTTAGAAACGTTCGCAATAAGATCACTTTACCCATTTTTCAGACCTTCAGACCGATGAGCAGATTCTGGCGAATACCCGTCTTGATTGCTTTTCTGATTCTGCCGGCTGTCAGTCCGGCGTTGCTTGCGGAAGCAACCGGCTCGAAATACGACACCGATCTCCAAAAAGTATTCGAAATCCGCGCGAAGATCAGCGACATTCACTCTTTTTTTCACCGGCTGTTCCCGATCGCCGTCGTCGAAGACGATAGTTTCCTGGTGTTTGACCTCGACTCATCCGGAGAAAGGTACACTTTAGCTAAGAAAGCACCATCGCCTCTGCCCATTCCCACAGGCATCAGAGCCGCCTTTCCGCTGGAATGCTACGGAAACCGGGCGGCTTGCGTGGTATCGGGCGACGTGTTCGAGTCTCTGGAGGGCTACGTGACAATTTTCCACGAGTTCATGCACTGCCATCAGTGGGCAACCTGCGAACAGGGACTGAAAGAAAAACTGACGGTGGCACAGGAAGCGCTCAGCCGGCAGGACTATTCATGGGAGATCAACTACCCCTTCCCCTATACCAACCGCCGCTTCACCAAAACCTATTCGCTATTCCTGCAGGCGCTGGCAGAGAAGGACTCAGGGGCAATTGCAAAATCCCGCCGACGGCTGCAGCGGATTCTGCCTCAGCCTGACTATGAGTATCTGGTCTGGCAGGAGTGGAAAGAGGGCTTTGCGCGTTTTATCGAAAACCGAATCCGCCGCCGACTCGCCCTTCCGGAAAACCATTACGGTCAGGAAACGCCTTTCCACCGGATCACCTTTTACGAAGGCGGCGCGGGCTATATCGAATATTTAACCGGACAACATCCGGAACTGGCGACAAACCCGGAGGCACTGTTTTATAAGATGTTCAGCCGCACACCCGAAAATCCGGTTAGCGGCGATTCAGCGGCGGATTTCCGGTAATCTGACTTCCGAAGCCAGCGGGATGAACCCAAAGAGAGAGGAGAATTTATCCATAAACAAACTACCCCTCACCATGGCATTTTGGGCAGCCGCCTCTTCGGCGATCCTGTTTATCATCTTCAGCGGCTGTTTTATCGGGATTGCCCTGACCAGTCCCATCTACGAATGGACGAATATAAACGACTATATCACCTACACGACTACTCATAGCCAGTCGCTGAAATACATCGCCCAGACCGCCATGCTTCTCTTCGGTCCGGCTTTCGTCATTCTGGTAGCCTGTATCCATGAAATGGCGGAGACTAAAAAGAAGATACTCACCAGAAATGCCCTGGCATTTGCCGCAATTTTCGCCACCCTCATTGGAATCCATTACTTCGTACAGATAAGCGCCGTCAGGATAAACCTCCTAAACGGTCATCTCCAGGGCATCGAACACTTCCTACAGGGCAAGCCGGACTCCGCCTTCTCGGCAATCAACATGCTGGGCTGGACCCTCTTCCTAGGACTCTCATCTCTCATGCTTGCGCCTGTGTTTCAAAGAGCGATCCGATTCCTCTTCATTGTCAACGGCGTTTGTTGCCTGCTCGCCGGACTCGGTTACGTCTTTGAAAACACGTTGCTGGTGTTTCTGACGATCAATCTCGGAATGGGCGGTTGTGTGACCCTGCTGGGCTTTTTCCTGACCTTTCACTACCGGAAGATACTCCGGCAATTCTGAACCGATGGTCCCGATTCCGGCATTGGCATTTTTGATAATTTTTTGTATAATCCCTATGTGAAAATCAAGAGATTACCAATAAAGAACGGTGCATCATGATTGATATCTTTAAAGCCTCGCGCAGCTCCTTTTTCCGAAAACGTACGCCTGTGCGTCGGTCGCTGCCGATCATCACTATCGGATTCACCTTGCTGATTGTCGGATTTGTGAACTCCAACGCGGTGGGAATTTCCCGCTGCCCGGACACAAAGGAAATCTGGGTGGGCACCTGGAGCACCGCCCAGCAGCTGGTGGAACCGCACAACCTGCCGCCCACACCGGGATTGAGCAACAAAACCCTGCGCCAGGTGGTCTGCGTCTCCATCGGCGGAAGCCGCCTGCGGATGCGCTTCTCCAATGAATTTAGCAGTCAGCCGGTAACCCTGCAGGCGGTCCAGATCGCCGTCTCCAAAGGCGACGGCACTATTGATCCGGCGACAATTACAAATCTTACATTCAACGGCGCAGCCGGCGTCACCTTGGCGCCCGGCGGAGCGGCTCTGTCCGATCCGTTCGCCTTTGCGTTGCAGCCGCGGATGGAGCTGGCAATCACCATTTATTTCGGGCAGACCTCCCCCGACGTCACCGGTCATCCCGGCTCGCGGACTACCTCCTATATTCTGCCCGGTAATCAGATTTCAGCAGTGGATTTTAGCAATTCCGTCAAGACAGACCACTGGTATGTTATTGACGGGATTGATGTCAAAGCCCCGCCGACTGCCGCCGCGGTGGCTGTTCTCGGCAACTCCATCACCGATGGGCGCGGTTCCGGCACCAATAAGCAGAATCGCTGGACTGATGTTCTGGCACAGCGGCTGCTGGAAAACCCGGCAACCCGCCAGATCGGTGTACTCAACCTGGGAATTGGCGGCAATTGTGTCCTGCGCGAATGTCTGGGACCCTCCGCCCTCGACCGCTTCGAGCGCGATGTCCTGAACCAATCCGGCGTGCGCTGGCTGATTATCCTTGAAGGGATCAACGATATCGGGCAGACAGCCTCGCAAGCCGCAGCGGAGCGGGTTGCGCGCGATCTGATTGACGCCTTTGAGCAAATAATTGAAAAAGCTCACGCTGCGGGTATCCGGGTCTACGGCGCCACCCTCCTGCCCTTCGGCAAATCCTTCTACGATACCGACTACCGGGAAGAAGCCCGGCAGAGGGTCAACGCATGGATTCGCAACAGCGGGCGCTTCGATGAGGTGATTGATTTCGAAAAAGCTCTGCAAAATCCGGAAGCGCCGCAGACGATCCTGCCGGAAGCCCACGACGGCGATTTTCTGCACCCAAGCGAAACCGGACACCGAATAATGGGCTCAGCTGTCAATTTGAAGCTGTTCGAATGAACAAATAAAAACCTTCCGAAGGTTCCAAACCTTCGGAAGGTTTTTCGTATATATTCCAGGAAAATCAAGCTGTTTTACCCGGCAGGTTTTGTTTATATTATCTAAAAATTTACTGGCGTTGAGCAACCGTTAAATATTAAAAAGAGGTGAAAAATGAGTTGCTTCAAACATCCGTGGCGGATCAGCGGCATCACCGGAATTCTGTTCGTCGGACTCTCCTTTCTCGCCGCCGGTATTAATGTACTTCCACCGGCATACAATCAGGAAAAGGCGCTGTTTGCCACCTGGTTCTCCGAAAACGGACAGTGGTTCCGCTTCGGTCACTGGCTGGCGGGAATTGCCTTTCTGCTGTTCTATTTTCCCTTTTATGCCGGATTCTGCGAGAAGCTGCGGGCGGCTGAGGGAAAACCGGCGCTGTGGACGCGGGTCACCTGGGCGGGTGCCATCATGTCACCGGCAGCCGGAACCATCGCCGGTGCATTCATTATCGGGGAGGCGCTAATCGGAGGCGGCTTATCCGCCGAGGTAGCTCCCTATGGAGTTGCCGCCAATTTCTACGCCTATACGGTTTCGGGGGCGTACGGCGGGGTGGCGATGCTCGGCGCGGCAGTAATCATCCTGCGCACCGCAGTCTTCAGCCGCTGGCTAGGCTGGGCGGGACTGGTGATCGGTCTGGCAGCCGTGACCAGCGTATTTGCCATTGTGGAAAATGACCCGGCGGGATTTTTCGCCGGCTTAAACGGCATTGCCTGGCTGGCGTATTTCCTCTGGATCGCAGCGCTTTCGATTGAACTTGTGATCAAACCCGCCGGAGAGTAACCCTAAAACATGCTGGATTTGTTAGCCTTCTGAAGGTTGAAAACCTTCGGAAGGCTTGACGTTATTCCTGGAGCTTTTCCACCGGGCGGTCAATCCGCACATAGATGGACTGCGCTGCCATGGAACCGGCGCAGCCGAGTACCACCCTGCCGTCCTGATCCCGCCAGTTGCTGATGCTGGAATCGGTAATCGGCAGCGATGAATAGACATAGCGTCCGTAATTGTGGCTGGGCACATAGACCGTCCAGCGATAGAGTCCGGGAAAATACATTCCGACGAAATCACCACCGATATGCATCCCGTTCTGCACACTAAGGGGTGCTGAGGGATAGTCGCTGACGATCTCAATGGAGTCGGGACGCCAGATTTTCTCAACCTTGATCCAGAAGACAACCGGGTCCGCCCCGGTAGTCCAGACCGGCGCCAGCGTATCCGCTTCGGTCACAATCAGCGTATCGTTATTCATAGCGGAAAACATCGTCAGAAACCGGACCGGCGGTTTCGGTACGAAAGAGGCTCGGATTTCGCGGTCACCTCCGGAGACCCGAAACTCGTACTCCTCATTAAATTTAATGGAATCCTGCAGGTTCATCAATTTGTAACCGCCGTACCGGACGAGCTCCTTTTGTTCCGTCTCATTATTAACGATGATTGCAAAGGAGTCCGCCTGCGCCTGCCAGGCAAAATCCGCCACTTTGTCACCGCTGGATTTTTGATAGAGTTCCACCGTGAAGGTGGAGTCATGCAGTTGACCAATGATCTCATCAACCTCATCAATATGCGGTTCACCCGGCGTCGGCAGACCGTCGCCTTCGCCCTCATCGGGTGTCATATATTCATTGTCCACACTGGGATAGCCGTCGGCGCCCACATCATCGTTCAACGGCTCACCTGTGTCCCATTTCCCATTACCATTCAGGTCGGTGAAGCCGATCCAGTCGCCGTCATCGTCCCGTTTATTGAAAATGGTCGTATCGGTAACCGGGATGCTGTAATCAATACGCACCACCGTCTGCTCCGGAAATTCGGTATTCAGGATCGCTTCGATGCGGATTTCCGGCTGATAGTCGAATTCATAATCGGTAAATTCGGTCAGCAGCATCTCCCTTTCGCAGCCGCCCAGCCCGATCAGGATTATCATATAAATTATTCGGGTTAATATCGAAAATCGTTTCATGGCGTCTCTCTTATTCTCCTAAAGTTCAAATTCCAATCCCAGCGAGGGGATGATTGGAAACATACTGAATGCCCGGATGCGCGTCGGATTGGTGTTGCGCAGGGTCTGGGCAAACAGGACATTGAAATGGTTCGTGGCGTTGATGACCTGAAATTTGAATTTACCGTTGATTCCGAACGGCTGGATTGTGCGGACATAACTCAGGTCCATACGAAAATAGCTCGGGTAACGGGCGCCGTTCTTCTCCCCGGGAATCGGCTGTAAAGCGGCATAGGGCGCCAGCGGACTGGCATAGTTCGTACCTGCATAGACCATGCCTTCGTTGACCGTAAAGGGTTGCCCGCTGTTGGCAGAGAGTGTTATTCCGAAGCTGTTTTTATCGTTCAATTTAAAACTGAGAACAGCATTGAAGGAGTGGGGAATATCGTTTTTGACATAATAGACCTCACCCTCCCGTTTGGACAATTTCCCGTCGCTGTTAAAATCAATCTCCTTCCGAATACGACTGTAGCTGTAGCCCAGCCAGCCGTTGAAGCGTCCCAGCGATTTTTTTAGCAGCAGCTCCACGCCCCAGGCTTTTCCGGTTCCAGCGACAAAATCGTCCTTGTCAGTCACCGGATCGTTGTTCGGATTGAGCTCCAGCATATTGTCATAGGGCTTGTAATAGGCTTCAACGCTGAAGAAGATATTGTTGCGCAAGCGCTGTTCGATGCCGGCGATGAAATGCTGGCAGGACTGGGCGTCGTACTCTTTGGGCACCGGTAGCCAGAAATCCACAAAATCAATGATCTCTTCATCACTGTTATTGGTAAACATATACTGCTTATATATTCCCCAGCTGCCTTTCAGGGCGGTATTTTCCGTGAGCAGGTACTTGAAACCGATGCGGGGTTCGAGATACAGCTGTTTATGGAGTTCGTACCGGCTGATCCGCAGACCGGGCTAAATATTCAGCAGGTTCAAGGTTTTCCATTTATCCTGCAAATAGATGGAGAAGATATAGGGACTCTGGGTGCGGTCAAGAAACTCAATTCCGGCAATTTCCTGCAGGATCGCCATTTCCAAAACTTTATACTCGAAGCCGCCGGTGACTGTGTGTCGGTTGGAGATGAACCAATCCAGCTCCTCCTTGACAGTCCAGTCCCGGAGGTCAACATTTTCGGCGATTTCGGTGGTCACCTTGCCGACCGCCGAGTCAATTTCCGTAAAGGCAAAGCCGAAATCCCAGTCGTAGACCGTGCGGGCGACAGAGAACAGCGAGTGGATTTTCGATGAGGGGACTGCCCGCCATTGCAGGCTGGTGGTATAGTTGCCCCAATCCAAACCAATCTTGAACCCGTTTTCATCGTCTTCGTAGTCGAAGGTCAAGAAATCCCGCCCGTAATAGCCGGCGACGGTGAGCCGGTTGCGCTCGTTGATATCGAAGAAGGTTTTCCAGTGGGAATCCCAGAAGAAATAGGCGCCGGGCGAATCGGTACCGTCCTTGATCCGGAAGTACAATTTTGCCAGCTGGTCGTAATAGGTCCGCCGGGCGGCAATCATCCAGGTACCCCATTTATGCGGTCCCTCGGCGAGAATCTTGCTGCTGAGCATACTGACTTCCCCCTTCAGCCCGCTCATATCAAAGTAGTTCGCCATCCGCCCCTCTTTGAACAGAATGCTGCGCCGGGAATTGCCCTCCCGTGAAGTAATGTTCAGCACGGCGGAGTTCCGGTTACCGAACTTTGCCGGATAGCCGCCGGCGAGAAATTCCGCATCCGCCAGCGCTTCGGCATTGAAGGTCGAAAAGACACCACCCAGATGATAGGGATTGTAGACCTCGATTCCGTCAAGCAGAATCAGATTTTCGTCGGAACCACCACCCCGCACAATCAATGCCGAGGAGAAGTCGTTTTTAGCGGTCACGCTGGGCATCATCTGCAGCGTGCGAAACAGATCGGCTTCCACCATCGCCGGTGTATTGACGATCTGCTCCATGGAGAGGTTCATCCGACTGATTTCCACCTTCTCTTCAAAGCGGGTGCGCTCCGCGGTCACCTCTACGGCTTCCCCTTCAATGGCTTTGACCGTCAGCTCCAGGTCCAGCCGAATATCCTGATCCGCCGCAATCGTGACCGCTCTGGTACGGGATTCATAACCCATCATCATGGCTTTGAGGGTGTATTTACCGGGTGGAATGTTGACAATGACGTAATGTCCGTGCACGTCCGAAGCGGCGCCCAGATAGGTGCCTTCGAGAACAACATTGGCGTACATGATCGGCTCACCGGTAGCGGCATTGCGCAGGTAGCCGGAAATCCGTCCGGTCTCTCTGGCAAATGCAGAAACTACCAGCAAAAAACACATTAATAAAATAGGGGTCTTCAGTTTTTTCCGGTTCATCGAAATTCCATTTAAAGGGTTGCCAAAGTTACAACAAACAAAAGACATTTTCGAAAAAAAGTTGCGCGGAGAGTCGCCATTCAGATTACTATCATCCAGAAAAGTTGTCAATACCGGAAAATGGTCTATCGAGATGTGAGAGTTATCACATTCATTTTTTTGTAGTGAATATGGATAAGCGTTGGTTGAGATTCCCTATTTGTCGTCATTAATCATTGTATTAAACCTTCGTAATGATTATACTTTGACCGTATTTTAAAAATGAATGGGAATGGAAAATGATATATAGAAATATTCTGCAGACGATCGGACGAACCCCCATGGTTCAGATCAATAAACTCAATCCCAACCCCCATGTAGCGATTTATGCCAAGCTGGAAGGCTTTAATCCCTCTGGTTCCATCAAAGACCGAATTGCGCTGAAAATGATCGAGCAGGCGGAAAACTCCGGTGAACTGAAAAAGGGTCAGACGATCATCGAGGCTACCTCGGGCAATACCGGCATCGGACTAGCGATGATCGGCGCCGTCAAAGGGTACAAGGTGGAAATCGTCATGAGCGAGGCGGTTTCGGTGGAGCGGCGCAAAATGATCGCAGCCTTCGGCGGTAAGGTCACCCTCACTCCCGCCGAAAAGGGAACGGACGGCTCAATCTGCTACGCCCGCGAACTGGTCAAGGAGCAGCCGGAGCGCTATTTTTTACCCGATCAATTCACCAATAAATATAATAAAATCGCCCATTATAAGGCGACCGGTCAGGAAATCTGGGAGCAGACTAACGGCGATATTGATTACTTTGTGTCCGCCATTGGCACGTCGGGCACGATCATGGGGGTCGGCAAGGCTCTGCGGGAAAACAGACCGGCGATCAAGGTCGTCTGCGCCTACCCGGAAAAGGGGCATTATATTCAGGGCTTGAAAAACATGGAAGAGGCGATTATTCCCTCGATATACGATCCCTCGAAAATAGATTGCATGGTTAATATCCAGACCGAAGAAGCCTTCGAAATGGCGCGGCGCATTATCCGGGAAGAGGGCATTTTTGTCGGCATGAGCAGCGGCGCCGCCATGCTGGCGGCACAGGAAATCGCAGGGCAAATTGATACGGGCACGATTGTAGTCATTTTTCCCGACCGCGGCGAAAAGTATCTCAGTACGACACTGTTCGGATAATAAGGTATTCTGTTACTCCACTAACTTACCACTTCTCGTCGTACTTTGTCCAGAGTTCGTCGCCCAATCGCCAGGCGCGCTGAACAATTTGATTTCCCCACTCAATGGAATAGTCGGTCAGAAACCGGCGGGCTTTTTTGGGATTTTTCTGCAATAGTTGTAACGCCTGCTGTTCCGCTTCCGCCTGGTTTTTAAAAAGCTCTGCCTGAAGCGGTTTCCAGACCGCCCAGACATCCTTGTGCATATCGCCCCAGCGCTGCGCCGCCAGAGTCGCCAGCCGGTTAAATGCCCACCAGGCGGATTCGCGGTTAAAGCCGTTGACCCGACCGGGCGTTTTAAAGGATTCGGGGACATCGGTAATAGAGCAGTAAAGCGGCACATAGATCGAGGCAGCGACATTGTCAAACGCCAGCCAGACCACGCCGCCGATTTCATCAGGCAGCCAGTCCCGGGATTGGGTAATCGTGGCATACATGGTGTACCAGCGGGCAATCTGGCGTTCGCCGCGCCAGCCCCAGCCGCCATTAATATTGAACAGGGGCAGCATATCGTAGGGCATCCAGGGATTTGCCAGCGGTGAGATTTCGTATTTGCCGGTTTCAGGATTTTCCCACCTGATATTTTTTACGATGTCAAAATCCGTGTCCTGGTACCAGTCCTGAAAGAGCGCCACCATTTTCGCCAGCGTAATCAGTGTATCCGGTTTCACAGAGAAGGGATAATTTTCCGAGTCGGGATGCAGGTTCAGCGAGGGAGCCACCAGATCGAAGACGCGCCATTCCCGCCGCCGGGCGGCATAGGATTGACGGCTTTCTGGCGCATAGGCATAGACGAATTCAAAGGGTCCGGACCGGGGATTCCACCAGCCGCTGTCCTGCGCCACCTGAAATACATTCTCCGAAGCCCTGAAGTAATCCGGTTCATCAAGGTCAATTTGCCGGATACGGCTACCGTTGGCATTGACGGAAACGTGACCATCCGGGACACGCCGGGCAACCCAGATCGCGCCGCTGTTGCCCTTTCCCGGACCCACGACTTCAAAATGCCAGACCTCTTTCGGGTCGGCAATGGTCAGGCATTCACCCTCGTCACTCCAGCCGTATTTTTGCAGTAATTCCGCCGCCAGCTCCAGCGCCTCCCGGGCGGTGGCACAGCGTTCCAGCATCAACCGCACCAGCATCTGGCAGTCAATCAGATTCAAGTCCGGTTCGTGCAGAGATTGGCGCCCGCCGAACGTAGACTCGCCGATCGCCAGCTGCTTCTCATTCATACAGGGATAGGCGGTATTGATATAGGCGTAGGTATGTTCCACCTGGGGAATCTCTCCCACCGGTAAATGCTGATAGGTCGGCATTGCCAGCGAATCGCAGGGCGTGCGCTTTACCAGCGTCACCATATCGCCTTTTTTATGGTCTTTCGCCGGGATAATGTCCAGCCAGCTGCGCGTCCGGTGACTATCGCAGGTGTGGGAGGTCATCACCGACCCGTCGGCGCTGGCAGCTTTGCCAACCGTAATGGTCGTACAGCCTTCCGGAACACCGCCCTCCCAGTCGGGTTTCTCCCCGGCTGTCGCCGGGTTGATTGTCACTATCAGTCCAAAAATCAGTGCGGTTTTTACTAAACAGTGCATTTTCGCTCCTTCGAAATTATTCAGTAATCTCAATTGCCAATGTCATTTGAATTTGGGCATCAGAGATAGAAATTGCAATCGGAAAATTGCCGGAGGGCGACTGCACCATGTTTGCAAAAAAAAGAGGACTTTTCCGGCAACGGAAAAGTCCTCTCTATGACGGGAATTAATTATTGTTTCCAATAAGCGAATTTATTAAATTTCGCCGCTTATTGAATGGCGGAGTAGCTCAGTCGGTTAGAGCAGCGGAATCATAATCCGCGTGTCCGGGGTTCGAGTCCCTGCTCCGCTACATTCACATAAAACTCATTTATTGGTGAAAAGTACCTCAGCCGCCCTGAGCGACCGTATGAGATTATCTGCATGTCCGCCCGAATGGCACCTGACGGGATTTTCCCTGACTCTTAACAGGATTTCAGAAGTCCGACCGCCTGCTGGTACTACTTTTCATAATCCCGAACAAAGAAACGCATCAGAATATTTGTATCAACAGCAATCACGAATTTTCCTTTCAGTTCAATTCTTCCTGTATGACTTTATCCATCTCTTCTGGCGTTAAAGCCCAATCAGAATCATAGGGAGCAAGCATTCCGGCATATTGAACAACACTATTTTGGGGTACTCGATATAGACTTTTCTCGATGCGGTTAACATTCGTGATTTTTATCTCAAGCCGGCCAGATCTTCCGACCTTTACCCGGCGCTACAATATGATTGATCGCGTCCATTTCCTGATCGGTGAGGAGCCCCGCATCACCGGCATGGAAATTTGACTCTAACTGTGAAACGCGTTTCGCTCCGGGAATTATTACCGAAACAGCCGGATTGGAAATGATGAAACGGATGGCGAGTTCAGCCAGGTTTTGGGAAGGAAAGGCATCTTTCAGCTTGTCAACGACTCTCAGATCCTCCAGAAACTGCTCTTTTTGATCCGGATTCTCGATCCAGCTTCTTCTGAAATCACCTTCCGGAAAGGTGGTTTCCGGATTGAATTTTCCGGTCAGGATTCCCATTGCCAGACCGCCCCGAACAATCACACCTAAATTTTCATCCCGGCAAAAGGGAAATATCTCCTTTTCGGCGGTCCGGTTAAGAATACTGTAATCAATCTGCAACGTATCCGGACCACCGGTGGAAACAAAAGACCGTAAATAATCAATATCGCTGGTGCTGACTCCATAACCGCGAATTTTACCCTGCTTTTTTAGTCGTTCACAGCCTATGATAAAGTTTTCCGTTGTCGGGTCCTGAAAATTCACATGCCACTGCAGAATATCAATGTAATCCGTGTGTAATCGCTTCAGATTATCCTCAACCCCTACGATAATCTTTTCGGGAGAAGTATAGGCGGATGCATTTTCTTCACCATCAAAACCAATCCAGCCGATTTTCGTCCCGACAATGAATTTATCCCGGCGTCCCTGCATTGCTCTGCCCAATAGTTCCTCGCTATGACCATCGCCATAAATATCAGCCGTATCAAAAAAGGTGACCCCCAGGTCCAAAGCCCTGCTGATTGTATCCAGAGATTCTCTGTCGCTGGTAGGTCCCCAGGTTTTTCCACCGATAGCCCACAATCCTATCCCGATGGGGTAAACCGATATTCCTGATTTTCCCAGTTTGCGTTCTTTTAACATATTCCGTTCCTTCTTTTACTATACAAATTAGGTCCGTTTCAGTCCGACCGGTTACAATGTTGACTTTTATCAACCACGAATTAAAACCGTCCCGGCGTTTATGCTGTTAGCCGATGCTGAGGATAAAGCATCCAATCGGCAATTATGATTATTTTTTCAATGCGTTACTCCTCTTCTTTAAAAGATGAATAACTCCATTCTCCAGAATGTAACGCTAAATAAAGATTATTATCAACATAATCATCATCGGGAAACTGGACATAAATCAGCTGCACAGTTATTGTGCCGTCTTCAGGAATATAATATCTACCTACCTGAGTCAATTCTGCTTCCTCGACTCCAGGAATATCAGATGAAAATACAAAAGTACAACAAACAGACAAGAGAATGAAAACCTTAAATAATTCAGTCGGTTTCATAATCGCCTCCATTGTCTTTATTATTTCTGAAAAATCATTTTTTTACAAATCATTTTTTGATTTGCAATCAATTGGTAAATATATATTCCGTTGGGAATATCGCGCGCGGGGTTCCAAGTAACAAAATAATATCCTGCTAATTTGTTTTCATTAATCAATGTAGCAACTTCATGGCCGCCAAGGTCATAGACAATCAATTTTACATGGCTATCACAAGGTAGATTTAATCTAATAGTGGTACTTGGGTTAAAAGGATTAGGATAATTTTGGAAAAGTTTGACTTTTGGATTTACTAATGCCGGTTCAGATATTGTTATTGTGGAATTAGTTATTTGAAATTCAATCAATTGAGGTATTTGTTCCCTATCATATCCCATACAAACAACATTGTTGTTCGTGGCACTCAAATATACTGCGTCAAGGGTTGTTCCATCTGCTTTTTGCTGCCATTGTATTTTTCCATCACAATCTATTTTTACAACAAAAGTCGTCGCAGTGGTATATAG
>Ga0129302_1001240_pt1 | contig 19168 bp, 18 predicted proteins | sample BlaSprsedimmetaG_FD_94476 | JGI IMG/M metagenome (GOLD analysis project Ga0129302, IMG submission 94476) | Hot spring sediment bacterial and archeal communities from California, USA to study Microbial Dark Matter (Phase II) - Blank Spring... | ecosystem: Environmental > Aquatic > Thermal springs...
CCTCCAAAAGAAAATTTTCTTCTGGAGGCCCATTGATAAATGGGCCGCGCGAATGCGCGGCAAAGTCAAGTATTTTTTATAAATTTTAACCATTTTTTACGTGGAGACTCTAAACTCTAGTTTTCCTATTGCCATTTTACTTTTTTAAACAGCTTCATGACTAGACTTTTTCATTGTCCTGTCGTGTTGATTTGAAGCATCACATTTTCATAGCGAATGATATGATAACACCTTGGAAGGAGGTATGTCAGAGGTATGAACTCTTTAATGAAGAAAAGCTGGTCTCCGTACCTTGCCGGTGCACTGGCGGGTGTCGTGCTGTGCCTTTCAGTGCTTATCGCGGGCAAGTACTTTGGGGCATCGACTACGTATGCCCGTTCAGCAGGCTACTTGGAAAAAGCCGTCGCTTCGGAACATGTGGAGAAATCCTCATATTTTATCCATACGAAACTTAAGGTGGACTGGCAGATGCTGTTTGTCGTCGGCGTCGTTCTGGGAGCCTTTATCTCGTCACGAATGTCCCGTGATTTTGCCGCCGTGGCGGTTCCTCCCATGTGGGAGTGAAGGTTCGGTGCGAACAAGACATCGAGGCTTATCTTGGCCTTTCTGGGTGGTATCATCGCCTTGTTTGGCGCCCGTATGGCGGGAGGGTGACCGAGTGGTCACGGTCTGAGCGGTCTGGCTCAGCTCGCGGTCAGTGGATTTGTGTCACTCATATGCTTTTTTGCCGCAGGCGTGATAACGGCGCGCATGATATACGGAAAGGAGTAGTTATTATGGAACTTATCTATGGTTTGGTGACGGGTGTTCTTTTCGGATTCCTCATGCAGAAGGCTCATGTTATCCGCTATGACAAGCAGGTCGGGGCGATGCGGCTGATTGATTTTACCATCTTTAAATTCATGCTGTCCGCAATCATTGTCGGCATGGTGGGGATATATCTGATGAGAGATTTGGGCATTGTTTCGTTAGATGTTAAATCCACTTCTCTTGGGGCAAATGTAATCGGCGGTCTTATTTTCGGCGTCGGTTGGGCCCTTGCAGGATACTGCCCGGGGACAGCCGCCGGTGCACTGGGCGAAGGAAGATGGGATGCCTTCATTGTCATGATCGGCATGCTGGTCGGTGCCGCACTATACGCTGAGGTATACCCAGCTCTGAGATCATCCGTGCTGATCTGGGGAAACTGGGGAAAAATAACGCTGGACGGTATTCTCGGGTTGAATCACTGGGTCGTCATCGTTGCTCTCAGTTTCATTTACCTCGGGCTGTTCTACTTATTTGAGAAAAAGAATGTGTAAACTAAAGGGTAAATACGTCCCGTGATCTGTCACTTATCGGGATATCGGGAAAGATATTCCGGGACGTCGAAAACGAGAGGGCTGCAGCCCCCTCGTATCATTTTCTCAAAGGTCCCTTCAGCTTTTCCAAAGTTGAGTTTCATCGTTGAAATCTGTTATGGTACATATCCTTGTTGATAACAAATGAAAATCCATATCGGATGAAAATCCGGCGTGATGACGGTGAACATGAAAAGAAACAGTTACGCTGCACCAGCCCTGCTCCTGGGTCTCTTTTCAGCCCAGATGATCGCGACGATTCAGGTATACCTCTCCAATGTTCATCTATACCGTTCCGTCACGGTTGTTCTTGAAAACGGCTACCTGCCGATACCGAATCAACTCATCATGAGCCGTCTCCAGGACTTCGGTCCCGCCCTTGGGGGCGGCCTTTTTTTCACGCTGACAGTGGGTGCGGGCATATCGATCCTCACACTCGGCATGATGTGGATCTGGGATCGCATTTTTAACCGGAGAAAAATTGTTGCGGGCCTCTTTATTCTCTTCTGGTTGTTGTGCCTCGTCGGCGTCAACATGAACGGTTTTAATCCGATCGTTACAGCATACTTCGTCGTCATCCCGACAATGGTTTCAATTGCTGCAGTTGCGCTTATGCCGGCCGAACGTGACCGGCATGTCCCCTTCCACCGGGCGATGCTTCTTGTTCCCATTGTCATTCTGGCGCTGGTATGGACCTCCATCATGGATAAAGGCTTATTTATCGACATCAGGGACAGGATTCTACTTTCCAATCCTGTCGGCGCTGCAATCAATAACTTTTATTACAGCTATACGCTGTATGCTGCAGAGGTCTTCAAAACACTGGACCAGAAATCCCTTAAAACATGCGGTCTTGAGTCGATACAGACGGTGCCGATTTCCCCGCGGTTGGAAAGGATGCTCGTACATCATGGCTATCTTGTTGTGGAAAACTATGAAGATGCCGATCTGAGGATTATTGAAGAGGGGGGCGCTCTCTTGTTTCAGAACAGGGGGCGAACCATTCTGAAAACAACGACGGAGGATTTTTTTTCAGAACCGAAACGTGTGCTGAAGGAATTTTCCGTCAAGGCCGACGGTTACGCATTCTTCCGTCAATTCACGATTCTTTCACTGTTATTCGGTTTTCCCCTTGCTCTTTACGTCATAGCCTACACATTGCTCTTCCTTGTGGCGACCCTCGTGTGTGATATGAGAAAGGCGGCAGTGACTGCATCGGTTCTCTGTCTGGTCATCGGCATTGCTCTTGTGGCGCCCATGTATTACGCAAAAGGTGAGAAAATCGACAGAAACAATGTGTCGCAGACAATACAATCGACGAGATGGCAGCAACGGGTCGGATCGTTAAAAGTAGTCGTTCGGGAAAGACTTGAGATTGCCGATTTTCCGGGGTATGAAACGATGATGTCACATGATCGCATTCCGGAGCGGTACTGGTTGGCTCAAGCGTTCGGTGTGAGCCGGCAACCTGAAACATACGGACATCTCTTACGGCTGCTTGATGATCCGCAGCCGATTGTTGTCTGCAAGGCCTTAGAGGCACTGGGTCAAAGAGGTGACCGGGCAGTGATTCCGGAGATTCTTCGGAGATTTGAAAACTCGCATCACTGGTACGAACAGCTGTATGCTTACCAGGCATTGAGGACTCTCGGATGGAAGCAGGCAAAATCGATCTAAAAACATTTTGTGTCGTGGTTGGGGCAATTATAGCAATCGAACTGTTGATGGTTGTGACCCTTTCAGCAGACTGTGCTCACCCGCTTGTTATTCTCACCGGTGCCCGGATCATTGAAACGGCGCTGATTATCGTGATTGTTGTGAGAGTGGGGAAGGGTGCGGCTCCCATTGGTCTGAATCCGCAGGAACTGATGCTAGGTTTAAAAAAAGGAGTTATCTGGTCCATCGGATTCGGGGTTGTTGCCGCCATTGCTTTCGTCCCGGCATTTCTTCTCGGATTTAATCCTCTTCATATGATACAAGTTCAACTGCCGGCGGATTTGAAGGTTGTGATGATGTATATCATCGTCAGCGTGTTCGTCGGCCCCGTGGCGGAGGAAGTCTTTTTTCGGGGAATCATCTATGGTTTTTTCAGGCGGTGGGGGATTATCGTCGCGCTCGTTGCAAGCAGCCTCCTGTTCATGCTGGCTCATTCGGCGACACGAGGTGTTCCATTGACCCAGATGGTGGGAGGCATCCTATTCGCCGTGGCCTATGAGGTCGAGGGGTCACTCATTGTCCCTATAACCATTCATATCCTGGGAAACATGACCATGTTTATAATATCGGTTATTTATTTGATGTATGTTTAATACTTGTTTCGGGATCTCGAAGATCAAACATCAAGGCTGGAAATGTGTGTAAAAGTCAAAAGCAGGAGCGACCGCCTTTCCATTTCTTTATCTGATGCCCTATCCGCAGCCATATCAGTTACTGTGCCAGCAGCCTGATTGCATATGTCCGCTCGAGATATGACCCTCTTTTGCTCCCTCGTCCCAGCGAGAGATCGGTAACGGCTACACGATTGATGACGCGAACGCGATCCCCATAACATCTTTTTTCCCGATACCCCCATGTCTCATGGATTGCGTATGGTCTATCGTTGACGAATCCCAGGAACAACATGACATGGCCGCGAATTGCCATGACGGTTATTCCGGCAAGCGCCTCGTGGGCGAGGGTTGTTTGTTTTTCCACGTCGGGAGTATCGGCAGGGTACTCGCCGATCGGAATACCGACGACGGCCTGTTTTGAGGAGTTCCTCGGGAGGTACAGTCCTACAGTATCAAATATCTGTTTGATAAACCGTGAACAATCCTGCTCGCCATACATGCCGCCCCAGCCGTAGGGTTCATTGATCATTTCAAAGGCCTGCTGAATAATCATCCGGGGAGTGTACGGCAGATATCCTTCATGGACCTGGGAAGCATGCATATAAGCTGATTCAAATGATACATTCCCGTCGATCCGTCGAATCGGTATGATAATATGAACCATACCGTCTTCGGTTTTTCCTTTGTGCAAAAATCGAGTCCCCATACGGGCATAATCATGCCACTCCATGAGGCTCCGGTGCCGATAAATATCACCTTTCGCTGCGGTTACCACTACAAAGTCGGGCGAGTGGATAAGTGTTTTCACATCGGCCGGGGTGCACAAGGCTATTTTATCTGTTTCTATCCAGCCTCGATGCATTCTGTCCAATATATACAACCACTCGCCATTATGACTCTCATGCAGGATTACTACAGGGGTTCCCACGTCGAGGGCATTGTTCTGGAGTTTGTCGAAGTCAATATCCACTGCCGCCTGGAATCGCCGCGGGAATGAACAGGTGACATCTGTACCGATGGTTGTTAATTTCCAACTCCACAAAATTACTTGACATAATATTTTCAGCCTGTATTGTTTTCATATGTTTCATCCAGAGGTACCGTTACTGTTCGAAACAGGCAGCGGACCGATCGCTGCTGTCACCGTCTTTATGTTTCAGTTTGGAGATGCGAGTCATGCAAAAGCTCAAAAACGCCGTATCAGGCTATATTGATTTTATAAAAGGTGATATCTGGAGAATCCGCCTCAAAGAGCAGCCGCGAAAAAAATCTTACCTGATTAAACTATTGCGGATCTTTCTTCTTTCTATACGGGGATTCGACGAAGACAAATGCCTGCTGAGGGCATCGGCGCTTACGTTCTATTCCCTGATTTCCATTGTGCCTGTCGTGGCAATGCTCTTCGGCATCGCAAAAGGATTCGGTTTTGAACAGCGCCTCGAACGGCAACTGATCGAACAGTTTCAGGGACAGCAAGAGGTCATCACACGAGTCATAGAGTTTGCCCATTCCCTGCTCATGAATACAAAAGGAGGACTCATTGCCGGAGTCGGTATTATCATTCTCTTCTGGGCTGTCATCAAGGTTCTGGGAAATATCGAAGCTTCATTCAATGAGGTATGGGGAATTGAAGAAGCAAGAAGCATGGGAAGAAAATTCAGTGATTATCTTTCCGTGATGATGCTCTGTCCTATTCTCCTTATCCTTTCGAGCAGTGCGACGGTCTTTATAACAACCCAAGTGAAACTGATTATAACGAAAGTAGCCCTCCTGGGGATGTTCAGTCCGGCGATATTATTCATACTCAAGCTTTTGCCCTATTGCATCGTCTGGGTTCTTTTCAGCTTTCTCTATATTTTTATGCCGAACACCAAAGTGAGCTTTAAATCGGGCATCCTGGCGGGAATCATTGCCGGAACAATCTACCAGCTTGTCCAGTTCGCCTATATTACCTTTCAGGTGGGGGCGGCAAAATACAATGCCATCTATGGGAGCTTTGCGGCATTGCCCCTGTTCCTCATCTGGCTGCAGGTGAGCTGGTTTATCGTGCTCTTCGGCGCGGAATTTTCCTTTGCTCATCAGAATGTCGATACCTATGAGTTTGAACCCGACTCTCGCCGGATCAGTGATTCTTTTAAGAGACTCCTGGCGCTAAACATCAGCCACCTGCTGGTGTCGAACTTTGCGAAAGGTGAAAAGCCGTTGACCGCTGCGGAGATATCTCATCAGCTTGAAATACCGATTCGTCTGGTAAATCTGATACTCAATGACCTGGTCGCCTCCGGGATTTTGTCGGATATACAAACGGAGGAGGATAAAGAAGTTGCCTATCAGCCGGCCCGTGACATCAATTCCCTGTCCATCAAATTCATTCTTGAATCTCTGGAGGATAAAGGTATCAATGCCATCCCCGTAGCAAAGACCGCCGAGTTTAAAGCCCTCTCTGAGATACTGACCGCCTTCAGGGATGAGATAGAACGCTCTCCTTCAAACCGACTGTTGAAGGATATATAACCTCAAAGTGACACTTTTCCTCAAGCCTGTCTGGTTTTAGTTCAATGAAACACGGCCAAGAATCATGGTGCATGGATAATGAATTAAAAACAAAAGACAAAAATCCTGCCTTTTAATCTTGGCTTCCAGCCTCGAATCATAATCCTTGGCATCTTTCCTTTATAACTTGGATTTAGATTGCAGAGATTGAGGGAGCTGCATAAGGCACGAAACAGGGGTTGAATTTCGTTTTTTGTTGTTCTTTCAGCCGCTGTGGGGAATCAGATAAGTTCGACCTATGAGAAAATGGGCCATGGTCGTTTTACCTATTTCCTGCTAAAAGGGCTGAAGGAAGATGCCGATATAAACAATGAACAGATACCCCAACTGATCGGGGAAAATAAACAGAATGGGATTTACATATGAAAAAGGTGTTCTTGAATATAGTGATATTAATAGTGTCTGCCGCGCTGGCAGGATGTGGATCTCAGATGATAGCGGCGGCAAAAAAAGGAGATGTCGCCACCATGCAGAGACTGCTGGACCAAGGCGCGGATATCAACGAAGGCGCATTGTCGGGCAATTGCAGCGGCCCGCCGCTGGCCCATGCCGCATATTACTGCAAGCCGGAATCGGTCAGGTACCTGGTCGGCAAAGGAGCGGATATCGAGGCCGTTGGTGTGATGATGGGAGGAAACCGTCCCCTGCATCTCGCAGCCCGAGAAGACTGTGTTGAAGCGGTAAAGATTCTTCTGGACGCCGGGGCCGATATCAATGCTCAGTCCTTGTATGGCTCGGCCCTTGCCTGGGCGGCCCGCAATGGCAATATCAAAACGGTAAAATACCTGATTGAGCGCGGGGCTGATGTTGACGATGCGATGACCACATTGAGAAAAAGTGGGTATGATGATGGTGTGACGCTGCTTGAAAAATACGACGAATCGAAAGCATTATACGAAGTAGGAATAAAAAAATCTGTTGTGGCCATCAAATCGGAGATTGAGGAGGTTCCGGAAATAGAAATAAAACCAAACAAGAATGCCTATGCCATTGTCATTGGTGTTGAAAAATACCGACAGAATCTTCCGAATGCCGATTTTGCAGTTGCCGATGCACAGACGATCAGGAAATACTTGACGAAGATCATGGGCTACCCTGAAGAGAATGTGATATCGCTGACCAATGAATATTCGACAAAAAGCGATTTTGAAAAATACTTCGAACGATGGCTTCCCAATAATAGTGAAAAAGGCAGCACTGTTTTTGTCTATTTTTCCGGGCACGGTGCGCCGAACCCTAGAACCGGCGATGCTTATCTGGTGCCGTATGATGGGGACCCATCGTTTATCGACCAGACAGGATACTCCCTGAAGCGAATGTACAATGTGTTAGGCAAACTAAAGGCAAAGGAAATCATTGTTGTCCTTGATTCCTGCTTTTCCGGAGCGGGTGGTCGATCGGTGATTGCCAAAGGCGCACGGCCGTTGGTGATGAATCTCCAAAACAACATTGTTTTCTCCAAGAACATAACGGTCTTATCCGCCTCGTCGGGTGATCAGGTCAGTTCTACCTATGATGAGAAGGGCCATGGCCTTTTTACCTACTTCCTTCTCAAGGGGATTAAAAACGAAGATGTAGTGAATCCGGACGGTTCTCTCGCAATCTACGACCTCTTCAGCTACATCAAACCCCAGGTGGAACACATCGCCCGGAAGCAATACAACAACGAACAGACGCCCCAGTTGATCAGATCGTCTGACAGATAAACATTATTTTTGAGGCAATGAGACACATGAGAAAAACTATCCTAGTATTGGTGGCAGCGGCTTTTTTTACTGTATGCGTCTTTGTGATAAATGCGACGGCATTCAACCCGGCGGCCGGCGACAAAACCGCTGTTGATTCGACATCAGGACCGATTCCTGTATTGTACGATCCCTTTGACAGGGAAAATCCCGTGGTGAAACTGCCCGGAATTCCATTAACATATATCAGAGGTCATGACCGCGATACCGCAATATATTTTGATGGGAAAACATATCTGCGGGAACCGGGACTGACCTTCGTCCCTGCGGGCAAAAATTGGATAGAGGGAACCGTGGAATTTTGGATCAAACCTTCCGCGTATCCCGTTGCACCCCATAATTCGTATATCGTTTTATTCAACTGGTATGATTCTCTGAAACCGTCGGCAGGGTATGTGGGAGACATTTCGCTTACGCCGGAAGGTAAAATCATTGATTCCTGCGGCTGGGAGTGGGGCGGCGGAAATCCGCCGTCGATCACCTCCGCATCGTCGGTTCCGATCGGTACCTGGACGCATGTCGCGATCGTATGGAGCAAGATTGAAGGATATACCCGACTGTACCTCAACAACCGGCTGGATGCCGAAATAGAAATGTACTGTGCCAGAGGAAGCAACGGTATTATTTATCCCTGGCTTGCCGGATATGGCGGTTATACCGGTGCGATCGATGAATTGAAAATCTATGATGAGCCCATGCATCCTCCTTTTTATGGTAAGCCATCAGCATATGCAGCGAAAAAGCCTGTTGAGGCCTATACGCCGAAATCTTATAAAGAGGAATATTCATTAGGAGAAAACATCCGCAACATTCCTGATTTCAAGTCAACGCCAAGAGTAAATGACTTTGCCGTTGTCATCGGCATTGAATCCTATCAAAGCCTTCCCGGGTCAGACTATTCAAAAAGCGACGCGGGCATTGTAAAGGATTACCTCAAGGCACTTGGATTCCCGGAAAGAAACATTGAATTTATGACCGATGAGAAGGCGACAAAATCGAGCATTGAAAAAACGATCGAAGCATGGCTTCCCAATCGGGTCAAAGCAAACAGCAGGGTTTTTATTTACTATTCAGGACATGGCGCGCCCGATCCGTCAAAAGGAGAGGCATATCTTGTCCCTTATGACGGGGACCCCAACTATCTGGCTTTCACGGGGTATTCACTCAAGCGGCTTTATGAAAAACTGGGGAATTTACCGGCGGCTGAGGTGATTGTCATGCTTGATTCCTGTTTCTCCGGTTCCGGAGGAAGAAGCGTCTTGGCAAAGGGAGCACGACCTCTGGTGATGATGGCTTCGACGGGCAAACCGCCCTCTCATATCGCTGTCATTACGGCGAGTCACGGCAGCCAGATCTCAACGTCATCAGCTGAAAAAGGACACGGTGTTTTCACCTATCATTTTCTGAAGGCAATACAAGAGGGGAAAAAGAATCTTGCCGACATTTATGAAACCATCAAACCGCAGGTGGAAGATGAGGCAAAACGCCTCAACGTCAGTCAGAGCCCGAGTCTGACCCCTGGTATGGATAAAGTAAGGGGCCGATTCAGCCTGCGCAAGTAAGGACATTTCCATTATGGTATGTTCCTGGCCGCGGCTCATGGCTTGAAAGAAGATTTCGATCATGCATATCAATTCGGTGAAACTCATTTATTTCTCACCTACCAAAACCACGGAGCGAATCGTGAAATGCATTGCCCGAGGGATTCGGATTGATACCGATACGCTGATCGATCTGACGCCGCCTGAAGTAAAAACGCGGGATTTCGAAGAACTGCATGACGAATTGGTAATCATGGGAGTCCCCGTGTACGGCGGACGTGTTCCTCCCGAGGCGGCGAAGCGGTTGCGCCGCATCAGGGGCAACGGTGCGGCGGCGGTCATCGTCGTTGTGTATGGAAACCGGGCATACGAAGACGCCCTCTTGGAGCTGCGGGACCTCGCCGTGGAACAGGGCTTCAAACCGATTGCCGGAGCCGCATTCATCGGCGAACATTCATATTCCAGCAAAACCATGCCGATTGCCACCGGACGGCCCGATACTCTGGATCTGGAAAAAGCGAAAATATTCGGAGAATTGATACGGAAGAAAATAAAGGACATTCGAATGCCGTATGAAATGTCCCCGGTGCACGTGCCGGGCACTTTCCCATATAGAAAGTGGAATCCACCATCAGATATATCTCTTGTAACGGACCAATCCCGATGCACGCTGAGTGGAATATGCGCCGACGTCTGCCCAATGGCGGCGATAACGGTGAATGATACCGTACTGACCGACCGGCGGAAATGTATCATGTGCAGCGCATGCGTCAAGAATTGTCCAAGTGGAGCAAGAACCTGGGAAGATCCGTGGATAAAACGGATTACAAAATGGGTCAGCAGGAAGAGCAAAGAACGAAAAGAACCTGAAATGTTCCTCTGAGAGAGTGCAGGAAACGTAGGTAAGTAGTTAAAAAAAACGACAACATACTTTCCAAACCACAAAAAATAAAAACCTGTGTCCTAACCCCTGCACGCTACCCCCTAAACCCTGATTTTATCTTTTCCCCTTGACAAAATTGACTTAAGGTGTACTATTTCAAGGAAATCAGAGAGGTAGCACGACTCTTTACAAAACGACACATTTCATCAATCACGGTCAAAGGAGCAAGCCGTGAAGCGATTGAAAATACAGCCCCGCAACTGAAAAAAATGAGAGCGGGGTTTTTTGTTTTGGCGGAGTGGAAGAGGAAAAACGATTGAATAACAAAGAATCAGGGGAAGGTTGTCAGCTAATCTTTTAATCTTGACTAATGGGTAAAGATATTAAAATGTTAGCCCGCATAGTCAATAGTCAACGACCCCTTTTCTCAATAACAAGTTGAAGGAGTCAGTGAATAGCAACAAAGACATTCTCGATCAAACTGCTAATGAGGCCATAAAGCGACTTGAACAGATTATTCCAGCGGTCAATTCTTCTGATTGGGGAATCGAACTGAACCAACTCGTTGAAGATAAAACCGGCTACAAACAGAAGTTGAGTGAACTTGGATTAGATCCCGCAGAAACGATACAACAATGAAGTTTTAGATGAAATCAGGAAAGCAGGGTGTATAACAAATCATCTGAGGTGACACTTCGTGCGCCTTGGTTGTAGTTTTAGACATACTTTCCCCCCTGTAGTTGATTCACCCTTCGTAAAAACCCAAATCAATTCACATTCCCTCATCCTCAATCCAACCTTATCTACGAGCATTGCCCTCTACGGATATGTGAAATCACATGTCTGATCCTACAAGAATGTGAGATTTTCAATCTTGTCTATCTATAGCTTTCAGCACAAATAATCATAGATATTATCAACTTAGTACAAGTATTTGAGATGGTATGGTTATTGCAGTAAGTAATTTCGGGTTGTTGCGAGGGAGCGACAGCTTTAACACAATTACTGAGGGAGAAAAGGAGAAAATCATGTGCGGTTTGGCAGGTTGCTTTGGCGTCAGGGATGAATGGACGATTTCAAAAATGTTGGATGTGCTTGGTCATCGAGGACCGAATGACAGGGGTATTCACGTCCGCGGGGAGGCGGTGTTGGGACATACCCGTCTCTCTATTGTCGATGTTGCCGGGGGTCATCAGCCCATTCTGACGCAGGACGGAAGGAAGGGAATCATCTGCAACGGTGAGATTTATAACTTTCAAAAGCTGAGAGAACCTTTATCGCGCAAGTATCCTTTTCAAACCAATTCCGATACGGAAGTGATCCTCCATCTGTTTCAGGAAAAAGGTCCCGAGTGTGTCGCCGATCTGGACGGTATGTTCTCCTTTGCCGTTTTTGATGATGACAATTTCATGCTGGCCCGCGATCCCATCGGCATAAAGCCTCTGTATTACGGTTATCACCGGGATAATTTGTATTTCAGCTCCGAACTGGGTGCTATGAGCCTTGCCGGCGTGAGCGAAGTCCATGAATTTCCGGCGGGACACTATTATACGCCGAAAGATGGCTTCGTCTCGTACTACAGCGTTCCAGAAATCCAGGATTCCCTGATTACGGATTGCGAGGAGGCCTGTCGCCTGATTCGGGAGACGTTTATCGATGCAGTTAAAAAGCGGCTGCTCGCCGATCCGACGGTGCCGGTCGGGTCCTTTTGCAGCGGCGGCCTCGACAGCAGTATCATCGCTGCCGTAGCCGCGGATGAGATCCCACATCTTCATACCTTCGCCGTGGGTATGCAGGACCCTGATGGAGATGTGAGTGACGACATCAAGGCAGCCCGAATCGCTGCCGATCATATTAAGTCTACCCATCATGAACTGATTTTTACCGAGGAAGACTACTACGAGGCCCTGCCTGTTGTAATTAAAAAACTGGAAAGTTATGATCCGTCTCTCGTGCGGTGTGCCGTTCCCTGTTACTTTACCTGCAAACTGGCGGCGGAGCATGTGACGGTGGTTCTTACCGGTGAGGGGGCTGACGAGGTGTTTGCCGGGTATCATTATATGAAAAACTTTCCTCTTAATGCCGTCAATGTGGAGGCCCGTCGGTTGCTTGCCGATCTTCATAATATCAACCTCCAGCGGGCGGACCGCATGGGAATGCTTTTCAGCCTCGAACTGAGGGTTCCCTTTCTGGATGTTGCCATGATCGATCTTGCCATGAAGATACCGCCCGAGTTGAAAATACGTGAATATGATGGCGAAAAGATCGAGAAGTGGATTCTGCGGAAGGCTTTTGAAGGCACGAATTATCTGCCCGAGGAAATCTTATGGCGGTATAAAGTTCAATATACCCAGGGTGCCGGGTGCGAAAGCCTCGGAGAGCAGCTTGCTGAAGCGGAAATGAGTGACGAAAAATACGAGCGCATCAAATATGAAAATCCTCAGGCTGTCTTAAACAGCAAGGAAGCCGCCTATTACTTTGAGATCTTTAAACGGTATCATCCCCAGGAAAGTATCCTGAAGTCCATCGGAATCTGGACCGGCTTCGATTTTGCGGAAGAACGGAAATGCGTTCGGGGTACCGTGGACGGAGACTTGAAGCATCAGTTCTGAATACCGCAAGGAAATTGGTCCACCTTCCAGAGAATAAAACCACAGTTGTGCCTTGACAAGGGGGACGTTCGGAAGTTACAATCAAATAGATAAGTTCGCTCAGTGCATGATCCCAGGGAGGGTGAGGGATCGTTTGGCCTGGTTTTATGTGGTTTCGGTAACAACACTAAGGAGGCAATTATAAAAAGGACATTTCTTCTTCTTTTTTTCTGTTTTGCTTTTTCAATTCTGTCGCCGATTGCTGCAGAAGCAGAAAAATGGACAGGGGTACCGGATCGTAACAGGGAAATTGACGTCGTCTACATCAAAGTCGTCCATCTCAACAATAATAACTGGCGCTGGATCGCTCGTGTTCGAAACAGCACGGACCATGACCTGGTCAATGATATTCGCGATCGCATTGTTATTGCAGGGCAACAGACAAAATGTAGCATAAATAATGCCTTTAAGTGCAATTTGCATTCATGCGGTGACCATATCGTCGAACTCGGTCGCGGCGAATACAAAAGCTATATGCAACCGTGGACTAAGCGATCTGACGCGAAGACATTCGTTTTCAGAATCAGGTATGACAACAGGCTGGGCAGCTACTCATACAAGAACTGCCTGATAAGCCTGGATGATCCCATGCCCGCATGCAGTCCCCGTGCTCGTGCTTTCGGCCCGCAGAAAGTAAAGCTCATCGGAATGAAGTTCAGGAACTCGGATGACCCCAAGTACAACAGGCGCGTTACCATCAGATTTCAAAACCTGACAGCCAAAACACAGAAGGTGGTTTTCGAAATGATGCACAGGGGGGGCAACGGCGACTGGTTGGGTGTCAGGGGACAACGATATCATACGGTTGTTCTCCAACCCAAACAAATGCTTAACGTAACAAAATACGCATATCTTGTACCGGGAACCAGAGAATTCAGGGTTCAAACAAACAAAGAAAAGCGAGGCAACATATCAGTACAAAACACTCTGCTATTGATGTGCCGCTCTGATTGCGTCATCATGGCATGTTAAAATAATAGTTTCATCTCCTATTTCACTGCAAAAGAGGATTCGAGGAGTCAAGTGTTCAAGTGTTTGTTTTTATATTATTGTTTTTATGAATAATTTCTCTTCGAAGGTATACTTATTCGTGAATAATCGATGTGGGTAATGAGAAAAATTCCGATACATGCTCCTTCCTTGCATTTCACTCGAATCCCCGAAGCCTTGACTCCTCGGATCCTGAAAAAGATAGCAACTTTATAAAATATCACCAGAGGGGTATTATCATGAGGCTTTTGAATTTTCTGCTGATCGCTGCTGCATTATTCAGCTTTGCTTACACTTTTTTCTGCCAGACGAAGGCTCGGGGGAATATTTCCCGGGAAAAGCTCTCCCGCGTCAAGGACCCAGGCAGCGTTCTGAAGGGGCCGCTGCCGCCCAAAACGGTCTTAAACGACGAGGGATTAAAATATTACAGACGTTATTATATGGGAATGGGTATCTTCGCACTCTGCATCGTCATCATGTTACTCATGACCGCATTATCCAAATAATCCTGTCCGACATCCATAAATCCTTGGCACGTTGATAAGAAAATTGCTTGACATTACGTAAATTGCTGATTATATTCTGACCAAAAGTTAGAATAATCTAACAATCGCCGAAAGTAACGAAGTGGTGTCTCCCACTGCCGTTATCAGGAAGAATCATGATCGCAAATGACATCAGTGCAACAATGGAAGATTATCTTGAGTCCATCCTTGAGCTGGAAAAAGAAAATAAACATGCTTTTGTCAAGGATATTGCTCAGAGAATGAATGTCAAACTTCCTACCGTTACAAGCATGCTGAATACCCTTCAGAAGAGGGACCTGGTCATTCATGAAAAGTACAACCATGTGGAGCTGACCCAAAAAGGTCGGAAGATTGCGAAAGAGATCCACCGATCTCATACCATAATAAGAAAATTCCTGATGCATGTATTGAGCATCAATGCACATACGGCCGATGAGGATGCCTGCAGGATGGAGCACGCAGTAAGTTCCCGGACACTGGAGCGTCTCGTTAAATTTATGGAGTTTATAGAAGAATGCCCCAGGGGAGGTTCCGACTGGTTACAGAATTTTGATAAGTATCGCAAGCATGGTTGTTCAGACGAAAAATGCCTGGAACAAATGAAGAATTTTGAAAAAAAATACGTCGCGGAAATAAAGAAAATTGAAGATAAACTAAAGTAAAAAATTTTGAATGCAGAGTTAGATTATTCTAACTTTTAAAATAAATGGAACCGTGAGGTATGCCTCCAATGATTCATAACGGTATTTCATTGAGCCAGGTAATGCCTGGAAAACAGGTGAAAATAATTTCACTGGCCGGTGGCCGCGGTTTGCATGCCCGCCTCATTTCAATGGGTCTTATTCCGGGGTCGATCATTGAAGTTGTCAATCAAGGTATGACCGGGCCGTGTGTCGTTGCTCAAAATGGCTGTCGTCTTGCAATTGGAAGAGGCGTTGCCCACAAAATCATAGTGTCCGATGTGTTGTAGTTGAGTGAAATAAAGTGAGGAAAGGCGTTATGGGAAAGATAAGCATGCGGAGGATGAAAGAAAATCAGTCAGGAGTGATTACTGAAATCAACATAGGGGGCGCGCTTGGACGGCGCATCCGTGATATGGGACTCGTTCCGGGTACGGAGGTTACAGTGCTTGGCCGGGCGCCTCTTTATGATCCGGTTGCTCTCAGAGTCAGGGGATTTACGCTGACTCTCCGTAATAGTGAAGCTGACTATCTTGAGGTGGAGGTTGAATAGAATGGAAACGACAGTGGCGCTTGCGGGAAATCCAAATTCCGGAAAAACATGTCTGTTTAATGAATTGACCGGAGCACGGCAACATGTGGGCAATTACCCCGGTGTGACGGTGGAGAAAAAAGAAGGAAAGTATTCTCGCAACGGCCATACGATTCATATTGTCGACCTGCCCGGAACCTACTCTCTTACCGCTTATTCCGTGGAAGAAGTCGTGGCAAGGGATTTCCTGGTGAATGAAAGACCCGCTGTGGTCATAGATGTTGTTGATGCATCCAATCTGGAGAGGAATCTTTATCTTACGGTTCAATTCCTTGAAATGGGTGTTCCCCTGGCCGTTGCTCTTAACATGGGCGATGTTGCGAAGAAGCGAGGAATAGAAATTGACAGAGAGAAACTATCAATACTCTTCGGAGTTCCCGTTATTCCGACGATTGCGAGGAGCGGCAAGGGGAAGGAAGAGATCATGGATGCGGCTGTCCGCATCGCACGGGAAGAAAAACCGCGAACGCCACTGATCGTATCATACGGTGATGACATCGACGGTGCTCTTCTTGAAATGGAGGAGAGCATAATCACCAATGGTTTTTTGACGGAAACATATCCTGCCCGATGGATCGCCCTCAAATACCTGGAGATGGATGAGCAGATACTTTCAAAGGGACAAAAACAAAATCCTGACGTATCGGCAAAGCTTGAAGATTTGACGCGACGTGTTTCCGATCATTTACAAAAAACCCTCAACACATATCCCGAAGCGATCATTGCCGATCATCGGTTCGGCTACATTAACGCGCTGGTAAGGCAGGGCGTCATCAAATTCCGGGATCATCACGATCGACTGTATGCGTCCGACAAGATAGATAAGGTGGTGACTAACCGGTTTCTGGGACCGATCATCATGGTCGGTGTGTTGATGGGACTGTATCATTTTACGTTTACCTACAGTGCAGTTCCCGTCGGCTGGTTGGAAAGTTTTTTCGGCTGGCTGGGCGACGCGGTGTCAACCCATATTCCCGCCGGACTTTTGCAGTCACTTGTCGTTTCGGGAATTATTGACGGTGCGGGCGGTGTCCTCGGATTCGTGCCGCTGATTATGTTGATGTTTTTAGGCATCGCCCTTCTTGAGGATTCCGGTTATCTTGCCAGGGTTGCCTTTATGCTGGATCGGGTATTCAGGGTTTTCGGACTTCACGGCAGTTCCGTTATGGCGTATATCGTATCCGGTGGAATTGCCGGCGGCTGTGCCGTGCCCGGTGTCATGGCGACGAGAACTCTCAAATCGCGCAGGGAACGACTGGCAACGCTGCTCACGGCGCCGTTCATGAACTGCGGCGCGAAGCTGCCGGTCTTCGCACTTTTGATAGCAGCCTTTTTTGCAGAAAATGAGGCCGTGATGATGCTGATGATTACGCTGATTTCCTGGCTGGGAGCCCTTCTTGTTGCCAAACTGTTGCGGTCGACTGTTATCAAGGGGGAATCCATGCCCTTTGTGATGGAACTCCCGCCGTATCGACTTCCCACCTTCAAGGGACTGGCCATTCATACATGGGAGAGAACATGGCAGTATATAAAGAAGGCGGGAACCGTCATTCTGGGCATTTCTATCGTCCTGTGGGCTATGATGACATTTCCGGGCCTGCCTGATTCACAACTGCTGGAATTTGAGAATCAACGTGCGGCTGCGAAAGCGGCGGTGAGTATGGAGATAAGCCGTGAAGTTGAATCATATGAAGGAAAGGCTGTCCTTTCCCGTGAAGCATCTAACCTGAGGAACCAATTGCTCGGCATTGATTCACGGGAAGCGGAGGCCGCCTTAAGAAATTCCACGGCCGGCCGCATCGGTACAGCCCTTGAGAGGGTATCGAAATGGGCAGGCTTTGACTGGCGCACCAATATTGCCCTTGTCGGCGGTTTAGCCGCCAAGGAAGTCGTTGTTTCCACCTTGGGAACCGCTTACTCATTGGGAACGGTTGATCCGGAGGAAAGCAGAGCTCTTTCGGAAATCCTTTCAAAAACTCCCGGATGGAGCCCGCTGGCGGCTTTAAGCCTGATTATCTTTACCATTTTTTATGCGCCATGCTTCGTCACGGTTGTGATGATCGTGCGGGAATCAGGCTCATGGAAATGGGGGATGTTCTCAATAGCATTCAATACGCTGGCTGCGTTTATCCTGGCCGCCGCGGTATATCAAGTCGGCTTGGTTATCGGTCTGTAAGGGGGAGAAATATGGAAACATTACTTGTTATATCAATTGTGGTAGTGGCGGCTGCGTGCAGTGTGAGGAAAATATACAAGGGATTGAAAAAAGGGGCACATTATACATGTAATGCCTGTGGGACGTGCACGTTGTGCGACGAGATAAAAGATGAGCATACGGAGCGTCAACGTTGAAACTGTTTATGACAATCCCGGAATGAATATTTTCCCACTTCAATAATCATATGCAGCCGGTAAATCCGTTTCCTGCAACACCGGGCTGCGAATTTGCCACATGAGCGAAGACCGCAGGTACCGATAAAAGAAAAGGCGGGGTCACATCGACCCCGCTCCCTTACGTGTATGAACCGACCAGTCGGTTGTGCCTATTCCATTCTTCTCCTCATGCCGGTGAGACCGGCTAAACCGAGACCCAGCAACAGCATGGTCAACGGTTCAGGAACCGGCTGGAGATCTCCGGCAATCAGCAGGCTGTCGGTATCGGCTTTAAATTGAAGCTCCCCGGTCCAGTTATCACTGAAATTGATGTTGAGATGGCGATAGAGATCGCCCACGGGGACGGCACCCTCCAGCGCCACCGCAATTACGTACATCGCCGTGATGCTGTTGATATCCTTGCCGCTCAATGACTCTACACTAAAAGGCAAGCCTAAATATGAGCCATCAGTCCCAAAGTCACCAGACACTACGTCGAAAACTGCGTCTCCCAAACCGGCATCGATGTGGACCGAGATCAAATCAGTTGTGGCAGAAAGCGTCCAGAGACCACCGAAAGTATCCCCGGATTGGTTCAAGCTCCACCCTGTGCCCTCAACGCCACCTGAAGATGCTCCGGTAGCAGCCCAGAACAGGGTTTCCGATGACCAATCGGGAAAATTGGCCGTCACCTTCATGCCGGCCATCATGGCGCCGGTTGTTTGGTACCCCGTCAGCCCCGTCGTCACCTGTGTCGTTCCGTCGATATAGTTCACATTGACAGTGTACGCATGTGCCGAGACTGCGAGAAAAAACGTCAGGAAAAACACCACACCAAGAGCAGCAATTTCCGGTTAGGAAATTGCATACAGTTTATGTAAATATATGAGAAAAAAAGAACCAGTAACTGCATATTTTTCTTGACTTTTTGTCAATAAGGAGCGGCGCGACCTGATATTGATA
>Ga0129302_1001244_pt1 | contig 19120 bp, 2 predicted proteins | sample BlaSprsedimmetaG_FD_94476 | JGI IMG/M metagenome (GOLD analysis project Ga0129302, IMG submission 94476) | Hot spring sediment bacterial and archeal communities from California, USA to study Microbial Dark Matter (Phase II) - Blank Spring... | ecosystem: Environmental > Aquatic > Thermal springs...
ATGTTCGCCCCCACAATGTTGGTCAGCGTGTTTGTTGCAGATACCGCGCTGACGGCAATATTGATGGATACGCCGCCCGCGCCGCCCGCGGAAACGCCGATGGACTGAGCGTAGGCCTCGATGGTGTTGTCGGCAAAGGCATCGACGATCACCGCACCACCGGTGGTGTTCACGGTGGAGCTGTCGATGGTCGCCAGCAGGCTCCCGCCCATGGTGTTTTCGGCATAGGTTGCGGACACGGTCACATTGACGGAAGCCGCTCCCGCACCGCCCGCGGACACGGATGCCGCGAGCAGTTCAGCCAGGATATGTGCCTTGTCTTCGGCCTCCACGGTGACATCACCGGCAGCATTTACCGTGCTGTCAACAATGCTCGCCTCGGTGGCAGTGGTGATATTGTTGAATGCAATAACGCCGGCGCCGGCGAGGTTTGCGGAGACAGCCCCGGCACCGCCAGCGGAAAAAGCTACCGCAATACCGATCGCCTCGATGCTCATGCCGTCGGCTGAATTGTTGTCATAGTTAGATGCCGATACGGTGACGGCCCCTGTCGAGGTGTCCACCGTGGCGTTGTCGATGGTCGCCACCAGGCTGCCCCCGATGCTGTTGTCGGCATAGGTGCCGGCAGCGCCGACGTTTACGGAAACAGCGCCCGCCCCTCCCGCGGCGACGGATGCCGAAACCAGGACCGCCAAGATATCAGACAGATTCTGAGCGGTTACCGTGATATCGTTAACAGCGTCAATATCAGCTTCTGTACCACTGATTCCCTTTATCGACGCTTCGACATCCTTGGTAATGGTATTGGTCGCTCCGACGGCGGTAAGTGTGACATTGACGGACACTGCACCCGCTCCACCGGCGGCGACGCCCACGGCCTGCCCGTACGCCTCGATGGTGTTATTTGCAAATGCGTCGACGGTAACCGCTCCACCGGTGCTGCTCACAGCAGATCCATCAATTGTCGCCAACATGGTGCCGCCGATGGTGTTTTCCGCGTAGGTGGCCGAGACACTGACATTGACCGACACTGCACCGGCGCCGCCGGCTGATATGGCAGCCGATGCCAGAATCGCAAGGATATCTGATGAATCCTCTGCACGGACACGAACGTCTCCATCGGCATCAACGCGGCTGTTGTCGATGTCGCCGGTTGTGTTGTCAATGCTGGCCTCGATAGTGTTGGTAGTGGTGTTGAACGCAAGCACACCACTGGCGGAGACATTGACCGATACCGCGCCTGAACCCCCGGCCGACACGCCCACGGCCAGACCGAATGCATAGATATCCGTCTCAGAGAGGGCGTCCACATAGACACCACCGCTGGTGTTTACCACCGAGTCGGTGATCGTTGCCAGCAGGCTGCCGCCGATGGTGTTTTCGGCATAGGTTGCGGAGACGCTCACGTTGACAGACACCGACCCGGAACCGCCCGCGGCAATCGACGCCGCGCCCAGCATGGCCAGCATGTGGGATTCATCCTGCGCCGTGACGCTGATATCACCGGCTGCATCGATATCGCTGCCGATGATGCTGGATTCAATCGAACTGGTCGTGGTGTTGAAAGCAATCACACCGGTTCCCGCGCCCTGCACCGACACGCCGCCCGAACCGCCGGCCGCAATCGCGGCGGAAATGGCAAATGCCTGGATGCCTGCGTCGGACAGCGCCCCCACCGTCACGGCCCCGGTCGTGGTGTCGACATCGGAATCCGCGATCGTCGCGAGCGTGCTGCCGTCGATGGTGTTGGTCGCTTCGGTCACCGCAACGGAAACACCCACGGCCGCCGAACCGCTCGCTGCCACCGAAATGGCCGCTGAAAAGAGCATCGACTGGATGGCGGAGCTATCCTCTGCGAGCACATCGACGTCTCCGGCTGCGTTCACGGTACTTCTGAGGACCGATGCCTCGAAGCCACCCGTGATGGTGTTATGCGCCACCGCGCCCGCGGCAGCGACGCTGACCGCAAAGCTTGAACTGGCGGCCACCGAAACGGCGGCGGCCACCGACAGGGAGTCGATGATCCGCGAATCGCTCAGCTGGATCGTGGTGTCATCGATGACCGTGACGCGGTAGCGCCCGCCATCCACCAGGCCGCTGGTCTCGCTGAGCAGGTCACTGCTGTAGGTCAGGATGTCGCCGTTCTGGAATTGATGGGCCGAGGTAAAAGAAATGGTGTCATCAGAACTGTCCACGGTTTCACTTCCGTCCAGAACCATGTAGTCCTTCAACTTGATGCTGAACGCGTCAACCACGACCACCTGGTACGTCGCACCGTTGACCAGGCCGCTCTCATCACCGCTGCCCAGACTGGTGCTGTAGGTAACGATGTCACCGTCTGCAAAATCATGCCCGGTTTGCAGTTGAATGGTAGTTTCGTTTACCACATGGACACGGTACTTGGTCCCCGATACCAGGCCGCTGGTATCAGCTTCCAGGTCGCTATCATACGTTACAATGTCGCCATCGGCGAATCCATGCTCCGACGTGAAAGCCAGCGTGTCTGCGCCTTCATTGAGCGTAACGTCTCCATCCAGGGCGACCGACAAGCCCGTGTTCGGCGTGAGCGAGCTGGTGCCAGTGGACCAGTAATCCGTCCCACCCGAGAGATTAACCAGGTTTCCGAACGTGATCGTGTCCCCGTTGGGGTCCACGTCCTCGCTGCCATTGAGAGCTACCGTTCCAAGCGTATTCGTTCCGCTGCTCCAGACAGGATTTTCAGGATCGGGTTTCTCCAGGTCGGCAAAGCGCCTCGCGCCGTCGACGACCAGCGAGTTATCTCCGCTGCTCCAAGCGCCCGAAGTGAGCTCGCGCACACCGCCGTCGTTGGCTATGACACTGACGTCGCCACCCGTAATAATTTGCGAGTCCGAGATCGTTGCCACCGTGGTACCGCCGATCTCGTTCTCCGAAAGCGCCAGCGCAAAGCCCACCGAAATCGCCCCCGAGCTGCTGGCCGCCACCGACACGCTGGCGGAAACCAGCCGCGCGGTGATCGACGAACTGTCGACCGCCATTACGGCCACCGATCCGCCGGCGTCCACCAGCGTTTCGTTTGTGTCCGCCAAATTACTATCCACAATTGAGGCTTCGACCGAGTTTGTCGTGACGTTTCTCGCCCACGCGCCGGCACCGGAAATCGAAATGCCGACGCTGGAACTCGCCGCTACGCTCACGCTGGCGGCCGCGGCAACAGCGTCGATTTCATTGTGGGCCAGGGCTGAAACCGTCACGTCGCTGGAAGCGCCCGTTGCCGTTACCGATGAATTGTCGATGGAGGCACGGCTGCTCCCTGAAATGGTGTTCTCGGCGAGCGACACGGACAGAGCGAGCGAGCCGGAAACACTGCCGCTGGAAGCGGAAACCGACACCGCCGCAGCCACCACGTTGGATGTAATCATGGCATTGTCGTAGACGTTTACGGCAACGGTTCCTTCGGCTTGCACCGTACTGCCACCGGATATCAGGGCCTGGGTCGAACCGCCGATGCTGTTTGTGGCCATGGCCACGCCCACCGCACCCGAAAGGTTCACGGTGCCGGTGCCCGCGCTAACACCGACAGCCACCGCAACCGTATTGGCGTTGATAGTGCTGTTGGCACCCGCATCGATGGTCACCGCACCGGCTGCGTCAACATACGAATTGTCAATGCCGGCAAGGACTTCGCTGGTGATCGTATTCTCGGTTACCGAGGCCGCGCCGGACAGGGCGAGGCTGACGGTGCCCGAGCCGGCTGTAACAGACAGCGCTGCAACAACCAGCGTTGAATCGATGGTGCTGGTATTGTCAGCCGTAATTGTAATCGGGCCGCTTCCGCTTGCAATGGGTTCGTCCGTATTCGGATCGCGTTCGACTATGTCAGATCCCTGGATCAGGGCATGGACCGTGCCGCCGATGGTGTTGCTTGCCTGGGCCACGCCAACGTCTCCGGAGAGCGAGAAGGTTCCGCTGCCAGCAGTGACCGACCCCGCAACGCTGATACCCAGGGCATCAATGTCCTTGTCGGAGGTCGCACTGACGTCAAAAGTCCCCCCTGTGATCAGGGTGGAATGCAGAACATGCGCCTGGACATCGTTGTTGATCGTGTTGGTTGCAACCGACACGGCCGCCACGAGGGTCAGATTGACCTCGCTGCTGCCCGCGGTGACGGCGACCGCGGCTGTTGCTACAGTTGCGGAGACCGCGGCCGAATCGGTCGCAGAAATACTGGATGCACCACCGGCATTGACAGAGGAATCCTCGATAACACCGGATTCAATGGTATTGGTGATGGTGTTGGTCGCGCCCACACCCGCGCCTGCGCCGCTGATACCCGCGGTCCCACCGTTGACGCCCACGCTTACCGAGGCCGCGACCCCGATGGCGGTGATCGAACCGGTGGAGCCGGCATGGGCATCGAAGCCACCCTCTGCGGTGATGGTCGACCCGCCCATGACCACTGCACGGGTGGTGTTTGTAATCGTATTTTCCGCAACGGTGACCGCCACATCGAGGGTTCCCCCGTTGCCGTTGGTACTGACGCTAATACCAAGGGCCGCGGCCACCACGTCGGCGGTGATCGCCGTCGAATCGGTGGCATTGAGAGATACGCTGCCACCCGCGTTGGCAGTGACGTCCGCGTTGTTGATGATGGCCAGGACAAAGTTATTCGTGGTGTTGGTGGCCGACGCCCCCGCGCCGTCCAGTGCCACGGAAGTGCCACCGTCGGTGCTGCCCGAAATGCCTACAGACGCTGCCACATCGTGGGCCGTGATAACCTTGGATGAGGAGGCCGTCAGTGCCACATTACCCTGGGCAGTGGTATCCACGCTGTCAATGGTAGCCTCGGTCGTGCTGGCGATGCTGTTCTCGGCATAGGAGACCGCGATCGAGCCGCTGATGCTGGAGCCGCTGCCGCTACTAATAGCGATGGAGACTGCCACCGAAACGGCATCCGCCTTGATCATGCCCGAGTCCGCGGCGCTGAGCGTCACCGCACCGCCGGAGGTCAGGGTGTTCACCGTGGCCGTATCGGAATCCTCGATGGCGGCGCGTGTGGTGGTATCGATGGTGTTCAGGGTGACGGCCACACCGCCGTCGACACTGATGCTGGTATCGCTGGAGGTCGTAACGCTGAGCGCCACGCCGAAGGCCAGGGCCTGGATATCAGCGGTGCTGCCAGCGCTCACCGAGACGGCGCCGACGGCGTTTACGGTGGAATCGTCGATGACAGCCAGCGCCGAGCTGGTGATATCGTTGACCGCCACGGAGATGCCCCGCCCGACGCCCACGTTGGTACCGTCGTCGGAGACGGAGATCGAAACGCCCGCGGCGCCGGCCGTTGCCGTGATGTCCGCGGAATCTGTCGCCGACAGGGTCATATCGCCGGAAATCTCGAAGACACTGGGATCAATGGTTGCCCTGGTGGTCGAGGTGATGAAGTTCCCAGAGCCGGAACCCGCACCGCTGATGGCCGCACTACCGCTGTCGGAATACGACCCCGCGATCCCCAGTGTGAACGCATTGATCGAGCCCGTCGAACTGGCGGTGACGGACACATCCGTCGTGATCGGCACATCCGGTGCACTCTCGCCCGTGACATCGACGTTCTGAAGCTCGGCCGTCGTGGTCTTGGTGATCTTGTTCCTGGCCGCCGCGGCGCCGACCGCGATGGCGCCAAAATCACCCGAGCTGCCCGAGCTGCCGCCCGTTGAGACAGTAAGCGCGCCGGAACCGGCATCCGCGTCGATGACGCTTGAATCGGTCGCCGTGACCGTAATCGATCCGGTCGCGTCAAGAACTTTCTGGCCGGACGGGTTCATCACGCCCGCAGTCGTGGTCGACAAGATGTAATTGCCTGAGCCGGACCCCGCGCCGCCGAAGGCATCCCCGCCGAACCGGCAATCGTCAAAGCTGTGATTGATGCATTATTGGTTGCGCTTGCACTGAAGTTGCCGGATGTGATCGACGTATCCGTTGCTTTCGCGGTGATCGTCTGGGTGATGTCATTGACCGCCACAGAGGCACCGATGGCGCCCGCAGTGTTTCCGTTATCATTGGTATCTACAGTGATCGCAACCCCACCCGAATCGGCTTGGATAACCGAGCTGTCTTCTGCAGCAAGGGTAAGGTTTCCAGTCGTGTCGACGCTGCTGCCAGCGCCTATTTCGGCTATCGCTTCGGTCTCGACAATATCGACCGTCACGGAGCCCGCGCCGGTGAAGGAGATTGAACCTGACTGATTGTTACCTTCGCTCCCAGAGCCCGTGTTGACAACACCTGCAACGGAGATGGTGACTGCGAGTATATCGACCTTGGCGTCGGCATCGAGAGTTACTCCGCCGTCTTTCGTATTCAATGTATTATTGCCAAGTGCCTTCGCCCAGACAAAGTTCTCGATGTCATTGACTGTAACGGATCCGGTCACTCCGGCATCCCCGTCCCAGGCAAAGCTTATACCACCGGTGATGTTAAGTAAGTTCGTTTTGTCCGCGGCGCGCAGCAGGATGCCCTGCCCGGCGTTGGCCCCGGTGTTGTCTGCATTGACCTCAACTCCGTCACCAAGAGTAGCCTTGGTTTCACCGTGCATTACCGCGACGCCCACGGACCCTGCGATGCCGACACTGGTGCCGCCATCATTTGGCGTAGTAGACCCGTCACTATTTTGCGAAATGCTTTCGTTTCCGCTATTGTCCATTCCCAGGGATGCGGAAGCAGCGATGGCCAGTAATGTTACATCCTCAAAACTCGTCGCCGTAACCGCCAGGCCGCGGACGGATTCCGTGCCCTGGTTGCCGTCGTCGTCGAAGACCCCGTCGCGCACCTCAACGGCATCACCGCCGCCCAGAGCCGTGATGTCGGCGCCGTCGCCAATCGCAGCCCTGGTTTCGTCGATATCCACCAGGACGCCGACGGAGATACCCACCGCCGAATCGCTAAAGGAGACTCCCGCCGTACCCGCGTAGCTCTCGATCAGTGTCGTGCTGTCAGCGGCCACCACGACGGAGCCGCCTGCATCCACCTCCACGTTGCCAAGTTCGGGTTCAGTTAAAGCGGGATCTCTACCAAGGATGGCCCGGGTATCGGTCACATTGACCAGGACATTCAACCCGCCTGCGCCGGACGTGCTTTCACCGGCACCGATGTTGGCGGTCAACTGAAAGTAATCTTCGGAACTGTCGGCATCGACGATCACGTTGCCGCCCGCGTCGACCGTGGTCGGCGACGAGGCATTATTGGAAGCCTTGATCAGGGCCTCGGTGGTCTTGGTGACGACCGTGACATCCAGCCCGATGCCCACGCCCGCCCCCTCTTTGCTCCCCGCCAGGGCGCCTGCAAAGTCAGTGATTTTGGTGTCATCGACGGCCTTTACCGTGACATCACTGTCGGCATGGATATCGGCCCCCGCGCCGATGGATGCGCGCGTGATCGGCGTAAACACGTTGATGGCGGCCGAGCCCGCGCCCGCGTCCCCGCCGGAACCGATGGCCGCACCGAGGACCAGGTTCGTCATCTTGATTTTATCGATCGTGTAGTCCGCCATCGGCACGGTGAATTCGATCGGCGTGATCGAGGCATCGGCCAGCACATTGACACTGCCGGCTGAATCCACTACCGCTAGATCTCCAACCGCGGCCGTGGTCGTACTGTCCACGTAGTTGACGCCAATGGCCGCGCCCACGCTGGTGCCTTCGTCCGAAAGGGTCAGGGCCGCGCCGCCCGCGACATTCTGCACGCGAATGTCCTGCCGCGCCATCACATCCACATCCCCGGTCAACGTGGTGACATCGGCGCTATCGGCGATGCCCGCCGACGTGTTGGCCACGATCACATTGACGCTGGCTGCGCCGGCCACTGCCGTATTGTCGTTTTCACCCTTCTGGGTCGAGCCGCCGCCTGCAACGGCCATGACCTTGAAGTCATTGGTCTCATCGGTGGTGGTACCGGATTCGATCGCAACCGATCCGGCCGTGGTGGTTCCGTCGCCCAGCGTTGCCGTCGCATCGACCAACCCCACGTTGATGGCCACCGCCGCGCCCACCGCGGTTTCAGCATCTCCGGAGAAGGCGATGCCGGTCGCCTGGGTGTCCGCATCGGCATCGTTGATGGCCTTGACGCTCAGATCGCCGTCCGCATCGATGGTCAGCCCGTCGGCGATGGTCGCCGTCACTTCGGGTTTCACCACCGTGGCACCGATGGCGGCCGCCACGCGCACCGTGCCGCCCTGGGTCTGGGTGCTGGACTGCTGACCCGTGCCGCCTTGGCCGCCGGGATTCGATGTCTGGTCGGCCGCAGTGGTGTTCGCACTGTCAACCTGGCTACCCGCGTCGGGAGACGTTACTGATGTCCCCGCCTTGGAATTTGCATAATTTGTTTTGTCTTGAGTTTCCTGGTCGGCTGTCTTTCCGCCTTTATCCTTGCTCTTGGATCCTTGCGCACTGCCCTTCGCCACAGTCTTGGCCTCGACAGCCGAGGTCGCCTCAACCTTGACGTCTTCGGCTGTCGCATCGCCCGTCGATACGCTTCGTAACAGGCCGGCCGACGTGTCATCCTCGACCCAGCCCATCGCGAAGGCCACGCCCACCCCGGTTTGTCCGCTCTTGGCGTCCGCGTCCGCTTCGGTGGACTGGATCTGGCTTGAATCCGCAAGAACTGCCAAGTCCCCAGAGATTTCCAGCGCCGATTCCGCCGCATCAACCAGGGCATCCGTGTTGTTGTTGGCAACCGATAGCGCGACGGCTCCCGCCACGTTCGTGCCGCTGCTGGATTTTGCTCCCGCGCCCGCCTTGGCCTTGCTGATCATCGCATGATCACCCGTTGCCGAAACGGTCAGGTCACCGGCACTCGCCACGGTGGCCCCGCTTGTGATTGATGCGTCGGTGTCATGGGCCCCTATGCCGATGGCAAAGGAAAGGCCAAGACCCAGGGAGGTTCCGGATGCCGCTTCCTTCGGCAGGGCCTGTGTGAAGGTGTAGGTGTTGGCTTCCGCGCCGACTATGGAGGCCCCGGTATCGCTGTCGCCGTCAGCGCCGTCTCTAGCAGTGACGATCGCACCGTCCCCGAGGACGGCACTCGTGTCCCCGGTGGCAATGTTCACGGCCACGGAACCCGCCACGCCGATCTTGCCGCCGCCCGCCCCGGACTTGGCCACGGCACGGGAGCCACTGGTCCGGTCAATGATCTGCTGATTGGTATTCCCGTCGCCGGTGAGGTCAATGGCCTTTCCCTTGAACGCGTCTTTGCGGGATTCCGCCAACTGGTAGCGACCGCCGGTGAGGTCGATGATGTAGTACGTGGTGTCGCCGTCAAGGGATTCCGGGACCGGGGGGTCGTCTGTGGTGTCGTAAGTTATGGCCGTGTCGCCCGCCGGATCGTACTTGACGACATCACCGGTGTTCAAACCGCAGTCCGCGCCGAGATTCAGCACACGCACATTACCCGCCGGGTCGAACTCGATGGGGCTGAACAGGTTGGGAGCGGAATACGAGGAAAGCTTGACCCACTTGTAGAACTTGTGCCCTTCTCCCGAACCCTTGGAGGTCAGGTCTTGAAGCCCTGAACCGATGCCGCTGCCGCCTGCCTTGGCATTCTCCTCTGTGTCGTACAGTTTGACCGTGCCGTCCTTGCCGACGTTGACGTAGTAACTTCCAGTTAGATTATCGAATGAGGAAAGATCGCCGATTGAAGTGAGGCCGCCGATAGAGCCTCCACCTCCGTTGTAGTACATGACCTTGTCGCCCGTCTTCAAACCGGCATCAAGGCCTAAAAATATCGTTTCCTTGTCGGTGTCGACGACGGGAAGCGAGGTCATGGGCGCGTCGATATCCCGGTCTGCCATCACCGCTTCCACGACGACGCCGTCACCGGTGACATCGGCATACTCGACCCGCGCATGGTTCTGAGTGTCGGAAACATTCACCGCCACCGCGGCGCCCACCGTGGTGCCGTCGCCGGTGGTGGTTGCGCTGCCGTCGGCTTCCGCGCCTGAATCGGTCTGGGCGGCGCTGCGCACGGTGACCGGGCCCTGGGCCTCTATGGTCAACGGCTCCGCTTCAGTTCCCCCAATCGTTGCCGTCGTGCTGGCCGTGGCGATGTTGATGCCAATGGCCGCGGCCACGCTCACGGCGCCATCCGACGTGGAGGTATCCGGTGATTTGGTGGTACCTTCGTCCTTGCCGCTGCGCTTGTCAGCCTCTTTAACCTGGGCATCGGTCTGCTCTTGGACCTTATTATCCTCGCTCGAGCTTTCCTGGGCCGCGCCCTTGGCGCCCGCCTTGGCCGTGGTGTCGGTCAGCGATATGTTCTCCGCGCTCACGAGCAATGACCCGCCCACGCTGGCGTCACGCATGAGGCTTGCACCGACGGTGTCCTCTGCAATGGTCAAACCGAGGGATGCGCCGACCGCGGCTTTTGTCGCCTTGGTGCTGCCCTCGGCGACCGTCTCCGTCCTCGCTTCCTGGGCGGCTTCAATCCTGAAATCGCCGGTGAGAGCGATCCCGCCCCCGTCCTGCACCTCCGCGACGGTGTCGTTCTGGGCCACCGAAATGGCCACCACCGGGGTCACCGCGGTGCCGCCCTCGGCGCCGCCCTTGGCCTCGGTGAACATCCAATAGGCACCTCGAGCCGAAAGGGTGACATCATCCGCGCCGCTGATGGATGCGCCGCTTTCGATGGACGCCAGGGTGTCGTTGTCAGCGACATTCACGGCAACCGACGCGCCGACGCCCACATCGCCGTCGCCGGTTACAGTTGCATTGGCGGCAGCCAGGTTGGCGGCGACGCTTTCGGCGTTAAGAAGGACGTCACCCCCGATGGTGTCGGCATCGGTGCCGTCGGCATTTACCGATGCGTTTTCGCTGATCCACGCGGTGGTCTTGTTGTTCGTGATATTGAGGGCCAGGGAGCCCGCCACGCACACATCCTTGCCTCCTGCCCCGGAGGTGGCCTCAGCAGAGTAAGTGTTGAGGCGTATCAGTTCATGAGTGAACCCTGATGATGCTTGAGCCAGGTCGACAACCTTCATCGCGGGCACATCACCCCTGGATGCCGCAAGCCTCACCTTGTTCGAGTCGGCATCGTCGACGACAACGTAGTAGATTTCCCCATCCGCAAGACCGCCTACAGGGGCTCCTTCACCCGCCCGATAAAGGACCAGGTCCCCGGTCTTGAGCCCGTGGCCTTCCCCGAGATCGATGGTTTCGTGAAAGTTTACGAGCTTGTGCTCCGTTCCGGTCGGAGCTTCGTCTGTGTTGATGTCGATGGCGGTAACGGCCTGGGCATCCTTGTAGGATTTCGCAAGCTTGACTGTGTTGTCGTCCACCCGGATAACATAGTAAACGGTCCCGCTTTTCAGGTTGCCGATAGGTTTATAGGTGTCGCCGCCGGTCTTGTATTCGACGATGTCTCCTGTTGTGAACTCGTGACTTGTGATCTTAATGGTATCGTTTGTCGCATCGACAATATCAGTCCCGTTGGGATCAAACGTCTTTCCAGTCCTGAAGCCATCGACCGAGCTGGAGGAATTGAACTCGACCGGCGTCACCGTCTCCTGCGCCTGGACGCTTACGCCTTCGGCCTGGACGTCGGCATCTCCGATATAGGCTTCGTTCGCTATGTCCGTTTTGTTGACGGAGACGGCGGCACCGATCCCGACATCCCCTTTAACGGCGCTCCCGTCAGCCGTGGCATAGGCGCTCGTCGTGTTATTGGTAAGAAGGGAAAGGGAACCCCCGGCGTTGATAGTGGTGCCGTCCTGGATAGAAGCCCTGGCCGTGGAATCGGTCAGGTTGATGCCGATGGCGGCGGCCACCGTGACCGGGCCGTCGGAGCTGGATGCGGAAGGCGTCGTGGTGGTGCCGCTCGTCCTGGCGCCTCTTGAGGCGGCGGTGGCATCCACGCCTGACCGCTGAGTTGAAGCTTCTGAATCAACGGTGCTTCCGCCGGAAGAACTGCTCGTCCGGCCACCTTTCGCGCTCGCCTTGGCATCGGACTTGCTTTTCCCGGAAGATTTGGCCTCGAAGCTGATGTTGCCTCCCGCGGTCACCGAGCGGGCCGTGGAAGCCAGCGCCAGGTCGCCTACCAGGCTCAAGGCCAGGGAAGCGCCGATGGCCGCATCGCCTGTGGAAGTGGTGTCACCTTCCGCCTTGGTAGAAGCCGTGCTGCTGTGATCGGCCGTCACGTCCAGGTTGCCGGTGAGGGAGAGGCCGCCGGAAGCTGACCCAATCTGTGCAATGGTGTCGTTGTTCGCCAGGGAAATGGCCACAACGGGTGTGATCGCAACGCCGCCTTCCGCGCCGCCTTTGGCCTGGGTGGTCATCTTGTGGCTGCCCTTCGCGGACAGGGTTATGTCCGAGGCCCCGATAGCTGCAGCACTATCCTGAATCTCGGCTTTCGTAATGTTGTCGCCGATATTCAGGGCAGCGGATGCACCGATGCCGACACTCTCACCTGTGGCTGCTTCTTTGGGGGTGGCCTTGGCGGTGATCTGGGTCTTGGAGGAAGCTTCGAGGACCAGGTTCGCACCATGAAGTTCGAGACTTGCTCCGGATGCGACAAAGGCCTCGGCATTGGTGGTTACGACATTCAGGGCGAGGGAGCCGGCCACACCGACACTGTCCGACGCGCTGGCGCCGGAAACAGCCTCCGCGATGAAGCTGCTGGCCTTTTCGGTAAGGGTATGCTCCCCGGTAGCATCCCCAACGGTGAGATCGATGGCAATGCCTTTTTCCGCATTGTCCGAAGAGGAAGCGAGCCTTACCTTGGTGGGCGCGGCTTCCGTAATGGTGTGGTTGTCCCCCGAGCCTGTGGAAGTCAGATCAACGGCGGTGCCGGCCTCCGCATTGTCTGCGGTTTCGGCAAGCTTCACCTTTGTCGGCTCGCCCTCGACGGCAATGACATAATAGATGTCCCCGTCTTCAAGCCCGCCGATGGCGGTGTTACTGTCGCCACCCTTGCCATACACCACTCGGTCGCCGGTCTTCAGGGCGTGGTTCACGCCCAGGTCGATGGTTTCATCCGTTTCGCTGTCAACCACATCGGTTCCTGATGGGTTGAAAACAAAGCGCTGAGGGTCCACGGCAATAACGTAGTAGGTCTTGCCATCCTCAAGACCGCCTATCGGGGTGTTGTCCGTGTCGCCCGTTTTTCCGGCGTCATATACAACCGCATCTCCTGTCTGGAAGCCGTGGGGCAAACCGAGGTCGATGGTTTCATTAATTTTTGTAAGCGAATGCGACGATCCGGTCGCACCGGTGTCAAGATCAACGGGAACAGGTGTCGATGCCGTTGCGTCTGCATACGATTTCGCCAACTTGACCGTATCCTCATCTACCCGAATGACGTAATAAATGGCTCCATTGGTGAGGTTTTTGATAGCCGTGTCTGTTCCGCCGCCGGTCTCGTATTTGACCACGTCACCTGTGGAAAAACCATGGCCGGTGATCGAGATGGTTTCATCGGACGTGTTCACCGCGCTGGTCGGATCGAAAGTTTTGGCCGCTTCATTGGTATCGGCAACAACCTCGGACGGATCGAAGCCCCAATCTCTCCCGTCTATGGTCGCCTTCGCCGCCACGTCGTCCGCCGTCAGATTCGCCGCTCCGCCGATGTAAGCCTTGCTGTCGATGTCCGCAAAGTTGAGCCCCACTGCCACACCGACCGCGGCTGAACTGGCGCTTTTGGCCGTGGCGTCCGCAGTTGCCCTGCCCCTGTTGGCTGAATCTGCATGAATATCGATATTGCCATCCGAGACCAGAGCACTGCCGCTATCGGTGTCAACGTAGGCCTGAGTATTACTGATGAGATCGGTGATAGCCACCGCAGCTGCGATACCGATGCTCCCTTCGGACGTGCCGGCCCCTGTCCGGTCAAGCTGCCTTTCGGTGTTTGTGTCACCCGAAGAACTCTCGCTGGCACCGCCGGCGGCAGCCTTGGCGATGGTGGTGACGGTGCTGTCAGAGATTGCCGATATAGCAATGGAATCTGCCTCGTTCAGGGTCTCTCCATCATCTTTTACAGTGGTGTTTCCAGCTATGAAGGCGCTGGTTGTCTGTTCCACGTAGGAAAAGGCAAGGACGCCGCCGAATGCTCCCGAGGCGTTGCTGGCATCGGCAACGGTGTAGTCGGTAACGGTATTCGTTGCCGAAATGTCGTCGCCGCCCCGGCCCTCGATAAGGTCGTTTCCGGCCCCGCCCATCAACAGGTTGTTTTTGTCATCACCACGCAGTGTGTCGTCCGCGCTTCCGCCGATCACGTCGTGGATGTTGTAGACCCCCTTGGTCCCCTGGGCTTCGCCGGGCTTGCCGTCTTCAGGGGCGAGCAGGTCGACGACGATGGCCGTGGTGTAGGCGGAATAATCCAGGGTGTTCACATCGGGAAGGGCGTCCGGGTATCTGGTGTAGTTCACCCCGCCGCCGTCGAGCGTCCCGTTAAATGATTCACCGTCCTCGAAGATGAACGTGTCGCTTCCCGCGCCGGTGACCACCACTTCCATTTCCGAAACCTCGACGACCTCGTTGGCGCCGTAATTCACGGACACATCCCCGGTCCCGTGAATTCGCACCGTCAGGTCTGCCGTGGTTTGGGAAAAGTCCAATTTATCAGGGATTTTTTCCGCGGACTTGGCCTCGGCCTGCTCCAGGATATCGAGGACATCGATGGTGTCGATGGCGCTTGACAGCCAATTGGCGGCCTGGGTCAGCCAGGCCTTGACCGTATCGATGACATCTGCTTGGTCGATGTGATCGATCAACGCCTCGATGTCGTCAATAACCTTGTCGCTCCCCCATCCATCCTGAAACCGGTAGACGTCCGAACCCATGGCGCCCGTAAGCCAGTCGTTCCCGTAGCCGCCCTCAAGCACGTTGTTGCCGAAATCGCCGATCAGCACGTCGTCATAGGCCGACCCGATGACGTTTTCGATCTCCTTGAGGGTGACGGTGTCCACGCCGGTGGTAACAATCTGCGGCAGGGGGTTCCAGATGTTGACAAATACGCCGGTGTCGAAGTTTTCGTAGCTGATGGTGTCGCTGCCGGCCCCGCCGGTCACCACGTCGTAGCCTTTGCCGCTGACCAGCAGGTCGTTTCCTGCACCGCCTCTGATGATGTTGTGGGCATCGTTCCCGATCAGTATGTCGTCATAATTGGAGCCGGTGAGCCCTTCCATGTTGACCAGGGTGTCGCGCCCCTCGCCCAGGCTCGTGTAGATCTTCTCGCCGCCGGCGCTGTAGGTCACGATGTCCCCGTTAATGAACCCGTGACCCGCGATGGTAAGGGTGTCCTCATCGTAGTCGACCGAACCGTCATTTGGAGTGAAGGACGTCGGGATCCCCTCTTTCTCGAAACCGTGGGTGCCGCCGGGCGGGAGAAGCGAGAGGACAAGGGCCGCGCCATCCAGATCTTTCAGCGAAAAGGTATCACCGTCAACTTTGACCACCTTGTAGCTCTGGCCGTCCACGAGGCCGCCGATCCTGTCGTTGCCGGCCGCATCGTAGGTGATCACGTCGTCGTCGCTGAACCCATGGCCGAGGATGGTGATCTTTCCGCTTGCGTAGTCGATCGAACCGGGAGTCGCAGGGGTGAAGGACTTCGATCCGCCCTCACAGGTGAAACGGTGGGCGCCGCCGGGCGGGGCCAGGAGCAGATCGACAGAACCGCCGCTCCGGGTCTTGAGTTTGAAGGCGTCGCCGTTCACTTCCACAACTTCATATTCATACCCCTCGACCAACCCCCCGATAGCGTCATTTTCGTATGAAATAATCTCCCATTTGCGGGTGTCCTGCGACCCGTCGATATTCAGATCGACCCGAACCCCGTCAGTGGCATAAATGTAGGACGCGATATCCCGATCCCCCACCAGCGTCTCGTCAACTTCCCCACCACCGTCCAATAAATCATCGCCCAGCCCGCCGATCAGGGTGTCCGACCCCAGTCCGCCGTAAAGTTCGTCGTTGCCCGCACCTCCCACGAGGACGTTGTCAAAAAAATTTCCTCTCAAAACATCGTCGTATCTGGAGCCGATGACGTTGTGGATCCCGATGATGTAGTCATGCCCGGCAGCGCCGTCGCTGTGGGGCAGGATGTCTTCCTCATCGATGTCTTCCGGTTCCAGCGTAAGCAGGTTCATCAAGTCGTCCGCGGTGAGCGTCATACCCAGGTTTACTTCCACCGGGCCCGGGGCGTCGGCATAGGTTACAACGTCCCCCTCCCCCGCGAAAATCTTGAAAATGTAGCTCTGGATGGTGCCGCCTGCGGCGATGTGCTGCAGGAGATCCAAGGGCGAGATGCCTAACTGGTCCGCGATTGTGGCTGGATCGTTGATTATCCCGATCAGGGCAATCAGGTCCGCTTCGCTGTAGGAGCCGAAGAAGATGTCGTCCCCCGGGCCCCCATCAAAGGTATCCGCGCCTCGGCGGCCGTAGATGACATCATCGCCCCCGCCGCCCTTCAAAATATTGGCCTGGTCGTTGCCCAGGATGACGTCGTCGCCCGAACCGCCGAAGACGTTGGAGATGTTGCTGAAATAGAGGACGATCGGAGCATCCTCAAAGGTGTCCCACGCCTGCTGCCAGAGAACCTGCTCAAGATAGGGGACCGTGATGCCAAGGTCCACGTAGACGGGGTTGGTATAGGCCGACAGATCCAGGGTGTTGGAACCATAGTCGACCAGGCTGGCACCCAGCAGTTTGTCGAGCCAGTTGGGTTTGCCGATCGTGCCGTTGAAAACCGCTCCATCTTCGAAGACAAACCGGTCATTTCCCTGTCCGTCGATGATCACCTCGATGCCTTCGACCCGGGAAAGGGCATTGGTTCCATCGGTGACGGAAACGCTTCCGTCCGTGTGGATGGTAAAAGTCAGATCCGTGGTGCACAGCGTAAAATCAAGCGTGTCCAAAAACCCGCCGCTGTCTTGAATTGTATCAACCCCCCAGCCGTCCATGAACGCATAGATGTCCGAGCCGTCCCCTCCGATCAGCAGGTCGTCGCCCCCCTTGCCGTTCAGGATGTTGATCCCGTCGTTGCCGGTGAGCACGTCGTCTCCGGGAGTCCCCTCGATGGCTTTAAGGCCGATGGATGTCAGCAGGGATGCAATGACGCCGTCTTCATCGGAATACGCGGTGGTCTCTTCAGCTCCTGTGCCGGTGACCGTCAACTTGTCCTTTTTTCCCACCACCCGGTTCATGTTGGCGATGCCGTCGGTGCCCGTTGCGGTCCCGGCGACGAAGTTCACCGTTACAGCGCCGGAAAATGCCAAGTAGTCTAGGGTGTTCGTCGCCCCGGCGGCGCCGTCCAGGGTACCCGAAAAAGAGGCGCCCTCCTGGAAAGAAAACGTGTTGTCGCCGCTTCCGCCAACCAGCCTGGAAACGTTCTGCACATTTTCTAGTTTGAGGCCGTCGGTCAGGAGAGAGAGGACTTCTTCGGGAATGATTCCGAGGGAGGACCACGTGTCGGGAGCCGTGCCCACAGAAACAGTTCCGTTGGTGCGGATCGTGAACAGCAGATCATCGGAGACCAGGCCTGCCTCCAGGGAGTCCTCCCCTCCGCCCCCGTCCAGAATGCCCGAAAGCCGCGCGCCATTTTCAAAAACAAAACGATCCACGAAATCCGCATTACCGGTCAGATTCTCAACGCCCGCGAAATGAACGCCCGCCACCAGGCCGCTGTCCGCCCCGGTGATTTGCCACAGGGTGTCAACCGACGGCCCGAACAGGGCGTCACTTCCTCCGCCACCCTCAAACAGAATGGAAAGCGAGTCCATGAGAGCACTGAAGTCGCCGCCTAACCTGAGCACGTCGTCCTCAGCCGAATCGATGATCTCGATGCTGCCCGTCTCCGCCAGGGCGCGGCTTTCCACCACAGAACCACTGTCGGTGTCGATAAGTTGAATCGTGTCAACATCGTCCACCTGCTCGATCCCCAGGGTCAGGTCATTGATAGTCCCACCCATGGTGAAGGAAAGATCCGCGGAAAGAAGAATGCGCGGCTCCAAACGCTCAATGTATGCTTTCCTCTTTTTCGAAGCTCCCTTGCGGCTCTTACGCGCCAATCTCCTCATATTCCGTGAAAAACTCATAACCCACCTCCTTCAATCGCGTCCACCAGGTCGTCCGCTGTCAAAAATCGGGATTCCTCACCCGACAGAACCAGCATTTTACCCTTTTCGATGTCCACCCCTATAAGCAGAAGCACCGGATGCGCCCGCATCACGGAAATCGCGAAATCGTCCGGCACCGTTGTCAGGTCGAATACAAGTACATCGGGCAAGGCCGCCCCCGGCACTTCCCCGATCCCGATAACTTCTCGATCAATTTGATGTATTAGAAATTCGGAGTGTTCCTGAAGGCTTTTTCCGATCGCCGACATCAATAAATTGCTTCCGTATAGTGCGACCTTCCGTTTCTTTTTCATTGATATGGCCTCGAAATGCCCATTTCCTGGATATAAATATGGGATGTTATTTTTTATCAAGGATTTGCCGGTTTAACAATGTACGTGGGGAACGGTTCTGGTACAGTCAAAAAAAAGAAAAAGTACAGTCGGAATCCATCCGGCACTGTACTTTTGGCTGTACTTTTTCTTTTAGTAAGGTTCTACCTGTTTACCAATTTTATTCGTTTTGCAAACTCGATGGCCTGCTCCGATTTTCCATGTGCAGTCGATGGATAATTTCGCCCATGTGATATTTGATGGTGCGCCCTGATAGAAACACCTTTGCTCCGACCTCCTTGTAGGTCAAACCCTGTGCGACAAGGCTAAGCACCTCAATCTGCCGCGCCGTCAGGGGATCACCTTTCTCCACAGCATTTTGAGACGACCCACCCGATTCCTCCCTGCGCGCGAATTCCTCCAAAACCCGGCCGGCCAGACTTGGCGAAAGGGGCGCTTCTCCGCGCACCAGGCCCTCCAGGAGCTCAAAAAATTTCTCGGTGTCCTCCGTTTTGATCATATAGCCGCAGGCCCCGTATTTGATCGCCTCAAAAAGATCCTGATCGTCTTCCGACATGGTGAGCATCACGACCCTGGTATCAGGCATCTCCGCCTTGATCAGGCGGGTGGCGGTCAACCCATCCATCCGCGGCATTCTGACATCCATCAGGATCACATCAGGCTGCAGAGTATTCGCCATCTCCAGCCCTTCCAGACC
>Ga0129302_1001246_pt1 | contig 19113 bp, 7 predicted proteins | sample BlaSprsedimmetaG_FD_94476 | JGI IMG/M metagenome (GOLD analysis project Ga0129302, IMG submission 94476) | Hot spring sediment bacterial and archeal communities from California, USA to study Microbial Dark Matter (Phase II) - Blank Spring... | ecosystem: Environmental > Aquatic > Thermal springs...
GGGGACGCCGGAGGTCGCGTGGGCGTGGCCGTTTCCGGCCTGGGCGTCGACGTTGGCTCTGTGGGCGTGGCCTTGGTTGACGTCGGCGTGCCCGTTTCCGGAGCGGGCGTCGACGGCGAGAGCGCTGGCGTCAGCGTCGTCGTCAGCACCGCTGTAGGCGCGCCGGTGGTTTCGTCGAGCGTCGATGGCGAAGGCGAAGCCGAAGGCGGGCGAGGTGGTCTCGCCAGGAAGAAGACGAGCGCCGCCGCCGCCAACACGCCGGCCGGGATCAAGGCCACCTGCGGGCGCTCGCGTACCACGTCGACCGCTATCGTGATCGGCGTCGAGTGGGCGACCGCCAGTTCGCGCAACAGCGCGCCCGCGCTGATCGGGCGCTCGTGCGGCACCTTGTTCAGCGCCGAGAGCAGCGTGCGCGCCGCCGCCCGGTCGATGCGGGGGTTCAGGTCGCGCGGCGCGGGCGGATCGTCCTGCACGTGCTGGCGCATCAACACGTCGTCCCGCTCACTCTGGAAGGGCGGCCGGCCGGTCAACATCTCGTAGATGACGACGCCCAGCGAGTAGACGTCGCTCTGGGGGCTGACCGGCCGGTCGCCGGTCGCCTGTTCCGGCGACATGTAGCGCGGGGTGCCCTCGGTCGTCAGCTCCCCTTGCCGCCGGGTGACGCCGAAATCGGCCAGGACCGCGCGCCCGTCCCCGGAGACCAGGATGTTCTCCGGCTTGACGTCCAGATGGACCAGGCCTTGCTGATGAATCGCGTCCAGGGCCTGGGCGACCGGTTCAAGGAGGCGCACCGCCTCGTCGCGGGTGAAGGCCCGTCCGTGTCGCCGGATGACCTCCTTGAGCGAGGCGTCGACGTATGCCATCGCCAGGAAGATTTGCCCCTCCCGCGTCCGGCCTGCCTCGTAGGTGCGGCGCACGCCGGGGATCTTCAAGCGTTTGGAGAGACGCGCCTCGCGCTCGAATTTCTCCAGCGTCGCCTGGTCGTAATCGCGCAACACCTTCAAGGCCACGGGGCGGTCCAGGTCGGGCCGCGCCGCCTTGTAGACGGTGGCGTGGCGGCCGCGTCCTAACTTTTCGATGATGCGATAGGGGCCTATCTGTGAAGGCCTGCTCATCCGTTTATCCTTTCTTCACAACACATCTCGTAACCGCGCCAACCAATCTTGAATCTTCTCCATCGTCGGTTCCAGGCCCAGCGCCTCCGGATCCAGGTGGATCGGCACGGTCATCTCCACCGGGATCTCCTCGTTGAAACCGACTGTCTCCTGGACGCGGACGGTCACGACCTCATCCAGCGGGATGGTCGCGTGGACCGGGATGTCGATATTGACCGCGCGATTGATGACCGGGATCGTCACCGCCGCCTGGACGACTTCGTTGATGCTCACGTCGTGTTGCACCTGCACGCTGAACTCCTCGTCGATGGGCACGTTCACCGAGATAGGGATCGTTTGGGAGATATCGATCTCCAGCGTGATCCCCTCGGCGAGCGTTTGCGCAAAGACGGCCTCCATCTCCGTCGCGATCTCGCCCCCCACCCTGGCGACCTGGCTTAATTTCAGCGCCAACACGACGTTGATCAGCAGGGAGATCAACGCCAGCGCGAGGGCGGCCGTCGTCATGAGCCAGAGCAGCCGATTCGACGGGCGGGAGGGCGACGCGCTCACCGGGTCGCCCATCAACGGCAGCGTGTCGGCGGACTTCGGCCGGTTTTGCGCCAGCCGTAGGGTGTACGGGCCGACGCGCACCAGCTCCTCGAGTTGGATAGCGACCGGCGTCTGGGCGGGCAGCCGCTGTCCCCGGCAATGCGTCCCATGCTGCGAATCGAGGTCCATCAGAATAAAGGGGGCGTCGGCATCTCGCGGGGCTTGCTCAATGCGCAGGTGGTGATCAGAGACCGCGTCGTGATCCAGGACGACGTCGTTGTCGGGCAGCCGCCCAATGGCGAGCGTCCTTCCGCGCAGCGGGTGCTCATAGACGGGGCCCTGGTCGGTGCGAATCTGGAGGGCGTATTTAGTGCGTATCATACCACATCCTTCCGCTTTTGGAAAAACATGATCAAACCCAGCAGGCCCAAGCTGATCCCGGCGATCCACGCCCAGCGGGAGTAGATTTTGCCATGGAAAGCGTAATCGTAACTCTCGAACATATTTTTCAGCACACCCTCGGCGCTGCTGATCGCCTTCTGGCGGTTCTCGGCCCACGTCTGTTTCGCGCCAGCCCAACCGTCGTCACTGGTGAGCGTATCCTGGTACTCTTCCATCTGTGCCTGCCGCCGGTCTTGATAATCCTCCATCTGCTTTTCGCGTTCGTCGGCGTATTCCTTCTGTTGCGCTTCCAGGTCATCCACGTAATCGCTGCATTGTTGTTGACCCTCCTCCTGGCATTCCTCCAGCAACGGGCAACATTCCTGCGGCGTGGTGGGCGGATCTCCCTCCTCAGGGTTCGGCGTGGGCAGCGATGTAGGCGTCGGCAAGGGCGTCGGCGACGGCAGCGGCGTGGGCGAGGGCATTTGCGTCGGTTCGGGATTATGGAGCGCCACTCTGGCCTCGTCGGTGTAGAAATTCGGATCGAGGATGCCGGGGAAGGTGTCGCAGCGATCGAAGATATTCGAGCCCATACACGTGCAATCGCGCGCCAGCTTGTCCTCGTTGCTCTCGTTGAGGATGTCGTTCCAGCCAGCCCGTCCATCCGCCCGATCCTTGTCCCGCTCGTCCCAGCAGTCGTCCTCGACCAACAAATCGCCCAGCCCCGTCAGATTGATCAACCCATCGACGACCCAACGATTGCTCATCAACGGGCTGACGATCTGATGCCCCGGCGTCTCTTTGAGCGGCAACAGCGCACCGGAGAAGATGAGCTGCGCCACGACGACGATGATCAACACCAGCATCGCCTGTTCCGGTTTGGGGACGCTGGCAGAGATCGCCAGACCGATCAGATAGCCGGCCAGCGCGCCCGCGAAGAGTGTGATGTAGAAGGGGATATAGGCCGCATCCCCGGCCGGGATCACGCCCGGCCGCATGACCAGCAGCACCTTGAAAAACAGGAGGACGGCCGCCTGGTAGAGAGAGAGCATCACGCCGACCGTGACCTTCGACATCACGTAGGGCAGGATTTTGAGATTGATCGCCCGCTCCCGCTTGTAGATTTCGATCTCCTTGACGATTTCGTAGACGCTGCTCAATGAGCCGGCCAACATCGTGACGATCGCGGCGACGAAGAGCATCATCACGGCGCGCGAGGGATTCCCGTCGACCGGATCGAAGAGGTCCAGCCCCCAGGTCAGGTCCATCATACCCAGCACGATGGGCATAAGCACCATCATGGCCAGCGCCTTCTTATCCTGGATGACGATTTTGAAGCTGCGAGCGGTGAGAATTGCCCATTGCCGCAGGGCGGAGATCCGCTTGGCGCTGGCGCCGGGTTTGGCCGATTGCACAGCGTGCAACGCGCCCGTCTCCTCCGGGGGCGGCTGGCGAATTTCGTGCAAACGATCCACGACATTTTCCTTATACTGTCGCGATCTCTTGTACTCCTCGGCCCAGAATTCTGTGCCTCCCCGTTCAGGATCCTCAAGGATGGTGTAGACGTCGTCAAACTCTATATCCTTGATACGCCGTTCCTCCTCGGTGCGGTACTTATCGAAGTAGGTCAACGCCTCCTCCGGCGGGCCGTAATAGGCCAGGTATCCCCCGAAGATGACGATGATGACCTTGTCGCACAACATCACGTTCTTGGTGGCGTGGGTGATCAGCATGATCGTGCGCCCCTGGTCGGCCAGATTGCGCAAGAGACGCATCATCTTGTACTCGGTGCCCGGATCGAGGCCGCTGGTCGGCTCGTCCAGGAAGAAGAGGCGGGGTTTGGTCAGCAATTCGACGCCGATGGACACGCGCTTCTGCTGCCCGCCAGAGAGCTGGTGCACCGGCACGTCCTTGCGCGCCGTGAGGTCCAGTTCGTCGATCACCTCCATCACCCGGCGATGGCGCTCCTCGGCGCTCGTGTCGGCGGGCATGCGCAGTTGGGCCGCGTAATCCAGCGCGTCGTAGATCGTCAACTCCTTGTGCACGATGTCCCGCTGGGGCACGTAGCCCATATCGTTGCGATACATATCGAAATTGTCGTACAGGTTATCGCCGTTGACCAACACGACGCCGTGCGTGGCGGGCCGGAAGCCGTTGACCGCGTCCATCAAGGTCGATTTCCCCGCCCCGCTCAGGCCGACCAGGGCGACGAATTCTTGCGGGTAGATACTGAGGTAGATTTCCTGCAGCAAGTTCAGATCGGGCCGCACCCACTTTTGCAGGCCAAAGACGTCCAATCGCAAACCCCGTTCGGTCAACTGCTGGATGCCGTCTTGGGCGAAAGCGAGACGGTAGGGCCCCACGCGAATCTCATCCCCTTCGCTGGGCCACGTTTCCTTCTCGACCCGCTCGCCGTTCAGGAAGACGCCGTTGGCGCTTTTGAGATCGGTGAGCCGGTAGCGCCCGCCCATCCGCTCCAGCATCGCGTGGTAGCGGCTGACCTGGGGATGATCCAGGACGATGTCGTTGTCCTTTGCGCGCCCGATCTTGATGACGTCCCGTCCCCGCAAATCGAGCGCCTGGGTCGGCGGCGGGGCGGGCTGGGTCGCCTGACGCTTCTTGGGTGGCGCTTTCGCGGGCAGGAAGCCGACGTGGGCGCGGAACTGCACGTGCACCGATTGACCCAGGTAGACGACGTCCCCATCCTGCAAGGTCTGGGACGTGACGCGCCGCCCCTGGTAGAAGAGGCCGTTGCTGCTGCCCAGGTCGACGATGCGGACGTCGGCGCCGATGCGCTCGATCCGCGCGTGATGCCCGGAGATGCGTGAATCTGGGATCACCACCGCGTTATCCGCCGCGCGGCCGATGGTCAGCGCGGCCTGGTCCAGCGGATGTTTGGCGAGACGATGCTCGTGTTGCACCGCAATCCCCGGCTGGACGCTGGCGCTGATCCTGATCTGCTGGGAGACAGGCGGGGGCGCCGGCGCGTCGGCCGTGGCGGCCCGCACGCTGAGCGTGAACGGGCCGGCGGTGATCGCGTCTCCCATCCGGAGCGGCGTCGGCATCTGCGGCGGCAGGCGCCGGCCGTTGAGGAGGGTCCCGTTCCGCGATCCGAGGTCGACCACCAGCAGTGCATCCGGCGCAAAGATCAGCTTGGCGTGATTCCCGGAGACCTTGGCGTCATCCAGAATCACGTCATTCTCCGCTCGGCGTCCCAGGGTCAACTCCCCCTTCATCACCGGGTGCTCGTCCCCGCCGCCAGCTACCTGAGCTTGTAGAACGTAGTGAAAATTTCTCATTTGCCTCATCTCTTTTTTATCCCCACCCTCCCGCGGGTTCAAAGACGGTCAGAATAGGGGCTACTAAACTGCCCATCAAAATACAGATTGGCCGTATCTTCTCAATAAGTTGGGGAGCTGTGGCCGGTCTCCCGACCGAGCCACAGCGGGCACGGTCAGGAGACCGGCCCGAGCGAGTTTGCCCCGGTTTATTGAGATGATACGATTGGCCCGGAAATTCCGGCCAAACCTGCGGGAGAGCATGACAAATCAATTATCTGAATTTCTTCCGCGCCTGGACGATCATCGTCAAAATTCCCCAGAAAAACGTCTGTATGATTAAGGCGGCCCAGGTCGTCAGCAGGTGACCGGGATCGTGCTCGTAATTCAACCCCAAATCTTCCGGCGCGCGCGCGGCTGATCGACAATCGACCGCTTCTTCCATCTCGCCGGTTTCCGTGGGGATTTCCACCACGGCGCAGATGCGGTTATCTTCGTTTAATTGGGGGACGTTTATGGTTGAACCCATCGCATCCATCGTCCAGTGAGAGATGACCAACTTGGAGGCCAAATTATCCTCCAGCGGGAACAACGCCCCGGACAGAATGATCTGCGCGAAGAGTTGGCCTAAAATAACGTAGAGCACGATGTCAGCAGTGGGAACGATGGCGGAGATGAACAGACCAAGCATGATGCTGGCGATGACGCCGAGCAGCAAGGTCACGAATAACTCCATCCCCCCGGTGGGGAAAAAGCCCAGAATCGGGTCGAAATCCATGCTGACTTTCAAGCTCAGAATCAGTAAGGAGCTGGCGACCTGGATCACGGCGAACATGCCGAGCACCAGAATTTTGGACACGACGTAGGCCGCCGGGCGCAGGTTGACCGAGCGCTCGCGAAGAAAGATGGATCGCTCCTTGACGATCTCGAAGGCCGCGCCAAACGTGCCGGCCTGGGTCAACGCCAGGCCCAGCATGGTGATCAACTGGGTCGCGGTAGGTCCCGGCATATAATCCGCTTTATCGTCTACCTGGAGGCCCCTGGCTTCCAACGTCTCCTCAAGGCTGATGTCAATTTGCGACCGGGTCATCTGCCGCCCGACGAGATCTTCCTTGCCACTGACCGCCATAAAAAGTGTCGAGATGAGCGGCATCATGATCAGCAGGACGAACAGCGTGATCCAGTCGTGGCGAATGAGATCGAGTTGGCGGCGCGCCAGGACCCCGATTTGCCGCAGGACCGAATCGCGCACCGGGCGCGCTCGTCGCGCCGCCCGCTGCGGCGCCCGTTGAGACGGTCGTTGCGGCGCCCGCCGTGGCGACTCGAGCGGGGCCTGGCGTTCTTTCACGTATTGGCGGCAGACCGGCGAGCGCTTGTATTTCTTGTCCCACGTGGCGGCGTCCGCCTCCTGGGATAACTTCATGTAGATGTCGGCGAAATCCTGCGCCTCAAAATAGTCGATCGCCTCGCGCGGCGGGCCGTAATAGGCCAGCCGCCCCTGTGTCAGGAAAGCGACGTGGTCGCACTGTTCGATGTTAGCCGTGGCGTGCGTCACCAGGACCACCGTCTGCCCCTGATCCGCCAACCGGTTCAGGTCGTACATCATCTTCTTCTCCAGGCCGGGGTCGAGGCCGGAGGTCGGTTCGTCCAGGAAGAGCAATTCGGGTTGGGACAACAACTCGGCCGCGATGCTGACCCGCTTGCGCTGCCCGCCGCTGAGCACGTGGACCGGCTTCTCGGCGTGTTCCGTCATATCGACCGACTTGAGCACCGCCGCGATCCGCTGATCGATCTCCCGATTACTCGCATCCGGCAGGCGTAATTTCGCCGCGTACCACAGCGCCAGGCGCACCGGCAGTTTCTTGTGGATGATGTCGTCCTGGGGCACGTAGGCCATCAAGGTGCGATAAGCGTCCAGATTGGTGTACAAATCGTCGCCGTCGATCAACATCCGCCCGTGGGTCGCCGGGCTGAAGCCGTTCATCGCCTTGACCAGCGTGCTCTTGCCGGCCCCACTGCCGCCGACCAGGGCGACGAACTCCCCTCCTTCTACGGCGATCGAAATGTCGTTCAAGATCATCAGACCATTTTGGACCTGCTTCCCCAGGCGCAGCGCGTCCAGGCGATGGCCCTGGCTCACGGCGGTCGCCAGGCTTTGCACGCGACCGTCGTACACCAGTTTGAACGGGCCAATCTGGATCACGTCGCCGGTACGTAACGCCCGCCATCCGTCCACGCGCTGCCCGTTGACAAACGTGCCATTCATACTACCCAGGTCGTGAATCGCGTACCCCTCCGCCTGGCGCGCGATTTCCGCGTGCTTCCTTGAGACCATCGGGTGATTGAGCGTCACCTGAGAGCTTGAACTGCGCCCAATGATGACGTGCGGAAATTTCGAGAGCTCGTGCATCCCCAGCGGCTGCATGCGCAAACTCGTCGCCTGGCGGCGCTTCAGTTTCATCGTCAACGAATCGCCCCGACGACTGCCAATGCGAATCACGTCGCCCAACCGGAACGGGCGCGCTGTGTGGGGCGGGATGATCCGGCCATTGATCTGGGTCCTGTTCGTGCTGCCCAGATCCATGACGTGAATGTCACGCGCCCCCACATCCAATTTTAGATGGCGTACGGAGACATTGGGATGATCCAAGATGATGTCGTTCATCGGCCCACGCCCAACTTGAAACGTGCCCCGCTTCAAGTCGTGCTCGGCCGGTCGCTCGCCGAGCCGGCGCACGAGCAACGTGGCGTGCTCCCCGCCAATGCTCGCCTGGGGTGCTGGCGACGGGAGGTCGACCGTCGCACCGCAATGGGCGCAGAAGCGCGCGCGCGATTGCAACGGCGCATGGCATTGTACGCAAGATTTGACGTCGCCGGATCTCGACCCGGCGCGCGCCCGCACGCGGGCGCTGATCTGGATCCGCTGGGAGACAGGCGGCGGCGCGGGCGCGTCGGCCGTCGCTGCCCGCACACGGAGAGAGAACGGGCCGATGGCGATCACGTCACCCAGCTTGAACGGCGTCGGCGTCCGTGGCGGCAGAGATCGGCCATTGAGGCGCGTCCCGTTCCGTGAGCCCAGGTCCACCAACAGCGGCGCTTCCTGCGCGAAGATCAACTTCGCGTGATGCCCGGAGACCTTGGCGTCGTCCAGGACGACGTCATTGTCTGACCGGCGACCGAGCGTCAATTCCCGCTTCATCACTGGGTACTCGTCGCCGCTTCTGTCCGAAACTTGAATTTGCAGGACGTAAGGAAAAGCGTTCATTCTATCTCTTTAATCAGGCTGCTCAAGCCGTGCTTGATGTGCGACGCGCTTCTCAAGCGAGTCGCTCCTGGTATTAACATGAGATCATCGTCGTCGAGTGGAAAGCGTCGCTGATGCGATCTGCCCGGCTGCGCCCAACAACAGGAGCAAAAAGCCTATGCCGGCGATCAAAACCCCCGGTTGCGGCGAAAACCTGAAGAGACCGACGATATCCTCAATCGTGATGCCAAACAGCACCTCGGTCTGAGCCTGTTTGCTGTAATAAGCCGCCATGGCAGCGGTCGAGCCAAGTATAACGCCGCCGATAGACAATTGCGCCCAGGGAATCCAGCGCAGATAGGGTGCCAGCCCCTGCACGGAGCGTTCGCCGTGTTGGAGCAGGAAACGCAGCAGGAGCGCGGCGAGCGCCAGCAAAAAGCTGAGCAACCCGCCCGCCAGCGTCATCCGACCGATCAAAAAGTCTGTCCCTCGAACATACTGCTCGAAGAACAGGATGGTGTAACTGATCCAGTTGAACAGCGGGCTGATGATGAGCAGGCAAGCGCCCAAGGCGATCAACGCATCGAGCGCGAAGGGCATTCCGCTGTGCACGGCGTTGGCGGGGGACGAAACAGGGGCTGCTACAGGCGCGCTTACACGGGCGTCCATTCGGGAGAAGGATATAATCGTCCGCCCCACCCCCAATAGATCTCCAGGCCGCAGGCGATAGGGGCCGTTCAAGCGACGTCGGTTAACCCACGTGCCGTTGGCGCTGCCTTGGTCATAGACGACCCACGCGCCGTCCTGCCGCCGTATCTCTACGTGACATCGGGAGATCCGCTCGTCGTGCAAGACCACGTCACATTGCCGCTCCCGTCCGATGGTCAAGCGGGGCTGGGCGATGGAAAAGCACGCGCCCTGGTTCGGCCCTTGCTCAATGATGATCTCCATACGTCAACACCTTTCCTTAGAGGTATCCTCTCGATAAACCGGGGTGGAACGCCGTCATCCTGCTGACGGTCTAGGCCAGCAAGATACTGGCATTCCATCAATGCGCCCTAAACTATTGAGAAGATGCCCTTAGAGCGTTTTTGAAAAGTTTTGCACTCAACCTTGCGAAGATTAGATTTAGCGATTCTAGACTTCCGAAGTCACCGCTCCTCAAAAATTTGAAAAGTGCAGATGTTAAGATGTAACCTTCGCAAGGTTGGGCGCTAACTGAGTTGATTGAAGAGAAAAGTCAGGTTCCCCAACTTCACCTCGTCGCCGCTGTGCAACGCCGTGCGGTCATACACTCGCTCTCCATTGACGAAGGTGCCGTTGGCGCTCCCCAGATCCTGAATGTAGAACGTATCATCCTCCAGGATGATCAGGGCGTGGCGGCGGGAGACTTTCTCGCTATCCAATCTGATGTCGTTCTCGGCTGCACGGCCCAACCGCATCTCTGGCTTGGTCAAGTCGTAGTTGCGATTCGCCCGGCGATCAATCAGCAGCGCTTCGTGTTCCATCTTGGGGCCGCGGCTTAAGATGACCGTGCCGCCATCAAGAGGCGCTCCGACGGAAGGCTGGGGAGGAGGCGGTTGGGGCGCAACATAGCCACCGCCGACGGCCTCCGTCTTATCGTAGAAAGGCGTGGGCGCGCCGGGTTGGACCCATTCGCCGGATCCTTCTATCGCGGTTGGCTCCGCCAGCCCCATGGGTCCCATCTGCGTGGGGCCGGCCGTCTCCCCGCTGGCGAACGTCGGCGGGCCGTCAGGCTGTCCGCTCCAATCGCCGGCCGGCTGATCCCAACCTGGCGCTGGGGGTTCATACGGCAGCTCGCCTCCGGGCGGGGTCGATTTCTTTCTCGTTCGCAATAGCAAAATCGCTGCGACCAAAATAAACAACAATAAAGCACCGCCGCAGATGGCAACGTAGAGGACGTTATCCTTGGCCCATTCTACCCATTCCTCCAAAAACGTCTGTTCGCCATCTTCGTCCTCATCCTCGTCTTCCTCGGTCTCGCCAGCAGGCGTCGCCGTCGCTTCTACAGGTTCCGGCGTGGGCGTCGGTTCGACGTCCACGTCAAAGGCGAAACTGTCGCTCCCGACCAGATCGTCGTGGTCCGCGCGCACCTCAAGAATCTGGCGGCTGGTCTCGAACTCGTCCACCGGGAAAGTCAACACGTAGCGCTTCGTCAATTCCTCGCGCAACTCGCCCAGGAATTCGTCGAATTGCTCTGAGTCGGGCGTGTTACGATAATCACCGCCGGTCCGGTTGGCCAACTCGTTGAGGAACTGGTCATATTCGCGGCTGCCACCGGTGTAACCGATGGTGTAGACCGGGACGCGCAGATTGCGTGCCGCGTCTATCACGACGTCAGAGTTGTTACGACTCTCTCGATCGCCACCATCGGTGATAACGATGACGCCTCGACGACCCACCGGTTCTCTACTCGCCCGTACCGTGTAACGGATCGCCTTGATGATCGTATCGTAGAGCGGCGTGCCCGGCGGGGTGTTTTCCATCTGCAGGTCCTGGACGAAGTTGGAGACCGCGCCGCCATCCTCCGTGAAATCGTGCTCATACGCCTTATCAATCGTCTCTGAATCAGGGTCCACGCCCTGGCGCACGCTGAAGACAGCCACCCGATCCTCGATCGCCTTCTGATTCAAACAGAGATTGCTCACCGCGTCCTTGGCGTCCTGGAAACCGTTGTCGCGCTGCATCGTCTGATAGAGTTCCAACACAATCGCCATCGAGACTGACGCTGTTTCTATTTCGGCGGAATCGGGGGTGAACAGTTTGCCATCCGAAATTCGGAGCGTGAAATCGTCCGCGTTCAGGTCTTCGACCGCGCCCACCTGCGGGTGGCGCACCGTCACGTAGGCCTGGATGATCCGCTCATCTTGATACCGACTCGTATCTACCGTGTCAATGATCAGGATCAGTTCCCTGCCCTGGGCCGCAGCCGAGCGAGCGACGGCCGACACCAGCAGCATTCCACAAATGCACACACACATCAGTACGTTGAAAAATCGCTTCATCATAAACTCCTTATTCGTTGGACCTGAGCGAAACGTCAAGCCACATCGACCGACTTGAAGACCAGGATGGTCTCTCCAAGGAGGAGAAAGTCCCCATCCTCAAGCACGCGCCGGTAGACGCGGTTTTCGGCAGCCTGGCATTCCTCGTAAGTGCCGGCGTAGGTGCCGTTTGCGCTGCCCTGGTCGTACAAGACAAAGGCCTTCTGCTGCTCTGGATCTTCCTCAACCGCCTCCAATTTGATCTTGAGATGCCGGCTGGAGATAGCCGGATCTTCGTTCAAGGAGATGGGATTGTTGGGGGTTCGCCCCAGAACCGTGTCTTTGCCCAAGGGGAACACCTTGCCGCGCGGCGCGCCCGGCCCCTCCACGACGGCTAACCATGCCAAAGGGATCGTCTCTGGCAGGCCGGAAGGCATAATCTGCGTCTTGCTCTCCTGGGCTCTTACAGCAGGTCGTTGTTGCTGGAAGGCAGGTGGCGATGGAGCGGGATCGTAATGCGGAAAACCGTCCTCCCATCCGCCAGGCCCGGTCGGCGTCGGTTGGTCCCGCGGATTGGTCCGCTGAAACGGCCCACTATCCTCGGCTACTGTCTCATCGTAGTCTCCGGCGAAGGGCGTCTCTCTCTCTATGCCTGGATGTCCGACATACCCATCCATCGGGACCGTCTTATCGTTGCCGTCCACCACTGTTTTCTTCTCTTCTTCTTCATCATAATTTGGCCATGGATTACCATTCATTGGAACCGTACGATCATCATTCATTGGCATAATCTCCTTCTAAAATCTCAAGATTCTATCTCAATCCGCAGGTTATGCTTCCCTACAGAAATCACGTCTTTAGCCTTAATGGGCACTTCGCCAAAGACACGCTTGCCATTGACCCACGTGCCATTTCGCGAGCGATCCTCCAACCAGAGTTGGCGTCCACGCCAGGCAATTTTAAGATGTTGTTTCGAGATATATTGGTCGTCCGGCGCAATTTGCGCCCGTCCCAAGACAACACTGGGGGTGGTCAACCGGATGTGCTGCCCACAGCACGGGCCGTTCATCACCACCAACTGCCCGGCGAACAGGCTGGGCAGCGGCGTCACAAGAGCGCGTCGTTCGTAGCCCATCGCACACGCCATCTCCCAGGCCGAAGCGAAACGCCGGTCTGGGGTCTTGGCCAACGCCTGAAGAGTGACCTGCGCCAAGTGCGGGGAGGCGCGAGGGTTCAGATGGGTCGGCGGGATCGGATCGGTGTGCAGGTGTTTCATCAATACCTGGATCGTCGCCGCCCGGGGCGATGCTTCACGCTCCAGCGGGAAGGGCGGCTGACCGGTCAGTAACTCATAGAGAACGATGCCCAGGGAGTAAATGTCGCTGGCCGGGACGACGCGCTGGGCCTGCACCTGCTCCGGGGAGATATACTCCGGCGTCCCAACAGTTCGATCTTTCGTCACGGTCACGGAGGAGGTCAGTTTAGCGATGCCAAAATCGGTGACTTTGACCTGCCCTTGAGGGGTCGTCATGATATTCTCCGGCTTGATATCCCGATGCACGACGTTTTGCAAATGGGCGTAATGGAGTGCATCGCACGCCTGCCCCATGATAGACACGATCTGCTCCTCTGTCATCGGTTGCCCCACGACCTCGCGCAATGAGACACCGGGGATATATTCCATCACCAGGTAGAAACGATGATCCGCTGCCCGCCCAGAACCGTATATCCGGCAGATGTTGGGATGATTCCGCAGCGTCCGTCCAATCTCCCCTTCCTGGATGAATTTCTTGACGACGTAATCGTCGTCCACGTCTAACACCTTAATTGCGACCGGTCGTCGTTGCGCGTCGTAAGCCTTGTAGACCACCGACATTCCGCCCTGCCCGATCTTACCCTCTAGCATGTAGCCGCCAAAATCGGTGTTGCGCGGCAACTCCATACTATCCGTATCTGGATGGGGGAGCGGGGATTGGCTCTTCTCTGGCGGCGACCCAATGTCCCCCTCGGCCGTAAAGCGGAACGTCGTGTTGCAAATCTGGATGACGTCGCCCCGGCGCAGGGTATGCCGCATCACACGGCGATTGTTGACGAACACCCCGTTGACGCTATCACGATCGTGCAACACACATTTCCCATTCTCGAAGACGATCTGCGCGTGTTGCCGGGAGACCATCATATCCCTTTGCAGCATGACGTCGTTGGCGCTGTCCCGACCAATCGTCAGTCCCTTGCGGGAGGCCGGGATCTCCCACATTCGCTGCGCCGTTATGCCTTCTAAGGCGACGAGTTTCGCGCCCGTCTTCTCGATCAGATCGGTATTCGTGATGGGACCTTGCGGATGAGGAACTGGCAGGGCAGTTGGCGGATGGGCTGTTGAGTCGCTTGATGCTGGGGAGCGCAACGTCAAAATCAGGAAAACGAAAGCGACGACGATAGCAATCGCCAATCCAATAAGGAGATAAATTTCCATATTAAGCCTTTAAAAAATCAACATCGACTAAGTTTTCAAGCTGTGCGGTTAGCAACGAATTTATTTCATAGCTCACGGATTTCCACAGATAAACACGGATTAAATCGCTTTCCCCCAGAAAAATCTGTGAAAATCTGTGTTAATCCATGAGCCATAACGTCTAACCGCACAGGTCGAAAGTTTTGTCGATATGGCGCAATACCTGGGCGGCCACTGCTCTCGTCTCGCGTTCGGCGCGGACCACAGTTCGCGCCCAGCAGCTGGACTGTGGTCCGGCTGGAGCAGGCGGTGGTCAGGAACTGCCCCGGAGGGGCTTCTTTTCCGGGCGAAGCCCCGGACAATGCGTAGGCCCTAACCTGGCAGATTCAGAGCCAATAAGGAATCATTGAGCACCCAGGATTCCATCCTACTCTAAGTTTACCACATGAAGAGGGCTTAGGCAAAGTAGGAAATGCTTCTTTTCTGCTTCAGCCTCATTTCATAACGGGAAAGCCCCTGGCGGGGAAGTGTCATTTTTGCCTTACTCTATTCATATAGCACACGCAGGTGATAGGGTTGGGTGCTGCCGCTCGCACTATCATTGTACACCTGGATATAATATCGTCCAGGTTGTAAGTCGCCGGTCAAAAAATACTCGTCCACATTGCCAGCTTGGGCAGATGCCCTCACTATGCTCAAACTAGCATCACGCAAGTACACGTCATAATCCTCACCCGAGGCGATATTTGTCAGCCAGAGTTCAACGGAATGCGCAGCCGACAGGTCAAAGTAGAAGTAATCCTGGACATCATCGGCAGGGAGCAGCCCATAGTAGGTCGAACCGGAGACAAGAGGACCACTAGCTTGCGTTTTCGCATTGTTGTTCGACTCCTTCTCCCAGCGCACCTCCGCCGACTGCGCGTTGGACCAGCCGCTATCGCCCCAACTGTTGCGCGCCTTGACGCGATAGTAATAACGCGCCATACCCTCGCTATCGACGGTGTGAGACGTGTTGGGGCCACTGTATACCTCCTCCGTATCGGAGAAATTGCCGTGCGTGGCTCTCTCCAGGATATAGGTATCGGCCCGGATTGCTGGATCCCAGTCAATCCGGTAAGTTGTACTAGGCCCCGGCGCTGTAATGGTGTTCAAGACGGACGTACCGGGCACAGGGGGCCAGTTCCTGATAGTCAGAGGTAAATAGACCTTATACAGACCGATGGCAGTGACGTACGAGCGCTTTGTCTCGGTCGCTCGACCGCCCGCTCCCGCCACGGTCAACGTGACCGTGTAAGCGTAGCCGGCGCCGTTCTCCAGGGCATCTGCATCGGGATCGTAGGTGTGGGTGGGATCGTCGCAATTGCTGCTGACACCGCCATCGCCGAAGTCCCAGGTGCAAGCGTCGTAGTCGCCGGTGGCGAGGTTGGTGAACTCGACCGCCAGCGGCGCTATCCCTCGCGTCGGGTTGGCGTCGAAGTCGGCGCGCGCCAGTTGCAGGTCGGCCCGCCAGACCTCAATACCGTGCGCGTCGTTGGACGTGGCCAGGAAGAGCCGATCCCCGAATAGGGCGCCTCCATAAGTCGAGTAGTTGTTGCTGTCGCCGAAACCGTCCGGTGCGACTTTGGTCCAGATGCTGCCGTCGCTCGTCCGCCGCAGTTGGGAGCCGCTCCCCCGATTGTACGTACCGGCGTAGAGATAAGGCCCGAAAGCGATCAACGTATCACTGCCGCCGTTTGTGGCATCCCCGAAGCCGTCGTCCACGACGTGTTCCCACGTGTCGCCATCGGCCGAGCGCCACACTTGCGTGCCGAGGCCGGTGTGCGTATCGGTCGAGTCGTTGGCGAACCCGACGTACAGGTCGCCATCGTAGACGGCCAGATGGGGCCACTGGTTGTGAGCGTCCCCGAAACCATCCTGGCCGACCTGTTCCCACGTCACGCCGTCGGGCGCGCGCCAGATCTCAGCGCCCGTGTCGGCATTCTGCGTTCCGACGTACAGCGCGCCGTCGAAGACGGCCATCGACCACGCACTGATGTTGTCACTGTCGCCGAAGCCGTCCGCGTTGACCTGAGCCCAATCGCTGCCGTTGGACGAGCGCCACAGTTGCACGCCGGTCGCTCCGTTGTACGTGCTGACGTAAAGGTGATCGGAGAAAACCCTCATCGTGCCCACGCCGGTATTGTCGCTGTCGTCGAAACCGCCGGCCGCCACGCGATCCCAGGATAGGCCATCGGCGGAGCGATAGATCTCACAACCTGCCGTCTCATTCCACGTCCCGGCGTAGAGATAGCCGTCGAAGGTCGCGCCGAGCACGATGCTGATATTGTCGATGTTGCCCAGGCCATCGTTGGAGACGTGCACCCATGTCGTCCCGTCTGGGGCGCGCCACAGTTGTCCGCCACTTGATCTCCAAAAACCAGCATATAGGTGATCTCCGAAGGCGTGTAAACTGACGCCGCCAGCGACGTTATCACGATCACCAAAACCGTTGACGTTGACCTGCTGCCAATCGGGTACGCCGAGGGTGTATTGCTCGATGCGCATATTGTCGGCATCTGCCACGTAGACGGCGCCATCGGGCGCGATACCGATGCCATTGGGATGGCGGAATCGCCCGTGTTGTCCGCCCCACGCACCACTGATGGTGGTCAGATAAGCGCCGCTGCTGTCGAAGACCTGGACGCGCTGGTTCCACCAACTGTCATTCACGTAAACCCGATTATCAGCGTCAACCGCTACGTCCAGCGGCGCGCGGAGGTGGGCAAAGTCGTCGCCGTCGACGCCGGTCACACCGGCGAAGGTGGTACAACTGCCGCTTTCGCCCACCAGGACGCACTTTTGGACGCGCTTGTTCGTCTCTTCGGCGACGTAGATGAAACCCTCAGTATCCACGGCGACGCCCCGGGGAGTATGAAAGTGGAGATTGTCCTGTCCGGTTTGACCAGTGACGCCCAGCGTTGCGACCAGATTGTAACTGCTGTCGAAGACCTGGACGCGATGGTTCCACGTATCGGCCACGTAGAGCCGCCCGCCGGCGTCCAGGGTGACGTTGTGCGGCCCGCAGAAGGCGTCTGCCGCGCTCTCACACCTGCCCGTACCAAGCGTAGTCTGATAATTGAGATCGTTATCGAAGATCTGCACACGATGGTTCCACGTATCGGCGAGGTAGACGGTCCCGTCGGCGCTCACCGCGACGCCTTGGGCCCCGTTGAGGTGAGCGTCATCGTCGCCGGTCACGCCAGGCGTCCCCACGACAGCCAGGGCATTGCCATTTGGCCCCAACTTGAGCAGCCGTTGACCGGCTTCCTCGACGACAAAGCGGTTGCCGTCGCCATCCACAGCGACGTCGGCGGGTTTGTTGAAGTGATGCTCGTCGGTCAGATAGGGTACGCCGCTGGTTCCCGCCAAGACGCCCTGCGCGTTTCCATCACTGTCATATTCGCGGATGGTGTGGTCGGACCAGTCGCTGACGTAGACGTGTCCCGCTGAGTCCACGGACACGCCGACCGGCCAGCCGAGGTCATCGACGAAGGTGTTGCAGGTCCACCCGAACATGTGAGCGTAACATTCTTTGACGCGCCCATTGGCGCCATCGGCGATGTAGATTTCACCGGCATCATTGATGCCCAGCCCGTAGGCCAGGTTCAGCTCATCGGATCCATCCCCGGCGCTGCCGGTGCCGTGGATCGTGTAGCACGTCCAGCCGTCGTTGTAATAACAGCGCTGCACGCGGTGGTTGTTCACGTCGGCCACGAACAGCCGGTCGCTGCTGTTGATGACGATCTGGGCCGGTCTGTTGAAGTGGGCGTCGTCGTCGCCGGGCTGCCCGGTCACGCCGATGCTCGTGCTGTAGACCGGCGTCCCGTCCACGTCGAAGGTATAAACCTGGATGCGGTGATTGTTCGAGTCTGAGACGTACATGCGCCCGCTGCTGTCGAAAGCGATGCCGCGCGGGGTATCGAAGTGGGCGTCGTCGCCGGCGTTCCACGGGTCGTCGGGCGGGAACTCCTGCAAGAAGTTACCGCCGGCGTCGTACTGGGCCACGCGATGCTGATCCGCCGTCCAGATATTGCCGCCACCGTCGACGGCCACGTCCCGTGGATGATTAAATGTATACGCGCCCCGGTTCTGGAAACCGGCGGCGCCGATGCTCAGCAGGTTGGCACCGTCGGAGGTGCGGTATTTGAGCATCCGCGCGCCCAACTGCTCCGCGACATAGAGATGGTCGCCAGCGTCGATGAACAGCCCGTTGGGACCGTTGAGATAGCTGGTGTTGGCCGGGTAGGCCGTTTCGGTCACGCCCAGTGTCTCGGTGTAGCGGAAGCTGGTACCGGGTTCGCCCAGTTCCAACGAGCCCGGGCGGTCGCTGACGATGGAGAGGCCATACTCGGTGGTGCAGCCGTAGGCCCAGGGATCCCAGTGGTAGACCTTGGCGTAGTAGACACCGTCAGCGTGCGCTTGCCAATCCAGGCAAGAGGCGGGCCAGCGGCCGGGGCAATCGTCGTTTTCGGCCAGCAGCGTGCTGCCGTCGGTGTCGTAGAGTTCCAGCACCGTATCGGCGTGGTCGCCGGTGTTGCCAGTGGTGAGCGTGTAGGTGACGCCCGCCTGGGCCTCGAACTTGACCCAGTCGGTGTCCTCCTCGACGTGAACGTTGTGGATCTGCGCGTAGCCGTCGGGCGTGATCCAACTGGCGCTGCTGATGGTATTATCTATCTCATAGGCGTCGGGAGCCACGTCGCAGATGTCGACGGTGTACGAGACCTCGTCGGCGGAGTAGTCGCCCAGGTTGCCGGCGTGGTCGCGGGCGCGGGCGCGGAATTGGTAGGTGATTCCATCTTGACCGACAAAGCGAGTATAGACTTGCGTGGTACTAATAACCAGGTCATTCCAGGCGCTGAACATCCCCACATCTCGAACCTGCACGTCGTAACTGGCAATGCCGGATAGATTGTCTGAGCCGTACCACCGGACGTGAAAATCTCTGAAAGGAGCATCTCCATACATTGGCGAGACATCAACAGTGGCAGTAGGCGAGGTGCGATCAATGCCCAGGTTCCAGGAGCCTGCACCGGTCCAGTTACCGGCCCAATCGAAGGCCCAGACGTAA
>Ga0129302_1001256_pt1 | contig 19018 bp, 17 predicted proteins | sample BlaSprsedimmetaG_FD_94476 | JGI IMG/M metagenome (GOLD analysis project Ga0129302, IMG submission 94476) | Hot spring sediment bacterial and archeal communities from California, USA to study Microbial Dark Matter (Phase II) - Blank Spring... | ecosystem: Environmental > Aquatic > Thermal springs...
CTCATCGGAAAACGATGAACCAAATCAGGAGGGGAATGAATCTGAAACAATCGCTTTTCCCTGATTTTCAATGGAAAATGTCGGGAATGGAGTTTTGACCTGTGAAAAATGGGGTGACGCCAGCCTTCCTTCTTGTTGCTTGTCTTGTTTCAATTGCGTACAACGTTTCGGGCGTGTATGACGTTCGGCGAATGCCGAATGTGCCGAATGCCAAGGGCGACAGCCCGCAGCATATACGCCCTGTTATATGTCGTTCTGAGTTGATCCAAACCAACTATTCCTCAATAAAATAATCCGTATCAACGTTATATATTCTGTAGCTTTGCTTTAATGATACACCTAATTCATTCTCTATCATGTAGTTGGCCAATTTATTACCATCTATGAGAATTACTGATACATCAAGATTATCTGCGTATTCCAGTGCTTCTCGTGAGAAAGAAGACATGGTAATAAAAATGCCCTTTTTTGCGCGTTTTCCCTGTAGAGCTCCTACAAATTTCTGTATTTCTGGTCTACCAACACAGTTTCCCCATTTTTTAGCCTGAATATATATTTTATCCAAACCGAGCTTATCTTCTTTGATTATTCCATCTATTCCTTCATCAGATCCCTTTGGAGTAACCTCTCCATTTGCCATTTCTGACCCGCCGTACCCCATTTTTATTAGCAGATCTAGAACAAGTTTTTCAAAGAAATAGGGAGAACAATCTCTGATCTGATTTAGCAGTTGAGAGGATAATTCATTCCTTATTTGCTTGTATCCAATTTCAATCAATTCATCAGGAGTTTTTTCAACAATTTGATTAGTATCATCCAGTTCTGTATCTTTCTCCGGATTACGATTCTTTGAAAAGCTATCAAACTGTTTGAGAAACACAATTGTTATCTTTTCTGGAGGTTTTTCTAAAACCTTTTTGCCTTCCTCTGTAATTGCATATACCGCACGTGCCGGAGATGAAATCAAATCTGCCATTTTTAGATATGCAATTGCCCAAGCTACACGATTATAATAAAGTGGTTGTTTCCCCGATGGTATTTTTTCGTTCTGCTCATCTTCAGAGATATTGAAATGAGAAACCATTTCTTCACGTAATTCTTTTGATGTTTTTTCTTTCCCATCCTGGAACGTCTTCAAGAGAGGAAGCATTATTGTTTGGAAATCTGGAATCATCTTTTTCTCCTATCTCTCAACCAAGAATGACATAAAACTACTCGCTATCACTACTCGGTAGTGATATTTTCACTTTGGGTGAATGTTGGAAAGTTAGACAATAACTGCTCGTGGAAGATGGTATGTCTACCTGTGGTAGATGATAACCCGATAACGGGCAGGTTTTGTCTACCATGACTGAATCAATCGATTGCATCAAGGGGGCTCCTTAAGTTGGCGATGTTTTTGGTCGACACATGCGTATAGATTTCCGTCGTCTTGCTGCTGCCGTGACCGAGGATTTCCTGAATATATCTCAAATCCGTGCCGTGTTCAAGCAGATGGATGGCAAAACTGTGCCGCAAGGTGTGAACCGTTGCCGGCTTTTTGATGCCTGTCTTCTCCAGGGCTGCATGAAATATCTATTGAATGCTTTTTGTCGAGTATTTCCCGCCATCCTGACCCTGAAACAGATACGATTGAGGATTGTACTTTGCTTTATACTCTTTAATGGCCGCAGGCAACTTTTTTAAAAAAAACACCTCAAGACGGTGATGAACAAGTACGGCGCCACCGACCCGGCAGAGTTCTTCGCCGTGGCCGGCGAGACCTTTTTTGAAAACCGCGCCGGCTGCAGCAGCGTCCGGAACGCGCCCTGGATATCTCGCGGCACGCAAAGATGATCCGCGACGCGGCCAAAAGGCGGATCCCTGACATCAATGATTTAACGGATATCGAAAAACGCTACCTTGCCGTCATGAAGAACATCGCCCGGTGCCGCATGGGCCCGGTCCCGAAATTCAGCTGAATCCGGGATCACTTCATGGATTGAAAAGATTTGTGCTGAGGTAGCGATCACCCCTATCCGGCAGGATGGCGACAATCGTTCCCCAACGCAAATCCCGAGCCAGTCGCAGTGCGGCGCAGACAGCGGCCCCGCTCGACATGCCGGCGAAGATGCCTTCCCGCAGGGCCAGGGCCCTGGCGGCATCAAAAGCATCCCGATCATTGACCGTCATTCTCAGGTCAATAAATTCTTTATTGAAAATCTTTGGCACTTCCGATTCTTCCATGTTCTTTAAACCCGGGATGCGATGCCCCTTTTGCGGTTCGACACCGACAATCAGGGTAGTGGGGCTTTGTTCTTTGAAATACTCCGCCACCCCCATGATGGTCCCGCACGAGCCCAGGCCCGCGACAATCGCACGGATCGTTTCGCCGGCCCGGGCAAAAATTTCAGGACCTGTTGTTTCACGGTGGGCGCGGATGTTCTGCGCGTTGGCGAATTGATTCACCAGATAGAAGTTTTCAGGCCGATTTTCGTATATCTCCCGCACCCGGCGAATGGCTCCATCCGTCCCGTCCTCGGCCGGAGTCAATTCCACCTCGGCACCGAACGCCTTGATCATTCCAAGGCGTTCACGGCCGACTCCGGCCGGCATGGCAATTCTTACCCGGTAGCCGCAAGCGGAACCGATCATGGCCAGGGCGATGCCCGTATTCCCGGATGTGGCTTCCAGAATGGTTTGAGACGGATTCAGGCAGCCGGCCCCTTGTGCGGAACGAATCATATAGAGGGCTGCGCGGTCTTTAATTGAACCCCCGGGATTGTTGCCCTCCAATTTGACCAGAACGCGCACCCGGCCGGATTCGCCGTTGAAACGACGCAGGGTCACCAGCGGCGTATTGCCTATGGTTTCTAAAATGTCCATGATGATTGTCTCCCTGTAAACTGCGGATTTCAGCAAGAAAAAAAATGGGATAGGGAGGGTGGATGGGTGTCAGGCGGCGGATTCCGCCCGACAGGGAAACAGACAACGGCCACGAGTCAAAGAGGGATCAATCATGCGTGACGGGCCGTTCATGATGTGTTCATAACAGAATCGGGCCCTGACGTCAAGCCGCTTCCGTCAACAATGTTTGCCGGATTGCGAGATCCGGATACCCCGGCCTCACCTGAACGACATCTCCGCCTCAAAAAATCACAAAGATTACGGGCACCTGTTGACAAATCCGGAAGGATATGCTAGGAGTTGATCATGCTTTTCGATGACGTTCATGCTTGTTCCCGCGCTGAAAGCGTGAATGCTCATACCTCCGCCTTTTATTTCCGCTACTGGGCGGTTCCCTCCGCCCGATAACTACACCTAAACCCATCTACCCTTTTCTCAGGGCGTGATCCATTTATGCGCCGTGAAGATTATTCCGGAGAGGTGCATCTACCATGCATAAGCTTACTATGAAGCCACTGATCAGTACGAATAGAAGCGATGGAATCAATCGTTCCATTCCGGGGGGGCAACTGCCATGAGTCGGGCCAGCCTCTTTTCCCGGGAAGTGGGAGCCCCGCAAAGAACGGAAATTACCATCGGATCCGTGTCCGTGGGGCGGGATTTTCTCTTGATTGCCGGGCCATGCTCGGTGGAAAACGAAAAACAGACCACCGAAACCGCCCGGGAAGTGGCGGCTGCCGGGGCAAACATGTTGCGCGGCGGAGCCTTCAAGCCGCGTACTTCTCCCTATTCCTTTCAGGGTTTGGGAATCAAGGGGTTGCAGATTCTTGCCCGGGCCCGCGAAGAGACCGGGCTTCCCGTGGTAACCGAGGTAATCGATCCGCGCGACGCCGGCTGGGTCAGTGAATACGTCGACATGCTTCAGATCGGCGCCAGGAACATGCAGAATTACTCCCTGCTCCGGGAAGTCGGAAAAATCGGCAAACCGGTACTGCTCAAGCGCGGTATGCAATCGACCCTGGAAGAATGGCTCAACTGCGCCGAATACATACTGGCCGAGGGCAATCCCAACGTCATCCTCTGTGAACGGGGCATCCGTACTTTTGAAAAATTCACGCGCAACACCCTGGACCTGAGCATGGTACCGGCGGTCAAAGAACTTTCTCACCTGCCGGTGATCATTGATCCATCCCACGGCACGGGCAAACGCTCAATGATTGAACCCATGAGCCTGGCCGCCGTGGCGGCCGGCAGTGACGGACTGATGATTGAAGTCCATGTCCATCCGGGCGAAGCCTTAAGTGACGGCGATCAAAGCCTCTATCCTGAACAGTTCGCCCGCCTGGCCGCCAGGATAAGATCTTTAATGCAATTCATGAAAAAAGCGGAACTCGCCGATGAACACTGAAGCATTGCAAATCGACTTCCCCGTGCCTGCCCGCAGCACTTCGATAATCAATTCTGCCGATCCGGGAAGCTTCTTTGCCGGATTGCCCGAAAGAACGGTTTTTATAACCGACCGCCGCGTCAACCACCTGTACGGCCGGTTGCTGCCATCCACATGCCCGCGGCTGGTATTGCCGCCCGGTGAAAAAAGCAAGACGCACAAAACCGTGATGAGGTTGTACCGCGGCCTGGTGCGCCGTCGCATCGACCGCTCTTATCACCTGGTTGGTTTCGGCGGAGGCGTCGTCTGCGACACCGCCGCTTTCGTCGCCGCGACTTACATGCGCGGTATACCTTGCGGACTGGTTCCCACCACCCTGCTGTCCCAGGTCGACGCCGCTCACGGCGGAAAAAACGGAGTCAACTTTATCGGTTTCAAAAACCTGATCGGCACCATCCGCCAACCCACTTTCGTTCTTATCAGTCCGGTATTTCTGAAAACCCTGTCCAACCGTGATCTGGCCTGCGGTTTTTCCGAACTCATTAAAACCGCGGCCGTAGCCGACGCCGAGCTTTTCTCATTCCTGGAAAAAGAACAGTGCTCATTGAAACGCCTTGAAAAAGAAGCCCTGACCCGGGCGGTCATGACTGCCGTGGGCGTAAAAACCGACCTGGTGAAAAAAGACGAATTTGAAAAAGGAATCAGGAAGACACTCAATTTCGGCCACACCCTGGGTCATGCCCTGGAGAGAAGCATCCGTATGGAGCACGGAGCGGCCGTGGCGGTTGGCATGGCCGCGGCGGCGGAAATATCGGAACACCTCGGCCTGTTGTCTGCAAATGAAAAAGAGAGATTGCTGAATGTACTGTCGGCTTTCGATCTGCCATTGCGGATCAACTCAACGCCTGCCGGCCTCTTCCGGGCACTGCGCGCGGACAAAAAGAAAAGTGGATCCCTAATTGACCTGATACTGCTACGAAAAATCGGCCGTGCCGAAATAGTCAGCCTGGATCGTCGCCAGGTGGAGCAATACTACCATGATCTGCACCTGCTTCGGTAAAGGCGATCAACTTCTGCACCCGGGGAGGCTCTCGGGACTGGAGTGCGCGGAAATCAGACTGGATCAGCTCAAGCTCGATGCGGATGCCGTACGCGAACTCTTTTCCCTTCCCCTGCCCACTATCGCCACTTGCCGAATGGGCGCCTTGCCTGCTTCGAAACGGCTCTCCCTGCTGATTGCGGCCGTTGAGTCGGGAGCGGCGTTTGTAGACCTGGACCGCAGCGATGTTCGCACGTTCATACCCGCCCTCGCCCCGGCCATGCGTCGCCGGGATTGCAGACTGATTGTGTCCCATCACGATCACGAGCATACCCCGGGTTTTCACCGGCTGCGCAAGATCGCAATCTCCTGCCTGTATGCCGGTGCAAACCTGGTCAAGATCGCCTGCCGGGTCAATCATCCCTCCGATGCCACACGCCTGATGTCACTTTACAATCTGCGCCATCCGCCACCGTCGAGCCTGCTGGCAATCGGCATGGGTCCTGCGGGAACCTGGACGCGGATTGCAGCCCTGGCGCTCGGGGCGCCCCTTGCCTATGCCGCACCCGATGACGGCAAGGAGACGGCTCCCGGGCAACTGAAGACTTCCACCATGGTTGAATTGCGCCGCATATTGATTTCCGGAGGCTTGGAATGAAGCTTTTCGCCGTGGCCGGCAAACCGGTCTTTCACAGCCTCAGCCCCGAGCTTCACAACCACCTGGCCTCAATTTATGGAAAAGAAATATCCTATACGCGCCTGCGGGTCGAAAACATAAATGAAATACAGTTATTCCTGCAAGCCGGAATATTTTCAGGTTTGAACATCACCGCACCCTGGAAAGAAAAATCCCTGGCCCTTGCCGACTGGATCGATCCGGAGGCTTCGTTTGCGTCCGCAATCAATACACTGCTGTTTGAAGGGTCCCGTAAAAAAGCCTTTAACACCGACATCGACGGTGTTGAAAACAGCCTTGTTTCAGCAGGCATCAGGGTTCGGGAAAGGTCATGCCTGGTTCTTGGTGCCGGCGGCGCCGGACGTGCGGCGATCCGGGCTCTGCAGCGGATGGGCGGCCGCGTCACTATGGCCAACCGCACACACGAACGGGGCCGGGTCGCGGCTGAAAAGCTGGGTTGCCGTCAGGTTCCCTGGACAAAACTGCGGCCCGCCCTGCTGAATAACTCTCTGCTGATCAACGCCACGCCGGCCGCTCAGCCACCTTTTCCGGAATCATGGCTGAATGCGGGAACAACCGTTTTTGATGCCGATTACCGGTTACGCCCCCTGGAAGCCCCGGCTCGAAAACGAAAATGCATATACCTGGCTGGAGATGAGTGGCTTTTTCGCCAGGGGCTGGCCGCTTTTTCCCATTTCCACAAATGCGCGCCGCACGGCGAGGCCTTACAGGCTTTACGCACTGTGTTAAAAAAGCGCAAAAAAAAGAGGACGATTTCCCTGGTCGGCTTCATGGGATGCGGCAAAAGCACCCTGGCTCCCGTGCTGGCGAAACAACTCGGCTATGCCTGCCTGGACGCGGACGCCATCCTGGTGGAACGGACCGGAACATGCATTTCCTCTTTTTTTCGCCGACACGGCGAGCGTGCGTTTCGGAGGCTTGAACGGGAAATCGCCATTGAACTGAGCCGCCGGGAGCACACCGTAATCGCCTGGGGAGGGGGGGTGGTTCTCGACCCGGAATGTCGGTCCCTGCTTCGTCGAAATAGTCATGTGGTATGGCTTTTCCTGCCGACGGAAAACTTTTTGCCGCGCATTTGCGGGGGCAAACGTCCCCTGCTTGGCGGGAACCCGAACGTGGAAACGCTCAGAAAACTATTGGAACAGAGAAATCCGGTTTACGCGCGGAGCGCCGACCTGGTTTTACTCAACGACAAACATCCCGAGGAGGTGGCCCGTGTTATTGCAGATGAAATCGGTCCGTATGTCTGAAATCAACGGCCGGATTGCCGCTCGCCCTTCAAAGAGCGTCATGCAGCGCGTCCTGGCCGCCTCGCTGCTGGCCCCGGGACGCAGCCGCATCCGAAACCCCTCTTTCTGCCGTGATTCCGAGGCGGCCCTTAATGCGGCCCGCACCCTCGGAGCGAAAGTCACGAAAACCCCCGAACTGGTTACGATAGATGGCGGTCTTTCACCCAACCGGCAAGAGATCCACTGCGGAGAAGCCGGCTTGACCCTGAGAATGTTTACTCCCATTGCCGCCCTTTTCGACAAACCCATTAAAATGATCGCCCGCGGCACCCTGAGGCGACGCCCCATGGACGGGATTCAAGAAGTTCTGACTTCCCTGGGATGTTCTTGCACCGTTAACGGAAACCACCCTCCCTTAACCGTGACCGGGCCCATGAGGGGCGGTTGTTGCGAAATCGACGGCAGCCTGACTTCGCAGTTTCTCAGCGGATTGCTGTTCGCCCTGCCCCTGACTCCCGCGGGCGGCTGCATCAGGGTCACCAATCCGCAAAGCCTGCCGTATATCGACCTGACCCTGGAAACGCTGTCGGCTTTCGGCATTCAGGTTGCAAACCAGGACTACCGCCTTTTCCGGGTCCGCCCCAACCAGGTGTATTCACCCGCGGAAGTTGCCGTTGAAGGAGACTGGAGCAGCGCATCCTTTTTCCTGGTGGCCGCGGCCCTGGCCGGCCGGATCGAAATGAGCGGACTGAATCCGGCATCCAGACAGGCCGATAAAGGAATCACGGCGGCTCTGGAGATGTGCGGAGCCCAGGTGAAGTGGACCGGCGGTATTCTCGGAGTAAGAAAATCAAAACTGCGCGGGTTCACCTTCGACGCCACGCAGTCTCCGGACCTCTTCCCCCCCCTGGTTGCCCTGGCCCTCAATTGTTACAGCATTTCGCGGATCAGCGGCGTACGGCGCCTGCGCCACAAGGAATCCGACCGCGGCCGCGTCCTGTTGGAGGAATTCAAACACCTTGGAGCTCGAATGAAAATTGAAAACGACTCGTTGATCATTGAGGGCGGCAAAATTCATGGAGGAGTCGTAAATTCCCGCCACGATCATCGCATTGCCATGGCCGCCGCCTGTGCCGGCCTGAAGACAAAAAAGCCGGTCACCATTGTGGGCTCAGAATGCGTGGCAAAATCGCATCCCGGTTTCTTTTCCGACCTGGCCGCCCTTGGAGGACGGGTCCAGTGAACAGTTTTGGACGAATTTTTCGCATTCACCTGCACGGTGAATCCCACGGTTGGGAAGTGGGCGTAACCATTGACGGCTGCCCGGCCGGCCTGCCCCTGGCTCCAGGCGATTTTCAAACCGATCTCGACCGGAGGCGCAGCGGTATGCCGGGAACCACTGCCAGGCAAGAAGCCGACCTGCCCGAAATCCGCTGCGGGGTTTACAAAAACCGAACCAGCGGCGCACCACTGATGATCTCTTTTCGCAACCGGGATTTCAGAAGCAGCGATTACCTGAACGGACCGAGAGCGCCCCGGCCCGGGCATGCGGATTTCGCCGCAAATGAAAAATTCGCGGGGTGGAACGATCCCCGGGGAGGCGGCATGTTCTCCGGACGCCTCACCCTGGGACTGGTGGCTGCCGGAGTTGTGGCCAAAAAGATCCTGTCTCCCCTGGCAATCCGTGCCGAACTGGTCGCGGTCGCCGGCAGCAGGGATATTCAAAACGCGGTGTCCGCGGTAGAAAAGGCGGGGGACTCTGCGGGCGGACTGCTGGAATGCCGGGCGACCCGGGTTCCAGCGGGTCTGGGTGAACCCTTTTTCGACTCACTCGAATCCCTGATCGCCCACATCGTCTTTGCGATTCCGGGAATCAAGGGCATCGAGTTCGGGGCCGGTTTCGGGTCCGCGGCCATGACCGGCAGCCGATTCAACGACCTCATAGTCAATAAACGCGGGCACACTCAAAGCAACAACAGCGGGGGATGCAACGGGGGAATCAGCAACGGCAACCCGGTTGTTTTCCGCGTGGCCGCCCGGCCCACCGCCAGCATCGCGCGCGGGCAGAATACGTTCAACCCGAACAGCGGCAAACGGGAAGTAATCCACCTGAAAGGCCGCCACGATACCTGTTTCGCCCTGCGCCTGCCGGTTATACTGGAGGCTGTCAGCGCCGTGGTTTTCGCCGACCTGCTCAGCCTTGCGGGAAAAATCACGCCTGTCCGGAGGAAAACATGACCATTGAAAGCAAAACAATCCTGCCGTCCGAAGCGGAATTCAGGAAAGCCGCGAAATCATACAATATCGTACCGGTCAGCCGTGAAATCAGAGCCGATTTTGAGACTCCGCTCTCTATATTTCTCAAGTGCCGGGGCGATTTCCTGTTGGAATCGATCGAAAGGGGAGAGCACGTCGGACGCTACTCCTTCGTTGCCTGCGGCAAAAAAAGCGAAATCGAGTTACGCGGGCGGAGAATCACGATCCGCGAAAAAAACAGTTCTCCGACGACTATCCTGGAGCGGGAAACAACCAATCCCCTGGAGGATATCCGCGCTTACCTGGGTTCACTCAGTTGCCTTGAGTATGAGCATCTGCCGCCCTTTTTTGGCGGGGTGATCGGGTTTCTCGGCTACGAAGCGGCCGCGTATTTCGAAAAAATTCCCATAGCGAAAATTGGACACGATTTTCCGGACGGCTTGCTCGTGATTCCCGAAGTATTGCTGGTTTACGATTCAGTCAAGCGATCGGTATGCATCATTGTACTGGCCGACGGCTTGCCGGAAAAAAAATGCGCTTACCGGAACGCCTGCCGCGTGATCATGGAATACGAAAAACTCCTGGCTGCCCCCATGCCGAATCCCCAGCAAAAAATCATCGGAGAAAAACCACTCATGAAAGCGGAATCCGGTAAAGAAAAATTTATTGGTGGCGTTGAGACCTGCCGGGAACTGATCCGGAAAGGCGAAATCATCCAGGTTGTTTTATCGCAAGGTTTCAGCGCCCGCGTTGAAGGAGATCCTTTCCCGATTTACCAGGCTTTACGAGCCGGTAACCCCTCGCCGTACCTTTTCTATCTCGATTTCGGCTGCTTAATCCTGATCGGTTCATCTCCCGAGATGCTGGTGAAAGTAGAGGGCCGTGAGGTGTTGACCAAACCGATAGCCGGCACGCGGCCGCGCGGAAAAACCATTTCCGATGACAACGAACTGGCCCGCGAACTCCTTGACGACCCCAAAGAACGTGCCGAGCATTTAATGCTGGTGGATCTGGCCCGCAACGACCTGGGCCGGGTCGCCGTCGCCGGCAGTATCGAAGTGGTTGATTTCATGAGTGTGGAACGTTATTCGCACGTCATGCACCTGGTTTCCACGGTCAGGGCGGAACTGGAGGCTGATCGTGATGTTTTTGACCTGATCACCGCCGCGTTCCCCGCGGGCACGCTCAGTGGAGCCCCAAAAATCAGGGCCATGGAGATCATCAGTGAAATCGAGGGCCGACAACGCGGCCCGTACGGCGGCATGGTTTTTTACCTTGGATTCAACGGCAATCTGGACTCCTGCATCACTATCCGCACCATCGTCATCAAGGATCAGCAGGCCATGATCCGAGCGGGAGCCGGTATAGTTCTGGCATCCGATCCGGGTCATGAGTACCGGGAAACCCTGGACAAGGCGGCCGCTCTTTTCCAGGCAATCGCATCCGCCCATGATCAGGGAGGGAATTAGAATGGTACTCTTGATCGACAACTACGATTCATTCACCTACAACATTTATCAATACCTGCGCCAATTGGGGCACGACGTGCAGGTGCGCCGTAACAACGCCGTGAGTACGGCGGAAATCACAGAGAGCCTGAAGCCCGATCAGATCATCCTGTCTCCCGGCCCCGGCGGACCGGAAAGCGCGGGAATCTGCCTCGAGATCATCCGCAGCCTGCAAGGCCGCATCCCGATACTGGGGGTTTGCCTCGGGCACCAGTGTATCGGCGCCGCATTTGGCGCCGAAATCGTGCCGGCCGCGGATATCTGCCACGGCCGGGAAAGCCTGGTTTACCACGACGGTAATGGGGTTTTTCGTGGCCTGAAAAACCCGTTCCGGGCTATCCGGTATCATTCCCTGGCCATTGACCGCGGAAGTCTTTCCACGGAAATGGAGGTAACGGCCTGGACCGAGGATGATGAAATCATGGGCGTGCGCCATAAAACCTACTCGGTCGAAGGAGTTCAATTTCACCCGGAATCGATCGGGACTGAACAGGGACTTGAAATTCTGGCTAATTTTGTTGAATCCCGCCCGCGCCCGAGTCGCATTCAGGAGGCGCTTGCCAGGGTTTGCGGGCGCATGGACCTGGAATGCGGCGAAGCCGAGGAAGTGATGGCGGAAATCGCCGACGGCAAAGCCACGACCGCGCAGATTGCCGGCCTGTTGACCGCCATGCACCTTAAAGGCGAGTCGGTCAGTGAAATCACCGGATTCGCGCGCGCCATGCGCCGCCGGGTAATCCCCGTCAACGGCCCGGAAAATACTCCGCTTCTCGATACCTGCGGCACTGGCGGCGACGGCAAAGGCACCTTCAACATTTCCACATGCGCCGCCTTTGTCGCCGCCGGCGCCGGAGCCCGCGTGGCCAAGCACGGCAATCGTTCCATCACATCCCGTTGCGGCAGCGCCGATGTACTCGAAGCCCTGGGCGTCAATATCACGGCTCCGACCGAAGTGATGGAAAAGTGCCTGCGGGAGATCGGTTTGGCCTTCCTCTTCGCACCCCGCCTGCATCCGGCCATGAAAAACGCCGTCCCCGCGCGCCTGGAGATCGGGGTCAAGAGCATATTCAACATACTTGGTCCGTTGGTCAACCCGGCCGCGGCCTCCCGGCAGTTAATCGGGGTCAACCGGGCGGCGCAAATGGATCGAATGGCCGCCGCAGTGGTCCGTCTGGGCACGGAAAGAACCATGCTTGTCCAGGGACAAGACGGCCTTGACGAAATCTCTTTGTGCGGTGCCACTCAAGTGGTGGAAATCCGCGATCATTGGACGTGTTCATACGCAATCCGTCCACAGGACCTTGGGCTGGCCCCCTGTCGCCCGGAAGAACTCCATGGAGGGAACCTCAAAACCAACGCTGAAATTGTCCTGGCCGTCCTGGACGGCCGCAAGGGCCCGCACCGGGACGCGGTGTTGTTGAACGCGGCCGCGGCCATCTATTTATATGACCTGGTTCCCGACCTGAATAGCGGAGTAAGAGCGGCGGCCGCGGCCATCGACGGCGGCGCGGCCCGAAACAAGTTGGAAGACCTGGTCCGTTGCTCAAATGCCTGAAATGGAAAACCTGCTCAAAACCATTTGCAACCGTATCCTTGATGAAGAAGGTCATCTTTTCGACCTCTTTGACCCGGACGAGTTCAATCCGGCAAAGCGCCGGCCGCCCAGGCCGGTACCGGCCGGGCCCGGTTCAGAATTCCTGTTCATTTGCGAAATCAAGCGCGCGTCGCCAGTGAAAGGCAGACTGTGCGCCAACTTTGAACCGGGAAAGCTGGCTCGTCAATACGAGCGTGCCGGGGCCGGAGCGATCTCGGTCATCACGGAAAAAAACTTTTTTCGTGGTTCGGTTGAGCACCTGCTGCCGGTTCGCCGACAGACCAACCTGCCACTGTTGCGCAAGGATTTCCTGATCCATCCCCAACAGGTTTACTCATCCTACAACCTCGGCGCCGACTTCATCCTTTTAATAGCCGCCTGCCTGGGTGATGATCAGTTAAAGGAAATGGTCGCGGCTGCCCGGCTCCTCAACCTGTCCGTGATGATCGAAATCCACCCGGCTTCGGAATTGGAACGCGTGCTGTCCGTCAATCCTGATTTGTTGGCGATCAACAACCGCAATTTAGACGACTTCTCGGTGGATTCGCGTCATTCCCTCGCCATCAAGCCCCTGGTTCCTGAAGAAATCCCGGTTATCAGCGCCTCGGGGATCAATTCCGCCGCACAGATTCGTGAACTGAAAGCGGCGGGATTTGCGGGCGCCCTGATCGGAGAACACCTTGTGCGCAGTTCCGAGCCCGAAAAAACCTTGAGGCGATTGATCCATGACTAAAATCAAAGTCTGCGGCCTCACCCGCGCGGAAGATGTCGCCCTTGCCGTTGAACTGGGAGCGGATTTCATCGGGTTCATTTTCTGCCCGGACTCGCCGCGTTGCATCCATCCCCAAAATGTCGCCGCGCTGCTTCAGGCGATTCCTGCGCCCAATGTCTGCCGCGTCGGCGTTTTCGTTGACCAAAACCCCGAAACCGTCCGGGAAATCGCAAACCTTTGCCGTCTCGACCTGGTGCAGTTGCATGGCCGGGAAACACCGCTGTACTGTCGCGAACTCGGACTGCCGCACTGGAAAGCCCTGCGCCCGAGAAGCCCGGGCGAGCTTTCGCTCCTCTCTCAATACCCCGACCAGGTCATCCTGTTGGACACCTGGCACCCGAGGCAAAAGGGTGGCACCGGCCGCCCCCCGGACACGGCAATTCTGCAAGCAGCCCTCAAAAGCGGCAGGCGGATCGTAATCGCCGGTGGGGTGGGAACCGCGAACCTGCCTCAGCTGCTGAACATGAGTCCCTGGGCCCTGGATGTCAACAGCGCGTTGGAACACTATCCCGGAGTAAAGGATCACGAAGCCATGCAGGGTTTTTTCCGCATGCGGCGGGAGCATTCCCAAAGCACAAAGAGGCAACATGAAACCAAAAAAAATTAAACGTTTTTACGGAGTTTATGGCGGACGCTACGTACCCGAAATGCTCATTCCGGCCCTCGAAGAACTTGAATCCGCCTTTCTCTATTGGCAAAAACAGAAATCCTTTCGCTCTGAATTGGACTCTTTATTGCGCAATTACGCCGGTCGTCCGACTCCGCTCTACTATGCGGAAAACCTGACCCGGGAAACCGGGGGCGGCGAAATTCACCTGAAGCTTGAGGGGCTTGCCCACACCGGGGCCCACAAAATCAACAATGTCCTCGGTCAGGCCCTGCTGGCGGTAAAAATGGGCAAAAAACATTTGATCGCCGAAACCGGTGCGGGTCAGCACGGCCTGGCCACCGCATCGGCAGCGGCCCGTTTCGGAATGCGGTGCCGCGTCTTCATGGGCAAAGTTGACATCGCGCGCCAGCACCCGAACGTGTTCTTCATGCAACGCCTGGGCGCCGAAGTAATCGCGGTCAACGACGGCGGCGGAACCCTTAAAAACGCGGTTAACGCGGCCATCAGGGACTGGACGGAGAACCTTTCCGACGGTTATTACCTGGTCGGTTCGGCCCTGGGCCCCCATCCCTATCCCGCCCTGGTAAAAAACTTCCAGTCAATCATCGGCCGCGAAGTGAAAAGCCGGTTGCAATCCAGCCGCGGGCGGCGTCCGGACCTGCTCGTCGCCTGTGTTGGTGGAGGTTCGAACGCCATCGGCTTGTTTGCGCCCTTTCTCAAGCACAACCGGGTCCGGTTCCTGGCCGCCGAAGCCGGGGGCGACGGCAACGGGGCCGGGCGCCACGCCGCGCGCTTCAGCCGGGAAGGTCGAGTCGGTATTGCTCAGGGCTACAAGTCAAGATTCCTTCAAGACGCTGATGGACAGATTTTGCCGACACATTCAATCAGCGCCGGCCTCGATTACGCGGGTATCGGCCCGGAACTGGCTGCCTGGGTGGAAAGGGGGCGGATCGAAGTTACCCGTGTTTCCGACTCGGAGGCGTTGGCGGCGTTCGAGAAGCTTTGTCGCCTGGAAGGCATCATCCCGGCTCTGGAGTCAGCCCATGCCGTCCATGCCGGCATTTCCGCGGCCGCTTCCCTGCCGAAGCGGGCGATCGTAGTCATTAATATCTCCGGCCGGGGAGAGAAAGACCTGTTTATTACCGCCGGGGCCCTTGACCGGGAAAAATGGCGCGCTTTTCTTTTGCGGGAGGCGATGGATGGTTAATGCAATTGATCAGGCGTTTCAAAAACGGCGCCGCACCCTGTTGATGACCCACGTAGTGGCCGGCTATCCGAGCCTGGCCGGCAGCGCCGAACTTGTGGTTGCCATGGCCGCCGCGGGCGCTGATATGGTGGAAATTCAGATTCCCTTTTCCGATCCCCTGGCGGACGGCCCCACCATCATGGCCGCCAATCAAGTCGCCCTGAAAAACGGAACCCGTCCCGAAGACGTCTTCTGTATGGTTGAAGAGCTGAAAAGCCATGTCAAATCGCCATTGCTGCTGATGACATACGCCAATATCCCCTTTCGCCTGGGCTGGCATAAATTCGCGTCCAGCTGCAAACGATGCGGAGCCGCGGGTGCAATTGTTCCCGATTTGCCCTATGATGAAAAGGGAAACGGTCTGCGGTCGGCGATGCGTCGACGCGGTCTTCACTTTATCGAAGTCGTTTCGCCGGGCATCAGTTCCGCCCGACTTGCCGTTATCACAGCCGGGGCTTCGGGTTTTCTTTACCTCACCCTGCGGATCGGTGTCACCGGAGCCGTACCGGGCCTGGAAAACCGCGGAACCCACTTTCTTGAACAGCTCAAATCGTTCTGCCGATTGCCTCTGGCCACCGGATTCGGTATTTCTACCTTCGCTCACCTGGCCGCCCTTAAAGACAAGAGCGATGCGCTCGTTATCGGCAGCCGGCTGATTGACCTGCACCGCGAGCAGGGAACCGCAGCCGTGGTCCGATTCGTTGGCGAATGCCGATCACGACTGGAAACTGTTTGAACATGAAAGACAGACCGATCCCGGAAGGAATTCTTTTCGGAAACACTCAAACGGCCTGGATACAACCCGAAGGGTATGGTATAATCAGATTCATCATGAACAGGAAATCTGCGCTGACCAGCGTTTCGCTTCGCCGCGACTATTATTATACCTTTACGCGGCGGGGCGCCTAGGTTTCCTGCGAATCATCCCCCGGTAAGGAAACCCAAGATGCTCCAAAAGCGATCAAGGACAATTCTATTTCTCTACCTCCACAAGGCCGGCAGTCCCTGCCTGGCGGGGGGGAGTACCGGCAAGAGAGGTGGCGCATGCATTTAAAGCAAATCCGTAGTGAAATTGACTGGATCGACGTCCGGATTCTGAAACTGCTGCGGGAACGTTTGGAAATGGCCTTGCTGACCCGCGCCTTTAAGCAGGATGTCATTGACAATGAACGCGAACGAGAGATTTTTGAAAGATTACGCCGATTCTCCGCAGGATTGCTTAGCCCTGATTACCTGGAAGAGATCTTTAAACGGATCGTAAGCGAAAGCCGCCGGCTTGAAGAGAAAGAGTTCACCCTGATCGGGTTTCAGGGAGAACACGGAGCCTACAGCGAAATGGCCGCCCGCCGGCTCTATCCCGATGCGGTAACCATACCGGTATCGGGGTTCTCCGACTTGTTTTCCATGGTCGATTCGGAAAGTTGTGACCTGGCCCTGGTCCCGGTTGAAAATTCCAGCGAGGGCGCGATCGGAGAGGTACATGACCTGCTGCTGGAATATGATCTCTTCATCAGGGCGGAGATACTGTTTCCCATTCACCATCAATTACTGGCACTGCCGGGTGTCCAGCCCCGGGAAATCAAGGTGGTTTATTCCCACCCCCAGGCACTTGGTCAATGCCGCAACTTCATTCGCCGCCTGGGGCTGACGGAACGCCCCCATTACGATACCGCCGGTGCCGCCCGCCGGCTGCTGGAAAACCAGTGGCGGGAAGCAGCGGTGATCGCGGGCGAGCTATGCTCCGAGTTGTATGGCTTGGAAATCCTGATCAGGGACGTGGAGGACGAAGCAACCAACCGCACCCGCTTCCTTGCGCTCAGCAAAAATTTCATGGCACCAGGTAACGAAAAGCAGAAAACCTCGATCATACTTGCCACGCCCCACAAATCCGGCTCCCTCATGGCGGTATTGCAAATCTTCGCCCGGGCCGGATTGAACCTGACCCGGCTGGAATCGCGCCCGTTACGGAACAACCCCGGCGGATACCTCTTCTTTATCGATTTTCAAGGCGGCATGGATACAGAAGCGGTGGCCCGATCGTTATCCAAAGTCAGGGAGAAAGCCCTTTTCTACAAATTTCTCGGAAGTTATCCGGAGGCCTGAGATGAAAATCGCCATTATCGGACTTGGAGGTATGGGCTCATGGCTCGCCAGAGAAATGCTGGCCACGGGTCACGAAATTGCGGCATTCGATATTCGTCCCCATGTCGAATTTCCCGCCGGAGCCAGACGACTTGAACAACTAAGAGAAATCAGGCAGTACCGTCCGGATATGCTGATCAACGCGGTTACCATTCACCAAACCGTACCGGTGTTTCAAAAGCTTTCTCTTTTTCTTCCCCATGACTGTATGCTGGTCGACATCACCTCGATCAAGGACGCGCCGGCCGCTTATTACCGGGGCTGTAAACGGCCTTTTGCTTCGATTCATCCCATGTTTGGGCCCGTCTCGGCAAGCGCTCGCACCCTTTCCGGCGAAAGCATGATCATTATCAATGAGTCCTGCCCGGCCGGGAAGCATTTCTTTCACACCTTCGGCTCCGCCCGCGGACTGCATTGCAGGGAAATGAGTTTCGAGGAACACGATCACATGATGGCGCATTCTCTTACCTTGCCTTTCGCCACTTCCCTGGCCTTTGCCGCCTGCATGGACGGCGGAGAAGTGCCGGGAACGACTTTCGCCCGTCACCGGGAACTGGCCCGGACTCTGCTCCGGGAAGACGATGACCTGCTGGTTGAAATCCTTTTCAACCGGTATTCACTGGATCAGATCGACAGCGTCTGCGGCCGGCTTCGTTTTCTGCGCCAGGTTATCGCAGCCGGTGACCATGGAGAGGCGGAAGGTTTCATTGCCCGCTTGCGTGAGAACACGGGTGTCACGGCCCGCTCCGCTTCGGGATCCAGTCTCCCGCGGAATCCGGCATACCGTCGCCCCGGATACCCTGGGGGTTGACCACGAATCCTTATTCCGACTGGTTATACTGGAATGTACCCAACAAGATACCGATGAGGTCTTCACTGAAAATGTTGTCCAGCTTGGTCTCCGATGATTTGATTTTGACCGGATTATCTTCAAAACAACGAAACCCCAAGCAGATGCGGAAAAGCCCGGCTCCGGAAAGAGTTCCGCTCCGCCGTTGATGTGATTGAACAGGGCTTCCGGGCCGAAGGTCAGGAGCGGGTCGGGAAAAGAGTTCTGGTCAGCCGCCTTTCCCGAGCGGTTTCTTGATACGGGCGGCCAGGGCACCGGGGAGAATCACCACGGCGAAGACCGCGCCGGGGCCCAGGACGGGCATGATGCTGGACATCATGCCGCTACCCTTCAGGACAAAAGCAACACCCAATATGACGGCGCCCCACACAATCGCATTGGCGATAATGAACGGACCCAGGACCTTGTCCCCGATTGTCGGGCTTTTTTCTTTTGTCATTCTTCCCTCCTGTTTGATTACCGGTACGCAAATGAGGGAGCAATGGTTCAGAATCTCCCGGCTCGCTTGAACAGGGATGAGTCTGTCGTACCTGTCCCGCCGGCAGCCTCACTGCCGGGACGACTCACCTGGATGGGAATTGGGTCGAAACCGGGCCACTCAAAGGCTTTGACCGCGGCGTTGAGCGGCAGGGCGAACATGTATTCGCGTTAAAATTTACCTAACCCATTAAAGCAGAGATTGCTTTAAAGCGAGATTGTTTTTTTGGATCTATTACGTTTTGTGTGGGTAAATACACATTGGTAATTGGTAAGCGGTTGTGAGTATGAGTACCCGCAGGGCATAAAGCATAAGCGAACGCAA
>Ga0129302_1001259_pt1 | contig 19002 bp, 13 predicted proteins | sample BlaSprsedimmetaG_FD_94476 | JGI IMG/M metagenome (GOLD analysis project Ga0129302, IMG submission 94476) | Hot spring sediment bacterial and archeal communities from California, USA to study Microbial Dark Matter (Phase II) - Blank Spring... | ecosystem: Environmental > Aquatic > Thermal springs...
AATTTCAGACGCAACGTTTCCGCGCTCAGGACATCCGTCGTTGAAGCGGGTTCCTCCGGCGGCGCCGGCGCCGTATTTATAGTCGTTTCAGACATGAAGTTTCGTGACTCTTTCCTATTGCGGGCGTTCCCTGCGGCCCGTTACAAACCTGTGAGGCATACAGTATACCACAGGTTCCATCCACTCAAAGCGACCCGCTTATCCTACCGGCAGCGCCGTTGCGAACGCAACTTGAGAGCGGACAGGTGCAACTATTGCCAAGATTGGCGAATATACAAGAGGTGTTGTTTCGCGGTGTTTCCGGGAATATTTGCGCCGTAAAGATGCGATTCCCCACAAAAAGCGGGTACAATGGAGCGCGTAATGCAAGACTTGTGCCCGTGCGAATAGATAAGGATAACGATCATGAACAGATATTTGCGTCCGGGTGTCGTGTGCGCCGTGTTATGCGGGATAGCGGCAATAACCGGCACTGCCGTTGCGGATACGCCCTGGGATTACAGGCCGGTGGTTATCAACGGCGTATTCACCGATGCGCGCACCGCCCATATTATCGCAGAACCGGACAAGGGGCATATCGGCTATCACCAGGCGCGCGACGCGGCGCCGGCGTTGTGGTTTCGGTTTGAAGGCAATTACGGGGACCGAGTACGACTCCGCATGGGCGTTCCCGCGCTTGACCGATACCGCCTGCTGCGGCCCGCCATCGCGGTGCTGGGGCAGGGGCTGCCGCCCATTGACGAGACGATTCCCTTCGCGATGCCCGAAGGCGATTTCGGCGGTGTTGTGTATCATGCCGCGGACTTGGACATAGAACGTTACGAAGACAAGTACACCGGCGCCGTCAGCTGGCGATTTGAAACAATCGAACATATCTTGGAGTCAACCGGGCGCGTTTACGTTGTCGGGTTCATCCCCATGCCCCGGGACCCGGAAACCGAAGCCACATTTGAAGAAGGAAAATTCTGGATGACTATGGGGCACAAGGTAAATTTCCGATTGCGCGACTTGGCGGGAACCTATGCGCGCACCGCGAGAATACGAAACTTCTTTGAGGACGCCGTCACGAACAGCAATCTTTACCGAAACGGCGTCATGGGACTTATCATATCGGTAATCACGCTGATGATTGCCGTGTCATAGATGCGCATGCCCCCATGACGCGCGTACTGCTCATAGGTCTTGACGGGGCCGACCCGGAACTGACGGCGCGCTGGATGGGCGAGGGGCGGTTGCCGCATCTTCAGGCGTTGGCGGCGCATGGGGCGTTTGCGCCGTTGCGCGGTGTTGTGCCGCCCGTGACCTATCCCGCGTGGACCACCTGCGTTACCGGTGTGAATCCCGGCCGGCACGGCATCGTTGACTTTACCACAATGGTTCCCGGTCGGTACGCGATACGCTTTCTGAACAGCGCCGACCGAAAAGCGCCCGCGTTGTGGAACATTTTGTCCGACGCGGGGAAACGGGTTTGCGTGTTGGGCGTGCCCGGCGCCTATCCGCCGGAGCCGGTCAACGGGGTGTTTTTGTCCGGCTTTGATTCGCCCGTGGCGGACGGGGTGGACCGTTCCTGCGTTTATCCGGCGGCGGCGTGGCCGCGCGTGCGCCGCTGGCGGTTTGCGCCGTTTCAGGAGCACCGCATCACGCCGGATTGGTACGGCGCCGCATTGCGTTTGCTTGGGGAAACGATAACGGAAAAAACGGAAATTGCCGGTCAGTTGCTCGAAGAGGAGCCGTGGGATTTTTTTATGGCGGTGTTCGGCGAGGCGGACACGGCCTCCCATCACTTCTGGCCGCTTGAGGACGCACGTTCGCCGCGCAGAAGGGCTGACAGCAATGCGCCGGAACATCCCATCCGCCGCGTCTACGAACGGCTTGACGGCGCCGTGGGCGCGCTGGCGGCCGCCGCCGGGCCGGACGCGCTTGTCATGGTGGTGTCCGACCACGGATTCGGCGGCGCGGGCGTCGAAACGGTCCACCTGAACAATCTACTGGCGGAATACGGCTGCCTGCGCTATGGCGCCGCCCATGACGCGCCGCTGAAGCGCTGGGCGTTGCGCCTGCTGCCGGCGCGCGGGCGCGGCGCGTTGTTCCGACGTTTTCGCGGCGCGGCAACCCGCGTGGAGAGTCGCGCCCGATTCGGCGGCATAGACTGGCGACACACGCGCGCATGGTCGGACGAACTGGACTACTTCCCATCCTTGCGCGTCAACCTCGAGGGGCGCGAACCCGGCGGCATTGTTCCCCGGAAAGAATATGAAAGCGCGGTTGCGGAATTATGCGCCTTGCTTGAAACATCCCCGGCGGTGGCGCGCGCCCTGCCCCGCGACGCCGTTTATACGGGAGAGTGGACGACGCGCGCGCCCGACATCATTATCGAACTCAACTGGAAGGACGGCTATCGCTATTCCTGCACCCGCGCGCGGGGCGGTCCCGCCATCGAAACGCTGCCTTTGTCTGAATGGCGCGGCGGCAAGGAGCGCGGCAACAGCGGCGTCCACCGCAACCCCGCGCTGTTCATTGCGAACCGGAAGATTAGCCGTGACGCGCCCGCATTGACCGATATGGCGCCCTCGGCGCTGCAACACCTGAACGTGCCCGCACCCCACATGGAAGGGACGGCGCTGTTCGGATATGACAAGGGGGACGGCGGGAACGAGAGCGGCTGGACGCCGCCTCCGGAAAAGCAGTACACCGAAGAGCAGGAAAACGTTCTTGAAGGGCGAATGCGCAGTCTGGGATACTATGAATAAGGCAGGGCTCGGCGATTTTGCGCGGTTGCGAAAGGGGTATATAATGAAGCAACTTTTTGAAAAGACTGCGCGCTCGCGCAGTGAAAAGCGGCTTCACGCCCGTAAATGGGAAAGGAAACAGCGATGTTAATGCTTCTCGGCGCCGTGGTCAGCGGCATAATGGCGGTTGCGCCGCCCGAACCTTACGGCCCCGTTCCAACGCCGGAACAACTTGCCTGGCAACGGATGGAATACGGCATGTTCTGCCATTTCGGGATTAATACGTTTCACAATCAAGAATGGACGGACGGCGCCAAAGCCCCGGCGACTTTTCTGCCGACCGACTTCAACGGGCGGCAATGGGTGGAGGCGGCGAAAGCCGCCGGCATGAAGTATCTTGTGGTAACGGCAAAACATCATGACGGGTTCGCGGTGTATCCGACGGCGCATGGCGATTACAACGTGAAGGCAAGCCCGTGGCGCGGCGGACGCGGCGATGTGGTGCGGGAAGTCGCCGACGCCTGTCATGACCTGGGTATGATGTTCGGAGTGTATTTGTCGCCGTGGGATCGTCATGATCCCTTGTACAACGACCCGCCCGCGTATGACGAACGCTTCAAGGCCATGCTCGTTGAGTTGCTTGAGCATTACGGTCCCGTGGGCGAAGTGTGGTTTGACGGCGCCGGTTCCGAGGGGCATGTTTACGACTGGGAAGGTTATTACGCGGTTATACGCGAATACGCGCCTCAGGCGCTGATTGCCATTTGCGGTCCCGACATCCGCTGGGTGGGCAACGAAGACGGACTTGCGCCGGACACATTGTGGAATGTTCACGAAATAACGTTGCCCATTCCGGGCGAAGAAGGCGGCGGCGCGAGGCGCTGGTGGCCGTCGGAATGCGATGTGCCCATTCGCAAGGGACAATGGTTTTTTCACACGAGGGGCGAGCGCAACCTGCGCAGTCTGGAAGAACTTCTTGAAATTTATTACCGTAGTGTCGGGTTGGGCGCCGCCCTGCTGCTTAATGTTTCTCCGGACCGAAGGGGACTGTTGCCCGAGGCGGACACGGCGCGGTTGCTTGAACTGTGGTCGGTGATAAGCGAAACGTTTGATAAGAACCTGGCCAAGGCCGCGACGGCGCAGGCGAGTCATGTTCGGGGGAACGCGCGCGACTACGCCCCGGCAAATCTTCTGGACGGAAACACGGAAACCTACTGGGCACCAGACGATAACGCGCGCTGGGCCTGGGTGGAACTTGACTTTGGCGGGGAAATTGTTTTTGACCGATTTATGGCGCAGGAGCATATTCCTCTCGGTCAACGCGTTGCCGCACATGAGATTCACGTGTTCAAAGACGGCGCCTGGCGCATAGTCGCCAAGGGAACCACCATCGGCTATAAACGCATACATCGTCTTCCGGCAATCAAAGCGTCCAAAATACGCTTGTTTTTGACGGAAACAAAAGCCGCTCCCGTCATCGAGTCCGTCGGCGTATACAAGGCTTCGCCCCGTGACCTGGCTGTTGATATGGTTTTAGTTCAGGAGCCATGATCAATTAGGGGCAAATCGAACGGCGCACGCCCAAAATACGGTTTAACAGGACCAACGCGGCAGTATGCCGCACTCATGTATTCGTATTTCCGACTGAGGGCGCGCGGTTTATCAAAGAGGCGGATTTCGCAACGGTGCAATTGTGGGCAATCCGGCGTCGCCTTTTGTTATTGACCTTTGTTGTTTGCCGCACTTTTGTGTTATTATTATGAATGCGATATGTTTTCGACTTTCTCATCTTGTCGCAAAACAGTAAAGAGTTTACATAATTATGGCGCGTATTTCCGTGGGTTTTCCGAAATCAACGCATATTGCGGTATGAACAATGCAGGAACGTAGCATGGAAGCAGAAGCACAAAATGAAATAATGAAAGCGTTTGCTGAAGCGCAGGACGCGGAGTCCAAACTCGCCACCGATTCGCATGAGAATCTTGTGACGGGATTGATTGGGTTGCAGGGCCAGCTGCAAACACTGATAGAAGAGATCGGTGACAAGCGGAACGAGGTCGAACGCGCCATAGCGGAGCGGCGCGCCAAATGGGATGCGTTACAGGAGCAGTACGCCTCGGGCAATCTTGTCTCGAGCGACGCGGCCGCCCGCCTCGAGGAACTTGAAAAGAATTTTGCCGAGCAGGAGAAAGCGTTGGAGGATGCTCTCGCCCGCGCGGAACGCGCCGAAGAGCTCCTGAAAGACGGCGCAACGCCTGAAGTGAAACAGCAGATGCAGGAGATGGAGGAGAATCTGGAAAAACGGCGTGAAACCATCAATATTGCGCGCCGCCGCATTTTGCGTCTTCAGGAGAAGATAGAGGGATTCGCCGCGGAACGCGCCGCCGCGCAACAACGCGCCGTGGATGCGGAGGCGCGGCTTGAAAGACAGAGCGCGGCGTTGCGTTCCGCGGAGGAGCGCCTGCTCGAGTTAAGGAACAAACTGGAGTCCAAGCGGGAGGATGGCGATACGACGGCGGCGGAAATCAAGGCGTTGGAAAGCCAGTTGCAGGAAAAGGAACAGGAGCTTGCCGCCGCCGATGAACGCCACGCCGCGTTGCAGTCCCAGATTGAAAAGCAGCTAAGCGAGATGGCGCGTTTGGATGAGCGCATACACGCGCTGGAAGGCATGCTTGAAGAGCACAGCGCGGAGTCTGGGGACGCGCAACAGCAGGCGGAATCCCTTGAACGCGAGCTGGCAGAAAAAAGCGGTCAACTTAAGGACCTCGAAAAGCAGATCGAAAAAGCCAAATCGGAGAAGAAGGCGGCGGACGCCGAGATTTCCAATCTTGCCGAAGAACTGGAAAAACAACAGAAAAAGAACGCGCGCATAGAAGAAGAAAAAACGGAAGCGACGAACCGTATCGCAGAACTTGAAAAACAGGCCAAGGCGCTCCAACAGCAGCATGAAGAGACGCGCGCCGCCTTGATAAAATCCGACGCCCGCGTCGCCGAGGCGGAAGCGGCGCAACGCAATGCGGAAGAGCAGGCGGAGGCAGCGCGCAAGGAGGCGAAACGAGCCCGGGAAGAACTGGCGAAGCAGCAGAAGACTTTTGACGGCAGCGCCGAAAAGACAGCGGCGCTGGAGTCGGCGCTTGAAGCCGAGCGCGCGCGTCTTGAAGAGGCGCGGCAGGCGTTGGCGAAGATGCGCGAGGAAATGTCGAAAACCGCCGCCGACCTTGATGAGACGCATCAACGGGTTACGGCGCTCGAGTCGGAATTGAGCGAGCGGGACGCGGCGATTGAAAGCGCCGAAAAACGCGCGGATGAGGCGGAGGACAAATATGAAAAGCTCTTGTCGCAAAGCGGCGACACAGAAGAGCGCATTTCCTCGCTCCTTGAAGAACTGGAAACGAAAAAGCAGCAGATAGTCGAGTTGTCGGAAGCGGCGGAACATGCGCAAGCCGACATGAAGTCCGCCAAACAAGCGGCCGAGCAGGCGTCTAAAAACGCCGCCGACGCCCGGGCGGCATTGCAGATTATGGCCGCCGACATGGAAGCCACCGAGAACCGTCTGGGTGTCTGGAAGAAACGCGCTGAAGAAGCGGAGAAACAAGCGCAAATTTTCCAAAGCGAACATGACAAAATAACGGAAAGCTACCAAAAAACACGCGCTGAGTTGGAAACGGTTTCTGTTGCGGCGCGCGAGGCGGAGACGGCGCTTGCGACTACGCGTCAGGAGCTCGAGATGCTTCAGGAACGCAACAATGTCGCCGTATCACAGAACAAGTCCCAGGCGCAACAAGCGGAAACGCTCCGGGCAAAGGTTGAGGAACTTGAACAGGTGTTGCAGGAAACGCCGTCGAAAGAACAAATTACCTCTTTGAAACGGCAACTGGATGAAGAGCGGGAACGCGCTGAAGCGCTTCAGGAAAGACTGAGCGATGAAGTTGCCAAAGGCACCAAGGCGGGGCTTGCCCGTCAGTTGGCCGACGCATTGCGCGAGGCGGAAGAGGCGCGGGAAGAACTGCGCCGGATCAAGCATGATATTGACAAGGGACTGCGCGGCAGCAAAGGCGGGGCGTCTGTCGCTCCCAAAGACTTGCGCAGCGTGATCAGCAGCATGCCGCCGGAAAAGCGCAAGAACCTGGCCGAGGTGTTGCTGGAAGCAAACGTTATAACGCACGATCAACTGCATAAGGCGCAATCCGAACAAAAGACGCAGCCCGACAGCACCCTGCCGGGAATCCTGTTGAGCAGCCAACTGGTGGACGAACGCACGCTGGCCGAGGCGATTTCTTTGCAAAGCGACGTAAGTTTGATCAGTCTGAGCGATTATCAGATCGAGGCGGACGCGATTGCATTGGTTCCGGAGCGCATCGCTCACATGTACCATTGCATACCCCTGCGCCTGTCCGAAAACCGGATTGACGTTGCAATGGCCAATCCGGGGAATCTACTCGGCATCGAGGACTTGGAACGCGTAACGGGCATGCAGGTAAACGCGCTGGTTGCGGTACGCTCGGAAATAGAAGCGGCCATTAACGCCCATTACAAGTCCGGCGAATAGAGCGCCTCCGATTCGCGGCGCTATTCAGGTGTTTTGCCCGCGGCGGCATTGTTCCTGTTGCTTTCGTGAAGCCCAAGGGTAATCCACAGTATGCGGCCCATGGTGCGCAAGGGCAGGGCGGGGTTGAGCATTTCCGTCCAGTTTTTCTCGAATACGACGCGTTCATGCACGAAAACCATGCTGAGCGCGGCGCCGCCGAGGGTGGTGAAAATGGAGAACAGAAAACACGCCCGAAATCCCCACATCCCCCAATACTCGATGATGAAACCGGCCACGAGGGGGGTGGCGCCCAGCGTCAGCGCCGTGCACACCGTCCACACCGCCGTGTAACCGACCCGATCATGATCGGGCACATGGTTCAGCATGGCGCGGTTTACGGCCACATGAAAGGCCGCATTGAACACGCATGCTATCACCACGGCCAACAAGGGCAGCGCGGTCGTATTTGCGTAACCCGCGCCCGCCAGGAGAAAAAGCAGCGGCGCCAGCGCATGGGCGGTCAAGGTTTTCGCCATGGACAAACCGCTGCCGTTCTGTTCCGTAAATCGCGCCCATGAACCCACGGTGAGCAAGATGCCCAGTCCGCCCATGGCCGAAAGGCTCATGTTCAGACTGTCGCGCGCGCCCAGCGCATCGCGCAGATACATCACATAAGCCGCGCCAAACCATGAGAGCCCGGTCATGCCGAAAATACTCACCAGCATAAACACAAGGAAACTCCGGTCTGATACGGCGCGTTTCAGCGCGTTCAAGCCGCTGACGGCGTCCACCTGCGGCGCGCCTTCACCCCCCGGAATACGACGCATCCAGAGCAGACTTATGAAGCCCATGACAATGCCCAGTCCGAAAATTAACAGGAAGCGGTTGACGCCGGGTTCCGAAACGGCCAGCAGGCGCGCCTGCGTGAAGAGTACGGCCACATTAATCAGTTGTGTGATGGCGGCCTCCGTGCTGAAATAGACGGAACGTTTTTTTACCGGCACAATCTCATGAAGCCAGGGCAGCCACCCGCCCGCGCCGAACGCCCGCATCACGCAGAATCCGAAAACGGCCGCCAGCAGCACGCCCCAGGCCAGTCGCTTGCTGCCGGTCGCCAACGCCAGAGGCATCAGGAATACGAGACATGTGATAATGTTGCGCATCAACCAGGCCGTCATCATCACGCGTTTCGGGCCAAGGCGTATTATTAACGGCACGGTAAACAACAACAACAGCGTCGAGAACGGCATAAACGACAACATGGCGCCCACCAGCGATTCGGGCATGTCTATTTTCCGCGCGAACAGAATGGTGGCCGGCCCCACAATGTTTTGCCAGGACACCACGTTGATTGCCACATACATCAGAAAGCGGCGGGGCGGCGGATCAAGTTCAAGGTATCCGGATATCAGAGGCAATCGCATGGTCTAATTCCAATGCGGGCGCTGCCCGCAACCCGTCGTTTTGCGGGATAAACGGAACAAGCGGGACGGAAACGCCCTACGCAATGATTGTCTTGCGCGTCCTGCTTGTCCTATCGAAAAGAGTTCACAGAACATGTCTTTTTTATAATTGCGATTTCGAGGCGATATACGCGCCCCCGACCTTGTCGGTGTTTTCCGGCGCCGTCTGTCCGCAATCGAGCCTTCAGGCAGTCGGGTGATTTTGCGCCGCCATGCCGCTCCGCCCGGGCCGTCACGTCCGGGGGACGGCGCGCAGTATCTTTTTGCATATCTCCATCGCCTGTTCCGCAGCGGCGTCGTCTATATCGCGATGGAAAACGACCCGTATGCGGTCGCTGCCGTGAGGCAAAACCAACACCCCCTTTTGCGCCAAGGTATTGGAGGTTTGCACGGGGTCGCGCGTCTCAATATACAGCATATTTGTGGGAGAAGGCAGGGGAAACCGAACGCCTTCCTCCTCGAGCGCGTGACGAAAAGTGCGGGCGCGCCGATGGTCTTCGGCCAAATCATCCAGGTGGTTCTCCAGCGCGTACAACCCGGCGGCGGCGAGCACGCCCGCCTGGCGCATGCCGCCGCCCAGCATTTTCCGGAAATTTAACGCCCTCCGGACGGTCGCCTTATCGCCCGCGAGCAAAGAGCCTGCGGGCGCGCCAAGTCCTTTGGACAGGCAAACCGAAATCGTGTCGCAGTATTGGGCGTAATATCGCGCCTCGACATTGGTGGCGGCGCAACAATTGAAAATGCGCGCCCCGTCGCAATGCAGCCGCATCCCGTTCGCGCGGCATAGCTGCGCGACGGCCTCGACCTCGTGGTATTCCCAGCACGCGCCGCCGCCCCGGTTGGTGGTGTTCTCGATAGACACCAGCGTTGTCCGTGACAGATGCGGGTCGTCCGTGCGCACCATACGGGCGGCCACCTGTTCCGGCGTAAATTTGCCCAGCGTGTCGGGAACGGTGGCGGTCATCAAACCGCCCACTACGGCGAGATTGGCGCGTTCGTAGTGAAAAGGATGCGCCTCTTCGCTCATTATGATCGTCTCGCCGGGGTGGGTCTGGGCGAGAAAGGCGACGAGATTGGCCATGGTGCCCGTGGGCAGGAACAACGCGCTTTCTTTGCCCAGCAACGCCGCCGCATACTCCTGAAGACGGTTCACCGTTGGGTCTTCGCCATACACGTCATCGCCCACCTCGGCTTCCGCCATGGCGCGGCGCATGCCCGTCGAAGGGCGCGTAACGGTATCGCTGCGAAGATCAATCATACGCTGTTGTCCAACTGTCAAAATGCCCGAATTCGTTTACCTGCTTGTAATGTTCCCCTGCGCGTCTTCATATTTCTGGCCGCCCGGCATGAGCGCCACACGCGCCTCGAAGAAGCTGTGCTGCACTGCTCCCAGCGCGCCGGGAGGCCATTGCGACGCCTTGAGAATGCCTTCGTACAGCGTCCAGCGGCTTTGATTTTCGCTCATCACCAGCAACGCATTCTGATCGCGTTGACGTGAAGTGGTGCTGCGTTTGTAGTCCCTCGAGTTGAGGATTTTTATGGTGCCGCCCCGTTGTTCAAAGGCATGGCCGCTGTTGAGCAAATCGTTAATCAGCGCCACGCGCGCGGCCCGGGTGTGTATGGCCTGCCGTATTTCAGGGGTGTCCAGCGCCACGCCCGGGAAAACATCCAGCGCGGGTTCTCGCTCGCCCTGTTGTACTGCTTTTTCAATGGCGTTTGCGGCGGCCCGCAATTCGGCCTCCGGCACTTTGGAATAGTCCGGCCGGAGCTTGATGAAAGAGCCGCCGACGCCGGCGCATCCCGCCGCCAACAGCAGCGCGCATATTGAAAAGACGCATCTAGTGCTCATTTTGTTTTTCCTTGTTGGGTTCCCGGTATACAACGACGCAGTTTTTCCCGCGTTTTTTCGCCTCATACAGCGCCACATCAGCGGCGCGCAGCAAATTGTCACTTTCTTTCATTGTGTCCAAATCAATGCAGGCCACGCCCACGCTGATGGTTATCCGCTGGTCATCGGCGATTTGCGAAAAGGAAAAGTTTTCCACAACGGAACGCATTCTCTCCGCTTCAATGGCAGCACCCTGCCGGTCGGTCTGCGGCAAAAGAATCACAAACTCCTCGCCGCCGTATCGCGCCAGAATGTCCACGCGGCGCGTGCAGGCGACCATGCGCTCTGCAATTTCCTTCAACACCACGTCGCCCACCAGATGCCCGTAGGTATCGTTGATCCATTTGAAGTCGTCAATGTCGAAAAGGACGCAGGAAAATGGAAGTTTGTACCGCGTCGCCCGCTCGAATTCATGCTCAAAACGTTCATGAAAATACCGGCGGTTGTATATCCCCGTGAGGCCGTCCGTTATCGCCAGCTGCTCGAGCCTTTCATTGGCCAGCTGAATGCTTTCAAACAAATGAGCGCGTTCCAACGCATTCGCCGCCGCTTCCGAAACAATCTGAAAGAAGCTGGCTTCACGCACCGTGAACTGTCCCTGACGCCGCGCCGCGCGAAGTATCAAGGTGCCCACATGCTTGTCCTTCTTGACAATGGGCAACACCATCAGCGCGTTAATGCCGGCCTTTTGTAGGGCGTCGCTCACTTCCGCAGTAAGCGGATGCGAGCTGATGTCGTTAATGAGTACCGTCTTTCCCGTGTTGATCACCTCGACGAGTTCCGGATATTTGTCAAGCGTGATTACGCAGTCGCGAAGGTTTTCGTTTTCGTGGGAAACAAGCACATGCCCCTTGCTGTCGTTTTCCTCCCAGACGCGCACAATCGAGCAGCGATCAGTGGGAATGATGCGCGCTATTTGTTCTACAAAAGCGTACAGGATGTCGTGGGCGTGGCGTTTAGTCGAAATGGCCTTGAGTATTTCGAGTATAGAGAGCAGGTCGTTCTTTTCCACCGCGGCATTCTGCTCGCGGGACTCGAGCGCCCCGGCATGCAACGAGGTCAGTCGCATCATGGCCGAGGAAATACGGTCCTCAATATCCGCGTTTGGCGGCGGGGCGGGCAGCAGCAACTCTTTTTCGACGTCGAGGAGCGCCTTGGCCAGCAGCGTCACCGTGGAACGGCGCACAGTCCAGCCGCCGTGAAAATCCTCCCGCGTTTCGGGCCCTGTGTGATGCGCGCGCTGGCGAAACAACACCAGGCTGATGGTCTTGGACAACAGCAGCAATATGCGGTCGTTTCGGTGAAGCGGGGGGGCGCAGGAATGCTTGACAAGGTTGGCCGCGGGTTCCCAGGGAAGAGGCTTGCCATTGTCAAGCAACACGATGGCACGCGCCTTTTTCGCCATCTCTTCCCCGTTTTTCAATTCGCAGGCGGTTGCGCCGTCCATCATCACCAGCAAATCGGCGTCTTCATGTTGAGTTGCAACGTGCTCCGTTTCCTGCAGCAAAATCGAGAACAAGGCGTCGTCGCGCACGGGAACATACAACTCTTCTTTGCCGATAACCGTCTTGAAAAGATGTTCCACCCGCTGCAACAGCGTTAAAGTCGTTTTTTGTTTGACCACGTATCAACGTTCCATAGTTGGTAAAAAAAAAATAAAAATGAGGACAAGCCGGACATGGTGTGTTTCGTTGGCGCCCGGTTTCTTGTTCTGCATGCTTTTTAACAAAACGGAGCGCCGTAAAGCATCTGCGGATAATGGTGAAATTATCCCTGTTCACGGCATGTCATGTCAAATCACGAAAGCGCGCAATCTGTTTGGAAGCAGATAATGGAAATACAATAACAAAGAGAAACCACATAAACCCAATTTGTTGTATCTTGGCGCCGTATATTTATCCTGTAAACCTGCATGGAAAAAAGAGTATACTGTCTATTGAAGTTTTTGAATGTCGTCATGGCGGTCATTGGGTTCCGCCGTTGGGGACCTTTAATATTATGGGCCGGCGCGATGCGTCCGGACCGGAAGGAGCATAAGCGAAAAATGAAACGTTATCTGTCTGTTTGTTCCGTTCTTGCGGCAATCGTATTGTTTGTTTATGGCGCTTCGGCCACCGTCAGCGCGCCCAGCATCTTTGGCGATCACATGGTGCTGCAACAGGGAAAGTCTCTGCCGGTGTGGGGCAATGCCGATCCGCAGGAAAAAGTAACGGTTACCCTCGGCAAAAAGACAAAGTCTGCTACCGCCAACGCGGAAGGGAAATGGAAGGTGGAAATGCCCAGGATGAAAGCGGGCGGCCCCTATGAACTCACGGTTCGGGGGACGGACAACACCCTGCTGTTCACCGACGTGCTGGTGGGCGAAGTTTGGCTTGGTTCAGGCCAGTCGAATATGCAGTGGAACGTGGCGAACTCCGCGAATGGGGACGCGGAAATTGCCGCCGCCGATTATCCCAATATCCGGCTGTTCAGTGTGACGCGCACCGTCGCCACAAGCCCGCAGGACGACTGCGAGGGCGCATGGACGCTATGCGCGCCGGCGACAATACCTGAATTTTCCGCAGCGCTGTATTTCTTCGGCAGGGAACTGCACCAACAGTTGGATGGTGTTCCCGTCGGGCTTGTCCATACCTCATGGGGCGGCACGCCCGCCGAGTCGTGGACCAGCCGCGCGACTTTGGAGAGCGACCCCGACCTGGCGGGCATGGTGCGGCAGTGGGACCAGGCGCTTGCCGATTACCCCGCAGCCATGGATGCCCATAACAAAGCAATGGAAGATTGGCGGAAGGCCGCGGAGGAAGCCCGGGCGGCGGGCGCGCCCGAACCCAGGAAACCGGACCCGCCGCGCGGCCCCGAGCATCCGTGGCTGGCGTCCGGATTGTACAACGCCATGATCGCCCCGTTGGCGCCTTATGCCATTCAGGGGGCAATATGGTATCAGGGAGAATCGAATGCCAACCGCGCCTATCAATACCGGAAACTGTTCCCCGCCATGATTAACGATTGGCGCAACACATGGAGACAGGGCCCGTTCTCCTTTTATTTTGTGCAGCTGGCCAATTTCAGGGAACCGTTGCCTGAACCGGCGGACTTGGACTGGGCGGAACTGCGCGAGGCCCAGACCATGACGTTGTCGTTGAAAAATACGGGCATGGCCACCATCATTGACATCGGAGAGGCCGACGACATTCATCCCAAAAACAAACAGGATGTGGGCAAACGCCTTGCCCTCATCGCGCTCAAGAAGGATTACGGGAAGAAGGTGGTGTGGTCGGGTCCCATGTACAAGTCCATGAAAGTGCGGGACGACAAGATTATCATCAGGTTCGATCATGCCGACGGCGGGCTCGCCACCAGCGACGGCGAAGCGGTGAAAGGTTTTGCCATCGCGGGAGAAGACAGGAAATTCGTCTGGGCGGATGCGGTTATCAAAGGAAAAACGGTGGTTGTTTCATCGCCGCAGGTGGCCAAACCCGCAGCCGTCCGCTATGCCTGGGCAATCAATCCGGTATGTAATCTCGTCAATGGCGCGGGGCTTCCCGCGTCCCCTTTCAGAACCGATGCATGGCCGGGAATCACCGAAAACAATAAATAATGCGCATTTTGTTTGTCTTGAATCGGCCAATCCGGGATTTTACCCGCACCCTTGGCGCTTTGTTCCTTGAGCGCTTTTCAACATGCGCCGTGGACAAGTCGCACGGTTGTCCTGTTTGCGGCGTATGCGCGTACGCGTCTGCTGATGGGAGATGATTTGATGAAACATGATGAGATTGGAAACCGCCGTGACTTCATGCGGCGCGTGGGCGGTTTGGGCGCTTTGTCCGCGTATTCGCTGCTGGTGCGCATGCCCGGCGCGACGGCGGCCATGCCGGACCGTTTCACGCCGCCGGACTTCGATGTTATTGCGCCTGCACAGCCCCCCACGGAATGGAGCGCCACCGAATACAACATGCGGCTTGTCAATATCGAGTGCGACTTTCTCGTGGCGGGGGGAGGCATGGCGGGCGTGTGCGCGGCGCTGGCCGCGGCGCGGCATGGCGCGAAAGTGACGCTGGCGCAGAACCGTTCCCGGTTGGGCGGCAACGCGAGCAGCGAGGTGCGCATGCATATTGTGGGCGCGGACCATCATGGCCATCGCTCGGGATGGCGCGAAGGCGGCATCCTCGAGGAACTGCGGTTGGAGGACGCCGCAAACAACCCGCACTGGTCGTGGGAACTGTGGGATTTGCTGCTGTACGACAAGGTCGTCTCGGAACCGAACATCACGCTGCTGCTTGACACCAGCATTTACGGCGCGACGGTCAGGGACGGGTTGATTCAAGAGGCGTTTGCGCGATGCGATTTGACGGAACATATCTACCGGATCAAGGCGCAGTGCTATGCCGACTGCACCGGCGACTGCCGTCTGGGCTTGGAGGCGGGCGCGCATTTCCGCACGGGGCACGAGGCGCGCGACGCCTACGGCGAATCGTTGGCGCCGGAAACGGCCGGGCCGGAAACGCTCGGCAGCAGCATTTTGTTCACCTCGAAGCAGTATGATTATCCCGTGCCGTTCACCCCGCCGAAGTGGGCGCGCAAGGTGACACAGGAACAGTTGAAATTTCGCGGGACGGGCTCGTGGGAATACGGCTACTGGTGGATCGAGTGGGGCGGACAAATTGACGCCATCCGCGACAACGAACGCATCCGCTTTGAATTGCTTTCCATTGTCATGGGCGTATGGGACTACATTAAGAACTCGGGCGAACATCCCGACAGCGCGAATTGGTGCATGGACTGGGTCGGCATGATCCCGGGCAAACGCTCCAGCCGGCGCCTTGTCGGAGCGCACACGCTCACCCAAAACGACATGGTGGACGGCAACGACGCCGTTTTTGACGACGCCGTCGCCATCGGCGGCTGGCCCTTTGACGACCACACCCCCGGCGGTTTTGACGACTCCGATGTTCGCCCGTGTAATCAGACCAAGATTGAAGAGGTCTACAATATCCCGTTGCGCGCGTTGTATTCCGCGAACGTCCACAACCTGTTCATGGCGGGACGCAACATCAGCGCGTCGCATGTGGCGTTCACGTCCACCCGCGTCATGGGCACTTGCGCGGTCGAGGGACAGGCCGTCGGCGCCGCCGCCGCGATATGCCTGAAACACGGCGTCGTTCCACGGCAACTTTATGAGAACAAGCCCCTGCTCAAGACGTTGCAGCAGCAGTTGCTGCGCGACGACCAGACCATCAAGGGGCCGGCGAATGAAGACCCGGACGACCTTGCCCGCGAGGCAACCGTGCATGCGTCGGGCGAAGTGGAAGGCAGCAGGGCGGCAAACGTCATCAACGGCTTGGTGCGCGACATGACGGGCGAATGGAACAACCGCTGGGGCGGCCCCATGAGCGACGGCGGCGCGTGGCTTGAACTCGTGTGGGACGCGCCCCGAAAACTCAGCCATGTGCAGCTTTGCTTTGATACGGGATTCAGCCGACAGCTGACGTTGAGCGGGCAGTTCCACGCGCGCAAGAACCAAATCCGGGGGCCGCAACCCGAAACGGCGCGCGACTACCGGCTGCTTTACCGGCGGAAACCGGGCGGCAAATGGAAGGAACTTGTCGCGGTCAAGGGCAACTACCAGCGTCTGCGCCGCCACGATTTCGACCCGGTCGAGGCGGCTGCGCTGCGCATTGAAATCACCGCCACCAACGGCAACCCCGAAGCGCGCATTTATGAGATAAGGTGTTACGCCTGACAATGCCGCGTCGCGTTGCAGCCGTCCCGTTGCGGCGGCAAAAATCTTCAGGCCGAAACAAACCCGCCGCGCGATGTTTGGCTGACTTGTTTGCGCGGGCGCCCGGGAAGATTCCCCGCTATTGTCCTTTTCCCGATGTGTACCACTTGAACATGCGTGGAATGCCCTTGTCTTTTTTCACATCGGCGAACGTGACGGGAATGGTGCGCCGCGCTTCGACGTCGGTAACGTGAAAATGCAGATGGGGCATCATGCTGTTGCCCACATTCCCCGAGGCGGCGATGGTCTGGCGCTGCTCCACCATATCCCCCTCGGCAACATAGGAACCGTTCTGCTTGATATGGGCGTAACACGCGCGCGTGCCGTCGCCGTGATCAACATAGACCACATTGTTCGGCCAATTGCGTCCGTTGCCGTCGTAATGTTGCACCACTTTGGTTACCCTGCCCGCGCGCGCCGCGCAGATGTCAGAACCGATTGGCATGTAGAAGTCATAGGCGAATTGACTGCCGCCCCTGTGGCTGACCACCCCGCGCACGCCCTGCACGCAGAAATAGCGCACATTTTCCGGCCACGGCAACAGGTATGGCGATTGCTCCGGCGGCGGGAATTGAGAGGCGTCCTGCGGCCCCGTGAACAGGAAAAAAAGCGCCGCGACGAGAAACGGCAGCGCCGTTGCCGCGCTTCCTATTATGGACCATCGCTGCATTTTAGTCACATCCTGACTCCCCTCGGGCTGGGCGGTTAACCGGGCGCAAGTGGCGAACAACCCGCGCTCTCGTATATTATACACGGAAACGGACGCCTGATTGCGCGTTGCGGCGATGAAGCGCCGTCGGTGGAAGCGGCGCTCATGCGCCGGGAACTATGGGAAACGACCATGCCTAAAATACATCCCACTGCTATTGTTGATTCATGCGCCGAACTGGCGGATGACGTCGAGGTAATGCCCTATACCATCATCGAGGAGCGCGTGCGCATCGGCTCGGGCTGCGTTATCGGCCCCCATTGCGTCATCGGCAAGGGAACGGTTATGGGCGCAAACAACCGCACTTACAGCGGCGCGCAGATAGGGGTCTCGCCCCAGGACCTGAAACATGTTCACGACGCTGTCGGCAAAACAATCATCGGCGACAACAACATATTCCGCGAATCCGTTACCGTGAGCTCGAGCACGGTGTACGACGCGGAAGACACGCATAAAGAGACGCGCATCGGCGACAACTGTTTGTTCATGGCCTGTTCGCATGTGGCGCACGATTGCAGCGTCGGCAGCCGGGTGATTCTCGCCAACAGCGCGGCGCTGGCCGGACATGTCGAGGTGCAGGACGGCGCCATATTGGGCGGTTTGTCGGGCGTGCATCAGTTTTGTCGCGTCGGCGCGATGGCGTTTATCGGAGGCATGTCGCGCATCAACATGGACGCGCTGCCGTATATGATTATGGAGGGGCACCCCGCGCGCTGCTACGGCCCCAATGTTGTGGGGCTTACCCGCAACGGCTTCAGCAAGGAGATGGTTTCGCGGATACGCCGCATCTACAAATTGTTGTATCGTTCGGGATTGAATACGGGGCAGGCGCTGAAGGAGATTGAGAAGACCGTCGAGGAATGCGACGAGAAGCGCATTCTCATGGATTTCGTCAAAAGTTCAAAACGCGGCATCCTGCGCTAAATTTTTTCGCCGCCGAGTCTTTCTTCGTGATATACTGAATGGACGGCGGTGAATACGGCCGCCGCGTGTCGGGCATGCGCAACGAAGCAGGAGGAGAGAGCATGAATGGCAAATGCATACTAATCACCGGCGCCGGAGGATTCCTGGGACGCTTTATTCTCGACCGCTATATGACGCACTATCCGCACACCCTGTACCTGCTCGAACACGGCCCTTTTCTGGGAAAGTTGCGCGCCCACATTGAGCGGACATATCCGGAAGCGGAGAAAAGCGGGCGCGTGCGCATTTTCGAGGGCGATATTACACAAGCCGGTCTGGCGCTGGACGCCGCGGTACGCGCCGATATTCAGGAACACGTCACCGGCGTGATCCATCTCGCCGCCCTGTACCATCTCGCCGCGCCGCGGGACGCGCTGATGAAAATCAATGTGGACGGCACACGCAATCTGCTTGATTTCTGCCGCGAGACGCCCCGTTTGGAGCGGTTCGGCCATATCAGCACCTTGGCCGTGGCCGGAACATACGTCGGCACGTTCGCCGATACGGACTTTGAAAAGGGGCAGGGGTTCAAAAACTATTACGAGGAAACCAAATATCTTGCCGAGAAACTGGTGCGCGAGCGGATGCATGAAATACCGTCGGTGATTTTCAGGCCGCCCGTGGTGGTCGGCCACAGCAAGACCGGCTACATTGAGAAGGTGGACGGCCCGTATTATCTGCTCGAGACCGTATCGCGCAACCTGCATGTCATCATGCCCGACTGCCCCGTGAAGTGTCATGTCGCCCCCGCTGATTTCGTTACCGACGGCATAGTGGAAGTGTTCGAGAAAGACGACAGCGCCCTGGGCAGGGCGTGCTGTCTCATGGACCCCGACCCGGTCACGTTCAACACCTTCCTCGATCTCGCATGCGAACACTAGCCGAAATTCAAACCGCTCATGCGCGTACCCTACAACGTGATGCGTCCCATTGCGCGGTTTTCCGT
>Ga0129302_1001260_pt1 | contig 18986 bp, 22 predicted proteins | sample BlaSprsedimmetaG_FD_94476 | JGI IMG/M metagenome (GOLD analysis project Ga0129302, IMG submission 94476) | Hot spring sediment bacterial and archeal communities from California, USA to study Microbial Dark Matter (Phase II) - Blank Spring... | ecosystem: Environmental > Aquatic > Thermal springs...
CTAACACCGTGAACCATGCGTACCTGTTTCATTTCTCAAAGACGTATGGTTCACATCCCACAAAAAATAACCGCTCCCCAACCAAACAACGAACCCAAAAAAAGCACTTTCGGAACTACTGTTTTTAAGGCAAATCTTATATATTACTTGGTTGGTTAATCCATCCAACCAATATGGTAGGGAAAAACATGGAAAAAAACATCGTGTCTACATGGTAGCTATGACAATTATAACAATTATCGCAATTGCGTTTTCAGTGGCTTCGTTCCTTTATTACCACAATCAAGATAATGATGACCTAAAAACCGACGATACAATAATCACATTAGTTGACGATACTGGATTTGTACTAAATTTGAACTCATATCCAGAGAGAATAGTGTCATTGGCTCCTAGTAATACAGAGATTATGTTTGCTATTGGTGCAGGAGAAAAAGTTGTTGGAGTGACTGACTACTGTGACTATCCATATAATTTCACTGAATGGGTGGAAGCGGGCAATATGTCCAGTATAGGCGGATCATATAATCCAGCTACCGAACCTATAATTGCTTTGGAACCAGATCTGATTCTGGCTTTTGGCGGCCCAGGAGGAAGCCTCGATGCCATTGATAAACTAAGAAATTTAGGATACAACGTTTTAACACTAGATCCAAAGGATGCGAATGGTGTTCTAAAAGATATTGTTATGGTGGGCAGGGCAACTGGTTATGATGCTCAGGCGGCGAGTTTAGCAACTGATCTGCAGCACAGAATAGAAATTGTGGTAAACGAATTAGAACAAGCAACTTCCACACCAAAAGTCTACTGTGAAGTTTGGAGTGATCCCTTAATGAGTGTTGGTCCAAAGTCATGGATAAATTCGCTGATTACACTGGCAGGAGGACAAAACATCCTTGAAAATGCGACAAATACCTACTATCCAACAGTAAGCTCGGAAGAAATCGTCGAAAATAATCCTGAGGTAATGGTTTTTCTTCCTCAGGGCGGACAACATTTTTGGGGAACCTTCGATGATGTGGCGGAAAGACCTGGTTGGAATACAATAAACGCCGTAGCGAATGGCAGAATGTATGTTACACCTGAAGGCATAGTTGAAATATGTGGTCCACGAACTGTAGATGCTCTGGAAGTGTTGGCAAAAATAATACATCCAGAAATATTCGGAGAATATACGGGACCATAAACCTCTCCCTTTTTTTAATTTAAGTTTTAGATTGCAAGATAAGCCTTCTTCATACTTATTCAATTAGCACAGTCTGCTCCACTTTGTAGTCCGTTACAACCTTGATTGTGCCTCGAAATTCTGCATCAAGTTCTGTGTCGCCAGTGTCCACCTTCAAGTTTTTCAGATTTTTCATCTTGTTCTCTGTTGCAATGACTATTATGTTGTCTATGCCTACCTGCCGGATTACTTTTGGGCTTATCTGCTGGTTTCCTCTGCCGAAAATGAAGCCCTGACCGCCAATGGGAGTAACAATAATCTTAGCGGCTTTGCCTTTGATTGCCTCCAGAATCTGTTTCTCGTTCACGTCCTTGGCTATCATCTTCTTGTTGCAGAACAGGTCAACTCCAAGCAGCGTCTTCTTCGCATCCAACAGGTCTCCTATGGTGCGTGTGGTTGTCCCCGCAGAAACAATGTAAACGACATATGGCTCCATAGTTTCTATTATGTAGACGGCTAATGCCGCCTGATTCCGCAACTCATCCTCAGTCATGGGCGAAGCCATCTTAGCCACCTGAATCAAAGTCGGCTCATAGGGAGTCAACAGGTAACCGTGCAGTCTCGCAGAAACTCTGCCCCGCCGGAAAGCCTCCTCATCTATATCCATCACCTCCGCCTCCCACAGCGGCAACTGTTTCCTCAGAAACCTTGATGTAATCCTCGCCGCGGCTTTAGGGTCAACAGCGAAAACCGCACTGTGCATCTTGACTCCGGTGGGAACGCCCAAAACAGGAGCCTGCTTGTCAACAGCGTTAAGTACGTCTCGGGCTGTGCCGTCTCCACCGCAGAAGATGAGAAGGTCAACGCCCTCCTCTGCGATTAGTTTTGCAGTCTCCACAGTGTCCTCATTTGTGGTTTGTTCTCTGTTTTCTCCAAAAACTTTGCAGACGTAACCGTGATTTCGAGTCTCAGTTTCTCCCATCAACCCAGCGCCTACAATCAGCCTAACATCCTTTCTGATACGCATCAGCTCGGATAGAAAAGATTCCGCCCTTGCTGGAGCCACCGGCTCTGCTCCAAGATTAATCGCCTTTTCTAAGATGTCTTTGCCGTCTGTCCCCTTTAGCCCCACTGCACCGCCCATGCCTGCGATGGGATTAACGATAAAACCCAATTTTTTCTTTGAATCGCCTTTAGGAGCTCTCGGTGACACTGAGACCCATCCTATTCTATCCTGATGACTGCTTGAGTTGACTATAAAAGTCTGCCTAGAGATAATGAACGTATCTCTTCTGGTTCTCAGAGATGCTTCTTCAGGGCGTTTTCCAGAGGTCCACGACCCACGGCGCCAACTATCTTCTCGACGAGGGCACCATTTTTGAAGATTAGAAAATGGGGTATACTCATGATTCCGTAGCGGCCGGCAATCTGGGCGTTCTCATCAACGTTGACTTTCCCGAAAAGGGCTTTTCCTGCGTAGTCTTTGGACAGTTCCTCCATCACCGGACCCATGATTCTGCAGGGCATGCACCAGTCAGCCCAGAAATCAACCACAACAGGCAAATCACTTTTAACGAAGCCGTCAAAAGACGAAACATTCAATTCAACTACGCCTGGATTCTGTTTGTTAATCATTTCCTTCATCTTTTTGGCTTTAATTTTTTCAAGCTCTTCATCTACCATCCTGACGGTCACATCCCAAAACCTAGTTTGTCCCTTGTGTTTTTTGTTGCGGGGCGTCATTAAAAGATTATGGTTTCTAGTTCCGTAAACTCAAGATAGACTTTTTGCAGGGCGGTCATAAAAAGGAATTGTTAAATAATTTCAAAATCATTCGATACTATACAAGTGTGACTGATTCTTGTTCCATCTGAAAAACAAGAAACTTTGCTGCTCTGCCAAAGGCGTGTAACGAAAGAAGAGGGGAATTAATGGTTAAAGAAGAGAAAAAGCGGCTTGTTCTCGACATTGGGGGAATGAACTGCGTCACTTGCGCACAGACCATAGAGAAACGTTTGTCTAAATTGAAGGGGGTAATTCATGTATCCCTCAATTTTGCGGCAGAGAAGGCGATTATAGATTACAACCCCGCTGTGGTGGATCAGAAAACCATCGAAGACGCCGTCGTTGAGGTCGGCTACAAGGTTATCCATCAAAATGTCTCCCTGAAGCTTAGCGGTATGCACTGTGCTATGTGCGCCCAGACAATAGAGAAGGCGCTAAACCAGAAAGAGGGTGTATACAGGGCTGTAGTCAATTTTGCTCTGGAAACGGCGACCGTAGAATACAATCCGGAGCAGATCAGTTTAGAGGGAATCAAGAAGGCTATACGGGACGTAGGATACGGCGTCATCGAGCCGGAAGGGGGCGTGGCTGATGCAGAGCAGAAGGAAAGAGACCAAGAAATACGGTCACTAAAAATCAAGTTAGCCTTTTCCGCGGCAGTAACCATAGTCGTGATAATCTACAGTAATGCCCGTTTCATCCCCTTCATTCTCCCCACCCTTCCCATAGACAATTTCGTTCCATTGCTGCTGTTTGTTTTAGCCACGCCAGTTCACTTCATAGTTGGACACAGCTTCTTTGTAGGCGCATACAAGGCGCTCCAAAACAGAAATCCAAACATGGACGTGCTAGTTACCATAGGCACCTCAGCCGCGTACTTCTACAGCGTCTACGTCACCTTTTCAGGTCAAGGAAAGCTGTATTACGCCACTGCCGTGTCCCTGATGGCGTTCCTTATTCTGGGCAAACTGCTAGAAGCAATAGCCAAGGGCAGAACGTCCTCGGCTATAAGGAAACTGATGGGGCTTCGAGCCAAAACTGCGCGGGTTGTAAGAGACGGCGAAGAACTGGAGATACCCGTAGAGGACGTTCAGGTCGGCGACATCGTTGTTGTCCGTCCCGGAGAGAAGATACCTGTTGACGGCGTGGTGATTGAGGGCTACTCTGGAGTGGATGAAAAGGTGATAACCGGCGAAAGCATCCCAGTGGAAAAGAAGACAGGCGACACGGTTGTGGGGGCGACAATAAACAAAACTGGGGCGCTGAAGTTCAAGGCAACAAAGGTCGGCGCCGACACAGTGCTAGCCCAAATCATAAAACTGGTCGAGAATGCACTGGGGTCCAAGGCGCCCATCCAGAGAATGGTGGATGTGGTGAGCAGCTACTTTGTTCCCGCAGTTCTGATAGCAGCAACAGCCGTGTTTATTGTTTGGTATGTTCTGCTAGCGGACTTCATATTTGCCCTCACTGTGTTCATTGCAGTTCTGATTATTGCCTGTCCATGCGCCATGGGCTTAGCCACCCCCACGGCCATCATGGTGGGTGTGGGAAAGGGGGCGGAGAATGGAATCTTAATCAAGAGTGGAGAAGCGCTGGAAACCGCTCATAAACTCCAGGCCATAGTATTCGACAAGACTGGAACGTTGACTAAGGGCGAGCCAGAAGTCATGGACATCGTCTATGTTGCCTCTTTGGTTGGCAACCCTTCGGCGGTCTCCAAAACAGTCGAAAAAGTTGGCGAAGAGGAGCTGCTGAGGCTGGCAGCTGTTGCCGAGAAGAACTCGGAGCATCCCCTCGGAGAGGCTATAGTGAGAAAGGCGCGGGAGAGGCGCTTGGAGGTTGTTGACCCAGAATTCTTTAGCGCCATACCAGGATACGGCGTGGAAGTGAAGCATAACGGCAAGAAAGTTTTGCTGGGTAACAGGAAGCTGATGGAAAAGAACAGAATAGACATAGGAAAGTTTGAGGAGAAGATGAAGGCGCTGGAGGAAGATGGGAAGACCGCCATGCTTGTGGCGGTGGACGGCGAGGCTGCGGGTTTGATTGCCGTAGCTGATACTTTGATGGAGTATTCTGTGGAGGCGGTGAGGACTCTCCAACGGATGGGACTCGAGGTAATCATGATTACAGGGGACAATGAACGAACAGCAATGGCTATTGCAAAGCAGGTGGGCATGAACAGGGTGCTGGCGGAGGTGCTTCCAGAAGACAAAGCATCTGAAATCAAAAGGCTGCAGGACGAAGGCAAGACAGTTGCAATGGTCGGGGACGGAATAAACGATGCTCCAGCATTGGCGCAGGCAAACATCGGCATAGCTGTTGGAAGCGGAACCGACGTGGCGATGGAGACCGGAGACATCGTGCTGGTCAAAAATGACCTCAGAGACGTGGTCATCAGCATTCAGCTCAGCAGAGCCACGATGAGCAAGATTAAGCAGGGACTGTTCTGGGCATTCGCCTACAACACTGTCCTTATTCCCGTAGCTGCCGGAGTCCTGTACCCTTTCATGGGCGTTTTGCTGGACCCAGTCTTTGCGGCTGCGGCGATGGCTTTCAGTTCCGTGTCTGTGGTCACTAACGCCTCGCTGCTGAAACGGTTTAAACCAAAATTGGAAAACCAGAACTAAAAGATGGAATGGAGGTGAAGAACGGTTGGCGGTTGACCCCGTTTGTAAGATGGAAGTGGACGAGAAAACGGCGAAGTATAAGACGGTTTACAAGGGAAAAACCTACTATTTCTGCGCTCCCGGATGCAAGGTGGCCTTCGAAGAGAACCCTGAAAAGCATCTCAAAACATAAACAAGAAAATGACGTGACGGCGACCCCGCCGAAACAGCAGCGGCTGCCATTCACGTGAGTTACATCGCGATACGATAGAGTTATTAGCTTTTTTTACAATGAACTTTCACTGTGCCGGGGTGGCTGAATGGTTTAGGCGACAGCCTGCAGAGCTGTTCTATAAGGGTTCAATTCCCTTCCCCGGCTCCACTCCTTTAATTACGCTTCGAAGACTCCAAAACAGAGGAACACAAAAAATGGGTGAAAAAAACGATTTTTCACAGTTAATCGGGGCTCTTTTGGATAAGTCAATGAGTAAAGAGGAGTTGCTCACTAGGGTTAAGCAAGACTTCAGCCTGATTCCTTTGCTGCTTAAGGGTATTGACCATCCGAAAGCAGCTGTTAGATACGGCTGCGCAAAAGTGTTGATGGATTTAAGCGAAGAACATCCAGAGAAACTTTATCCCCACTTTGACTTTTTCGTTAACCTGCTGGAGAGCAAATACCGAATCCTAACTTGGACTGCCTTTGCGATTATTGCCAATCTAACCCGAGTTGACGCAGACAAGAAGTTCGACGCCGTTTTTAGCAAGTATTACAGCTTCTTGGATAACGACTACATGGTTACAGTAGCCAATGTTGTGGGCAATTCAGGCAAGATTGCTTTGGCAAAACCTTACCTTATACCCAAGATCACAGACGAACTACTGAAAGTTCAAAACATCTCCACTACAACTCATCTGACCGAGGAATGCAGAAGAGTTATCGCTCAACACGCCATCAAAACGTTGGACCTGTTTTTTGACCGAATCGACCAGAAACAACAAGTGACATCTTTTGTTAAAGCCTGTCTTGATAGTCCACGGAAAAACTTGCGAGCAACAGCGGAAAAATTTCTTGAGAAATGGGGCTGATCCATCTTCTGTATGCGGTTCATGTTGATTGAGAGCGGTTTTCACTGAATGATTGAAGAATATGTTTTGTAAACGTTTCATGTAACTGTATTTGTGTTGTACATATCTACAAAAACTGGATTCTGGATTCACAACTCTTTTTTGTATTCACACATCTATTCTAGATTGTTTGGAAGCGCTCAGATGAAAGCAAAAAAGTCCTTTAGTATTCTGATGAAACAGCAGGGATATTCAAAGAAGGCAATCGAGAGTCTTTGGAAATGGTATGACTATTCAGAAAAGAAGGGAGTCGCCAGCTTCTAATCAAAATTTTGCAATAACTTTTTAATGACATGTTACAACTGTGTTATTCACGTGAGTTGAGTGGTTGAAAGACAAAAAGCCGTAATCCAGATTTCTCTGATGGCGATTATGTCGGCGCTGGTTACTGTGGGAACGCTGATTGTCCAGATTCCTAACGGTATGGGAGGATACTTCAACTTTGGGGACGTCATGATTTTTGTCGCCGCGTTAACGTTCAGCCCGCTTATTGGCGGTGTTGCAGGAGGATTAGGCTCAGCTATGGCTGACCTGCCAGGCTATGCCATATATGCTCCGTTCACATTGATTATCAAAGGTTTGGAGGGCTTAATTGCTGGCTTTATCACCAATAAGAGCAGTGTTTTTCGGGACGTTTTTGCAGTTGTTGCTGCTGGAGTTGAAATGGTTGGTGGTTACTTTCTTGCCGAGGTCTATTTGTGGGGTTTAGGTGTTGCCGTGGCGGCGATTCCCTTAAACATGGTGCAGGTCACTGTGGGCGCGCTTGTTGGTGTTCCAGTTGCCCTAATTTTGCGTAGGAGACTGCCAGAAATCCTTAAAGCTTAAGGTTTGTCCGTAAACATTTTTAGAGCACACCCCGTCTTTTAGTTTCTGTGTGTAGAACCGTGAGGCGGACTGGTGAAACATGGTTGACTACTCGTCGAGGGCGCCAAGACTGAAGAGGGTGCATGTTGTTTTTCGCCGTGACCCTTCGGAGGTCCGAAAAGTTTTGGCTAGAGAGGGTTTTGAGGTTGTTGATGAGGACCCCGATTTTGTTGTCTGCTATGGCGGAGACGGCACTGTCCTTTTCGGTGAGCGAACGTTTCCTGAGGTTCCGAAGCTTATAATCAAAACGTCAAGAAAATGTAGAATGTACGATTATTCTCTGAAAGACCTGAAGGCGCTTCTGTCCAAGATTAAGGCGGGCGACTATCAGATTCATTCTGAAATGAAGTTGGAGACAGAGGCTAAGGGCAAAAGGCTTGTTGGACTGAACGAGATTCAGATTCACCCTAAGCTGCCTATCCAAGCCGTGAGGTTATCCCTCTCCGTTGACGGAAAAGACTGCAAAGACTTGGTTGGTGACGGCGTCATCGTTGCTACCCCCTTCGGTTCCACAGGCTACTACAAAGCGACAGGGGGAAAGAGATTCGCGAAGGGCATCGGCATATCATTCAACAATTTGCATAACCGGAACATAGAGAGCTTTGTGGTTCCAGAAGATTCTACAGTGAAGTTAACCGTCAGCAGGGGGCCTGCATGGCTGTTGGCGGACAACAACGAGAATCTCATCGAGTTGCAAGCCGAAGACGCTGTGGCTATCAGGAAATCTGGGAGCACAGCAAATTTCATTTACGTTCCCAGCGTATAATATTGTAGTGCCTAAATGGTCGGGTGCTGGTGCAAAAAGGGTTGTTGAAGGTAGGTCACAGGGGAGCAAGCGCTTACGAGCCGGAGAATACGTTGCGTAGCTTTAGGCGTGCCATTGAGCTTGGGGTTGACGCTGTGGAGCTGGATGTCAGAAGAACAAAGGACAATGAAGTCGTTGTTATCCACAACTCTGATGTGAACAAGACTACGGACGGCAGCGGCTCGGTTAGCGATTTCACTTTGGAGGAGATAAAGAAGCTGGTCACTGATGAGGGGGAACAAATACCCACATTGGGTGAGGTGCTGGAGCTTGTGGGTAAGCGGGTGAAGGTTCTGGTGGAACTCAAGGAAACCGGCATCGAAGAGAAGGTGTTAGACGTGGTTCAGGAGAAGGGGCTTCTTGATAACGTGGTAATCATCTCTTTCCACGAGGATGCTCTCCGCAAGGTTAGAGAATTAAGTGATGAAGTGGCGACTGGCTTAGTCTACGTGAGGCACAGGAACCCCATACAGGCAGCTTTGGAGTTGAAGGCTGAGTACCTGCTTCCGCTGTATCGTTTCACCCACTCCGCAGACGTCAAGAAGGCTCACGAGAAGGGCTTGAAGGTGATTGTGTGGACCATCAACAAGCCTGAAGAGGTTGCCGAATACAAGAAAAAGGGCGTTGACGGCATCGCCAGCGACAGACCAGACATTCTACACTGAACTTTCAGGAAAAAGACTGTTTTTCAGCATTCTTCTGCTATTAGGCTCCTAATATGATTAAGTAGCCCAGCTCCTGCAGAGACAATAAGTATCGGAGGTATGGATGCGGTGTTCATAAACTGTTTATTTTCCCGAAGCTAATCGGAAACTATGGAACCAAATCATTTCTTCTTTCTAGTTCTGCCTCTTGCCGTTTTGGTGGTGTTTCTTGTAGCTGTTGTTCTGTACCGTGCTAGAAAGGAGGAAGATTATTACGAGCTTCAGGTGAAGAAGCTCAGGCAGTTGCTGTTTTCGGGGAAAATGGACAAAAAAACTTTCCTGAATCTGAGAAACAGGCTGAAAAACGAGAAAATCTTCACTACCGAATCAAAGAAGCTTCTGGCTCTTCTGTCCAGCGAGAAAATCGACGGCGAAACCTATGTTAGGTTGAGGCAGGTGCTAGAAAAATCTTACAGAGACAGAATCGACAAAGTCGAGGGTTACACAACCGGGGTTGGCAGGAAAGAGCCATTCGATGCTTCCAGATTTTGAGGTATAGAAAGACAAAATAGTGGTTGCTGCAACTCTTCTTTCGAGAGTTGACGGGCACATTGAGGATTGAGGCAAAGAGTGGCTTTAAGCACAAGATGGTGGAATTGAAGGCAAGAGTTGACGATCACGATTTTTTGAGAAATGAGTTGTCTGCTTTGGGAGCCGAGCGTGTGGGGGCTTTTCGGCAGACGGACAGCTATTTTGTGGTGCCGGAGGGGAGATTGAAGCTTAGAGAAGTGGAGGATGACGGGACGGCGGAGCTGATTTATTATGATAGGGAGGATGTTGCGGGTCCGAAGAGCGATGATGCCTTCATTCTGAGGGTCAAAGAGCCTGAAGAGTTGAAGGAGATACTCAAGAAGATATTGGCTCCTCTTGTGGTTGTGGAGAAGGTCAGGGAGATTTACATGTATAAGGGAACCCAGATTCATCTGGACACGGTTAAGAAGCTCGGCAAATTCATCGAATTCGAACGACCAACCTCAGATGACCCAAAAAGAATCCAAAAAGATAGACTGAATCTAGAAAAGCTAATGAAAAAACTGAAGATAAACCCCACAAACCTTGAACCCCTCTCCTACAGTGACCTCATCCAGACGTGAACTGAAAAACGGAAAAAATACTGTTTTCAACAATATACCTCTATTAGTAGCCTAATATGTTCTCATTTTTTGTTCTGTTTTTTCTTTGTTCTCGTGTAGTATAGTAGAATTGCCGCTGCGGCTGTGGCTACTGCTGCTGTTGCTATGGCGGCTGTGGTCCATGTTGCTGGGGGTGGTTCTGTATCTTTTTCTTTGGCTATGGTGAAGCTGATTGTTTCTGATGCTGCAGTGTTTCCGTCTGTGTCTGTTGCGTATACGATTATGTAGTGTGAACAGTTAACTAGCTCCGTTAGGTTTAGAGTGGTTTCTGTTATGGTTACGTTTTCTTGACCAGATTTAGTCAATTTTCTTTGACTAGAATGACATGTGAAAGCTTTATGCCCGATGGATTCATTCTGTAGTTTGACTGGGGCTGTGGCGTAGCCGTTTCAGCAGTAATATAGCTGTCACAATAGCTGCCACAAAAAGTGCAAGATATAAGACGGCGTTCATTGCATGGAATGTTGAGGTTGTCCAAGTTTCGCTGGGCAAGTCTGTGGCGTCTGTTTGAACTGTCACCTGCTGAATGGGACTCCAAGAAGCTACGTTTGTCTCATAGACTCCGGGTTCGATTTCCTTGCATGCTTCTCCATTCACAGCAACAGTTGCTTCCGTCACTGAAGCCCCATCATAGGCTTGAGCAACGTTCACCCTCACCTTTAACGCACCAAACGAGAACGAGTCAACTTTCACATCGACGACAAGTTTGTCCCAAACTATGCTGGGGCCTTCAACGGTTACCCTGTATCCGTTCGCTTCGGGATGCTGAAAGCCTGTGACAGCCCATGAACGTTCGCCCACAACCTCATACGCTACGCTGAAGCCTATCCATCCTGAGCTGTTGGTTACATGCTCTGTTCCATTAACGTAGACTCTGCCATCAACCACATCGGCGCAATCATCTTCCCATTTAACGTGGAAACCGACTGACTGAACTTCGTTGACACCACATTTCTCGGCGCTAACAAAAGTCTGGTCTATAACCGCAAACTGTCTATCCCTCGAGTACCATTGAGTGATGACCTCTTGAGCGGGCTTACCCTGCGGTATGTGAGAAGAATCGTTTGGTCCTCCCTGCTCGGGGTCATATGTCCACGTCCACCAGTAAAACCCGTAAAACCAGCCTCTGTTCCACAGCGCCTGAAATGCAGCTTCGTAGCAGTCTCGCTGTTCTTGAAGGTCAACAGCCATGTCAGACCAATAGTTGGATGGAGCCATGTTTGTTCCGTCGCCGCTTCGGTACCCGATTTCCGTTAAGATTACAGGCTTGTTCACCGTTGACAGCCATGCTTCCATCTCGTTTGCGTAGTTGACCCAAGCGTTCTTCAGTTCATCGAAGGTGGGGTTATACTTTAGCACAGATAACGGAAAGTAGGCGTCTATTCCCACGTAATCCACAGAACCCCACCACTCGATGTTCCGGTAGTTAGTCCAGTCAGCAGCATATGTTATGGGACCAGAGTAGCGTTCCCGCACCCCCTGAATCACCGTTTCCCACTGCTCCCTCTCCCCAGTCGTCGCCTTGTATTCACACCCAACACAGAAAAGCTCCACGTCATTCTGCTCAGCGAATTCGGCGAAAAAATTGATGAACGCAGAGTAGCTTTCAAACCACCTGTCGGACGGCTGAATCTCGCCTCTCCACACAGGATAGAAGAGAGTCTCTTCACGCTCTAGTGCCTCAACCATCGGCTTCAACATAACCTTCAAGCCATAACTGTGGGCAGTGGATATAGCATGTTTAAGCGACTCTGTGGTTGGTGTTATGCTAGAACTTTGTATGTCATGTGATGTTGTGTTAGACTGGTACCACGAGAAACAGAGCGCAATCCACTCGGTGCCCGTTTCAGCCAGAAGCCTCAGAGACTCATCAGACGCGGAACTGCCAAAACCATGGCTTGACCAACACGAGTAAGACATCCCCTTCTGAAAAACAGGCTCCGCATACGCCAGCTCAACCTTTTGGGAGACCCGAAACTCGGCAACTCCACTAGGGTTTTCGTTGAATACAAAGGGAAACACGGGGCAAACCAGAGCCTCAAAAGTCAGCAGGAGAATCAGAGAAGAGAAGATTAACGATTTTTGTAGTCTATTCATCTGCCACCACCAGAGAGGCGTAAACCCTCGTTTCTTCTAGTTCAATGTGAAGTCAATGCTGGTTGACTTTTCACTAAGAATATCTATGGCTGCTAAAAGATTTTTTGCGATGTTAATCAGATTCACCGAGACAATCATCAAGAGCAGGACGCTGATATCAACCGTCAAGTTCACTGTAAGCTCCGAAATGGGCAACGTTACGCTGAAAACGCCGCCGCCTGAGACAGCGAAAAAGTAGGCAATCACAACAATCGCTTTCGCCACCCCAAAGCCGCATCCTATTATGGTTCCAGAGAAAAATTGCCCTACCACAGCAAAGAACACCGCTATTATGGCGAATTGGAGCAGCGGAGTGGCATAATCCAGTGGAAGCATATCTGTAGGATACAGAATCATCGGCAACCAATATACAACCAAAAAAGTCACCGAACCCCAAACCATAGCCTTGAGAGCTCGAGGGAACGCTTCTTTCAAGAACAACTTCGAGATCGCTTCAGCCATACTGCTCCCACCATTCAACCACAAAAACGGGAGTCTCAAAAATCAGGTGCATCTTACCGCTGCTTGTCAGCTTTGAGGCGTCTTGCTGCCTCGCGTATACAAGAATGCTATCAACATATCTCTGCTGTGAGGGGGCATCGATGCTCGCCGTTCCAGAGGCTACCCGTTCGTTCGAATCGTTGTACACTTCCACTTTCAAGGTGCCAGTTATGTCGATGACAGCGTGATTTTCGAAACTTACAGGCATTGTTGCTTTGACGTGTGTGCTGTTATGAAGAGAAACTGAGATTGCTCCAATGGAGAAGTGCGCGAAGGGTGCCCCCCAAGGTATCGTCGTATTCGTCGAGAGCTGAACTGGGATGGCTCGGGCGAAATTGAGGCCCGCAAGAATTTCTACATTAAATGAGCTGTCATTCAAAAGGAGAGATACGTAGTTCATTGACAGGATGCTGTCCAAGTCTACAGAAATTGTGTGTGTTGCATCAACGTTGCTGCCTCGCGGTATGGACGGAACAAATGTTTCGGTCAGATCCAGCACTTTTCCATCTGGGTCTGTGACGCAGGTTGTCAGATTCAAATCAGCCAGTTCATAGTAGCCGTTGTTGGTTATCGCGAATGGCAAAGAAAAGGCGATGCCGTTACCGGAGGGAAGCATCTGAACCTCTCCCGCATCTATGCCCAGATTCATAACTGAGTAGACGGCTGTGACAGAGAAGAACAGTATCACTATCCACAGGATAATCGCGGCTATGCTGAGCATCCTTATAGTGATCTTCATCTATCTCGTTTTCCTTCACTTTTTCCTTCTGTTGAACGAGACTTTCAACTTGTTTCTTTGGCTTTTGAGGGTTCGCTGGGCTTGACGTCTGTGGTAGTTGTTGACTGAAGTTCGAGGCTGTCTAGGCGTTTGAGTTGGGTGACAAGTTGTACTCCTCGTGCTGTCAGTCCTGAGCCTATCCATCCCATGACGCCGAGGTACATGATTCGAATGGTTGCTCCGATCAGAGGAGCTAAGGCGCTGCCGAAAGCATCTATTAGGTCTGACGATCCGGTGATGGATGGGTCGGCGATGAGGAATAGGTAGGCGCTTATGAAGGTGAAGGCTAGTAAGCCGATGCCTGCTAGGAGGGTGCCGTATGCTATAATCTGTTCATTGTCTTTCATGTTGTGGACCTCCATGTTACAGAAACAAATGTTTGTCTACAATATTAAATCTTCTGTCTTACTAAACAATATTTCCTTTAATTACCGCCTTTCCACAATCCACAACTAACTTCATCTACTCACCTGTTCCCTTTGCTTTTTAATACACGAATGTAGTGCGATGCTTCTTGAGCAGTTCTTGCGTAAGCCACCTTCTTTGCTTTAACAAGTTTTAGCTGGGCTGCACAGTATGAGCAACTTTTGGTCTTCTGGTCTGCCTTAGCCAACAGAAACCGTCCACAACCATAGCAGACAATCACCACATACATTCAGCGCACATCCGTCGGAAGGAAAAGCTTTTTCTTTGAACAACTTAATGCTTAACGAGGATGCAGATAAATGAGTCGCCTTTCCTTAGCAAATCTCGCTGTGAAATATTTTCGGCAAAACGGTTACCAAACAGAGAAAGACACCGTTCTGGAGGGCGTTTCTGGGCTTTCGAGAAAGTTTGATTTGATTATACAGAGAGGCAAAGAGAAGCGGTCAGTTTGGATTAAAGATTGGAACCGAACAGTAGGCGTCAACATGATTATAAATATCGACAAAGCCGCGGAAGATGTGGGATATCCTAAGCCCATAATCATCGCCGAAAAATTTAGTGGACACGCCAAAGCCTACGCAAACCGCCGCGGCATCACCTTACTATCAAAACAGCAGATTCTAAGACTGCTGGGCTAAACTCTTAGAAATTTCTCAAAAACTCTTCAAGCTGCCCCTCATTCTCCAGCTTTCCTAGCCAATCAACAATCCCCTGTCGGCACTCTTCTTTTTTGTCAAGCACCAGAATCATCTCCTCCACCACCGCCTCCACAGTCTTGCCGCTAACGTCGACCTCGCAGACTTTATCTGCGCCACAGGCGGACAGGGCGTCCCAGAGGCAAACATCCAAAATTTCGGCGGCTAGATTCTCCCACAACTTCTTTTCCTCGTATCCGCGCTTCTCCAGTGTAATCCTGAGTTCGCGGGGGTCGCGCCTGAGAACAAAAACCGTGTTCACTTCTTTCTTGGGCACAACATCAACGGAGTAATGCCCCTCGATTATGACTGTGCCCTCTGTTTTCGCTAGGGTCTGCTGCAGCTGTTTCGAAACCTTTTCGGTGTCTGCAACTACTGTTTGCCTGTTCTCGTCTACTCCTGTGATTAGTTTCTGTTCTTTAACAAGTTCTGTTACGCCTATGTACTGTGCGCCCAGCTTAGACGCTAGCTTATTTGCAACTGTGGTTTTTCCCACGCCCGGAGTGCCGGTTACCAAAATTGCTTTTGTGAATTTTTTCACTCTCCCATGTTCTGATAATGGTTTAGAGAGTTTTAAGTTAATGGTTATAAACAGATTCTGGATATAGGTTAGTGTGCATTGGGGATTTGGGCATTGAGGTTATTTGAGGTTATTGAAAAGGTTACGCGGAAGATTGCGCCTGGTCCTGCTCCATCCTTTAATGAGGCTCACGTAATTAAGGCGCTGGAAATAATCGGTGAATACGGAAGTGTGGGTAGAATAAGGCTGTCAAAAGAACTGGGATTAGGGGAGGGCGCAACCCGGACGCTTCTGAAGCACCTGAAGAATGAGGGCATAACTCAAAGTTCAAGAAGCGGCATCTCCTTTTCCGAGGAGGGAAAAAAACTGTTTTCTATTCTGCGAAGCAAGCTCAGCGAGGGAGTAGACGTTCCCAGCAGCCCTCTCACGGTTGGAGCATTCAACATCGCAGTTCTAGTTAGAGACGCGGCTCAGGCAGTGGGAAGCGGCATGGAACAGCGGGACATAGCGATAAAGAGCGGAGCGTCGGGGGCGACAACTCTGGTTTTTTCTGGCAACAAGTTGTCTATGCCTAAATGTGTGGAGGACGTCTCCGAAAGCACGCCTAAACTGCATGACGAGTTAATGACCAAACTGAACCCAAACCAGAACGACGTCATAATTGTGGGCAGCGGAGAAACCAGAGAACTAGCAGAAATGGGAGCAAAAATGGCAGCCATCAAACTACTAAAAGGCAACAACTAAACCTTTTCTTTAGCAAAAACAGAAAAAAGACTGTTTTCAGTAACGCTGTTAGAGTATACTAATGAAAGTGTGAACCTTAGACAGGAATCTTTTGTTGTGCTGCTGAATTTCAGAAAAAAGTTAGTTTTCAACAATGAAGTATTATTAGGAGCCTAATAGGGTCGGCTGGTTTGTTTTTGTGTTAGCAAAAATTTGTGAAACTCTGCTTTTCAACAATGTACCTCTATTAGTCTCTCTAATATGAAAGTATTTTCTATGGCTTAGTTTTCTTTATGGCGATGGAGTTACACTACCCTCAGTTTACTTGAACAGCACACAAGCTTTGAAGCAATACAATAAAGGTGCACGAGACAGAAGAAAAACAGGTTTATTCATTAATCGCTTTCTTTTGCCTCATATATAACAGCCATAATAAACTGACAGCAACCACAATACTGCTTAACTGGAAAAAGTCTAATGCCCAAGACCCCGCAGATACCACGTACTTTGTTTCTCCGCCTATAACCTCGTAATACTCATACGTTGGACGATAACTGAGAAGAGAATAGTCAACCCCAATAACCGTTGTGTTCCTGTGCGTACGAGCACCATATTCCCTCATATACAAATCAGAATAAACAAAAAAACCGCCCAAAACCAGTATCAAGATGTCCACAGCAACAAACAAAACAACAAAGTTACGATCCATTTCATCTACCTCTTAGCAACCGTGCTGCTCATCATAAGATTTTATGCCACACATCACTTTTGTGCTGCATAACTAAAATCAACATACTTTTAATCGTTTTTGCTTCACATCAATTTCGCTAACCAACAACAGAAACAAAAATCTACAAAAATTTCAAACAACTACGCAACAACAGACTTTTTGATGTTAGGTGGGCTTTGGCGCTTTTTCCTTGCAACTCCAGCCGGTTTTGGCTGACTTAGGAGGTGATCCGGCCGCAGGTTCCCCTACGGCCACCTTGTTACGACTTCTCCCTCCTTGCGGAACTCAGATTCGACGCAGCCAAGAAGACCACGCCTCACCTTTTAGAGAATGGGTAAATTACATTAGATAGATAAAACTACATACTTTTTCGAGAAGAGGATTCCAAGACTACTGAGGAAAAACGAATGGTTACTAAGATTCTTAAAAAGATGGAAATCCTTAAGGGGTTTATTCAAATTCCAGCAAAAGGTAGATGCGAATTGATTGCGGACATCCATTTACCAACTCAGACCCAGCTTAATGGAAAACCAGCGAGACTTGATAAATATGGCAGGCTTTGGTCACTTTATCTTAAGAACAAATTTTCAATGGGGACTGAGGTAGAGCTAATTAAAACTGAAAAGGGATTTCAAGTAGTACCCATCTTAAACACTGAAATTATCTCTGAAGTGAACCAACAAACTATTGCATCAGCAAGTGTACCCAAAAGTAGTAGGGCAGAGGCTTATAGAGCACTAAAAGGGAATTCTCTAAAGTTAACGTCAAGTTTTGAATTTGTAACGCCAGAAACATCCTTAGAAACCTTGGATCTCAATTGGAGAGAGAAAGATTTACCCGAGAAACTGAGGACGAAACACGTTCATCGTTTGCATCCCTATTTAGGCAAATTTATCCCTCAACTTGTAGAGGTGTTTCTTCGAAAATATTCACCAAAGCATGTTACCGATCCTTTTTGTGGTTCTGGTACAACTTTAGTTGAAGCTAACGTTTTAGGAATTGATTCGTTGGGTTGTGATATTTCCGCTTTTAATTGTCTGTTATCTAAAGTCAAGACCGATAGGTATGATGTAATAGAGTTAGAGAGTCAAATGAAGCACATCCTTAGGAGATTGAGGGGAAAGGCTTCGATATATCCATCTTTTAAACATGTCCCCGATACCAGCAATGAGTATTTGAATAATTGGTATGCGCCAAAGGCGAGAAGGCAATTACTTTACTTTCTTTCGCTGATTCCAGAATATAAATATCAAGATTTATTGAAGGTGATTCTCAGTAGGTCAGCAAGGTCAGCTAGATTGACAACTCATTATGATTTGGATTTCCCAAAGAAACCACAAACAGAGCCTTACTACTGTTATAAACATAGGAGAATTTGCAAGCCAACTAATGACGCGCTTCAATTTCTAAGGAGATATTGCATAGATTCTGTAAAAAGAATTAAAGAATTTTCAAAGATCCGCACAAATTCAAAAGTGGAAATTATTAATACAGACTCTAGGGAATATGATTTTCCTAAAACTGATATGGTTTTCACATCACCTCCTTATGTAGGATTAATAGATTATCATAGACAACACGATTATGCTTATGAACTATTGGGCATTGAGCGTAAAGAAGAACTTGAAATAGGCCCAGCATTTAAAGGTAAATCAAAAAAAGCACAAAAAGAATACATCACAAACATTGGTAAAGTTTTTGCGAATATTCGAAAAAGTCTTAATGAAAACGGCGTGGTAGCTATTGTTGTAAATGATAGGAATAAACTCTATAGAAATCTTGCACCCAAAATAGGGTTTGTACAAGAAAAAAGCATTAAGAGGCAGGTTAATAGACGTACAGGCAGGAGAGCCAATGACTTTTATGAAGAGGTTCTAATTTGGAGGAAGGATGATGAAACAAGAAACTAGACATAAAATCAAAGGATTCCTTGAGGGTTTTATACAAGGCCTTATCGAAGAACATAAACAGCCAATAACTAAACCGACCCATGGGATTTCAGGGAGAGCTTCAAAAAAAGGGAATTTCAAACCATTTCATGAGGCTCTTCTACCCGAAGGTATACTGAGGATTAACAGATTTGAGCGTTCATTCTCCACAAAACTAGGAACCACTTTTGAAGAAGTTGCTAGGCTAATTGCACAAGATTATCACGCTGAAGCAAAAAGGGGATATGTTGTAAGGGGAAATGTCTCAACTGAGGCAATCAGAATAATAGAAAACATCATAAACACTATCGGTTCGGGCAGGGTAAAAAAGGATTTTCCCGACTTGATTAATGAAGTATTAG
>Ga0129302_1001261_pt1 | contig 18961 bp, 13 predicted proteins | sample BlaSprsedimmetaG_FD_94476 | JGI IMG/M metagenome (GOLD analysis project Ga0129302, IMG submission 94476) | Hot spring sediment bacterial and archeal communities from California, USA to study Microbial Dark Matter (Phase II) - Blank Spring... | ecosystem: Environmental > Aquatic > Thermal springs...
CATGAAGACGCCCACCACGTTTGGTCCTAATACCGCTGGGAAGCTTCCCCCCTTCGGCGTCTTAGCCTTCAGCTGCTCAACCACACGCTTGGCAACCATTGTCCCCACCTTTTCCGGGGTTTCGGTGTCAAAGACTTCGTAGCCCGACGTGGAACCTATCTCCTCCCTTGCAGAGGTGTAGACGCCGTTCTCACGTGCCGAGGCTAGAATCCTGGACCAGACGTAAAGCTTGTCCTGCTGTATGCATGCGCCGTCGCTGTTGACAAAATAGTTTGTTCCTGTTACATCCAAGTAGCTGATGGTGCAGCTCTTCATCCGCTTGTCATAACCGAAAACCGTCCTGTCCATCGCCAAGGCATTGTCAATCTTTTCCTCCATAGAAACATCCTGTGGGCTCTTCCTCGGCTTAGCAGTCACCCTATCCTCCACCCCCTTTACATCAGCAAGCTTCACGGGAGATTTCACCCTCAGACTGGCAGCCTTCGCCAACCTGACAGCCTCATCAACAGCTTCGGTCAGCAGTTTAGAATCAGGGTTTCCGAGAGACACGAAGCCCCAAGCCCCATTAACTAGGGCTCTGACGCCTGCGCCGCTCTCTGTTCCCTCCTTTGCGCCCTCAACTGTGCCGTCCTTGGTTGTCAACAGGGTTTTGAAGAGGTTTTGCGCCCGAACCTCAACATATTCTGCGCCTAGACGCCGACCGTAATCAATAGATTTCGTTAGTGTTTCCCTCAAAATGCGTTCATCCCTTTTTGTATGCCATTTAAGATTTTGGGGTCGGTCTTAAAACTGTTGGTTAACTAAATGCCTTTTACATGAAGTCGAACATGCTCTTCTGCGACGGCTTAGTCGGTTGGGCGGCTTCCTGTTTTTCGTTGAAGATTTCAAGTTGCCCGTAGACGCCGTCGTATCCGGGTATCACCCTTGCCTTTTCTTCTCTAACCCTGACAATCGCCTCTGCAATCCTTGAATCAACAACCTTGCTCATCTCCTCTTTGGATGCGTCGATTAGAACAGTGTATTCGTCGCCAAACTTCTTTACCAGCGGAGTGTAGATGCTCCAAACCGTTTTGGCCCCCTGATAGCTGACATCCAGCACCGCTTTGATGATTTCGTGGAGGGGCAGCAGCAGCTTATATCCTATCGGGTTTTCTGGCTTGTAGTCGGCGGGGCGGTCAGCCAGCTCCTCGATTCGCTGTTCAACCCCTCTGGTAAGTTTTCTGCCGCACACTGGACAACGGTTACCGTACTTTATGGCTTCCTGTGGCGGAAGGGACACGTTGCAGTTTCTGTGTCCTGTCCAGTGATACTTGCCGTATGCGGGGTTGGTTTCTATGGTAAACTTGAAGCGGTCAGAGTCTTTTTTGCGTATGGCGTCAACCACTTCCATGTATGTCAGCTGTTCCAGCTCGAAGACGTTTGCTTCTCTTCCGATTCTCCATGGCCAGTGGCTGTGGCAGTCGCTGTTAGAAACCAGAGTGAACCTGTCAAGGTTGCTGAGTCTCCAGTTCATGGGCGGGTCTGAGGAGAGCCCCGTCTCCAGTGCGTGAATGTGCCGTGTCATGTCCTGGTAGCAGTCTTCTACGGTGTCGAAGCCGCTGAAGGCGCCGAAGAGGCTGAACCAAGGGGTCCAAACATGAGCGGGGATGACCTCGTTTTGGTCTGAAACCTGCATCACCTCTTCGACAAGCTGCGGGGAGGTCATATCCAAGATTGGCCTGCCATCCGCTGCCAAGTCGCCATACTTTTTTAGTCTGTCACTGATTTGGGCTGCAGTTTCGAGGCTGGGCGTAAAAACTACGTGATGTATCTTCTTGGCTTTCTCGTCAACGTTGTATATGGTGCAGACTTCGGCGGTTATCATGTAACGGACAGGCGAATCAGGGCTCTTCTTGGAGCTGTAGAGGCTGGTGCCGGAAACTTCTGTTAGTTCATTGGATAATTCACTGAACCATTTTGGGTGAGTGAAGTCTCCTGTGCCCACCAGCTTCAGTCCCTTAATCTTAGCAAAACGGGATATCTCGGTTATGTTCATGTTCTGGCTTGTAGCACGGCTGTATTTACTGTGAATGTGCAGATCGGCAATAACTCTCAAACTTTACACCAGACCATCAAACTGTTTTACGTCTACCTTGTCTATAATAGTATATGTAAGTGGGGATGCAGAGGGTGGCTAGTGCCATCGCCTAACTTGTCTAATCTGTTGTTTACCCGTTTCTTTCGAATAGCAGGTAATGGTTAATCTCTGACCCACGTAACTGAGCGGCAGAATATGTGTGAAGCCTCCAGCCTCTGCTTTCGAACTCCTCGATTGTCTTTCCAACATTATTGTGGTGGGTAACCTGTACACACTCCCATTTCTTCAATCCAAACTCACCTACCACAATCTCTGAAGCTGCCAATCTGCTAATATGCTATTCGCCAAAATAACATGGATACGAAAAATAGCTAATCAAAAAATTGGAGTTGAATGGGGGAAAAGACCCCACACGGCGACTCGTTACCTTGTCGTTGCCTTACTGTTGCTGTTTTCTTTTGGTTGATGACTTCATTTTTTCTAGTGTCTTCTCGAAGTCTTTCATGGCTATTTTGAGGTCTTTGAGGTTCGCTTTCGCCTTCTCCAGCGTCTTGCTTTTGGTTATGTGCTCCTTGATTACCAGCATCGCCGTTGTATTGGCTAACGCAGCCAAGTCTGCTCCGGTGTATCCATCCGTCTTCTCCGCCAAAACATCCATCTTCACGTCGTCGGCTAACGGCTTCTTATCCAAATGAATGCGGATTATCTGCTTTCTTGCATCCAAGTCTGGAACCGGCACCTCAAGCAACCTGTCGAATCTTCCGGGACGCAGCAGAGCAGGGTCAACAATGTCTAACCTGTTTGTGGCTCCAATCACCACCACATCCTTCAGCTCTTCCAGTCCATCCAGCTCGGTTAGGATTTGGCTGATTACCCTCTCTGTTACTTGTGAGCTGCTTAGTCCAGTTCCTCGAACAGGAGTTATGGAATCCAGTTCGTCAAAGAATATTATGGTGGGCGCTGCCTGCCTTGCCTTCCTGAACACCTCCCTCACTGCACGTTCAGATTCTCCGACCCACTTGCTCAGAACCTCGGGACCCTTGATGCTGATGAAGTTCGCCTCGCTCTCGTTAGCCACCGCCTTCGCCAGCAACGTTTTTCCTGTTCCCGGAGGACCATACAGCAGAACACCCTTCGGCGGAGCAGTGTTCATGTAAGCAAAGATCTCCGGATACTTCAGCGGCCACTCTATCGCCTCCTGCAGCTCCTCCTTAACCTCTGCTAGTCCTCCTATGTCTGTCCATTTGACGTTGGGAACCTCAACCAGCACTTCCCGCATGGCCGACGGCTCAATCTCCTTCAGCGACTCCTCAAAATCGCTCATGCTAACTATGATTTTGTTCAGTATCTCCGCTGGCACGCTGTCTGCCTCGAAGTCGATGTCAGGCAAAATTTTCCTGAGCGCATGAAGAGCAGCCTCCTTAGTTAACGCCTCCAGGTCGGCGCCGACAAAACCGTGAGTAACGTTGGCTAAACGCTTCAGGTCCACGTCGTCATCCAGCGGCATTCCACGGGCGTGAATCTGTAATATCTGGAGACGACTATCCTTGTTGGGCACGCCAATCTCGATTTCCCTGTCGAAGCGTCCGGGTCTACGCAGGGCAGGGTCTAAAGCGTTCGGTCTGTTGGTTGCTCCAATAACCACAACCTTTCCGCGGGACTGGAGACCATCCATGAGTGCTAGAAGCTGCGAAACAACCCGCTTTTCCACCTCGCCAGTAACTTCCTCTCTTTTCGGCGCAATCGAATCCAACTCGTCAATGAATATGATGCTGGGCGCGTTCTCTTGGGCTTGCTCAAAAATCTCTCTAAGCCGCCCCTCGCTTTCGCCATAGAACTTGCTCATTATCTCTGGTCCGCTTATGCTCGCGAAATTGGAGTTGGTCTCGCTGGCAACAGCTTTAGCCAACAAAGTTTTGCCTGTTCCGGGGGGTCCGTGAAGAAGCACTCCTTTAGGCGCTTCTACACCCAACCGTTCAAACAGTTCTGGGTACCGAAGGGGAAGCTCAATCATCTCCCTGACCTTACGAATCTCCTCATTCAATCCGCCGATGTCCTCGTAGGTTACTCGGGGCACCTCCATCGCCAACGCCTTCGCTGGCTTATCGCTCAGAACAACCTGCGTGGAGGGAACCACAATCACGGCAGCTGCTGGCGGCTGAAAACCAGTTACCATCAGATTTATTCTGCGGCCCATAATCCCTAAGGGTATGATGTCGCCTCTGGAGATTACGCGGTTCTCCAGAATCTGTTTCAGGTATTCTTCTCCTCCGGTTATTCGCAGCGGCTCTGTGGGGGCAATAGTGATCTTGCTGGCCTCTTTCGCCTCAACCTTTTTCACATCAACTTTTTCGTCTATGCCTGCGCCAGCGTTGTTTCTGGTGTAGCCGTCTATGCGAATGATGCTTTTGCCGTAGTCTTCCTGATATCCGGGCCAGTATATGGCCACGGTCTTTTTCTTTCCATGAATTTCAACAACGTCTCCGGCTGAAAGCCCAATTTCGGAACTGGCTTTTGGGTCTATTCTGGCTATTCCCCGCCCGACGTCGCGGGATTGAGCCTCAGCTACACGAAGAGAAACTTGAGACATAACATATCACCTCTTAACCATTACTCAATCACGTCTATATCTTTTCGTGTTTTTTCCTCACATATAAATATTACCAATTTCCCATATTTATTTACACTTGCAAAAACCTGAATTTTGTACATAATCAAAGTTTTTACGTATTAACTCATCATTCATCAGACTGACATGTATTTTTTCCAGCTGCTCTGCTGCCGAGCCTCCACCAGTTTTCTTACTTCTCTTGTAGCCTCTCTGCTTGCCGCGTACAAAGGTTAACTCGCGTTTAGCTGAGGATGCTTCTGGTTTATTTGATGTAGTGGCTTCCGTTGCCGTTGTGGACTGTTTTTGTCCATTTGTGCCGTTTTTTTCCAGTAATTTTGGAGATACAGAGGTCAACGAGTGCTTTTGTGCAGATAAGTATGTTAAACATGAAAGTTAGAAGCAGCAGGGGAATCAGCCAGCAGATTCTATTTCTTCCATCCAGATAGGCGCCTATGCCAACCTCGAAGAAGGGCGCAAAATTTCCCACCGAACTGTAGAATGAGATAGGCACCGCCATCCAGATCAAATTCATCCATGCTACGGGTTTAAACATTAACAGGGCTGCGCCCAGAATCCAAGCTAAGACCGAGAATAAGGGAACAAAATAGATGTTGAGAAGCAGGAATCCGTCAACCTTTTCTCGTAGACGCAGATTCTTGCTCCATATAACCGGCCATACGTGCCTGAAGGCGCACTGCATGTGCCCTTTTGCCCATCGGGACCGTTGCCGCCAGTAAGAGCGCCAGCTGTTAACTGCTTCTTCGTAGCAGTCTGCCTCGTTGACGTATCTGACCTTGAAGCCTGCAAGATAGATTCTGAAGGTTAGGTCTGTGTCTTCAGTTAGCATGTCAGGGTCCCAGCCTCCCAGCTGCTCTATTAGGCTTCTTCTGAATCCTCCCACAGTTCCGCCGAATTGGCTGATGAGTCCCAATTCGTTTCGGGCGAACTGGTCTACTCTGTAGCCGCCTGTTCTTTCTAAGGCAACAAGTCTGGTAACTAGGCTGTCCGACTCGTTTAGAACTGTGACTCTACCCTGCACGGCTCCTACTGTGGGGTCGGTGAAGCATTCCGTCAGCTTTTCGATGATGTCCCTTTGGGGGTAGTAGTCGGCGTCAAAACAGTAGATTATCTCTCCGCGGACGTACTTTAATCCGCAGTTCAGGGCTTCTGGTTTTCCTCTTCCCCCTTCTTTATGGCCTCGTTGAACAACGTGTATGTAACTATGATTTTTGGCAAACAGTTTTGCCTTTTCGCCTGTTGTGTCGGTAGACGCGTCGTCTATCAGGATTACCTCAAATTTTTCTTTCGGATACGTAAGCTCTGTCATCCTTTGGAGGATTCGCTCGATTACCTTTTCTTCGTTGTGGGCAGGAATCATAACCGAAACCGTGGGTTCAAAAGCCGTTTTGTTGGAGCCTGATAGTGACGGCTTCTTTTTGTGGTATAATGTGGCAAACGTGAAAAGATAGTGTCTAATAAGGTAAGCCGTGATTAGGGCGACTAGACCCATGAATGCGATGCTCAGAAGTTGAATCAAATTTTTTCCGGCTCCTCCATTTTTGTTCTGTAGGATGCCAGCACCGACAGGCTAAGTGACCAGACAGCTACTATCCACACAAAATCGATGAGGGGCTTGGCGACTAGAATTATCATCTTGAATGTGTCTGTGTTCAGAGCCAAAAAGGATTCTTCAAATGATAACTGGATGAGATACCAGAGGACGCCTACCGTGTTTCCTCCGATAAGCAACACAGTTTTGCTGAGGAGCGGGCCCTCCAGCGGGAATAGTAGAAATAAAAAAAGAAGGTTAAAGAACCCCATTGCAGCTAGAGCCGGTAGACCAAATTTAGGGGTTAATTGAAAACTTAAAAAGATTATGGCTGTCACTAGGAATGAGCCGGCCGCCATGTGAAAGAATTTTGGTCTCAGTCTTAGATGACCAAGCCTGTCTTCCTTACCTGCCATCCATCCCCCCGTGCGCTTTTCAGCAGTTTTTGCATATATGTTTTGTTGAACAGAAAAATAGTTTTTCAGTTGATAACGCAAGTAGTACTGGAAGCTACTACGGTATATCGAAGGCGGAGATTTATTCCCATTCTATGGTTGCGGGCGGCTTATGGGTTATGTCATAGACGACCCGCGTTACCTGAGGCAGCTCGTTTGTTATCCGTGTGGAAATCTTCTCGAGCACATCGTAGGGAATCCTTGCGAAACCAGCGGTCATGGCTTCTTTGCTTTCGACAATCCTGACGGCAACCGTGTAACCGTAGGCTCTGGAGTCGCCCTTCACTCCTGTGCTCTTCGTCTCCGTTAAAACCGCAAAATACTGCCACAAACGGTCTCCAAGCCCGATTTTTTCAACCTCGTCTGTAACGATTTTGTCAGCTTTCCTCGCCAGCTCGGCTTTTTCTTTTGTCACTTCGCCGATGATTCTGACCGCCAACCCTGGACCTGGAAAGGGCTGCCTATGGACCAGTTCTTTTGGCAAGCCCATGTTCTTTGCGACCTCTCTGACCTCATCTTTGTACAGGTCTCGCAGGGGCTCGATGATTTTTTTGAACTCGATGTTTGCGGGTAAGCCTCCCACGTTGTGGTGGGTCTTTATGGTGTCCGAGTGCTTCCTGAATCCGGACTCGATTCTGTCAGGGTAGATTGTGCCCTGTATAAGATACTCTGCGTCTATCTTCTTTGCCTCTTCCTCGAAAACCCTGATGAACTCGCTTCCGATAATTTTCCTCTTCTCCTCAGGGTCGATGACGCCCTTCAGCTTCTTCAGAAAACGCTCCTGGGCACGAACTACGACAACGTTGACGCCATGCTTCCTGAACGTTTCTTCAACAAACTCTGCCTCGCCAAAACGCATGAAGCCGTGGTCAACATAAATCGCCAAAAGACGTTCTCCAAGGGCTTTGGCAGCCATAAATGTGGCGACGCTGGAGTCTATGCCTCCGCTTAAGCCGATTATCGCTGTTTCGTCACACACAGTCTCTTTTATTTCCTGGACTGCCTTGTCGATCAGCGATTCGGGTCTCCAGTTTGGTCTGCACCTGCACACCTCAAAGATGAAGTTGCTGAGCATTTTCATGCCGTTTTCGGTGTGAACCACCTCGGGATGCCACTGAAGACCATAAATCTGCCTTGTTTTGTGTCGGTAAGCTGCGACTGGACAGCTTTCCGTGAATGCCAACATCTCGTAGTCGTCGGGCATCTCGTAAACTGTGTCGCCGTGGCTCATCCAAACCTTCTCCTTTCGTTTCAGCCCCTTGAGGACGCCCACAGGTTTATCGATTGTGACGTGAGCTATTCCATATTCCTTCTTTGAGCCTGGCTCCACCTTTCCGTTGGACAAGTGGGCTATCAGCTGGTGCCCATAGCATAATCCTAAGATGGGGATGTCCATGTCTAGGATATTGGGGTCAAATTGTGGGGCGTCTTTTTCGTAGACGCTCCATGGTCCCCCCGACAAAACTAAGCCTTTCACGTTCATCTTCTTGTCAAGTTCTTCGATTTCTTTTGGGGTTATGTCGCAGGGCACTATCTCGGAGTACACCTTGTGTTCCCTGATTCTTCTGGCTATAAGATTGCAGTATTGTCCGCCGAAGTCCAGCACCAGAATCGCGTCGAGTTTCATGGACCAGCCCTCACATGCCCTAAATGCAAGAGACCATCATTTAAACGCTTCTTCGGTAACATGCGGCATGAAAAAATTTGTTTGACTACTAAACTGTGAATGTTCTGGAAATGTATTCGTTTTGGTGACTTCAGACATGAGAAAATGAATAAATCTATACTCTCAATGCTTTCGTTTAGTCATAATTTCAAGCAAAGAGAAAAAAAGGGAGAAAGAAGGATTATTTCCTTCTTTTCTTGAGGGCTACAGCAACTACGACCACTGCTATTGCGGTTACGGCTGTTCCAGCGATTAGGTATGTGCTTGTTGGTGTGTTGATGTTATTTTCTGATGATGTTGTGGATGGAGAAGATAAAGTTGACGAGTGGGATTGTAACTCATCCACTTCAGTTGAAGTTTCAGGATTTTCTTCACTTTGAGAATCACCGCCATAACTGCCCGAGTATACAATATAGGAGATTTCTCCTGTGTCAGCCCATACTAAAACGTTAAATGCAGCACCGTAGCCTCGAACCATTTTGTTCAAGGTTAGATGGATTTCCCAATGAGGATACAGCACATCTTCTCTGGGTTGCATGGTCAATAATGCACTTTCGTACACAAAAGTGAAGGTTGACGCTACTTCATCGCCAACAGCTGCCTGTATCTCCTTTTGTGCCTCTTCTTTGGCGATTCGTATGGCTTCTTCCCTGTCCACGTTTATTTCAGTGCTTCCTATCCTGTAACGGTTCCAATTATCAACGAAGAGTTCAAAAGCGCCGTTGCGAAATCTAACAGTCACAACATTGTAAGTGTTAGTTATGCCGTTAACTGCATTCATCCACTTAATTTTTTCCGAGTTTTCGTCAATTGTTATTTCTAATCTAATATCACCCACTGTTTCTGTCATAGGCCTAAGTTCAGTGACCGTGTCCAAAATATTGCGCATCGGTTGAATATGTGAAACTTCTGAATGTGCTTGGTACCTATCTAGGAGCCCCTTAGCCTCATCAAGAGCATTGGTTAAGGGTCGAGCAAAGAGTGGTGAACCTTCAAGCGGATAGAGTTTACACCAATAAATCTCGTTGTTTCTAAGGAGACACATTGCATCTAGTTCGTTTCCATCAGACGTAAGCGTGTATTTCATTGAGTCCATCTCAAGATTCTCACGAGGAGGAAGACCAGTAACTCCTTCTATTTTTGCGTCATATTTTGTCATGTCAAGCATAACTACGTCTCTCAAGAATGTTAACACATTCTCTTGAGTAGCAGACTCTGCCGAAAAGCCCCTCGGCAATTGCACAAACAGTAGCGCTAAGACTAATGCTAGAACCAAAGTCATGTTAAACTTTTTTAGTGAATACCTCATCTATTATCACCACTAATAATCATATATATCACCAGGTATCTCGTAATCTCCGTCGCCGTAGACACGAATCCAAGTGTCGTACCATCCTTCTTCAATTAGCCATTCTCCCGGATTCTTTGGGTCGGGTAGACCAAGAAAATATGTATCCTCATATGCAGGATTCCCTCCGCTATATGGGTAATTTGGGCCTTTTTTGTATAATCTAGTTTCAGTAAAGTCGTCGAATCCTTGTGCTTGTGATGCGTAATCAAGAGCTTGCTTCACTGAATATTGAGATGTATGTTGTACTGCGTAATAGTAGAAGAATACAAGCCAATGTTTGTATAAGTGATTTGCGCCGTTATGTGGTTCCTCGAGTCGCGGTGAGGCCATGTGAAATCCTATGAAGCAATAATCGCTACCATCTGGGGACGCGTAACCATTAGTACTTTGACCGATTTGTCCGTCGGTCCAGCAATGTGGCATTCCATTGGGCGGTATATACGGAGGGTTGTTTTCGCTTCCCCTCTCATATCCATTAAAGCATGTCCATAGGAACACAAAATGATGGTTATCCGCAGGATACACATCACCAGCAGCATAGATTAATGCATCCGAAACTGATGGTACTTGACCGCCTCCAATGTTAAGTCCCTTTCCATTCATGAAAAAGCTGTAGTGATGACTACCCCACCAATACCATCTTCCTCCGTGTCCAACATAAAGAAACGATGAATACTCATGATTCTCATTAACATCCTCAATTCCATTGAGTACACCGTTCTCAGTTGTTGTTGAGTATGGATCGCCTCCGTTCCATACCATGGAATTGGTCAAATGACCATAAACGGGGTCACCTTTCACCCAGAATCCAATATAGGGATAATAGTACCAAACCCAATGGTAATGATAACGCTCAGCAAAGATATCATATATATCCTCGAAAGCCCAGTAAACATTTTTTAACTCATTAATAGTAGTTGGATTCGCATCACAGGCATGAAGTATGCTGGCCGGACTCTCACCAGATGCATTTACCAGAGTAACTGTTAGTGGCGAAACAAGAAGCAAAAGCAGAATCCACGTTATACCAATAGTTGTAATATATTTTCCCTTCATTGAACAACTCTCCATTATAACAGAAAGTTTTAACATTTATGACTTTTATTGCTAATTTTACGATTAAATGCACACACCTTTTTCCCAAAATTGACATATTCGATTTTATACCAATTATTTCTAATTGATGCAGTTTTCACTCTTTCTCACACTGCCATTATACGGGTAAATGCAAAATTTCAAATTATTAATCATGGGTAACGCATAATCAATTCAGATCCAAAATAACTGTTAACAAACCATAGCTTAACATGTTGTAGAAGGGTGTTAATCAAGTTAATTCACTATCCTCATCTTCTGCTTGGTTAGCTAAAAATAATGAAATCTAACATGAACGTGGAGGGAGTCTCTTTCTGACGATTACCCCAACAAAGGTAACCATCAAGAATAATGGCAGAATGATCCATGAGGGAAACTCTGGAATTACGTTTACGAGTGGGTAATTGTCTCTGTTTTTTTCATTTATAATGTAAGATGTGTCCCATATTCCTGTATTGTCTATCTCTGTAGCATTGGGGTATCTTTCTTTATAGTCACTCCAATAGTTTCCCTCAGCACCATTATCCCAAACACTTGTGGACGCTCCAGCAAGTGTATAGTTCCTGTTGCCTATGAAGTTGTTATGATAAAAAATGTTGTTGTAAGAATAATGAAGGTAGACGCCCCAGTCGCTGTTTGTTATGTTGTTTCCTATTATGCTGTTGTTAGAAGAATAGGACTCCATCCTGATGCAAAATTCATTGTTTGTTATGCTGTTTTCGCTTAAGCTGTTGTTGGAAGAGGAGAGTAAGGTGATGCCTTCAGAGTGGTTTGTTATGTTGTTTCCACTTATGCTGTTATGGTTGGAAGAGTAACTGAGCCGGATGCCTGCATACCTGTTTGCTGTTATGTTGTTTCCACTTATGCTGTTGTTGGAAGAATCCCAGAGGTTGATGCCAAAACCGTTGTTTGCTATTTTGTTTTCACTTATACGGTTATAGTTGGAATAGGATCCCAACACGATGCCGTTACCGTTGTCTGTTATGTTATTTCCGCTTATGCTGTTGTAGTTGGAGGAGTAGATGTAGATGCCATCACCATGGTTTTCTGTTATGTTGTTTCCGTTGATGTGGTTGTTGGAAGAGGAGTTGAGCATGATACCATAACCGAAGGTTTTGATTTGGGTATTCCGAACTGCCACGCTTTCTCTCCCAAACAAGTATATCCCAGTTCCAATTCCAGCTTGAAGCGTGTAGCCGTTTCCATCTATTGTTATGTTGTTTTTCTCCACAACTATGGAACCATTAATGTTGCCCGTTAAAGCGTAAACGTTTCCCTCTCTCTGAATCTTATCCGTTCCCTCAACTGAGCCGTCAGCTCTGATGTAGATTGTGTTTTCCGCTTTCACTACTCCAATTTGTGAACTAGAAATCACAACAGAAAATAACAGCAAAGCTAGAATTGCAGAAGCCTGCCTTCGCAAGTTTTTTTAGCCCCTCTTATACTACAGGGTCAACAGACAAATAATTGTTGTTCTCTGATTCTTCTGGCTATGAGATTGCAGTATTGTCCGCCGAAGTCCAGCACCAGAATCGCGTCGAGCTTCATGAGCCACCCCTCTAACATGCCCTAAATGCAGGAGACCATCATTTAAAGGCTTCTTTAGAAAACAAAACGAACTGTGCTATTCTTGGTTGAAAGGAAGTGTGTTGTTGGCTATACGTTATTCACACTTCTGTTGCCTTTATTCACGTTTCTGCTGCGCCTATTAGGAACCTAATAACAGAAGATTGTTGAAAAACAGGTTTTTTCTGAAATTTCTCTGTACAGCACACCCTTACTGGCTAAAGTTCACACTCACATTAGTAGACCTCTAACAACTGTTACGTGAATTGTTTGCTGTTTAGATTCTGGTCATATCTTCGATGGGAACGAAGCAGTGGGGAGCGAAGGTGACAACCTGTGCTCCTTCCTCTACCATGACTGCTCCTGGGACGATGCCGCCGACCATGCATATGCCGAACCTGTCCATGCTAACCGGCACTCCAAGCACGGATTCGTTTGGCTCTCCCAAAACCAGAACACCTCCCCAGCCCTTCTTCCTCTGTTTTTCGATGATGTTCACAGTTTTCTCTCTTGCCTCAGCAGGTATCTCCCTCAAAGTTGCCAGCATCATGCCTGACCCGGTTCTCAGTATCCTCGAGATGGAGGTCATCTTCTTGTACACGAAAACTTCCAGCGGAGGCACTGTGGTTCCTTCGTAGGAGATTATTTCCACGAATCTGATGGGTTTACGGTTTACCACTTGGACGAGACCGCCATATTCAAAGAACAGGGGAACTCCCGAGTGAATCAGGATGCCGTCCAGCGTCAAGTTGCAGACAGTGAAGAGAGCAATTTTTCCCTCTGGAACAGATATGTCCGCGTATTCTTCATTTTCGTCCAGTATCTTGATGTATGGCGCCGACAAAAGATCCATTTCGTGAAGAGCCTTCACGGTCTCCATGGTTTTGTCGTAAAGACTTTTATCGAATATGGACACGTTCGCAACAACTGTTCCCGAGTCCAAGTTGGGGTCATAGGTCGCCGAATACGCCAACGACATAAAGCGTGTGGTGATGAAACCGAGTCTTTGAGAAGCAAGAGATCTGCTCAGTTCCTCCAGACCATGCGGCGTTATTGTTCTCCCTCTCCGGTTGTGTCCTAAAACAAATCCCTGTGCCTCTAAGAGTTGAAGATGATATCTCACTGTTCTTTCGCTTAGAAGAAACCCTCTTTTTCTCAGCTCCCGCTTCAATAATGTCGAACCCACCGGATTGTCATACTCGCTCAAGATTCTCAAAATTTCTATTTCTTTTCTGGCGCTATCGTTACCCTGCGACATGAACCTGTCCTCAACTATCCTGCCATTCAGCCAATCTACTGTTCCTAAGATGAACTTAGATGCTAATATGATTTATTCTACGCTTATCTTCCCAAAAACACAGCAGAATCAGCGGTAGTAGAGTTTTCAGAAGAAACGCTAGAAACCTACAAAATTTCTTAAGGAACGAGCGCCTGCTTATTTGATTGCATAAAAAGAGTTTTAAGGCTAATGAATTGAATACAAATCACCAGAAGTAAAGGAGACCAAATAAACTTGAAGCGAATTCTTCTAGTTGTTCTCAGCGTAATTATCCTGTGCAGTCTATCGTTACCCGTAGCACTTGTTAACGCCTACTATGAAGGATACGCAACCACTAATTACCAAGCCATAGAAGAGCCCGTTGCTGATGGAAAGTGGACTACCGACAACGAATGGACCGATGCCATGATTCCGCCAAACCTTCCCGAGAACTTCCATTGGAGACAGAAATGGACATGGCCGGGCAACATTATCGAACACTTCCTGATCGAATTTTTCATTGACGACACAGACGATGCAGGTGACTACTTCCAACTTTGCATTGACCATCAGGCAAACGGCGGAGACGCTCCTCAAGCCGATGACCTCAAAATCGAGTGGGTGGGACACGAAGAATTAACTATTTACCAAGGCGACGGAACAGGCTGGGTGGAATTCACAGATTACACCTGGGAGACCGACATCTACATAGTAGACTCGATAGATTCATCTCCCTTGGACAGCAACCCACACTGGATAATCGAACTTTGGATGGACCGATCTGCACCCTACTTTGATGTGTCAGGAGCAGGTTATGCCCCGTGGATTAGATTGGCAGTATACGACGAAAGCACCGACACACTTGCAGCATGGCCACCCACATCGCCAGATGTTCCTGACGACTGGGGATTGGAAACGGGTACCACAGAAAGTATTCCTGAGTCTCTGACATTTGTGACTGCTGCATTATTGTCGTCTGTTGCGATTGTAGTTAGCTGTTACCTATTGCGTAGGCGACCAAAAACCGAAAAAAATTAGCGCGCGCTAAAAACAGGAGAAACAAATCTCCCATCCTTTTTTTGAACTGACCTAATATTTTTTCGTTCCACAACCAAAAAGTGTGCGCCTTAATTTCTAACCTCGAACCCAAAATGTTATTAAAGAAAAAACTGAAGCATGCTACGGGGGACGCTAATCTGTTTGAGATCGCTCACCAAACGTTTGTAACACCTCTTTTTATTCCACTGATCATACTTTCAATTATCGCCTTTGTAGTAGCCGCTGGCGTTTTCTGGAGTAAAAGAAAAAGAATAGAATCTCTGCTAATTTGGGTCTCTATGTGGCTCTACCTGATTGCTTTGATACTGCTTTTCAAATAGCAACCGGCACACAGAATTTTAATTCAGTAACTCCTTTAGTTGGTGGGGATAGTGCCTTACTTTAATCCCAAACATATGCTTCCTTGCACGCCTGCAGGCACTTATCAGCTTTTCAGTTTTCGTCTCTTCTGATGGCTTGGCTCAGGTTCTCGATTAAGTGGGGAAGACCAACCAGATTCTGTAGGGCGGCAGCTATCCTGAAGCTGCTCTTTGAGGTTCTCAGCAGTTCAGTCAACAACTGTTTGGGGTTTAGGTAGAAGGCTCGGAAATACTCGAACACCAGGTTCCTCACTTCTTCGTAGGGAACAGGGGTGGGCACGTCTCTGGGGATACAGATTTCGTCTTCCCACTGCTCATCCTCGTTCAGAAGCCCCTTAACCACCAAATCATCCCACAGGTCGGTTCCTACGTGAGCACCCAGAATGTTGACGTCGGGCACATCAAGGTCAAGCCTGTTTGCGAACTTCAACGTATTCACAACCTCACGCCTAGTTTCATCAGGACCCCCCACAATAAAAGAACCCACAATCACGTCTGTTCCAGCCTTTCTGGCCTTACGCACCGCCTTTTCCGACTGCTCCGGGGTGATACCCTTCCTGTAATAATCCAAAATCCTCTGATTGCCGCTCTCTATGCCAAAAAAGAGGCATCTGCACCCAGCAGTCACCATCTCTCTGAACATGTCGTAGCTGACGTGGTCCACCCTCGAATCGCAGAACCACTCGATGTCCATTCCCGACTTCTTGATGCTTCGGCAAAGCCTTGACACCCTCTTAGCGTCGAGAGTAAAGTTGTCGTCCGCGAAGAGGAACTGCTCATACCCCTCACTGTGCAGATACTCTAGCTCTGCCATAACGTTCTCAACCGATCTGGGTCTCCAAGCTCGTCTAGTGAACTTTCTGATTCCGCAGAAACTGCAGTTGAAGGGGCACCCACGAGATGAAAGCATTGTAGTGAACTTTCTGCTGTTGATTTTAACCCCAAAGACCGTTGACTCATATCTAACCCCTGCAAGGTCACGGTCAGGAAAGGGAAGAGCATCCACATCCTTGTTTAAGGGCCTGTCAGGAGTAGAGACTATTCTGCCCTTTTTTCTGAACGTTATTCCCTCAACATTGTCCAGCTCTCCCAGCTCTTCTATGCACCTCGCAACCTCAAGGCTTGTGTATTCTCCTTCGCCTCTAACCACGATATCCACGAACGGATACTTCTCCAGTATTCTGTGGGCGTTGAATGTTGAGTGATGGCTCCCAAAAACCACCGTGATGTCAGGATTCTCCGCTTTAACCTGCTCAGCAATCTTCGGCGCATCCTTTGCGGTGCTGAGCAAAACCGAAAACCCTACGATGTCCGGGTCCTCTTTTTTCACCCACTTCACCGTTTGATCTAAAGAGAAACCTTTCGCAGGTTGGTCGAGCAGATAAACGTCGATTCCCGCCTCCTTTAAAACGCCTGCACAATACAAGATTCCTAGGGGAGGCCAAGCCGTCGGAACCATGTACATCGATTCTGAATGTGGGCTTGGATTTATGAATGAGAACTTCATCTCTTTTCGCATTCACTTCTTTTAGGAATGAAGCAAGATAAGTGTTGTCAGTCTGTTTTTCGGGAAAAGATAGGAGAGATGGAATATGACATACGTCATATTTAAATATTGCTTTTACCACAGTATAATCACCAACATAAAACAGGATGAAATAAAGTGACAAAGCAGATAGCAACCGTCAGATGCCCCGAATGCGGGAGCACAAACCTAGTGGCAGATTCAGAGATGGGAGAATACGTCTGCGGTCGCTGCGGACTAGTCATCGAAGAGAACATCCCAAGCCACGAAGCTGAATGGAGAGCCTTCACCCCCCAAGAAAGAGACACCAGAGCAAGAGCAGGCACCCCAACAGACTACTCACACTACGACAAAGGCTTATCCACCGTCATACGCGTAGAAAGAGACGCCTTCGGCCGCTCCCTTTCACCCAAAGTCAAACAGCAAATGTGGCGCCTCAGAAGATGGCAGACACGCTCAAAAGTCCACGCCAGCCAAAGCAGAAACCTCATGTTGGCCATGAGCGAACTCCAACGCCTCTCCGACATACTTAAAATCCCTTCCTCAGTGCACGACATGGCAGCGATAATCTACCGGAAAACCTTGAATGAAGGCTTGGTCCGGGGACGCAGCATCTCAGGAATGGTGGCCGGAGCCTTATATGCGGCCATCAGATTCAGCAAACTTCCCAGGACTCTGAAAGAAATAGCGGAAGCCAGCCAGCGTACCCAAAAAGAGATTGCACGATCCTACAGTGTGATAGTCAGAAACTTGGACATGAGGATGCCCGTAGACGACCCAATATTCTACGTTAAGAAAGTAGCTGAGAAAGCCAAGGTTTCCAGCGACGTTGAGGGATTAGCCATCCACTTGATAAAAACCGCTAAGAAAAATTTCGCTACCACAGGAAAGGACCCTTCAGGACTAGCAGCTGCGATACTTTACCTTTCGGCAAGAATGCTTAAAGAGAAGGTGACGCAGGCTCGTCTTGCCAAAGCGGCAAACGTGACCGAGGTCACTGTTAGAAACAGGAAAAGGGACCTTATGAAGAGCCTTAAGCTGGAAAAGGTTTAGTTTCGAGGCTTTTCGGGCACCTGACTCTTTTTGTTGATGCGCCTAAAGGCGATGGAAGACTGGGTTAGCGTAGCCCATGAAATATGTCGGTTAAAGGTGCCTAACATGGGTATCTGAAACTGGTTTTGCCTCTTTTTTCATTATTTCTCTTTGTTCTACGCCAATCTTCAGATTGTTAAGAGGAAAAAAGGGACAAAAAGCCTTTAAAGACCAATGCTGAGTTTATGCTGTAATAGGAGCGACAAAAAGCGGTGTTAACGTTACGGAGGACTACCGATCCAGAAATGGGTCAAGAACTCTATACACTCTGCTGTATGCTCCATATACGTGTGAATGGCATGATAACCGAAACTGGGAGGCTAAGCTGGATGGACGGAAGTGAAGGCGATGACGAAGACCAACATAGCCGCTGCTATGCCTCAAGTGAAAGCGTTTCTCGCCAACTTTGGACAGTCTATCCTGTCGCTTTCGTTTAATTTTGGTGGACTTCTAGCTGGAACACTTGCCGTATACTTCAATGTCTTCTCAATAACTCCATGGGCGATTGCTCTTTTTCCGGGAATTCTCAGCGTTAGAGGAGCCATAGGCGGTCTTTTTTCTGGTCACTTGGGCACAAATTTACACTTGGGAACTATCAAAGCAAGCTACACTAAAAACACAAAAAGTTTTTACTTACTTTTACGTTCAGTCATTGTTCTCGCGCTTATAAGCGGCGTCATGATTGGTGTAGGCACTTCGATTTTTGGCGTGTTTCTTTGGAACGCCACTTTCACCGATTTTGTTGGAATACTTGCGGTGATTATTGCGACAATGGGACTGTCTATTCTTTTCATTCCTCCCCTCACCTTAGCCGTTTCTGTTATTTCTTTTAGGCGTGGTTTGGATCCCGACATCGTTGTATATCCCATAATATCTACGGTGTCCGACATTGTTGACACATTGTGTTATGTCTTCTGTCTGAATGTCTTCTTTAATGTGGCCTCATTTGGGAGTTACTTGATTTGGTTGCTTGATTTCGTTTTCCTTTTTGTTGTGATTTACATTTTGGTCAAAAACTTTAAAGAAACAGAATTTGTTAAAATGATTAAAGAATTTCTTTTAACTCTCGTGTCTGTAACGTTCATAGTAAATATCACGGGGTCTATACTGGTTAGGGTAAGCGAGGTTATAGACAACCGACCTGAAGTGTACATGGTTTACCCCGCGTTAATCGATACTGTGGGAGATGTGGGCTCTATAATAGGCTCAACTGTCACCACAAAACTTGCCTTAGGATCAATTAAATCCTCTTTTTCCTCCATAAAGGAACATATAATCGAGATAGTGGGAGCATGGTC